>Ga0210396_10003552_pt1 | contig 15509 bp, 7 predicted proteins | sample IncBWH17OmetaG_FD_155466 | JGI IMG/M metagenome (GOLD analysis project Ga0210396, IMG submission 155466) | Forest soil microbial communities from Barre Woods Harvard Forest LTER site, Petersham, Massachusetts, United States - Inc-BW-H-17-O ... | reverse complement strand
GGAATGCTGACCAGCCGCATTACCGCCACATCCAATGCTGTTTATACGGTGGAGAACATGTTCGTCTGGAACGTGCTGCCGCCGTGCATCGCGACCGTCGCGGCAATCGCCCTCATTGGAACCGTTAGCCTGCCGATGGCGGCGGGTCTGGTTGTAATTGCCGGCGGAATGGTGATCGCGATGTTTCATTTGGCTGCGGCCGGCAAGCCCTTGCACGACGACTTCGCGGACAAGGCCGCCGCCGTCGATGGTGAAATGGTCGATGTCATTAACAATATGCCGTTGGTCCGGGCATTTTGCGGCCTCAGCTTCGAGCACGACCGGTTTGACGCCACCGTCAACCGGGAACTGATGGCGCGGGGACGCAGCCTGCGTTATCTGGAAAAGCTGCGGCTTACCCATGCCGCCGTGACCGTCGCGCTGATAATCACCCTGTTGGCTTGGGCGATTATGCTTTGGCAGCGCGGCGGCGCCACCACCGGCGACGTCGTACTGGTCTGCACGCTCGGACTTTCCATCCTGAATGCGACGCGCGATCTTGCTGTGGCGCTGGTCGATGTCACCCAGCATGTTGCCCGGTTGACTGAAGCGATTGCCACCCTGCTGCTTCCGCACGAACTGCGCGATCACCCGGAGGCCGAACCGCTGGTAAAGAGCGGCGCCGCGATTGCTTTCAACAACATTTCGTTTCGCTATCCCGGCGGTCTCGGAATATTCGACAAATTCAGCCTTCGCATACAGCCGGGGCAACGGGTCGGTCTGGTCGGTCAATCCGGCGGAGGAAAATCCAGTCTGTTTGTTCTTTTGCAGCGGTTCTATGACGTTCAGCACGGCAGCATCACGATCGACGGTCAGGACATTTCTCGCGTCACCCAGCAAAGCCTGCGCGAGGCGATTTCCGTTGTGCCACAGGATATTTCGCTGTTCCATCGATCGATCATGGAGAACATCCGATACGGACGGCCCAGCGCGACCGACGACGAGGTGCTGCGTGCGGCGATCGCCGCGCGCTGCGATTTCGTCGAAACCTTGCCGGAGGGGCTTGCGACCATGGTCGGAGATCGCGGCGTCAAGTTTTCCGGCGGCCAGCGGCAGCGCATTGCCATCGCACGCGCATTCCTCAAGGACGCACCGATCCTGCTGCTGGATGAAGCGACCGCCGCGCTCGACAGCGAATCCGAAGAAGCGATACGAGAGGCGCTCAGCCGCCTGATGCGCGGGCGCACGGTCATTGCGATTGCCCACCGTCTTGCGACGTTGCGCAATTTCGACCGGGTGGTAATGCTAAAGGCCGGCAAGATTGTCGAAGACGGTCCGCCGGATCGCCTGATGCAGGGCCAGGGCCCTTACCGCGAGCTGGTAACGCGGGAAATGAGTCGCCTCGCAAAGCACGCGGCCTGATGTACTACTGACGTGTCGAGTCCTAGTGCATTGAACGCAAAGCCAGGAAAACCGCTCGAGGTCAGATGTCCGCCGAAGCCGTGACCCAGATTGTGACGACCCGGACCGTTGAATTGGTTTCGGAATCCCCGTTCTACATTCCGATGACCGGACCCGCGGCGAGGCCGCGGCGCTCGCTCAAGCATGACGACACCTTCATCGTGCTCGACAGCCATGGCGACATCGGCGCTTCCGCCGGCGGCCCGGATGGCCTGTTCAACGCCGATACCCGCTACCTGGCCCGGCTCGAACTGGTTCTGGATGAAGTGCAACCGCTGCTACTCGGGTCGAATTTGCGTGATGACAATTCCGGGTTAACGATCGATCTCACCAATCCTGACGTCTACCGCAACGGCCGGATCGTGCTGCAGAAGGATATGCTGCACATCGTACGCACGATCTTTCTGTGGCGCGGAACGGCCTATCAGCGCATTGGCGTTCAGAACCATGGCGATCGGCCGGCGAGTTTTGATCTGACCTTGCTGTTCGACAATGATTTTGCCGATTTGTTCGAGGTGCGCGGCGAAAAACGTCCGCGCCGCGGCATTGGCGCCAGCAAGCTGCTCGGTCCCACCGACGTCATGTTCGAATACAACGGGCTCGACGGCAAATCGCGCCACACGGCACTGCATTTCGATCCGCGGCCGTCGCGCCTTGCCGTGAACGCCGCGACCTATCATCTCGACCTGGCGCCGCAGCAAGTCAGTTCGCTGTTCGTCGCAGTGTCCTGCAACAAGCCGGCTGCGCACAAGCCAGTGCCGTTCTTTCGCGGATTGCTGGCGCATCGCCGCGAGATGCGCCGGTCGAATGCAGGTGCAACAAGCATAGAGACCTCGAACAACATCTTCAACGAGGTGCTGTGCCAGTCGATGGCCGACCTCAACATGCTGATGACGGATACGCCGCAGGGACGATATCCCTATGCCGGCATTCCCTGGTACTCGACGACATTCGGCCGCGACGGAATCATCACCGCAATGCAAATGCTGTGGATCGATCCGCGGGTCGCGCGCGGCGTGCTGAAGCGGCTCGCCTTTTATCAGGCCAAAACGGTCGATCCCCTAGCCGATGCCGAACCGGGGAAAATCCTGCATGAAATGCGAGGCGGCGAGATGGCGGCATTGCGCGAAGTGCCGTTCGCGCATTACTACGGCAGCGTCGATGCCACGCCGCTGTTCGTACTGCTGGCGGGTCTTTATGTCGAACGCACCGGCGATGATGAGACGCTGGCCGGGCTATGGCCTTCGATCGAGGCCGCGCTACGCTGGATCGACGGGGCAGGCGATCCCGACCGGGACGGATTCGTTGAATATCAGCGCGCGTCGGAACAGGGCCTGGCCAATCAGGGCTGGAAGGATTCTTATGACGCGATCTTCCATGCCGACGGACGACTCGCCGAAGGTTACATCGCGTTGGCGGAAGTGCAGGGCTATGTTTTCGCCGGCAAGCAGTTGGCGGCGCGGTGTGCGTTGCGCCTGGGACTGCCCGACAGGGCGCGGCAGCTTGAGACCGAGGCCAGACTTCTCGCCGAGCGTTTTGAAGCAGCGTTCTGGTGTGACGAACTCGGAACCTATGCGCTCGCGCTTGACGGCGTCAAACGGCCCTGCCGGGTGCGGACGTCCAATGCAGGACAATTGCTGTTTACCGGCATAGTGCGCGCAGATCGCGCCCACATGGTGGCGGCGGATCTAATGCGGCCGCATTTTTTCACCGGCTGGGGTATTCGCACCGTGGCGCGCGGTGAGGCGCGCTACAATCCAATGTCCTATCACGATGGCTCGATCTGGCCGCACGACAACGCGCTGATCGCGCTCGGGTTGGCGCGTTACGGCCTCAAACATTCGGTCGAAGATGTGTTCGAGGCTCTGTTCAATGCCGCGACCTATATGGATTTGCGGCGGCTTCCCGAGCTGTTCTGCGGGTTTCGCCGAGAGAAGGGACGTGGACCGACGCTCTACCCGGTCGCCTGCGCGCCGCAAGCCTGGGCGAGCGCGACGCCGTTCACATTGCTGGAGGCCGCGCTCGGTCTCGAATTTGACGCGCAGCGCGGCGAAATTCGTCTGCGCAATCCGCGCCTGCCGGCATTCCTCAATGAGGTGATCCTGCGTGAGCTGCAACTGGGGCCTTCCAGCGTCGATCTTCGCGTCCGCCGACATGGCGATGAGGTCTCGCTCGAGGTCTTGCGTACGCGTGGTCAAATCCAGGTTTCCATCTTGCTGAAGCACTAGAACCGGCGCTGAGCCGGGCATCTTGGAAAAGCCTGGACAGGTTTCGAACGTCGAGTGTCGGCCCGGCTTGTACGGGACCGCAGCGCCGCGAGGCAGGTCGGCTGTGCATGATTGCGGCGGGGTACATCCACGCTGCCAGCGATCGAGGATTTCAGGAGACGATATGCGCGCGAGATCTTTGTTCACATTGGTTGCGGTCAGTCTTGTAGCCTTGTCGGCTGCTGCATCCCGGGCGCAAAACGACGCAAATGCGCCGCAGCCGTCTCAACAGAAAAGTACGGCTTCGCCGGCCGCGCCGGTGCCGCCGCCTTCGGTCACCATTATCGGCGCGAGGGATGCGCACGGCGTGCTCGGCCGCGACGTCCGCAGCTCGACGGACGAGGATATGGGGCACATTGTCGATGTGATCGTCGATCGTGCGGGTATGGTGCGCGCGGCAGTCATCGATTTCGGCGGCTTCCTCGGCGTCGGCAGCCGAAAGATCGTCGTCGACTGGAATGCTTTGCATTTCGGACGAATTGCCAACAAAAGTGACAGCATCACGCTCGATTTGACAAAGGATCAGGTTATCGCCGCGCCCGAATACAAGGAGGATGCACCCATTGTGGTGCTTGGCGCTTCGGGCAGCTTGCAGCCTCTGCAGTTCGATCACTAGAGAAGGCGGAGAAATATCCTGTTCGCACGTTCATCCCGACAACCGATCGATCGGACCGACGGTGACCGCCTTGAGCGGTCCACCGTTGACGATGGCGTTGCCGCGTCGGTTCCAGAACCGGTGACGCCTGAGACGACACCGGCTCCCTCGCGCCAGAGCCTGCGCGGTCTTGACTGGTTCATCTTTTTTTTGGCCGACGTGCAGACCGGGTTCGGTCCATTCGTTGCGGTTTATTTGACAACGCAAAAATGGACTCAGGTGCAAATTGGCTTTGTCCTGTCGATCGGTGGCATAGTCGGGTTGATCGGACAGATGCCGGGCGGGGCCATCGTCGATGCGGCCCGATCCGAACGGCTAGTTGCCGGCCTTGCCATCGCGACGATCGGGGTCAGCGCGCTGGGTTATGCGGCGTGGCCGATCCTTCCGGTGGTGATTGCCGCGGCCACGCTGCATGCCGCCGCGAGCTGCGTGCTCGGCCCGGCGATTGCCGCAATCAGCCTCGGCCTTGTTGGACCGCTTGCGATCGGTGAGCGGCTCGGGCGTAACGCGCGCTTTGCGTCGCTCGGAAATGGGGTCGCCGCTGCCGTGATGGGCACCTGCGGCTACCTGCTGTCGAGCCGTTCGGTGTTTCTCGTCACTTTCATCCTGGCTATCCCGACCTTGCTTGCGCTGGCGCGGATCCGCGAGCGCGAAATCGATGCGGCGCGGGCCCACGGTGCCGTCCTCCGGGAGAAGCCCGATGCCAAGGCGACGAGCGTGCTCGGTCTGGTGCTCCAGCGGCCCTTGTTGATCTTTGCCGCCAGCATCTTGCTGCTTCAACTCGCCAACGGGGCGATGCTGCCGTTGATGGCGGGTGTCGTGACCACCCGTTCAAGCCGCTGGGCGCCGGTATTGATCGCAGCGTGCATTATCGTGCCGCAAGCCATCGTGGCACTGACGTCTCCGTCGGTCGGACGCAAGGCGCAGCAATGGGGGCGGCGGCCGCTGCTGCTGATGGGGTTCGCGGCTCTGGCAATTCGCGGCGTGCTGTTTGCGACCGTCCGCGATCCGTATCTACTGGTCGCGGTGCAGGTGTTCGACGGCGTCACCGCGGCGGTGTTCAGCGTCATGATACCGTTGATTGTCGCCGATGTCGCGTTCGGAAGCGGCCACTTCAACCTTGCGCAGGGCATCGTCGGCACTGCTACCGGCATCGGCGCTTCGCTGAGCACCGTGCTGGCCGGCTATGTCAGCGACAAATTAGGCAGCAGTGTTGCTTTCTCCGGACTAGCGGCCATAGCGGCGACGGGTCTCGCCTTGATCTGGTTCGTGATGCCGGAAACGCGGCGGACCACGGCTTAAGGCGACAGGGCCCTCCGATAAAGTGCGCCGTAGCAAGCCGCCGAAATGTCCCAGCTAAACGATCGCGCCATCGCGCTGCGGCGCATCGAGTCCAGGCGATCTGTCGTCACGAAAGTTGAAAACGCGCGCCGGATGCCGCCGAGAAATGACTCGGTCGACGGTTGCGCGAACAGGAACCCGGTTTCGCCGTCCATGATGGTTTCCGCCAGCCCGCCGGTTTGATGGCCGATCGGCAGCGATCCGAACTTCTGCGCGTACATCTGGCTTAGTCCGCATGGCTCGAAGCGCGACGGCATCAGGGTAAAGTCGCTGCCGGCAAAAATCCGCCGGGCCTGGCCTTCATTGAAGCCGATGGCGACCCCGATCGCATCCGGCCGGCGGCGATGCGCGTTGATCAGGGCTTGTTCGATTTCGGGCTCGCCGCTGCCGGTCACGATGATCTGTCCGCCGGCGTCGATGATCTCGTCCGCGGCCGACAGCACGAGGTCGATGCCTTTCTGGTGAACGAGGCGGGCCACGAGGCCGAAGATCGGACCGCGCGACAGCGCCAGACCGAATTGGTGGCGGACGTAGTCCGAGTTCGCGCGCTTGCCTTCCCAGTCCCCCGCGCCAAACGGCTGCGCCAGCTGGGCGCAGACGCGCGGATCCCAGCTCTCGTCGATACCGTTCAATATCCCGGTCAATTGCTCGGCATCGGAGCGGCGGCGAAGCAGACCCTCGAGCCCGCAGCCGAGTTCAGAGGTGGTGATCTCCCTGGCATAGGTCTCGCTGACGGTGGTCAGATGGGACGCGTAGACTAGGCCGCCCTTGAGGAAGGATAATTTGCCGTAGAACTCCAGGCCGTCGATATGAAAGGAATCCTCGGGCGCACCGATCCGGCGCAGCGACGCCTTCGGAAAGAGGCCCTGATAGGCCAGATTGTGGATGGTCAGGATGCTCGGGATCTTGGTGCCGTTCCAGGCAAGGTAGGCCGGCACCAGCGCGGCCTGCCAGTCATTGGCGTGAACCAGGTCGGCTGCCCAATTCTTGTCCAGAGTGCCCGCTGCCAGCTGGGCAGCTGCCGAGGCCAATCGTCCAAAGCGCACATCATTGTCCGGCCAGTCCCGACCGGCCGCATCGCCATAGGGGTTGCCCGGGCGGTCGTAGAGTTGCGGACACAGCGGAACGTAGACGGGCAGGCCATCCCTGGTCGATGCCAGTCCCAGCGAGCAGGCCGGCATTTCCGCCAATGCCGGGCATTGACCAACGATTTCGAGATGCGTGAATTGTTCGACGACTTCGCGATATCCCGGCAGAAGTACTCTAACGTCGCTCCAACGGCGAAGTGCCCGGGGCAGAGCCGCTGAGACGGCTGCGAGACCGCCCACCCGGACGAAGTCATCTATTTCCGTGGTAACGAACAATACCCTCAAAAAATGCCCTCACACCGAGTGCGGACTGAGACTATGCAAGAACAGTTCCAGTTTTCTGCTTGGAATAGACAGGAAAATCGCTCGGATCCCAGTCAGCGGTTTCAGGCGTCGGCGCCCGTGACGCTTTCCCGGCGCAGCAGCCCCATCTAGGGTCACGCCGCGGCCAAGGTGCGAAGGTCGAAGGGAGTTCTGCAATGACCATAACGCGAAACGATGAGAGGATTGCGACAGGGAGCTTCCAGGGCCTTCGCGTACTCGATTTTTCAACCACGATTGCCGGTCCACATTGCACGCGGATGCTGGCCGACATGGGGGCGGAGATCATCAAGATCGAGCCGGCTGAAGGAGAGACGATGAGAACCCGTCCGCCACTTCGCGGCAGTTGCAGTTCTGTGTTCGGCCAGCTCAATGCCGGCAAGAAGAGTCTCGTGCTCGACCTCAAATCGCCCGATGCGGTCGATGCCATTCGCCGGCTTGTTGCCGGCACAGACATCGTCGTGGAAAATTTCCGCCCGGGCGTGATGCGACGGTTGAAGCTCGACTATGGCGTGCTGCGAGAGCTCAATCCGAAACTGATCTATTGTTCGATCTCGGGATATGGCCAGACCGGGCCGTCGGCGGAATTGCCGGCCTACGCGCCGGTGATCCATGCCGCCTCGGGCTACGACATGGCCCATTTGTCGTACCAGCCCGGGCGAAACCGGCCGGACTATTGCGGCATCTACCACGCCGACGTTCTCACCGGCGTCTATGCCTTTGGCGCTATCGCGGCGGCATTGTACCAGCGCCGCGAGAGTCAAAAAGGTCAGCACATCGACGTCTCCATGCTTGAATCGATGCTCAGCCTGACACTGAACGAAGTGCAGTGGTCGCAATTCGATGTGGCGCCGCCAAGCCGACCGATGTTCGGCCCGGTCGGGACCGCGGACGGATATGTGATGGTAGCGATCGCCAGCGAGAAGACGTTCCAGGGCCTTGTCAGGTCTGCCGGCCATCCTGAATGGATCAGCGATCCGCGCTTTGCGAAATACGCCGACCGTCGCGATCACTGGAAGGATTTGATGGAGGGTATCGAGACCTGGTCGCGCGCCGTTAGCACCGAAAAATGTCTCGCCGAATTGAATGCTCACGGCGTTCCCAGTTCGGCCTATCGCACCGTCGCCGAAGCGTTGAGCGATCCGCAGATCGCGCATCGCGGCGCGCTGGCGGAGGTGGAAGACGGCGGCGGAAAATTCAAGGTCATGAATTTGCCGTTCCGGATGTCCGGAACCAACGTCGCCGTGGGAAAGCGCACGGCGACCCTGGGTGAACATACCGTCGCGCTCCTGAAAGAGAGCGGCCTTTCCGAAGATGCCATCGCGGCCTTCGTCGGCAAATCGAGGGTGACAGAACGGCGCTGAAGGCAGGCGTGCTTGAAAGAGAGCGCAAGCGCTGTCGCTGTCGATCCGGCATGTCTGTTGCGGCCTTGCCGGAGCCTGCATTTCAGGCCTATCTAAAAAGCAAAGCCATCGACGGGGAGAGAAACAATGAAGAGTTTCCAGGTCACTGATTTTAATGCCCCCTTGAAGGAGGTGGATCAGCCGACGCCGCAGCCGTCGGGCACGCAGGTCCTGATCAAGGTCAAAGCTGCCGGTGTCTGTCACAGCGATCTGCACATCTGGGAAGGTGGCTACGATCTCGGCCACGGGCGAAAGCCCCTCTCGCTCAAGGATCGCGGCGTATCGCTGCCGCGAACCATGGGGCATGAGACGGTCGGCGAGGTGCTGGCGTTCGGGCCTGACGCCAAGGCCGAAACCGGCGGCCTCAAGATCGGCGACGTCGCGCTGGTCTACCCGTGGCTGGGCTGCGGCAAATGCGAGACCTGCCTCGCCGGCGATGAAAACATGTGCCTGAAACCCAATGCGCTCGGGGTTTATTGTGACGGCGGCTACGCCGACCATATGACGGTGCCGCATCCGCGCTATCTTCTGAATTTGAAGGGCCTCGATCCCGTGACCGCGGCGCCCTATGCCTGCTCCGGCGTCACCACTTACAGCGCGCTGAAGAAGGTCGAGGCCAGCTTTGGTACGCCGATCGTTATTTTCGGCGCGGGCGGCCTCGGCCTGATGGCGTTGTCGCTGCTCAAGGCGATGGGCGGCAAGGGCGCCATCGTCGTCGATATCGATGCGCGCAAGCGTGAAGCGGCCGAGGCCGCCGGGGCGCTCGCGACCGTCGATGGCGGCGCGCCCGACGCGCTGGAGCGGTTGGCCCAGAAAGCCGGCGAACCTATTCGCGCCGTGATCGATCTCGTCGGCAACGCCAAGACCACGCAACTCGGTTTCGACTGCCTGACCAAGGGCGGCAAGCTTGTGATCGTCGGCCTGTTCGGCGGCGGCGCGCCCTGGGCGCTGCCGCTGATCCCGATCAAAGCCATCACGATCCAGGGCAGCTATGTCGGCAATCTCCGGGAGACGCAGGAATTGCTCGACCTCGTGCGCGCCAGGAAGATCGGGCCCATTCCGGTGACGCCGATGCCGCTTGCCAAGGCCAATGAAGCGCTGGTCGATCTGCAAAAGGGCAGGCTGGTCGGCCGCGCGGTGCTGACGCCGTAGGAACCGATTGATTTCTTCGTCATGGCCGGGCACAAGCGCGAAGCGCGTCTTCGCATCCTTGTCCCCGCCATCCAGGTTTTTTGCTGATATTCTGTTAAGACGTGAATGCCCGGGACAAGCCCGGGCATGACGAGATTCGCAACTCAAGGAAACTCCATGTCTGCTAACGACGCGCTCCACATTGCCGTGCTTCCCGGCGACGGTATCGGTCCTGAAGTGATGGACCCGACGCTTGAGATCCTGCGCAAGATCGAAAAGACCTCGGATCTGAAGTTTCGCTTCACTGACGCACCGGCCGGCGCCAACAATTATCTCGCGACCGGCAAGTCGATGCCGGAAAGCACCGTGCGGCTGTGCGATGAGGCCGATGCGATCCTGCTCGGCGCCTGCGGCCTGCCTTCGGTGCGCTATCCTGACAACACCGAGATCATGCCGCAGGTCGAGCTGCGCTTCCATTTCGACCTTTATGCCGGCGTGCGTCCGGCGCGGCTCATTCCAGGCGTGCCGAGCCCGATCGTCGGCGCTGACCAGCGCGGCATCGATCTGGTCGTGATCAGGGAATCCACCGAAGGCCTGTTTGCGTCGATGGGGAAGGGTATCGTCACCGATAGCGAGGCGCGCGAGACGCTCGTCATCACGCGAAAGACCTCGGAGCGGCTGTTCGAATTCTCGTTCCGCCTCGCCGAACGGCGCAAGGCGCGCGGACGTGCCAATGGCGGGCTGACCTGCGTCGACAAGGCCAACGTGTTCAAGGCGTTTGCGTTCTTCCGCGAGATGTTCGACGACGCGGCGAGGCGTCACCCCGATGTCAAGACCGACCGGCTCTATGTCGATGCCTGTTCGGCGCTGCTGGTAAAGCGTCCCTGGGATTTCGATGTGATGGTGATGGAGAACATGTTCGGCGACATCCTCTCCGACATGACGGCCGGCCTGATCGGCGGCATGGGCATGGCGCCGTCGGCCGATGTCGGCGATCACCACGCGGTGTTCCAGCCCTGCCACGGCACGGCGCCCGATATCATGGGACAGGGCAAGGCCAATCCGACCGGCATGATCCTCTCCGCCGCGATGATGCTGGACTGGCTGGCCGACAAGCACGGCCTCGAGGCCGCGGCCGAGGCCGGCGAGCGCATCGAGCGCGCGGTCGACAAGGTCTATGCCAACGGTATCAAGCCGATGGAATTCGGCGGCCGCAACGGCACCGCGGATATCGCCAAGGCGGTGCTGGAGGCGTTGTAGCTGCCGCCAACGATCGTCATTGCGAGGAGCCAACGGGTCGCGCGAATGCGCGCCTGATGACAGGCTCCGCGACGAAGCAATCCATTCTTTCTTTACGTAGTGGCATGGATTGCTTCGTTTCGCTCGCAATGACGAAGGGACGACGACCGAGCGGTGCATTCGCGCTCAATAGATACCGATTCAAATTTCAAACAACTCGCGTCACATCCAGACACAGCACCGCCATCTCGCGGCCTGTCCGCCCGAGTTTTGCCAGCAACATCTGCCCTCGAAAATCAGAGGGCACAGGGAATGCCGGGCGCCCGCCGCGCCCGCAGCCTCGCGTGTAGAAAAAAACACGCGAGTTAGTCACCACGGTCACGCCGGAAACACCCGGCATTCCCCGCGCAATGGTTTTAACGGTTTCCTTCGTGCTCTCCCGGGCGATCGGGCTTGTTTGTCACCCTCGCCTGCGGATATCGGCGTGTCAGGCCCGTTAGGGCCGACATCGCCTTCCGCAAACTTGACGCCAGCGTCGAGGCGTCAGGACCACACGACTTCGCCGTACGCAAGCCCGTGCCCTCGTCAGAAGCACCACCCACGTCCACCGCATCCCGCCCTACGTCCGTGACGATCGCGAAACGCCCCTTGTGAAGGGGCGGGATGACCGGAGTTGTAGTTTTGATTTGGGGTGGCGGCAAAACGGATTATTTTTGCGAGCAGGACTGGACAGGGCAAATCAGCTTGATCCGTCATGACAATTCAGACTTTCGGCGCATGATGAAGCCGCTTCGAATAGCGTCCGAAACTAGTATCGCGCCGCGCGCGCCTTAAGGAAACTCACTACGGCAACGAACCGTGTCCCGTGAACGAACCGTCTCCCGTGACAATGGTTCCTCAGACCTGCGGGTTTCAGCGCAGCCTTCCGAGCAAGGTGATCGCGTAAGTGGCTCGCGGCATTTAACCGACATGGCGCGATGTCCGATATCGTCGTAGAGCGATCAAAAGCGGACATGGAATATGCGCCTTGGCAGGCGGCCGTCACTGTCTTATTAGCTCGCTGGGGTTTAATTCCCCCTCCGTCGTCCCCATATAGGGATCATGACGCAATGGCAAAAACCTACGCGGGAACCCCCGAAAACCAAGGCCCAACTCCGCGAGATGCTGACCGAGGCCGTCCGCAATACGCAACCCGAACCGAAGCGGCCGCCGCAGCCCAAGAGAGATCGCGACTAAAGGCGGTCACCTCTTTCCGGGTGATGAATCCGTCCAGCCCTGCGCGAACTTGATGGTTGAGATCGGCCACTTTCCGACGAGGCCGATGATCGAGATTCGCAGGCCGTGAAGTTCGTCAAGCCGAACGTTGTCTACCGTCCCGGCCTTTTCGTCGGTGAGGAGCAAGGCTTTGCCGACAAGCTCTGACCTCGTCTGCTCGGTCGGCCCGACCCCCAAACCGGCGTTTTTGAAGTACACCGCAAATCGGCAGCGGATGGGGAATGATGCGCGCGGCCTGTACGCCTCTGGCGGGATTAGCTAATACTTTACTGTAGTTTCCCCGGGGGACAGAAAATGGCCGAGGGCGGTCGAAAAGCAAAGAAGCGCGCTACGGCGACCAAGCGCAAAAAGCCCGTCCCCCAATCCAGATCGGGCAAGACGAAATCTATCAAGCCCAAATCTATCAAGCCCAACCCGAGCGGTTCCAAGGCGAGCAATTCCAGGTCCCAGAATGCGAGACTGAAAAGCGAGCTTCGCGCCGCCCGGGATCGCCAGGCCGCCAGCGCCGAGGTGATGCGGCTCATCAGCGCGTCGCCGGGCCATGCCGAGCAGACGCTGCGCAGGATCGCCGAGATCGCCGAGCGGCTGTTCGGTGCGTCGAGCGTCTCGCTGCTGATCGCCGACGGCGAGCGATGGGGCCGCGCGATCCGCGTCGGCGCTGGCTCGGAGCGGATCGCCACCACGATCCCGCTGGCGCATGTTGCGATCACGCCGCAGTTCATGCCTGGTGCGGTCTATCTCGAAAACCGCCAGGTGCACGTTTCTGACATCAATGATCCGGCGGCACTGGCCCGGTGGCCGGGATTGACTCCAGCGCGGACGGCCGGCACCCGCACCATGTCCGGTACGCCGCTTCGGAGCGAGGGGCGGGCCATTGGCGCGCTCATCGTGCACCGCGACCGCCCCGTGCCCTTCACCGAGGACGAGCTCGCGCTACTGCAGAGCTTTGCCGACCAGGCCGCGATCGCGACCGAGAACGCCCGCCTGATCAACGAGACCAGGGAGGCACTGGAGCAACAGACCGCCACAGCCGAGATTTTGAAGGTCATCGCCAGTTCGCCATCGGATCTGCAGCCGGTATTCGAGGCGATTGCGAACAGTGCCAACAGGCTTATCGATGGCTTTTCGGCAACGGTCGTGCGCTTCATCGGCAACATGCTTCACTTGGTGGCGTTCACCCCAACGAATGCAGTGGCGGACGAAGCTTTGCAGGCGTCATTCCCCCGACCGCTTGCCGAGTTTGCGTCTTTTGAGCTGGTTCGCGATGGCGAGACGGTGCAATTCCCCGATACCGAGTCGGAGGACGTGCCACCCGTGAACAAACAAATGGCGCGACTGCGCGGTTATCGCAGCATGGTATTTACGCCGCTGATGAGTGCCGGGATGCCAATCGGCATCCTTAGTGTCACGCGGGTTGAGCCGGGTACGTTTGCCGCGCGCCACGTCCAGTTGCTTCAGACCTTCGCCGATCAAGCGGCTATTGCTATTGAGAACGCTCAGCTATTCGAACAGGTACAGGCGAGGACCAGTGACCTTCAGGAATCGCTGGAATACCAAACCGCGACGAGTGACGTGCTCCAGGTCATCAGCCGGTCGACATTCGATCTGCAGACGGTGCTCGATACGCTGGTCGAGTCGGCCTACAAACTCTGCGGCGCCAGCCTGGGCCTGCTCTATCTGCGGGGCGATGAGGCCTTTGAATGCAAGGCTGTCGCCGGCATTGGTGTCGCGGAGACGAGTCTCCTGTTCAAGGGGCGCCCGATACGCGCGGGCCGCGGCACGGCTGCGGAACGCGTGATCATGACGGGAGAAGTGGAGAGCATCACCGACTTCTTCGAAGATCCGGAAATGGATCCCAAGGTCCGGGAGACCATCCGAAACGCCGACAGTTCGGATTCGAGCGTAGGCCAAATTCGCTCGACGCTGGCGGTGCCGATGACGCGCGACAGCGTCGTGGTCGGCGTGATGGTGATTGCGCGTTCACAAACCGGTCCGTTCCCCCGACGCCAGATCGAACTGCTGCGTACCTTCGCCGATCAGGCCGTGATCGCCATCGAGAATGCACGGCTGTTCGACGAGGTGAAGGCCAAGACGCGGGACCTTGGCGAAGCCCTGCAGCAGCAGACCGCAACCGCCGATGTGCTGAAAGTCATCAGCCGCTCGGCATTCGATCTCGATTCAGTGCTCGCAACGCTGGTTACTTCCGCGGCCAAACTCTGCGAAGCCGAGAAGGGCGTCATTTTTCTCCGTGAGGACAACAGCTATCGTCTGGTGTCCAATCACGGCTTTTCACCCGAGTTCGAGGCATTTGCGAAGGCTAATCCTCTTCCGACAGATGGTGCCAGCACGACCACGCGCGCCGCGGCATCCGGTGCAACAATTCAGATCGTGGATGTGCTCGAAGACCCGACACTAAGTGTGCTTGCACGCGAATATCAGCGACTGGGCGCCTACCGAACGAACCTTGGCGTTCCGCTCAGACGCGAAGGCGAAACGATTGGGGTCTTTACCCTGACACGACAAGAAGTTCGGGCTTTCACCGAACGTCAGATTGAGCTTGTAGAGACCTTCGCTGACCAAGCGGTGATCGCCATCGAGAACGTCCGGCTGTTCGACGAGGTGAAGGCGAAGACCGCCGATCTCTCCGAGTCGCTGCGGCAGCAGACGGCGACTGCCGACGTGCTCAAGGTCATCAGTCGCTCGGCATTCGACTTGCAGGCGGTTTTCGATACGCTGATTTCATCAGCCGTCGAACTTAGCGGCGCATTCAACGGCACTATCTGCCTGCGCGACGGGGATGAGTACCGCTATCTCGCGACCGCGGGCATGCAGGGCGATTTCAGAAAATTTCTGCTTGAGCACCCGCCGACGCCGGGCCGGGCCTCGGCGATGGGGCGAGTATTGCTGTCAGGCAAAGTCGAGAGCATTCCCGATGTGCATGAAGACGCCGATTACCTCGTGCCCGTCTCTGAACTGAACAGGACACGCTCGGTGCTCGGCGTGCCGCTGTTGCGTAACGGCAAGGTGGAAGGCGGACTGATGTTGGCGCGTGTCGAACCGGGACGGTTCACCCAACGGCAAATCGAACTCGTGCAAACCTTTGCCGACCAGGCCGTGATCGCCATTGAAAACGTGCGCTTGTTCGAACAGGTGCAGGAGCGCACCAGGGAGCTTTCGCTTTCTCTGGAAGAACTGCGCACTGCCCAGGACCGCCTGGTGCAGACCGAGAAGCTGGCTTCGCTCGGCCAGCTCACCGCGGGCATCGCGCATGAGATCAAGAATCCGCTCAACTTCGTCAACAATTTCTCGGCGCTGTCGGCCGAATTGATCGACGAACTGAACGATGTGC
>Ga0210396_10003551_pt1 | contig 15510 bp, 16 predicted proteins | sample IncBWH17OmetaG_FD_155466 | JGI IMG/M metagenome (GOLD analysis project Ga0210396, IMG submission 155466) | Forest soil microbial communities from Barre Woods Harvard Forest LTER site, Petersham, Massachusetts, United States - Inc-BW-H-17-O ... | reverse complement strand
TGCCCTCTCGCTCAGCGTGGGAGTAGCGCGGCTCGACCCCAGGCATATCGTATCGGTTGGAGACCTCCTGGAGCAAGCCGATCGCGCCATGTACGAGGAAAAACGGAAGAAAGGGAACGCTCAGATTTCTGATCGACCCGGTCTCGAACGATCCTTGCAGGCGATTGAGCTTCTGGAAAAGATGGAATCTTCCTAACCAAATCACCCTCAGCGAAATCGGATCTGCATTTCAGCGCATCGCCCCGCCGCTCACTTTTGCCGCGCTTGTGCCACCATTTCAATCAGCACGTTTCTTGCTTCCGCCGCACTGCCCACTTCTCGCGAGAATGCAATGCGCGCGCCGCGCACGCCGTCCAGAGTTTTCAGCCGCACGTGAAAGCCGAGCCGGTCGACCGAAGTCATCTTCGCCTCCTGCGACTCTATCCCGGCCAATGCCTTGGCAAGCTGCTTCAGCGCATCCCCGTGGTCGTCATTCATGTGCTTGATAATGTCAGCTGCAACGTCGGCCAGCGGGTCCGCTTGCCCGTGGGAATACTCCGCGGCGGGGACCCATCCCATCACTCCGAAACCACCTACATAATAAACGTCCACCACATCCATGCGGTAAAACGAAAAGTCTTCAAAGTCCACCCAGTTTTTGCTGTTGGCGTAGCGCGCCAGGTAGAGTTTCCGTGCTGCGGCAATCTCCGTCTCCGGTATCGGCAGAACATTACCTAACAACGTGACTCTGGAGGACCCCAAGGGATCGCCGCTGGCATCCGGCTGAGTCACTAGCAGGCTGGAGCGCGGGTCCGCCTGCAGGTTTTGAGTGTGCATGGCCATCGTGCTGATGAGCAAGACTGGACGCCCGTTTTCGTCCAGCCCGTAAGGCATCACCGATCCAAAAGGAAATCCCTGCTGCTTGCGTGAAAGCGTTGAAAGGGTGCCAATTCGAGCAAGGTACAATAGCGTGCGCGCTCGCTCGGAAAACGTTGGCTCGGCAACCGCAGGCTGGCTGGCCGCTGTGCCGGAGCCGGCGTGTTTCCCTATCTGTGACGAAGCCATCGCTGTTCTCCCTACGATCGCTGGGCTGATTCGATTTTCAAGCCGGCTTTCACCGGTGACTTCGGTGTGCGTGCCGTCGCCGAACCTGATTGTGGTCTGTCTGTCACTTTGCCGATTATGCCCGACCCGCGGGATTTCCGAAAGCGAGCCCAATCAGCCGGATGGAACCGGGAAACGCCCTCATCCGTACCTGGCCGACTGGTCACCCGCACAGATAGCGCATTCCGATGAGAAGACTTCCCTGGAGTTGATATGCACTCCCGGAACGAACCGTGGAGGTTGTGAGTTTGAATGGGATGTCTATAGCACAGGCTGTCAAATCCCTCGGATGAACTTCTCAGGCATCATTCGTTGACCCGTGTGCCCGCTTCTCAAACCTACTTTTCTTGATCTTAATGGGAAAAACCATTAAGGCTCCTCGCCCTTGGGCGGAGCGCTTGGATTGACGCGGCCACCGCTAGCCGTTGGGGTCCAGCCATCGTTTGACGGACCATTCTGAAAAAACACGCCATCCTTGCTATACGGACCTTTTGCATACATGGCGTTTGCCTGGCCGAACATTTTGCCTGCCCTCAACGTATCGTCGTGAACTTTCTGGACCAGTTGATGGTAGCGGTCATCCGTCTGTGAGAAGCCCGAGAACGAGCTGAGGTCGTTGTTCCCGATGATAACCACATCCACACCAGGCACGGATGCGATATCAAACGCATTCGCAACACCGGTGGGCGTCTCAATCATGATCACCACCAGCATGTTGTCATTGATGGTCTGGCGATAGTTGACGCCGTTGATGCCCCACAGGCTCGCGGCTTGTCCAGCGCCCTGGCTGCGTCGCCCAACCGGCGGATAATGCGACCACTTCGCCGCTTCCCGCGCTCGGTCCACATCATCGACCGTGGGAACAATGACGCCGAGCGCGCCGATGTCGGTTGTATGCTGGATGTGCCACTCCTGTGCGTCCGGCAACCGAATCATCGGTGTCGCTCCGGCATGGGGGCACGCGGCGATCATTTTCTCGATATCCTTAAACTCCAGGGTGCTGTGTTGCATTTCAAACCAGGTGAAGTCGTAATGCTTGGCCTTTTCGCAATAGCCATCGGGGTCGAAAGTTGACTGCGTGAAGCTGAAGACCTGCTTCCCTTCGAGGAGCTTTTGTTTTGCAGTGTTATAAAGCGGGGACTTTGTTGCGCCCGGATTCTGACCCGCTTGTTGCGTAAACGCCAGCGCGCTCGATAGACCGACGGCAAAAAACAAATAAATGAGCGTTTTGGGGAATGAAAATCTCATTGGCTGGCCGCCTTTCAATTTTCTGTCGGATTCGCGGATTTGCTCCGAAGCCCGACCAACTGTATATCATGAGGTCTTGCCCGAATGTAGCTCAAGTTACTGAAGGCCAAAAAATCCGCATTGCGGAAATGGGACGCAATAGAAAAGGGCGCCCCGTTTGCAGTAGGCTTTCAGTGTTCCGGACAGTCCCTCCAGAGAAGGAGTTGTTCGGCAGCTATATGACGATCAACGATGATCAGGCTCGGGCGATGACCCGTTGAAAGAGTTGTAACGCAGTTTGGATGATATTTTTCAGGAGATCAAATCTGCCTGTCCTGCGGCTCCTGGGCCCGCAATCTCAGGATGTCGAATCTTTCCTCCCAGTTCGGCTGTCCAGATCATTAATCCAAGTGCCGCCACGGCTAGCGCAAATAATGCGGCCGAGAACCGCGGAGGAACGGCTTCCGAACTTCGGAACTTGTACAGGGCGCAAAGTGAAAGCGCCCCCAGCCCCTCCGTCGTCCAGAAAGCATAGTCTGCTGCGTTAGAATGTCGATGGATGGTTTCTATGGAAATGCCGGGCATCTCACGCATCTTGTGAGACGCTGGGCTGCCCGTGAGGTAAACCGGAATCGAGAGAACGGCGAACACCACGAACATCTGCAGGCTAAGCCACTCCAACTTTCGATTCTTGCGCACCCGGTCGATTAAGAGAAGGACGATCGGAACCGCCAGCCCGATCACCGGGACATGGTTTAACATCAGGTGAATGTGGGTCCAATTCAACACCCGCGCCAACCCTCCACACGCAGCAGCTCTGGATTCGCCGACATAATCTTGGACAAAAAAGCTTCAACGCCTGTCGAAGAAATAAACTCGGCCCCCAAATTAGAGCCGGAATTTGAGGCAAACCCTTCTTGCCGACTCCGACTTTCCGTGCAATTGTGCGTGCGAACTCGGCGAATTGGCAAATCTTTATTTTAATGCTGTCAACGATCGCCCCACTTCGTAAGTGAGGATTGGTCCTTCCCTCATTCCGATATGGGTACGATCAGAACTTGGCGCGAGTTGTGATCGGCATGCCATTGCTTGCATTTGTTCTGTGCAAATTGCATATTCTGGGGCAGCGCGGCTTCCACTGGCCCAACAAACAAAAGCCAGGCCCGCGAGAGTTTTTCAGGGAGGACATCCTCATGCCTGGTTCCCTAATCACGCGCAGGCGCTTCACTCAGGGCCTCGCCGCCGCCGGCGGAATGCTCCTTGCCACCCGGCGCCCCCCCGCCGTCGATTTCCCCATGCGCCAGTACCACAATCAGCCGACCGACAGCCCGCTACACAAGCGCCTCGTACAAATGTGGGACGCCGTCAAAGCCGAAACGAGCGGCCGCGTCCAGGTCGAAATCTTCCCCGAGAACAATCACTTCAAGGACGGCGACCCCGATCCGCTCAATCTGCTGATCGGCGGCCAACTCGAGTTCCTCACCAGTGCCGGCAATGGCCTCGCGGCGATCGTGCCCGCAGCCAATGTGCAAGCCACGCCGTTCGCTTTTCGCACGCAGGCACAGGTTTACAAAGCCATGGATGGGGACATCGGGGATTACCTCCGCGAAGAATTGAATGCCAAGGGCATCTACCTCGTCCCGCGCGGCTGCTTCGAAAACGGGTTTCATCAGATCACTTGCGCCACCAAGCCCATCCGCACCGCCGCCGACCTCCAGGGCTTGAAGATTCGCGCGCCCGGCAATGCCAACTACCTGGAATTCTGGAAAACCCTCGGGGCGCTGCCCGTGGGCATGAACATCAACCAGATGTATGAAGCGCTGAAAAACGGGGTGGTCGAAGCCCAGGAAGACCCGCTCGATGTCGCCGAACTGTTTCATCTCTATGAAGTGCAGAAATACATGAGCATGACCAACCATTCGTGGTCCGGCTACAACCTGATTGCCAATCTCAAGATCTGGCAGGGGCTGCCTGCTGACGTACGCCAATCCATTGAGCGCAACACGGTGAAGTTCGCCCGAATGCAAAGGGCGGATACCGCCTCGTTCAACGCAGAACTGCGCCCGCGCCTGACGCAGCGCGGAATGATCTTCAACGACGCCGATGTGGCCTCCTTCCGCGCCAAACTCGCGCCGTTCTACGGGCAGTGGAAGAAATCGATAGGCGATCGCGCCTGGACCCTGCTGGAAGCCCACGTCGGCAAATTGGCCTGAACGATAGAAGGCCTGTTCGGACACTCCATCCGGATGGAGCAAGAGGTATGCATAAGCTTGATTGCGGCGATGCATGGGATTACACTCCCGGTGGCAGGACTCACCGATAGAGACGAATCCAGCATCTCGAGGAAAGGTGGCAGGTATGACCTTCAATGCGAAAGTGCGGACTTTTTGGATGTTGCAACCTTTGTGGGTACTGCTCGCTCTGCCCGTATTGGCCGGGACAGCACGGATCTACGTCACGAACAGTGCCGGGGATTCCGTTGATGTGGTGGATGCCTCCACCAACAAAGTTGTGCAGGTCATCAAGGGCATTGAGGTTCCGCACGGGGTCAACTTCTCGCCGGATGGAAAGTGGGTCTACGTCAGCAATGAATCCGAGCAAGTGCTGGTAATCGTGGACGAGAAGAGCGGAGCGATCGCAAACAAAGTTCCCTTGAGCGGCCATCCCAATAATATAGCCGTGACCAAAGATGGCCGTTTTGTTCTCGTATGCATCGCCTCCGCTCCCGGCGCTCTTGACATTGTCGATCCGAAGGCCGTGAAGGTGGTCAAGACCATTCCGACGAGAGGCGGGCTGCACAACGTTTATATTACTCCCGACCAAAAATACGCGGTTGCGGGATCGGTGGGCGCGAAGCGGATGACGGTCTTTGATTTGCAATCACAATCCGTGGCCTGGGAAATGGATTTCGATGCCGGAGTCCGGCCCATGACCATCGAGAAGAATCCTGACGGCTCGACGAGCCGGATCTTTGTGCAATTGTCGAATCTCAATGGCTTCGCGGTCGTCGATTTTGCCAAGCACCAGGAAGTTGCCAGAATCAAGCTGCCCGATGGACCCTACGGCAAGGCGGAGTGGCGCCTGGGAACTCCGTCGCACGGAATCGGCGTCGCCCCTGACGGCAAGACGCTGTGGGTAAACAGTGTTCTGGCGAACGCGATCTTCGAATACTCGCTTCCTGACCTCAAACTGCTGGGCCATACCGCGCTGCCCGAAGTGAAAAATCAAGGCGGTCCGTCCTCTGGCTCAGTCCCGGAGTGGATTACGTTTACGCCGGACGGAAGAACGGTTTATGTCTCGAACTCGGCGGACCGGTCCGTGTCAGCGATCGATACGGAGACGTTGAAGCAGGTGGCGCGGATCACAGTCGGAGAAGTGCCGAAGCGGATCAATACTCTGGCGCTGCCGTAGACAGTTACTAAAAAAAGCGGCGCAGGTTCATTCGGAGGCGCGCTCTTGCCTGAGAAATCTTTACTTTAGTCTTAGGCGAGAGGATATTTGCGCATCGTTCGCGGCAATTTCAGCAGCCTGCCAATTTTGAAAATGTAATTTCAAGGACTGAAATTTTAGTTCGCTTTTTGCCCTCGAACCCAATCTGCAAGTGTCTTCCAGTCCGGATCGTTTTGGGATTCAAATTGCCTTCCCCCGGAATGAAACGCGTCACCGCCGGCTTCCGGAGCTAACGGGTGGTGCAGCAATAAGCTTCCTTGAGGATCTCCCGGAGTCACGAGTTGAGAGACCGCCTCGAAGTTCCGCCGCGATTCTTCTTCTGTCCAGGTCGTGCTACCCGGCGACAGCTTGACCAGCTTGAGGGCATGATTCGCTTCTTCATGGCACACGTAGCAACGCGCGTGAGTCGGCCGTTTTTTCAGGAAGATGGGCTCCACCCTGGTCTTGAAAAATTCGTAGTCCAGCGAAGCCGATCCCGCGGAGGAAGACGTCGCGCCGGATGCAGGTGTCCCCGCTTTGCTCGCGGATTGCGCTCGAGCATGGGGACTTGCGAATTGCAGCATCAAAACCAACGCTAGGGCCAGAAACAGCTCAATACCTCTTCTCATTTGTCCCTCCTCGACCTGACTCCGTGGTGTCCCGGAATTCGGGCGGAAAATCTCGTTTCTTGTCTTGCGCCCGCGCAAAAATATGCGTTCCATGTATCATCCGCCCGCAGCCATGTCAAGCCCCACGGCCAATGCTTGAGTTCAATTCCAGGATATTTGACCGGGCAATGATGCTTCCCCTCATATTTCGCCCTCTCAAGTACATGCGCGACGGCGGATTTTGGAAAAGTTCGTCGCAGGCTCGCATTTGGATTAGAATAAAAAACAGGTCTGTAATTTGATGCCCAAATGAAAAATCCTCTCGAAGCTCCGCGTTTTTTCTCGCTGTTCGTGCTGGCCTTGCTCCTGGCGCCAGCCATAGGGGCATCCGCGGCGTCCATCCCTCACGGCACGGTAGATATCGTTGCGGAGAATCAATGGATCACGCCGGGGCGCCAGGCCTACTTCGGCTTGAATTTTCGGCTCGATAAAGGTTGGCACATTTACTGGTTAAATCCCGGGGATTCGGGCCAACCGCCGCGCGTTGAATGGCATTTGCCAACGGGGCTCAGCGCCGGAGAGATCGAGTGGCCGGCGCCGCAACGCCTCGGGAACTCCACCATCGTGGATTTCGGATATGATGATGCCGTGATGCTGCTCGTTTCCATGCGCGCCTCATCCACCGTGGCGACAACCGAGGCCGTGCAGCTTGCCGGGGAACTGAAGGTGCTCGTTTGCAGGGAAATATGTATTCCGGGCAAGGCGCAGGTTTCGATGGCGCTTGCGATCAAATCGGCGCCCCCTGAGGTGGACGCTCGGAGCAGCGAGTTGTTTGCCGCCGCCCGCAAGTCTCTGCCCCAGAAGGCCCCGCGCGATTGGGAATTCAAAGTGAGCGACCAGAAAGATTCGTTCGTCCTTACCGCGAGGCTTGACCGGCAGACGACGCGGGCGATATTTTTTCCCTTGGAAGAATCTCAGGTGGATAATTCAGCGCCCCAAAAGTTTACGCCCGATGCCCGCGGTTTCCAGCTCACTCTGCGCAAGTCAGATCAACTTCTCAAGCCAATTACGCGTCTGAAAGGCGTGTTGGAATTCTCCGCGAATCAGGCATACGTAATTGACGTGGCGATTAGCGATGACCACATCACGTGACAATCGGGCGTCTCGATTTTGGAACGATCAGGAGGAATTACAGAAATGAAACGGTTCATCTTTTTTTCGACGCTTTTCGCTCTGCTAGTTTTTGCAGCTCCGCAATTCATTTTCGCCGCAAAGGTCGGCCAGCCCGCGCCGGACTTCACCGGGACGGCCAGCAACAACCAGTCCTACCACCTCGCCGATTATCGCGGCAAGTTTGTGGTTCTGGAGTGGCACAACAACGGCTGCCCCTACACGCGCAAACACTACAATAGCGGGAACATGCAGAAGCTGCAAAAGCAGTGGACGGCACAAGGCGTCGTCTGGTTTACGATCATCTCCTCGGCCCCGGGGAAACAGGGTTACATCGATGCGAATGGGGAGAACTCCTACATGGCCAAGATGCGAGCTGCGCCAACCGCGGCCCTACTCGACCCCGCAGGCGCGATCGGCCATTCTTTCGACGCCAAAACAACTCCGGAGATGATCGTCATCAACCCTCAAGGTGTCATCATTTACGATGGCGCGATCGATAACCGCCCGACAGATGACGTGAAAGACATTGCCGGCGCAACGAATTACGTGAATCTAGCGCTGGGCCAGGCCTTGGCGGGCAAGCCCATTGAAACGGCAGCAACGCGTCCCTACGGCTGCTCGGTGAAATACAAAGGAAGTTGGTTTTAGCCCTGGAAACGTCGCGCCTGCTGATTCGCGGCGCCAATTTGGACCGGTTTTCCGCAGAGGTTCTTGCCGCTGGCCCTGTATTAACTCAACTTAAAAGTTCATAAACTAGTATTTACGCTTCGCGGTTTCCTGCCGCCCGCCGCTTATGGCTTGACCGAAACCTTGACCTGGCCATTCGTCCAGCAGCACTGGAATCCGCCGCCGCCATCCCCGGACCAATCGTTGGCTACCACGTGCAACACGTAGTTTCCGGGCTCGCTGAACGTAGCAGTCGTCGTCGCCTTGCCGCTGAAGACAGGGGTGGGCTTCCACTTGCCTTCTGCTTTTTCCACTGGAGGCTTGCTGTTGGCGAACTTCACCGCACCCGGTCCCCGGAACTTGCTCCAGGTTACAGTCACCGGAGTGCTATCGGGCGGCTTTCCACCCTGAAATGTCTTGGCATCGTCGGCGGCCCACACATTCAGCGTGACTGGATTCGCCAGCGTCGTCTCCAGCGCGACGCTCATCCCCTGCGGCCCCTGCGCCGACGGGCCCCCTTCTTCAAAGCTGATGATGGGCGGGGTATTGCCAATGCCCACATCGAAGAAGGGCGAAATTTCCCACCGGGCGTCCAGGTGCGCAGGGACTGCGGCTGTCTGGCCGTTGGCTACGATCGTCCAGGTGAGCTTCTCAGTCCCGAAATTCTGCGGCACCGTTACAGTGAAAATGCCCCACTGCCTTCGAGGTAAAAAATGGGTCGGCTGGCCCTGGTCGGGCGGACCCGGTTCAATCCGGTTATTGTCACCAATCGGAATGTCCAGCTCTTGCTTCAGATTCCGATTGAAATACCCAAAGAGCATGCTGAAGCTGCCGTCCGGATTTTTAAACCAACCCTCATAGGCGGCCGTCACATTCTGACCAGATTCGTGCAAAGGCTCCATGGGCAACTGCCCGGATTGCCCGTTCACAGGCAGCGTCTCCCACACGAGCACCATGCTTGCGAGCAGGATCGCAAGATACAGAGCTGTCACCGGCGACCGCAGCGTCCGCATCCGAGAATTCTCCCTCTGAGTTTGAATTGTGTTTCGCAACCTCGACTTGCCAGGTCGAGAATGAGGAGCGGTAACTTTGAAAAAGTTCCCGCTCCCGCTAGCCTATGGAGTTCCGAATTAATGGTTGTGCATCATCTCCGGCATGGATTGCCCCGGTTTGTGTATGGCAGCCCACTCCTTATATTCCTCATCGGTGAGGTAGGTGACGTTCACCCAAGCGTGGGCCATCTCGTCTACGGTGCGCTCGCCCCAGCCAACCCACTGGTTCGGGTCGGGATTGTTGTGGTTGGCGGCGGTGTTGTCATGCCAGGCCGTAATGCGGATTACCGTGCCCTTTGGGAGCACCGGCGCCGCGTCCTCTGCGTATATGTAATTATTCATCCAGTTGAACTCGAATCGGTCGACGTAGCTGAGCATCTCGGTTGTGCCGTCCGGCAAGATCGCTTCCATGGACATCGCCTTCCCGCGCAGATGCATGTGTGGCTGAAAGTTCTCAAATCGGGCGTTCTCCTTCAGCACGTGGAAAGACTGAGTCTCAGTGACCGTGTTGGGAGGAATGTCCAGAACTCTACCCAGCTGGTTCGCGTGAAATTCCATCAGGCGTGTCCGGTACTTCGGCGTATAGCCTTTGGGATAGAGATAGATGCCCAGCATTACGTTGTCGCGGACCTGTTCGCCGACGGAATGATAGTGCACATCCCACCGAATCCTTGCCCCCGGCAGCAGCAATTTGCCGGTGTTAGATGGGTAGACGTCGAATTGTTTCCCGATGGCCCATTCCATCAAGAGCCCTCCGTCGTTGCGTCTGGCCTGGGCCAGCGGCCCGATGCCGTCGTCGTCAGCGGCGCTGCTGACGCCCGGTTCATCCTGCAGGAGCTGGGCCAGCGCATGATGCGTGACGCGCCGCCCTGCGGAGGTCCCTGGCCGCATTTCGACCGCTCGCACCCATCGCGGTTCGGTCACTGCGAGTTCTTCGCTCAGCGGCTTCCACCAGGCGTCCTGTCCGAGGGCCGGCACAGTGTAGGGTTCCGACTTGACGACGATATCCGGCTGGCCGAATTGTTCGGCTAGCTGCCATCCTTCATCGCTCGGCCACATCTTGGCGCGCGGCATGTCTTTCGGGTTCCCGGGCGCCTTGCCCGAATCGACCCACCGGACGATTGTGTCGATCTGCTCATCCGTAAGCGATGTGTCGTTTTTAAATTTTTGGATTCCAACGGTTCTGTCGAGGTGCCACGGCGGCATGTTTCGTGAGGCCACGCGGTCCTTGATTTTATCCGCCCACGGCAGCGTCTCTTCATACGTCACGAGAGACATCGGCGCCGCGGTTCCCGGATGGTGGCACTCCTGACACTTGGCCTGAAATATCGGGGCAACGTCCTTGGCGAACGTTACGGTCGGTTTGGCCGACTCTCCTGCTATCGAAGCGTATGGGAACATCAGGAAGACACCGAGACCCAGCAGGCCCACTGCAATACTCTGCCACATCGCGCCCTGGAACTTGGCATTGATCATGACATGCTCCTTGTGTCTGACGGATATACTCCTGCTGATTTAGGCCAGTTTAACCCGGGATTACCCTTCTAGATCCTGTGCCCCCACTCTACACCTCTCCAAGCGGTCCGGCGCAAATTTTTTTGCGTGGACCAGGGACGCGCCACTGGTTCTAATCTTCCCCACTGCCAGTCCCAAAATCGCTGACTGAGGCCTTCCCGTCTGGCTTGGTCAGAAACTTTTTCCCACCTGATGGTCCTGATCGATTCGCATTCCTTCTGCCGCGATGCGGTAATTCTTGAGGCCTCTCCATTGCATTGGGCCGGTCCGAGCCGCTTCTTTCCCGGCAACGCAACTTTTTACTCGTGCAGCCGTGTTTGGAATGACGTCCAGAGTTCTTCGAAGTCAATTGAGCGTGTGGGGAAACGCAACGGAAGGCCTGCTCTGTTGCGTTTGCAATAGGTGTTGACCTCGCTCCATGGAGGATCCAGGATGAGGTTACAGGTCAATCGGCCTTAGACTTTTCGGCTATTAAACGCAGGGACCATCCGCCTGTGCGCAATCGCCGGCGATTTCTCAGAAACCGAATCAGAAACCACTCACAGCCAAAACTATTGGCGGGCAAGCCTGTAAGCCGGATGCAGCCGTGGCGTGATGAAAGCACGTAAGTTACTGATTCTCTTGAACAGAGAAGTGTCAATGTTGTCAGTTTTGGCAGAAAAGTCAGGATTCTTGCCACAACCCTGCCACAGTTTTTTTCAATGACCTTTCATCGTAACCAGTTCCGGTAGTGGTGTCATTTGATCTGTGAAGTTGTTGGCAGCCTCGCTAGAGTGGACTGCCAATTGCTCACTGAGGGGGCTCCGCAATGGGCAGGAACAGAGTCTCACCTTTCTTCGGGAACGCCTTCTGTACCATTTCTTTGAATTGCTTCCACGATGGTGACGCACGCATCAAGCCGATTAAGGCATAGAGATGCTGGGCGAGTGCAGGATGCCCAATATCTTCGGTGAGCCATTGATGATGCTTATGTTTGCGTCTGCCTCGCTCGTCTTTAGGGTTGCGAGCTTCCAATTCCTGCAGGATTCCCGGCGCGAGGCGTTCATAAACTAAATCTCTTGTGTATGCTGCCACTACTTGTGGACGATTGACACGCATACCCTTCCATTGCCATCCTCGTAACCGAAAAAGCTGTTGGTAAAATTCATCAGGAAACCTCTTTGCCCAAGCTGCGAGTTCTTTACGCAAGAAACGCTCTAGGATTTCCTGCAATGCCTCACGATCCCGGATGGCCTGAAAACCAGTTGCCTCATCAACAAGAGCGATAATTCCTACGTGAGCGAAAGCCCGCATCAGAATCTCAGCCTTAGCCGCGATATTCTTTTGCGGTCCCCGCAACACGCGAGCTTCGCGGGCTTTCAACCAAACATCACAAATCTTAGGCAGATATTCCGCTTTGACACCAAACGCCGGACTTCCACCCGCCTTCGGCTGGTAGATAATCGGCTCTTTAAGCGCCATCTCTAATTCACTGTCGATAAAGGGTTTTAGGTTGTTTGCAGAGAGATATACGGGTAGTTCGGCGCCGCCCTTCTTTCGCAGCCAGTGCGACCCTCCCCGCTTGCCTCCAAGAGCCTTAGTAACTTCGCGCTCCGAAAGCACGCGCGTCCCATCCTCCAAGACAGCGCACGATATGCCGATTTTCAAAAGCCCTTCGTGTGCGGCCTTCGGCGGATTCTTGGGCCTGCCGCCTGCTTTGACTTTTCGCATAGCCTGAATCTCGGCGTAATATTCCGATCCGCGCTCGGCTGTCTTTTGCCCTCCGAGTTTTCCTAACTCTGAGGCAATCTGAGAGACTTCGCTGTTCTTTTTCTCTTCTCTCATATTCTTAGAATACAGGATACGCCTGTAGTTTTGCAAACTATTTTTGACACTTTCTTGACAACAGCAAGCCACGTGGTAAGATGATCTGGAAATAAAAGGCCCTGCCTCAGCGGCTAACTCAGCCTGCTGGCGCATCAAAACGTTTGTCGGATTCACCAGACATTGCGTGTGACACCTGCGATGGCAGCCCGTATTACTGATTGTATACTTTCTATAGACGAAATCGGAAATTTAATGGAGAGAAGTGCTAGTATCGATGCAAAGACCCGACTCTGAATCGGGTCTTTGCGAACTCAACTATCTTGGATGGCACTCAGATCCTACAGGATTGGTGCCTACAGATGCAAGCGGCCCGAAGCAATTTTTCTTTATTAGGAATGAGACTGCCCTCTTTAAGGGCTTCACCGAGGTCTGTCAGGGCAACTATGTCTATCTGGAAAAAACCTATATACCGACTGACCTCCAAGCGGGGTAAACCGATTCTCATAGATGTCACCTCCTCCGTAAGTCCCGGCCTTCCACCCAACAAAGCAATCAAAGAATTGGTCGATTTCCTCAGAAATAAAAATATCCAGAAAATCGTAGATTTTGGAGCTGGCTCGCTTCGCCATACATTTCCCCTGCTAGATGCCGGATTCCAAGTCTGCGCGGTTGAATTTGAGGAGAACTTCCGCAGACCTATTTGCAAAGAAGCACTAACTAAGGCTACGGCCCATCCCGATTTTTCTCGACTGATTTATCCAAAGGATTTCATTAGAGATTACAGGAAATTTGACGCTGCTTTGCTCTGCTATGTGCTCCAAGTCATGCCAATGAAAAACGAAAGAGAAAAAGTCCTCAAACACCTATATAAGAAGCTATCTGAGGACGCCTACCTTCTGTACATGTCCAGATATAACCAGATGGAAGGAGCTTTACCGGAACACCGGGTTGAAGATGGATATTACAAGTGGCCTGATCGAGAACATCATTCTTTCTATCGTGAGTTCACGACTGAAGAGACGCACGAGGCTATGGAGCGTTTCCATTTCAAGAGGGTTAAATCTCTTAGCCAACGAGGGAACGATCAGATCTTTCTTTATGCAAAGGGAGCTGCGACATGGATATGAACGGGGCTAAAGCTGACGAAGCTGCGCTTGAGCTTATGAAGCAGCTGATTACCCTGAGCGCCGGAGTTCTGGCACTGAGCGCCACATTCATCGATAAGCTTCCGAGGGGCCCTTCATACACACTTGGAGCACTGCTCGTCTCATGGACCGCTCTAGTTGTCTCAATCTATTGTGGTCTAAAGACTATCTCCGCAATAGTAAAAAGCAGATTGGCGTCCAACGATGAGTGGAGCAAAAACGAAGGAAAAAGATATGCTCGTTGGTGTCAAAATTGTTTTCTAGCTGGAATTACCGTTTTCGCCTCTTTCGCATTCCTATCTTTGGCTTGCCCCAAATGACACCAGCAGGCGTGACGGGGATATTTCAGATTGAAACGAATGACCGGGAGCACTCGGCTACCTTAGATCCAGTCTCGTAACCGCAATATCACCGAACCGATTAGGATTGCAATTAGCAGCCGAGAGAGTGAGCGGATGCCCCACATAGAAGAAACTCTCAATCGTCTCGCAATTGCATTCACTGTGAAAGACGTAATGACCCCACGCGCAGGATTGGTCTGCGCTGTGAATGACATACAGGCGGGCGGGGTTTCGGACAGCAATCCCGATTATGACGTGATTCCCATTCAGCATAATGGAACACTCACCGGCTACTTCGAGCGCAAATCTGGCAGAACGAAGCGGATTTCGCCAACCGATCTCATCGCCGACGGGACGAGTCTCCTCGATCTCGTCGACATTCTTGAAGAGCGCCAGTTTTCTTTTGTATTGAGTCGCCAGAAGATAGAGGGATACGTCCATTTTTCAGATTTGAATCATCAATTGGTGAAACTCACATTTTACGTGATTTTGGAGGCTCTTGAGAGAATGGCTCTGAATTCGATACAGGGCAGGAGCGACCGTGAATCCCTAAAAAGAGACCTTGGTCAGGAGCGGTTCAAGCAAATCGAAAAGGCGTACAAGCGAGCCGGGCGAGCTGCCCGCGATCTCGTTAGTTACTTGAATCTCGCAGATATACTGCGACTAGCCGCCAAGACAGGCCCGATAACTGTTGAGGACCGCCTCATCAAAGCCATGAAAAAGGCTCGGGATGGTGCGGCTCACGGATTGGAGAACCTAGTATCGAGCTACGACGATCTGACAACGTTGGCAAATGTCAAGCGAGAGTGCCTGCGCGTGCTCGGCACTTCGTAACAGATTGTGAGGCGCTTTCGGACGTTGATGCGTCGTTTGAGACTTGGTCTCTGGCGTGGGCAGTCTGATGCCTCTGTTGCCCGCCGCGTGCGCGCCTGATGGCCGCGCTGGTTCCTCAAATGGATGAGACGAAGTTCGTGTGCTGGACCGTCAAAGTTTCGGCAATGGTCGCTAGTGCGATTGGATCTGGACATTTAAGTCATTTATTTTCTTGTACCAGTACGACACCTCCTTGACGGAGTGCTTCTCGTCGATTCGTATTTCGCGTTCAATTAGAGATTGTATTTGCGAGGTCGCGTATTCCCTTTGACCGAAACAATGGAGGTAATTATGTCAGAACTAGTTTCGTACGGTGTCGAGTGCAAGAACCCCGAATGCGATTCCGCAATAATCGTGGGAGAGTTGCACGTCAATCCGACGCAAGGCGGTGATTTGGTCTCTTTTCCACGGTTCGTGTCGGGTCGCATCGCGTGCAAGAAATGTGGGAAAGAATACGAATACAGCCGCGCCGATTTGCGGCAATTTCCATTGGTGGAAGGGGAATCTGGAGTCTTCTAACTGCTCCTCTGGTCAATCTTCGTAGTATGAGCAGTGGGGACACCTTGGAAGCCTTGACACTGTAACTTTACTT
>Ga0210396_10003550_pt1 | contig 15512 bp, 16 predicted proteins | sample IncBWH17OmetaG_FD_155466 | JGI IMG/M metagenome (GOLD analysis project Ga0210396, IMG submission 155466) | Forest soil microbial communities from Barre Woods Harvard Forest LTER site, Petersham, Massachusetts, United States - Inc-BW-H-17-O ... | reverse complement strand
TTCCCATTACGTGCAAGCCAGCATCGAAGCCAGCCTGATTCCCGCCATCGACTCCATTCGCTCCCTCGGCATCGTATGGATTCCCGGCTTAATGGCGGGTATGCTGCTCTCCGGGGCCCGGCCAGTGTATGCTGCGGTTTACCAGTTCGTGGTGCTGGCCATGATTTTTGCCGCTTCTGGCCTGACCTCGCTGGTCAGTACGTTGCTGATTCGGGACCGAATTTTTACCCCGGCGCAACAATTGAGTTTGCAACCAGGGAGATAATGTTGTAATGAGTTCTAGCGTGCACACCGGCGTCGCAATGACGAAGGGAAAGCCCCGGGGTACGGTCCAGGTCCTCCGCACCGTCGCCGCGCTGGAACTCGGTAAAGGCATGATCGTTTTGCTGTCAGCCTGCGGCGTCCTTTTGCTGGTACACCGGGAAGATCCCTGGGACATTGCCGACGGTTTCCTCAAACTCCTTCATATCAGCCCCGATCACCACTTTGCTCAAGTCTTTCTCAATTGGGCCGACTCCTTGACCGAAACCAAAGTGTTCGCAGTTGCTGGCGTCGCCGTCGCCTATTCGGTTTTGCGCTTCGTCGAGGCTTACGGACTCTGGTACGCAAGAGCCTGGGCGGAGTGGATTGCCCTCGTCTCGGGAATGCTGTACCTGCCCTTCGAAATCTACAAACTGATTCACCACCCCAGCCCATTCCACATATGGGTTTTTCTCATCAATGTGGCGATCGTGCTGTACATGGCCTATGAGCTAAAGACCGGGGAAAGCATCCACCGGCTCCGCCAGCCAGGTTGAAGGTGCAGCTTCGGGGAGTTAAACGCAAAATCTAGAGAACATGGGACTTAGGGGAGGCCGGTGCAGGTTGACGTTCCATTTTTTGGAACTGAACCGATAGCGAACCTCGGGCCGCTACTGAAGCGTTTCGCAGTTGCCTGAGTCAGATTGTCAAAGAGTTGGCATTATCCGGCGGATAATGCTTTCTACACTAGGTTATCTCTTTGGGACAAGGCAGTCAATGAGAAAAGCGCCCGCAGGCACTGAAACATTAGAAGTGGGGATACTAGTTATGGCGTCATTTGGAAGACTACGCCGCCGCCGAGGACGCCGCCGGTGGCGGTGGTGCCACAGAGTTTGCCGATAACCACGATTACGTGTTGAACCTGCTTGATGTTGTTATTTTGGGCGACCGCGAAGGTTACCGCGAGCGCAATCAGCGGCAGTAGATTTTTGGCCGCGAACTTCAAGGGAGGGCCTTCCTCGTCTTTGAAATGGAATTCTTGAGACGGGTTCCCTGGGGTAGCTTTGATTCGGGTTCGGGTGATGGCCTGAGTCGCAGTTGCGCAATTATCTTCCGAGAATTTCGATTGTCAAGAAAATTTCGAATTTGAACCGAGAATGTCTCGGTATTGGGACAAGAGGGCGGTCGTCGGATGTCGAATCGTGGCGGACGGCGGGACTAGGTTGGAAGCTATCCGACCGTTCGTCGTCTCGGCTTAGCTAAAAGCCCCAGCTTTCGCAAAGAGCGCAAAAGGCTGGGCCACCCTCGGCCAATCCAAGAATCAAAGGCGGCGGACAAGAGTGTCCGCCCTACACTTGGCGGTTATTGGATTGTGACCGTGACCTTCTTCTTGGAGCGGTGGTATTGATTGGTTGCGTCCAGCGTATAGGTGGTGGTCACCGTGGGATAGACGCTCACCGTGTCGCCGCGCACTGCGCCTACTTGTGGGGAGACGACGAAATAGGGGGTTCCCGTCGCGTTCCAGTTCAGAATTACCGGGTGTCCCGCGTGGCTGGTGGGCGGAGTTGCCGTAAAGCTCGTGATCGCGGGTGCCTTGCCTTGGGGAACATTCGCTGGCGTGTAGATGGGATCCATCAGGATCACTTCAAATGCCGAGGCTGGGACCTGCTTCAAGCTTCCGAGATCGTCGTTGCTCCAGCGATTGTCCGGGTCGCCGCTCACGTACATGGAACTGCCGTTGTCGGCCATGATCATTCCATATTGCTTCAGAGCCCCGAGGATCACTTTGGCTTGGGACGGGAACGAGGAGATGTCGTAGCTGGCTTTCAAGCGCAGGCGCATACCCATGGGCGCGGCCAGTGCATTGGTGGAGGTGGGCGCCCAATGCGATGCGGGCGGCGTGAATGCTTGGCGGCTGTATTGCAGAGTGAAGCGCAGGGCATGCTGGATTTGGCCGCTGGCGACTTCATCGTAGCGGGCAAGTCCAGGAAAGACGGGCAAGCCGGCAGCGTCGGCGGAAGTCCAGGTGTAGGGACGCTGCTCGTCATTGAGAAGATCCCAGACCGCGGCAGAGTCGGCTTGCCAGCTCCCATCGTTTTGCGGGTAGGAGTGGTAGAGTTCGTACAGCCAGCAGTTGTCGCGGTCGAGCACCAGCACGTGGCGGTCTCTGTTACCCGGGTGAGGATAACCCTCAATCGGAGCATTGTGGGGAACGGGCATGGGGCCGGGATCGCTCTCACTGCCATAGGCGGTGAAATAGATGTTCACGAAGGGAGAGCCGCTCACAACAACATAAGGGACGCCGATGGTCGATTCTCCATACAGCCCTGCGCCGAAATCGGGATGCATGGGAGTGCTGGCGCCGATGAAGTTGATGAGCGCGTCCGAGTTGGGATCGACTGAGGCGCTGGAGATGTCCTGATTCCACCGGTTGTCGCTAGGGAAGGGAATGAAGCCGTTCAGGCTTGCGCCGCGTCCCAGGCTCAGGCTGCTGCAAGAGTTTTGGGCATACAGAGGAGAACAGAGAAACGCTGCGGAAAAAGCGAAGAGCAACCCAAGACGTCGCATGAAAACCTCCGGCGGGCGAGTGGCGGCACCAGCAAGTTACCACAAGCTCGGCGCGGGGATTGACACCAAGGTGCAGCGAGCCGGCTTGTTTGTGGGCTATTTATATTCCGCGCAGAAACTGGGCTGGTTCTTCTGCAGCAATGAGCAACTTCGTTTGATTTCAACGATGATCAGCGGACACGAGTTCTGGCTATTGCAGGGTGGATGCGTAGCCGGCGAAACCTGGAGGCACTCCTCGACGAGTTTCTTTGACCGTTCCGCGCCTACCGCCTGTATGCAGGGAATTGTGTTCTGGTCGCCACTGGCTGCGGCCGCGGGTGGGGCGATTCCGAAGGCATTCGACACTTGATTGAGATCGGTTCGGATCTTGTCCCAACCAGTGGTTTGCGGATCGAGCTTTACATCCGTCATTATCTTTTCGATCTGGCCGGCAGTGCTCAGCATGGCGGGGACGGAATCACCCTTCCTGGTCTTCTTAAATTCGTTCAGTACCGTGGCTGTCTGCTTTTCGAAAGTGGACGCCAGATTCATGGCGTCTTTGGCCTGGCTGGTCTTGCGAATCGAGCTCTTCTTAATTGCCGAATCGAAGCGCGGGCGAAACGCCTTGGCGTCCGCTTTCAGATTACTCATCACTGTTTCGAAGGTCTTTGTCGCTGAGACGGTTGGGAGTCGGGGACGTGCTCTGGGCGACGACAAGCTGCGTAAGCACAAGAACGCTGAAGGCTATGACAGTGACGAAGGAAGAACTTCGATTGGCGAGCATGGTTTTCTTCTCATGATTTGCAGAAGTTTCCAGGGCGGTGAAAACGCAGGATTATAGCAAAACCGAGCCTCGAATCTACTCGGCCGCTACGCTCGCCATCCGGACTCTCTCAGCGCCGTCTGGCAGAAAAATGGAAAACACGGTGCCGCTGGAACCTGCGGTGGTGCGGCTGCGGACGCGGATCGATCCCTCGTGCTTCTGCACAATGCCATGCGAGAGCCAGAGGCCGAGGCCCGTGCCTGCGTCTCCCTTGGTGGAATAGAAGGGCTCGAAGATGCGAGTCAGATCGCCCTGTCGAATCCCGCTGCCGCTATCAGCGATGGTAATGCGGACTCCGGACCTGTGTGCTCGGCTTTCGTGGCCGTTGGACCACTGGCGTCCGGGGGCGACGTGGAAAGTTAGTCGACCTCCGTCGTCGAGAGCATCGAGGGCGTTGAGGATGAGATTGGAGAAGAGTTGGCGGAGCTCCCCGGCAAAGCCGTGGATTTCGACAGCCGGGTCATACTGTTTCTCGACCTGGATATGCTTTTCGCTCAGTGGGCGCAAGTAGAGTTGCAGAACATCGTCGAGCGTAGCCGCGACGTTCAGTGGAGAAGGCGATGAAGTTTCGCGGACGAACCCCAGCATCTGTTGAGCGATGGCGGCGACGCGCAGCACTTCTTTTTCCGCCATCTCCAGGTATTGGTCCTGATGCTGGGGACGGTGGCGCGCCAGATAGATCAGATTGATAACCGCTTCCAGCGGGTTGTTGATCTCGTGGGCGACGGCGGCGGCGAGACGTCCGGCGGTGGCCAGCTTTTCGTTGCGGCGCAGTGCTTCTTCCGAACGCCGCTGCGCAGTGACGTCGTGCGCGATGCTGGATCCGCCGATCACTTCTCCACGCTCGTTACGAATCGGTGACAGCGAGACATCCACGGCGACCCGCGTGCCGTCCTTCCGGATTCGCTCGGAGGTATGGTGCTGAATCGATTCGCCCCGCATAATCTTTCTGCTGATTCCGGGGATCTCGTCGGGATGTTCTGGCGAAGCCAGCATTTTAACGGACATGCCGATGGCCTCGGTGGCAGAGTATCCGTAGAGGCGTTCGGCTCCTGGATTCCAACTGGTGATGATTCCGTTTATGTCTCCGGCGAGAATGGCGTCGTCAGAAGATTCGACCATGGCGGCCATCTGCCGCTGAGTCTGCTCGGCGCGCGTCTGCGCGCGGGAACGCTGGCGGGCGAGACCGGCGGTGAGTACCGCGACGGCAATAAAGACGAACAGCCGCCCATAATCATTGGCAGAAATGGAAAAGCTGAAGCGCGGCTCAAGAGCGAAGTAGTCGATTGCGAGTCCGGATGCGGCCGTGCAAAGTAGCGCTGGTCCGAAGCCGAAGAAACGTGCGCTCATGATGACTGCGGCGATGAAGATGGCGAACGGATCTTTTCGCATGACCGGCCACAGAAACCAGATGCACAGCGCAACGCCCGTCGCGACCAAAGGGGCCGTATACCGAATGGTCCAATGGCGCCACTGCAGGGCACTCTTGGATTGCGGAATGTCGAGCGGTGCCATAGGAAAGAGAAACAAGCCAACCCAAAGGTGGGGTGGCGTGAGCAAACCTGGAACGTCCGAAAAACAAACGTGGCCTGTAGGCGATCAATTTAGCAGGATAGGGTGCAGTCGCGCAATTGTGAGTATGTGAACAGCAAGATGAAAAAAGGAAAGGCGCGGAATTGCTCCGCGCCTCTGTCGCGTGTGCCGAGCAGGGTCGAAAACGTGGGATAAACCGTCGAAAACACATAATGGCTTACTCTCGTTTTCATCAAGTTTCGCGGGCCGCAGGCCCTAGATGGCATGTTCGACAGCTAGGAGGTGCAAGTCCTCTACCCAACCTGATGGAGGTGAAGGTTAGCGAAGCGCAAAGGTGAAATAACACTCGTCGCGAGGCGGGGCCTGAAAGAAGCGTGGAGCAAAGACGCGAGCCGATGAACAAGAACCGGATAGGAGGCCTACGGTGGCGGGCGAGCGGGCACGTGATTGCGAAGCCCATATCCATCAAGCTCACTGGTGGTAAATCCGGCGGTTGCGTGTCGAAGGCGGTCGAACTTACCTCGGGAGGTCTGCGGCATGTCACGGAATCGTGACTGAGGGTGAAGCGATTCATCCCGACCGTGCCGCAGAAGTCAGCAAAGGGCGGATTAGGGCCTGCAGTCGGCAAGGATATTGAGGCACTCCAAGGCCGAAAGGCGGAGAAACCGATAGGCCAAGCCGGGAACAATGATCGAAGGCCGGAACGGTACCCCGCAAGGGGAGTAAAGGGAAGGGCAAGTAAGCGGCGCAACTCATGAGCGGACAGCGGCAGAAAAACCGGCCCGAACAAGGGGTGCTGGCCTTTCCGGCGGATATTGCGACCTACCTGCGGGGATGGCTCGGATACTTCAACGATTGTCAAACGCCCTCGGTGTTGCAAACCCTTGAATCGTGGCTACGCCGCCGACTTCGGTCGGTGGTGTGGAAGCAATGGAAACGGGGACGGACACGATTTCGCGAACTTCGCAAACGGAATGTGAGCCAGGACCTGGCGGCGCAAACCGCCGGCAGTCCTCACGGCCCGTGGCGCATCGCCAACTCGCCCGCCTTGGCCATCGCTTTGCCGAATGCCTACTTTGCCCAGCTCGGGCTTCCACCCATGGTTGTGCGATTTTGGCTTAATCCGCCGAACCGCCGTATGCGGACCCGCATGTACGGTGGTGTGGCAAGGGAGGCGGGGCGACCCGTCCCCCTATGCCGATTGATTAACGGCCTGATCTACTGCTGCGTGTTCATAGTCTGACGTCCTGCGTTGGGCCCTTGCGTAGTTGGAATCACGGTTAGAGCCGCTTGCAGGGTAAAGTTCAAAACGGTTTCCGACGGCAGTTTGATTTGCTGACTATGGGTGACGGCTTGCGCGCCGGCACCTAATCCACCGCCGGCTGCCGCTCCAATGGCGGCTCCTTTGCCGCCACCGGCGATGGCGCCGATAATGGCTCCAATTCCAGCTCCGGCTCCTACCTTCTCGACCGTGTTCTTGCCCCGCGAGCTACCCTGCTTCTTGTACTGATCGGTTTGGATGTTGTAGGTACTTCCGGACGCCGAAATGCGATCCAGTTGAAGTACGAGTAAAGATTGTCCGGCGAACTTGCCGGCGCTTTGCACGGTTACGACGTGGCCTTCAACCGTATAGCCGGCCGGAATGGCGGTGGCACCATCCACGGCGAGCGGCGAATTCAGCGTGGCGTGGAAAGTTTGGCCCTGAGTCGCGGTTTCTGAGTCAATCGCGTCCACCAACCTCACGGCGAAGGTTGTGCCCGAAGGAATCGTGACCTTTTGCGGCGGTGGCGGAGGTGGTGGCGGCGCTGGAGCTGCTGGAGCAGGCGCAGGAGCCGGGGCTGGCGTTGCTTGCGCGACCTGAGCTGGAGCGTTCGCAGAGTCGTCCTGATCCTTGGATACTTTGTGACGACGCTTTACTGCCGGGGCCGGTTTGGGCTCCTCCGGCGGTGGGGCCTGGGCTTCGACCGGCGGGGGTGGCGGCGGGGCAACCTGCAAATTGTTTACCACCTGTTTCACGCCCGCTTCACTGGAGGCATAGCGCGCGGCTGCGTCACGCTGAGCGTCGTTGTCCACCTGGCCGGAGAGGGTCACGCTCCCCTTGTCTGCCTGGACGATGAGCTGTTTGCCCTGGAGACCGGAATCGGTGTTCAGTTTGTTCTGAATATCACTGGCAATCTGGGCGTCCGTCGGAGCCTTGGAGCAGCCGATGGCCACCAGGATGGCGAGCGACATTACCGCGGTAAGGTAGAGAGAAAGCCTGTCCTTCATTAAATCACTCCTCTTGATGTAAGTCCGGTGTGAATAGTTTAGATGCATGGATCAGCCGAGTTTTGTGGAAAAATGTTACTGGAAGCTTCTCTGTCATTAGAGTTCGCAAAGCTGCCGCAACCAAAAATTTGTCCTTCTTGGGAAAGCTCGGGCGAGTCCACGCGATTACTGTAAAGCCGGCTAAGTCTGGTGCAGAAACTTGTAATCGAGGATGCTGGCCGCAAGTTTCGAAGTCGCCGTTTTTTCTTGCGTTTCTTTTTTATCTTGCACGTCTTTGGTTCGAGTAATGCGTCCCTGGCAGAGCACCGTGCTATTTTTCTGGCCGGAAATCTCTTCCGGCATCTCGAAAACCATCTCCACCAATGTGTTGTCGGGAAAGCGTTGCGGTCCCTGCAAGAGCACGCCGGATTGGCTGAGGTTCGCGATCGTGCCTTCATACCAGCTGCCGAGGTTCTTCACACGGTAGCGCACCGGAGTGTCGAGCTTCAGGCGCCGGGCGCGCGGAACCCATGTAGGTTTGCGAGCGCGGGTGCGGCTGCGGCGTGCGCTCGTGCCTTCCGCTTCCGTGGCAGACTGGGTGCGATCCACGCGCTCGGTACGGCGCATAGTGGTCCAGTCATAGCTGTATTCGACAGCGCAGAGAAGGCAAACCTGGTAGAACTGACCATCGGCAGCCCTCCGGGGCCAGGAAAACTCGTGGGAGCAACGGCCTAACATAAGAACGTCCATTAACTTCTGAGGCATGTTCGTCTTTCCGGGACGGGACCGCCGGAAGACACATCATCTAACGGCAGCGTAATTTTGTGTAGGTTACTTTCGTGTGAGGTCCAAACAGCGCTGCTAAGTTACTGCGTTCCTTGCGTTTGCATTTTGGTCAGGTCGAAGTTGGGCACATCTGGGCGCAAGATTTCGCCGCGTTGTGCGGCGACTTTGTGATCATCATCTCCGATCAAGTGAGTGTAGACGGCCATCGTGATATCAGAACCAGGTGCGTACCCGAGTCTCAGATTCGACGGGCAGAATCTGACCAATGTCCTCGATGTCATCGACTTCGGTGGTCTCTTCTCGGGCAACGCCACTGGTCCGTCGCGTAGCGTTTGCTACGCGCCTCACCACCAGTTTTTAGAGTCAAGAGCACGACTTCGCGTAACCCACGGGCAATGCGCGCCGGTCGAGTGCCGAGAACTGCTTCATATTTGATATTGAGAGGATGCGTGATGGGATCAAGAGCGATCCGTTTTTTGGTTGTTGGCCGTTGTCATAACCGCCCTGGCAGCGATACTTTTCAGGACGCACTCCCCGAAAGTTCCGACCAACGTTGCCTACGTGAGCGAAGAGGAGGGCGGGATCAGCGTGATCGACTTAAGCACGCTGAAGGTGATTCGCAGGGTCCAACCCACTGATCTCTCGCCACCAGGACCGGCGGTCTCGATGGAAAATACGTCATCACATCGAACAAGAACACAAGCGATGCTGCGGTCTTCAGTACGCCGAGCCTGCGCTTGCTTCGGATTCGTATCGGAGAGAGCCCCGAATTCATTAAGATCAATCCCGCCGGTGGCAGGATTTTTGCGGCTTTCGAACCCAGTTCGGAAGGCGGACCTCCGGGGGCCGCGAAAGCCGATGGGAGAGACGATGGCGAAAATGGGCCGCCGCGCAGATCGCAACATTTCGTATTGGGGATTGGGCACCGGGTGCGGTCTCCAGTGCGGGCCAGGAAACGGAAGGTATCGAATTTTCACGCGATGAAAAATTGATGTTGGTAGCCAATGAATCGCAGAAAACCATCGGAGTATTCGACGAAGCCACTGGCCGCCATCTTCGAGACGTCGATCTAAAGGCCTACGGAATCCGCAAAGCGCGGCTTGAAAGTTTCTCCGCAGGGCAATGAATACGCGGTGACGGGAAACCTCGGGGACATTACTGACGATCGACCCAAACTTCAACATCATCAAATCTGTGCCAACAGCAGCGAAGCCCTACGGAGTCGCGTTCGATCGAGCGGGCAAGCGCATTTTCGTTTCAGCCGCGCTGGCAGGGAAACTCCAATGTGTTTTCGGCGGATTCTCTGCAACTCCTAGCAGAAGTGCCCACCGGCAAGAGGTGCTGGCATTTCACATTTACGCCCGACGATTCCAGGATTTTATTGGCCTGCGGACGATCGAACAATATAGTTGTGATCGACGCCGTTTCGTACAAACCGGTCGGTACAATCGAACGATTCAAGCTGCCTTGGGGCATCGTGACCTACCCGAGGTCATATGGCAGCTTGGGATTGCCTTAGATACAGCAATGTCACGAGAACCCCGATCTGGGTACAGGATTGACTCTTGCTTCGGTCGGGCGAGCGGGTTTTTGTCCGTCCGTCTTGCGGACCTGGAGTGCGCGGAGCAGCCCTGTCAGGTCCTGGAACTTACTTGAATCGTTGTTTAACGATGCATGTTTTTCAGGTGTAGCACTTGTTGCGAGCCGGCCGCAATTGGTTTCGGACTCGGGGCTGGTTGAAAAACTCACCCACGGTATAGAACGTTAAGGTTGTTGGTCGCAAGGTGCAGATGTTTGCATAGAGCCTTTAGTCACTCAGCTTCAAGACTCTTGACCACGCGGCAAGAGCGAATATACTGCATGACAGAGTGTAGCTTTAGGCTTCACTTCGTCCCAAGCACGTATGGCTAACAGCACGACATTCAAGAGCAACTTTCTTCCGGCGTCAATCGTTCTCTGCGCGATCGTGGTGATGCTGCAATGCCTTTCAATGGCACAAGTCAGCGTAACTACCTACCACAATGACTTGGCGCGCACAGGCCAGAATCTTAACGAGCCAGTACTTACGCCCGCGAACGTGAACTCGACCGACTTCGGCAAGCTGTTTACCCATACGTTGGATGGACAGGTCTATACCCAACCTCTGTATGTTCCCAACGTGACGATTCCAAACAATGGCGTGCACAACGTGGTGTATGTAGCGACAGAGCACGACAGTGTATACGCATTCGACGCCGATAACAACACTGGCGGCAATGCCGATCCTCTCTGGCGAGTGAGTTTTATTGATCCTCCCACGGTTACCACGATTCCCAGCAGCGACTTCGGAGATTGCCACGACCTTAATCCGGAAATCGGTACCACGGGGACGCCCGTGATTGACCTAAGCACGGGAACGATGTACCTGTTGGCCCGGACGAAAGAGAACGGGAACTATGTGGATCGCTTGCACGCTTTGGACATCGCCACAGGCGCAGAAAAATTCGGTGGCCCGGTTGAAGTGAACGCCTCCGTGCCTGGAACGGGCGGTGGGGGCAACACCGTGGTGTTCGATCATTTCACTCAAAACCAGCGCGCTGGGTTGGTATTGCAGAACGGGGTTGTCTACATGGGATTCTCGCTTCTCTGCAGTGCTGAGCCTTTTTACGGCTGGCTTCTGGGCTATGATGCGCAGAGTCTTACACAGACGGCGGTTTGGAATTCAACCGCCAATGGAAGCCATGGCGGGATATGGGCAGGTGGCTCCGCGCCGGCCGTCGACACCAATGGCAACTTTTTCTTGGCTACGGGCGACGGAACCTTTGACGCTGAGACTGGCGGCTCTGACTACGGTAGCAGCATCGTGAAACTGCCGCCACCCACGGCAAATTGGGCGCCCTCCGACTATTTCACGCCCTTCGATTTCAAATATCAGAATGAACAGAATTTGGACCTTAGTTCAGCGGGACTCGTGCTCATGCCGGACCAGCCACTGGGCCCGCATCCTCATCTCTTGTTTTTGGCCGGCAAAGAAGGGACGATCTATCTTGTTGACCGCGATCAGATGGGCCATTTTCACCAAGGGAAAGACTCCCAGATTGTAGAGGCTCTACCGGGGGCGTTGCCGGGCGGCCAGTGGGGATCGCCAGCGTGGTGGAACAACTATGCGTATTTTAGCGGCGCTCAGGATGTGGTGAAGAGCTATGGCTTTAATGCCACGACCGGCCTGCTCTCGACTACTCCGGTTTCGGAGAGTTCCCCCACAGATCTATATTTCAACGGATCCACTCCTGTGATCAGTGCAAACCAGAACAGCAACGCGCTTGTCTGGACAGCAGAGAATCATATTGGGCAGGCGACCATGCACGCCTACGACGCCCTCGACCTTGACAACGAACTCTTCAACACCAAGATGAATCCCACGCGTGATGGAGCTGGCAATGGCACACGCTTCATGGTGCCGACCGTTGCAAACGGGAAGGTTTATCTGGCAACCAATTTTCGATTGGCTACCTATGGTCTCTTCACCTTTCGGCCGAGCAGTCTCACGTTTCCCCTGGTACTGGCGGGAACGATCAGTTCTACAAGAACTGTTACCCTCACGAATCCCAGTATCGCGACGATGAATATAACGAGCATCGCCGCCACGGGAGAGTTTCAGCTCGCGAGTGGAACCTGCCCGATTTCGGGAGGACAGTTGGCTCCCGGAGCAAGCTGCACTATCGGAGTCCAATTTGCGCCGCAGGGAGGTGGCAGCATGTCCGGAAACGTCAACGTCACGGTCGCGGGGATGTCCGTTCCGCTGACGGTTCCTCTTACTGGGACCGGAAAATCGCTGACATTTACGCCGACTAAGATGGACTGGGGGGCAATCCTGATTGGACAGACGAGCGTGCCCAAGCTTCTGACGGTGAATATTTTTGGCAAGGATCCCACGACGTTCAACTCAGTGAAGATCGGAAATGACAGTGCGGAGTATGCAATTTCGTCCAACACCTGTACCGGATCGCAGAAGGGGCCAAGCCATTGCTCCATTTATGTAACCTTTACGCCGAACTATAGCGGCCCGCGAAGCGGGACACTGAACTTGAGTGACACGTCGGGCAATCAAGTAATCAATTTGACGGGGACGGGCGAGGGAATTGATCTCTCTGCGAAGTTCCTGGGCTTCGGAAAGGTAAAAGTGGGGACCACGAGTGCGCCGCAAACTCTTAGCGCCCAAGTTCTGGGAACGGCCTCGGCAACCTTCGGTACCGCTTCGTTCAATGGCGCCAACCCCGGCGACTACGGCATACAGTCAGACGCTTGCAGCGGTCAGACCATCCCGGCGGGGACAGGCTGTCAAATCAAGCTGGTATTCAAACCCTTGCATTCCGGTGCTCGGACGGCCAACCTCAATCTGCCGAATAACGATGGCATCTCCCCCCTTGTTGTTAAACTTTCAGGCCAAGGGCAGTAGCTGGATTGAAAACGCACTGCCGGACGTGAGGGGACGCAAATGACAACGCACCTGAGAATTAGGATGGCGATCGCCATCCCGTTCGGCTCTGCACAGCGTTACGAATCCCGCCGTCTTCGTCGACTTAAGTCTCATCAAGATGGGGAACGAAGCACTATGATTACCCTCAAGATTCTCGTGGTCCTGTTGTTTGTCACTTTGGGTCATATGCGCGCGCAGACTGTCCAATCCCACGAAGGCATTGATGCATCTGAAGTGAACCACCCGGGGTTTAACGTGGATCCCAATGGTGCGGTGGGTACAAAGCAATTCATGGAATGGACGAACGTCTACTATCAGGCTTATGACAAGGTGACTTTTGCTCCGGTATGGTCGACGCCCCAGGTTGGTACTCAGCCCTGGCGGAATAACAATATGTCGGATTGTTACAGTATCAACGGGGATGGGGTCATCATCTTTGATCGCTTGGCATCGCGTTGGGTGGTTGCCGCTCACAACTCGCCGGGTGTAAATGGGAATTACTATTACTGCGTAGCCGTTTCCAATACAGATGACCTGACTTCGAGATCGCTTGCCTGGTATACCTACAGCTTTTTTCTCAACCCAGTGCTCGGAGTGAACTCTTTTGGCCATGTCTACTTTCCGGATTGGCCAAAGCTCGGAACCTGGGCCGACGGGTACTACGTCAGCTTCGATCTGGAGGATGTAGACAACCATTATCAAGGAATTGGTGTTGTGGCTTGCGCGCTTGACCGCACCAATATGTTGACTGGATCTACCCCGAGGCCCATGCAGTGTTTCAGCGACCCCGACCCGATCCCGACCAATGGCGTCCGTTATCTCAGGCACAGCCTGATCCCTGGCGATGTAGAGGGAACGACCCCTCCTCCGTCCGGGCGGGACGAGTTTTTCGTGAGCATTCAGAATCCTCCGATTGATGGTCAGAGCACGACGTCGAATTCGATCAACTTGTGGGCCTTCCATGTGGATTGGGTAAATCCCGTGAACTCGAGCTTCACGAATTCGGCGATCTCTGTCCCGACTTACACACCGGGATGTTACGACGTTGCCAGCGTAGGACACACTGAATGTGTACCCGAACCTGCGCCCGGCCCGCACGGGGGTCACCATGAAATAGACTCGGTCGGCGATCGTTTGATGCCCCGTCTCGCCTATCGTAATTTTGGTACATACGAATCGTTCTTGGTTAGCCATACGGTTGAAGTTGTGCTTGGCAGCCACGGACCGACCGGAATACGCTGGTACGAGCTTCGCGGCAGTGGAACTCCCGCTCTTTATCGGAGTGGCACGATCAGCCCAGGCACGGGGATGTTTCGTTTCATGCCCAGCATCGCGCAAGACCACAGCGGCAACGCGGCCGTGGGCTACAGTGTGTCTAGCCCATCGGCTCATCCAGGTATTCGAGAATCGTCGTGGAGCCTGACAACCAATAGTCAGCCGGTTGAAGTGGCGATCCACAAAGGTGCCGGAGACGAGGAGAACAGCGAAATTTGGGGTGACTACACGAGCATGACTGTAGACCCCGTTGACGACTGCACTTTCTGGTATGTCAACCAGTACCTTAGGACGAATCAGATTGGAAGCTCGATTGTTTGGGATACCAGGATTGCTAACTTCAAGGTTTCAGCCTGCAGTCGCTGAACCGAGCCGGGTGCAAGAACTGTAACCATTGGCACTCGTGCCAGTCGGTGCGCCGTCCGGGTACGTTCTTCATGTGGCGGGCATTTACCAAACAGGGACGAATGCCTCGTTGTTCAAGAATTTCGAAGAGTGGAATCCAATACACTCCAGTGGATTCCAGCGCCACCGTCGTCACCCCGCAGTGCTCGAGCCAATCGGTTAAGCGCTCCAGATCTTCGGTGAAGGTGGCGAATACCCGCACGGGACTTTCGTCCCGCCCGGGAGGTACGGCGACAAACATTTCGCGTGCGCCAACGTCGATGCCGGCTGCATTCGGCTCCAACACCGGCCGAACTTGCAAACACATCCCTTTGTTTGGTCTCCGCCGCTTGGGCTTCGCGTTCCGCGGCTGCAAATTACCGCTCCGTGTCTTTTTCACTGGTTGCTCGCTTTCTGAGCTGCAAGCAAAGGCCAAGCTGTGCCATCGAAGATACTCTTCCAAACGGAATCAGTTGGGCAGGCCCAACTGTTAACCACTGCTCTGCGCACGGAACTTGGGGCCACGCTATTGATCGGCGTTCAAACCACACACCACTGCCCTAATGGCCTACTTCCGTTGCCTGTCGCTCCGTCTCAGAATGCAGAAAATGCCTTGGGAAACAAAAGTTCCTTCCCGCTTTGCCCCGACCACAGGCCGGGCCCTTTGCTATTGAGGCACAGGCAAACGAAAGAGCCGGACTCGGCTAGGCCGCAGCTAAACCGTCGCGCCACCCCTCGACTTCACCTCAAAATCCCGATCAAATGAGTGCCATCGCGATATTTGTGCGCCGGGATCAACCGGCATGAAGTAGAGGATGAAAGAGCCTTACGAGTAAAGACTAGCGATCTGCTCGGCCCCGAGTCTTGCGCTGATACCGCGAGGGACTCAGTGAAGCGTAGACAGGGGCTAGGCGGGGTGGGTATCCAGCTCCGAAAAGATACAATCCGGACGCCGCCGTCTTTAATATGCGCGGTAGGCAACATGAGCGAGAGCGCTAGCGCGAGTTCTTGTTCAGTCCGGCGTAGTCGAAGACCCCAGGCACGCCTAGAAGCTTCATGCACGAGAACCGGGAGACCTCGGAGACACCTGTTGCCAAACCAGGTAGCAGGGCGGTGGGCGAAGGCAATAGCCGCACGGCCCACATGTACGTCCCCGAGGAGTCACACGACGGTATAGTACCGATGAATCATTCGAACAAAGACAGAAGATCGTTGGCG
>Ga0210396_10003547_pt1 | contig 15520 bp, 10 predicted proteins | sample IncBWH17OmetaG_FD_155466 | JGI IMG/M metagenome (GOLD analysis project Ga0210396, IMG submission 155466) | Forest soil microbial communities from Barre Woods Harvard Forest LTER site, Petersham, Massachusetts, United States - Inc-BW-H-17-O ... | reverse complement strand
GACCGAGTTGACGGGGGCGTGGCCGTGCTTGCACGTCGGGCGGACGCGAAATAAGGTACGTCGCCCCAACCGGCCCCCGCTGAAGGCCCAGGAAAACGCGCACATGTTCGAGCTCGCCAAGAAGATCTTCGGGACCAAGAACGCCCGTGTCATGAAGGCCATGCGGCCGATCGTCGACCGCATCGGGGGCCTCGAGGAGGGCCTCAAGGCCAAGTCGGACTCCGAGCTGCAGGCCATGACGCTGGAGTTTCGCCGGCGGCTCGACAAGGGCGCGACGCTCGAGGACCTGCTGCCCGACGCGTTCGCCGTGTGCCGCGAGGCCGGGCGGCGCGTGCTCGGCATGCGCCACTTCGACGTGCAGCTCATGGGCGGCATGGTGCTGCACCGGGGCGGCATCGCCGAGATGCGCACGGGCGAGGGCAAGACGCTCGTCGCGACGCTGCCCGTCTACCTGAACGCGCTCGCCGGCAAGGGCGTCCACGTCATCACCGTCAACGACTACCTCGCGCGCCGCGACTCCGAGTGGATGGGGCGCATCTACAAGTACCTCGGCATGTCGGTGGGCGTCGTCGTGCACGGCCTCAGCGACCGCGAGCGCCAGGCCAGCTACCGCGCCGACATCGCGTACGGCACGAACAGCGAGTTCGGCTTCGACTACCTGCGCGACAACATGAAGGGCTCGATCGAGCAGTACGTCCAGCGCGACCTCAACTACGCCATCGTCGACGAGGTCGACTCGATCCTCATCGACGAGGCGCGCACGCCGCTCATCATCTCGGGGTCGGCGGAAGACTCCGCGGACCTCTACCAGAAGGTCAACGCCATCATCCCGGGCCTGCGCAAGGACATCGACTACACGGTCGACGAGAAGGCGCACTCGGCGATCCTCACCGACAACGGCATCGAGCGCATCGAGCAGCGCCTCGCCGTGGGCAACCTCTACAACCCCGAGAACATCGCCTACCTGCACCACATCACGCAGGCCCTCAAGGCGCACACGCTGTACAAGCGCGACGTCAACTACCTCATCGAGGACGGCAAGATCATCATCGTCGACGAGTTCACGGGCCGCAAGATGCCCGGGCGTCGCTGGTCGGACGGCCTGCACCAGGCCGTCGAGGCCAAGGAGGGCGTCGAGGTCCAGGAGGAGAACCAGACCGTCGCGACGATCAGCTACCAGAACTACTTCCGCCTCTACAAGAAGCTCGGCGGCATGACGGGCACCGCCGACACCGAGGCCGAGGAGTTCCACAAGATCTACAAGCTCGACGTCAGCGTCGTGCCGACGAACCGCAACGTCCTGCGCAAGGACTCGGACGACGTCGTCTACAAGAACGAGCGTGGCAAGTTCCGCGCCGTCGTCGACGAGATCGAGGACTGCCACAAGCGCGGCCAGCCCGTGCTCGTCGGCACCGTGAGCGTCGAGAAGTCCGAGGTCGTCGCGTCGCTGCTGCGCAAGAAGAACATCCCCCACAACGTGCTCAACGCCAAGCAGCACGAGCGCGAGGCCTTCATCGTCGCGCAGGCGGGCCGCAAGGCCGCCGTCACGATCTCGACCAACATGGCCGGTCGTGGCACCGACATCATCCTCGGCGGCAACGCCGAGTTCATGGCGCGCGCCGAGGTCGATCCCGAGAACGCCGGCAAGCCGGGCCACGAGCTCGCGCCCGAGAAGCAGGCCGAGTTCGAGGCCGCGCTCGCGCGCTTCAAGGCGCAGTGCGATCCCGAGAAGCAGGAGGTCCTCGCCGCGGGCGGCCTGCACATTCTCGGCACCGAGCGCCACGAGTCGCGCCGCATCGACAACCAGCTGCGCGGCCGCGCGGGCCGCCAGGGCGACCCGGGCTCGAGCCGCTTCTTCTTGTCGCTCGAGGACGACCTCATGCGCATCTTCGGCGCCGAGCGCATCACGGGCCTCATGGAGCGCCTCGGCATGGAGGAGGACGTGCCCATCGAGCACGGCCTCATCAACCGCGCCATCGAGAACGCGCAGAAGAAGGTCGAAGGCCACAACTTCGACATTCGCAAGAACCTGCTCGAGTACGACGACGTCATGAACCAGCAGCGCAAGGCCATCTACGGCCTGCGCCGACAGATCCTCGAGGGCCGCTACGCCGCCGAGCCCACCGAGGAGGAGAAGCAGCGGGGCCAGACGACCGTCGACGCGCCGCCGCTCACCGAGTCGGGCAAGCACACGCACGCGTCGATCGTCGCGGCCGTGCGGCCCGTGCTCGGCCGCATGTGCGACTCGCTCACGCAGCTGCAGACGCCGGCCACCGAGCCGGGCGCGCCGCCCGTGACGACGGCCGTGCCGCTCGACCCGGCCGCCCTGCGCTCGGCGATCTACCGCCAGTTCGGCGCGTACCCCGACACGCGGAGCGTCGTCGAGGACCGCACGGGGACGCTCGATCGCCTCGCCGACGAGATCGCGTCGTCGATGCTGCAGCAGCACGCGCGCCTCCTCGACCTCAGCGCCGACATCCTCGACGCCGTCCTCGACGAGCACGCGCCCGCGAACGTGCACGCCGAGGAGTGGGACGTCGACGCGCTCCGCGCGGCCGTCAAAGAGGTCTTCGGCTTCGTGCCGACGATCGACGAGAAGAACGCCCTCGAGCGCGAGCTGCTGACGGCGTCGATGTGGGCCGAGCTCGAGAAGGTCATCGAGGCGCGCGAGACCGAGTTCTCGCTGCCCGTCGTGCTGTCGATCGCGCGTTACTTCTACCTCGAGGAGATCGACGCGCGCTGGATCGAGCACCTCAAGACCATGGAGGCGCTGCGCGAGGGCATCGGCCTGCGCGGCTATGGCCAGAAGGATCCGAAGCAGGAGTACAAGAAGGAGGGCTTCGTCATCTTCGGCGAGATGGTCGGCATCATCGGCCGCAACGTCTGCGAGAAGCTGTTCCACATGCAGCTCAAGCGCGACGAACAGGCGCCGCCCGTGCGCGAGCGCGCGCCGCGCAAGACCGTCGAGTCGGGCGGCGGCACCGAGACCGGCACGAAGGGGAAGGGCTCGGACGAGGCCGCCGCCGAGACCGCCCGCCCGTCGCGCCGCAACGAGCCGAAGGTCGGCCGCAACGACCCGTGCCCGTGCGGCAGCGGCAAGAAGTACAAGAAGTGCCACGGCGTCCAAGCTGCCTGACGAGCCCGCGACGCGATGCGTAGCGGAACCTTGGAATAGAATGAGGGACCGTCCGGTTTTCTAAGCGGACCCGCACTCATGGCTCTGTTCAAAAAGCGCCCGGCCCCCTCGGACTTCGAGAAGGAAGCCCTCCCGCACCTGCCGGCGCTCTACGCGGCCGCGCTGCGGATGACCCGCCACGAGAAGGACGCCGAGGACCTGGTGCAGGACGCGCTCGTGCGCGCGTACCGGTTCTTCGACACGTTCGAGGCCGGCACGAACTGCAAGGCGTGGCTCTTTCGCATCCTCACGAACGTCTTTTGCAACCGCTACCGCGAGCGCGAGCGTGAGCACGAGATCCTGCACGAGGCCGAGGCCTCGCCCGCGAACTTCGAGCAGTTCCTCGCGGGCGCCGACGCCGGGCGCGACGTCGAGACGGCGCTGCTCGGGCACATGGTCTCGGGCGACGTCGAGAAGGCGCTCGCGGCGCTGCCGTCGGACTTTCGCATGGCCGTGATCCTCGCCGACCTCGAGGACTTCTCGTACAAGGAGATCGCGGACATCATGGAGTGCCCGGCGGGCACCGTGATGAGCCGCCTGTACCGCGGCCGCAAGATGCTGCAGCAGGCGCTGTACCAGTACGCGGTCGAGCAAGGGATCATCAAGGCGGGCTCGCACGCGGACGTCGCGCCGGCGGACGCGGCCGACGCGCCCGTCGACATGGCCGCCTATCGACGGCGCAAAGAGAACGGCGGCGCATGAACTGCGCCGAGGCCGAGACCGTCCTGCCCGGATACAGCGACGGCGAGATCACCGAGGTCGACCGCGGGCAGATCGAGCGGCACCTGGCGTCGTGCGCCGCGTGCGCGTCGCGCACCCGGCTTCAGGCGCGCTTCAAGGCGGCCGTGCGCGCCCACCTGCCGCGTCCCCCGGTGCCGCAGGAGCTGCGCGTGCGGCTGCGCGCCGTCCTGGGCGAGCGAGAGATCGCGCCGCGCCGGTGGCTCTGGGCGACCCATCCGCGGCTCGTGCCGGCGGCCGTCGCGGCCGTGCTGCTCGTCGCGATCACGGGCACGGTGCGGCACTCGCAGTCGATGGTGCTGACGCAGGCGCAGCGCACCTACCAGGCCGAGCTGCCCATGGACATCACGGGCTCCGATTGCCGTTCGATCGCGTCGTGGTTCCGCGGCCGCGTCGACTTCCCCGTGCCGCCGCCGGCGATCGCGGCCGGCAGCTGTCAGGGCGGACGCCTCGTCAACGTGCGCGAGCGCGCCGCGGCCTACATCGTGACCCGGGGCGAGAACGGTCACCGCGTCGCCTACCTCGTCTTCGACCCGCGCGACGAGTCGATCGACGCGCCCGATCGCCGCCTCGTCAACGGCCGCGAGATCTACTTCGGCACGGGCCCGGGCGTCTCGACGGCGGCCTACCACGACCGCGGCCTCGGCTACGTCGTGACGTCCGACCTCGACGAGGACGCCCTCACGCGCCTCGTGACCGCCAGCTTCACGAAGTCGGGACCCTGAGAGGGTCCCGCCCCCCCGACGCTCGCTCGCGCTGCGGAGCCGCGCTCCCTCGGGGTGCGGCGTGCCCCCGTCAATGCCATAGTCCCGCGCGGCGCGGCGGCCGGCCGTGGTAGCATGGCCGGCCCTGAGGAGGGGAGCCCGATGGCCGAGCGCATCCTGCTGTGCATCGAACCCGACAGCGCGACCGTAGATCAGATCCGCAGCGAGCTTGGGCCCTACGGGTTCACGATCGAGAGCATCCCCAATGGGGACGAGGCCATCGAGTGGGGACGGTCGACCAAGCCGTCGCTCATCATCCTGTCGGTCGAGCCGCGCAAGGTCGGCTACGCGATCTGCAACAAGCTCAAGCGCAGCCCGAGCCTGCGCGAGGTGCCGCTCGTGCTGATCTCGGCCGAGGAGACCCTCGCGACGTTCGAGCAGCATCGAAAGCTGAAGTCGCGCGCGGACGAGTACCTCACGAAGCCCCTCGACATGGTCGATCTCGTCGAGAAGATCGACAAGCTCATCGGCCTCGGCAGCAAGCAGAAGACCGAGGAGATGGACGTCCAGGAGATGATCGACGACGCCGACATCGTCATCGCCGACGACGAGGACGTCGCCATCATCGGGAGCGCGGACGACGACGACGAGTCCTCAGACGACGAGGCGCTCGCGGGCCTGCACACGGGCGCGTCGGGGCCGTCGGCCGTTCCCATCGAGGACACGCGCGAGCAGCGCGTCGCGCCGAGCGCCGAGCCCGAGCCGGCGTCGCCGTTCGAGGGCGAGAGGTTCGACCCCGAGACGCAGGCGGCGTTCGCGGAGCTCGAGGCGGGCGCGCCCGAGGGTCCGACGGCGAGTGGCGACATGGTCGACCTGCGCAACCTGTGGTCGGACGACGATCTGCCGGCGGCGTTGAGCTGGGACCAGGCGACGGTGACGACGGCCGTCGGCAAGGACCAGGCGCTGTCCGAGGACGGGCTGCGCGCCGATCAGGACGCGACGATGGTGAGCGATCCCGACCAGTACCGCACGGGCGAGACGCTGGGGCCCGAGCGTGTCGGGTCGGACGCCTACGCCACCGTGGACGCCATGGGCATCGAGGACATCGACGTCCCGCCCTCGCCCGAGGACGTCGGCGTCGACATCACGGCCATCGTGCCCGGCGACGCGCTCGGCATCCCCATGCAGCGCGAGGACGGGCGGGCGCGCGAGATCGAGGCGCGCAACGCCGAGCTCGAGGCCCGCATCCAGTCGCTCGAGGGCGAGCGCCACACGCTGCGCCGCGAGCTCGAGGAGGCCCGCGAGCGCTACACGCACTCGGCGACCTTCTCGAAGGAGCGCGAGTTCCTCGGCCTGCGCGAGATCATCAACAAGAAGGAAAAGGACATCCTCGACCTTCGCGACGGCATGGACGCGAAGGAGCGCGAGATCCTCGACTACCGCGACAAGGTGCGCGAGCTCGACCGCGGGCGGCGCGACCTCGAGGAGAAGACGCTCGGCTTCGAGCGCAGCCTCGTCGCCGCGAACGAGAAGGTCGCGGAGCTGGCGCTCGATCGCGAAAAGTCGGTCGAGCGCGAAAAGGGCCTCAAGGCGCGCCTCGACAACGCGCACGAGGACCTGCGCCAGTCTCACGAGGAGGCCGACAGCCTCAAGAAGCGGCTCGTGCAGGACGAGACGCGCGCGCGCGTCGACATCGATCGCCTGCGCGCCGAGCTCGAGAGCCAGGTCGTCGAGCTCGAGGAGCACCAGCGCGCCGAGATCGCCAAGCTGGGCGAAGAGCGCGCGCTCGCCGACGCGTCGAAGGACTCGGCCAACCAGGCCGAGCTCGCGCGCCTCGACGCCAGCCACAAGGCCGAGATCGAGACGCTGCAGCGGCGCCTGCTCGACGAGCAGGCGACCTCGGGCGAGCGGCTCACGACGGAGATCAGCAAGCTCAAGCGCGAGCACGAAAAGGCCATGGCGAGCCTGCGCGACGAGCAGACGGCGCAGGTCGCGTCGGAGCGCCAGGCGTACGAGGCGCTCACCGAGCAGAAGGAGCGCGATCACCGCAACGAGATCCTCGGGCTCGGGCGGCGGCACGAGCAGGAGCTCGCGGCGGCCGAGGACCGGCGCCAGCGCGACGTCTCCGAGCAGGAGGCGCGGCGCGTGTCGGAGCTCGAGGGCGCCGAGAGCCGACGCCGCGTCGAGCTGCAGACGCGCGACGAGGAGCAGCACGCGCGCGTCACCGAGATCGAGCGCCGTCACCTCACGGAGAAGACGGAGCTCGCCGAGAAGCACCGCACGGACTACGACGCCGCGCTCGCGCGCGCGGCGCGGGCCGAGGGCGAGCTCGCGGCGCGCGCGCAGGAGCTCGACCAATCGTATCGACGGCTCGCGGGGCTCGAGGCGGACCTCGACGCCGCGCGCGCCGAGCTCGGCGATCGCGACGTGCGGCTCGCGCAGAACCGCGATCGGCTGGGCGCGCTCGACGCCAAGGTCGCCGAGTACGAGGACCAGCTCGTGCGCGCCTACCAGCGCATCCGCGGCGACGAGAAGACGGCCGAGAAGACCAAGCGCGCGCTGGCCATCGCGCTCGCGCTCATGGACGAGCGCACGCCCGCGGGCGGAACGGGCCCCATCTCGACGCTCGCCGCCCAGAAGCCCGCGCCTGACGACGCAGACCTCAAGACGTAGCTCGAGAGATGTCAGATCCGAGCTCCGGCGACCGAGGAGCTTCTCCAAGCCCCCCGGAGGCGCGGCTTCGCCGCGCCGGCGACGACGTCCCAGGGGGGGAGCCCGCGAGGGGGGACACCCCCGCGCGCTCTGCGGAGCCCGCGAGGGGGGACGCCCCCGCGCGCTCTGCGGAGCCCGCGAGGGGGGACGCCCCCGCGCGCTCTGACATTCCGCTAGGCGCGCGTCGCATGTTCGGGCTCAAGGACGTCTTCACGTCCATGAACGCGCTGTCGGGCGTCATCGGCGTGTACCTCTGCATCAAGGGCCACCCCCTGTGGGCGTCTTACTCGTTCCTCGCGGGCTACGCGGCCGACGTGTTCGACGGCCTCGTCGCGCGCGCGACGCGCTCGGGGAATCGCTTCGGCTCGGAGTTCGACACGGCGGCTGACTTCGTCGCGCAGGCCATCGCGCCCGCGTTCGTCGTCTATTCGCTGTACGCGCGCTCGGCGTCGCGCCTCGGCGTGAGCGACGCCGTCGCCGACGGCATCGGCCTGCTGCTGTGCGCGGTCCTCGTGCTCACGGCCACGATCCGGCAGGCGCGCAACACGGTGCGGCCCGTCGCCGTCGACTTCGCGTGGGTGGGGCTGCCGCGCAACGTCGCCTCGTTCGTGCTGCTCGGCTTCGCGAACTCGGTGTTCTTCAGCCGCCTGCCGGGCGGGCTGTGGCTCGGCGTCCCGCTCGTCGTGCTCGTCGCCGTGGGCGAGCTGTCGAACTTGCCGTTCATGAGCCACCACGGGCGCAAGCAGCTCTGGTGGGCCAAGATGTTCCTCATTGGCTTCCTCACGACGACGCCGCTGTCGGTCTTCATCTGCCCGCGCTACGCCTGGGACGTCGTGTTCTTCTGGACGGCCGGCTACGCCGCGGGGTCGTGGACGGTCATGACGCCCCAGGAGCGGCAGCAGGTGCGTGACGCCGTCGTGGCCGCCAAGGCCAAGCTCGTCACAGACGAGACGGCGCGCATCCGGGCGCAGGAAGCGGCGCGCGCGCGCGCGCGGGAGACGGCGACCTGAAGACCGTGACGGGCAACACGACGGGCCTCAAGCCCAGCGAGCTGCACGGGCTCGAGCGCGTGTACCGCCGGCGCATCCTCCCGTCGGAGATCGCGTCGACCGAGCTCGCGACCTACCTGTGCGGGCTGTCGCGCGAGATCGAGCGTCAGGTGGGCCTGCTCGTCGGGCGGCGCGGCGACATCGAGCACGTCTTCGTGGGCGACGCCTCGCGCCTGAACCTGCCCGAGATCGGCCGCATCCGCGCGGGCCGCGGGCGCTTCCGCGGCCTGCGTCTCCTGCACACGCACCTGCGCAACGAGCCGCTCACGCGCGACGATCTCGTCGACCTCGCGCTGCTGCGCCTCGATCTCGTGGCCGCGATCGGCGTGCAGCCCGACGGACGGCCCGCCGATTTGCACGCGGCGCACCTGCTGCCGCCCATGCCCGATCAGCGCGGCGAGCCGTGGCGCATCCTGCCGTCGGAGCCGTTCTTCCGCAGCACGCTCGACCCCGCGGCCCTCGTCACGGCCCTCGAGGAGGAGTTCGAGCGCGTCGCGCCCGCGGCCGTCGTGACCGACGCGCGCGATCGCGCGCTGCTCGTCGTCGTCGACGTGCGTCGCGCGAAGCAAGGCAACGTCGCGCGCGTCGCGCACGACCACGCGCACGCCCTCGATCAAGCCGCGGCGCGCGTCGAGGAGCTCAAGGAGCTGTGCGCGACGGCGGGCGTCGGCGTGATGGGCGTCATCGAGCAGCGGCGCCCCGAGGCCGATCCGAAGTACCTCGTCGGGCGCGGCAAGCTCGAGGAGATCCTCATCCGCGCCATGCAGGTCGACGCCAACGTGCTGATCTTCGATCCCGATCTCACGCCCGGGCAGGCGCACGCCATCGCCGACTTCACCGATCTCAAGGTCATCGATCGGACGATGCTGATCCTCGACATCTTCGCGCAGCGCGCGAAGAGCCGCGACGGCAAGCTGCAGGTCGAGCTCGCGCAGCTGCGCTACCGCCTGCCGCGCCTGCACGAAAAGAACACGATGATGAGCCGCCTCACGGGCGGCATCGGCGGCCGCGGCCCGGGCGAGACGAAGCTCGAGGAGAACCGCCGCAGCGCCCGCGAGCGCATCCACCGCCTCGAGAAGGAGATCGACCGCTTCGGCGAGCAGCGCGCGGGCCGCCGCCGCGCCAGGGTGCGCCGCGGCCTGCCCGTCGTCGCCATCGTTGGCTATACGAACGCCGGGAAGTCGACGCTGCTCAACACGCTGACGAACAGCGACGTGCTCGCCGAGGACAGGCTGTTCGCGACGCTCGATCCGACGACGCGCCGCCTGCGCTTCCCGTACGAGCGCGAGATCATCATCGCCGACACGGTCGGCTTCATTCGGGACCTGCCGCGCGATCTCGCGCAGGCGTTCCGCGCGACGCTCGAGGAGCTCGACGAGGCGGACCTGCTCGTGCACGTCGTCGACGCGGCGGACCCGGCGCGCGAGCAGCAGACGGCGGCCGTCGAGGCGATCCTCACCGACCTCGGCCTCGCCGAGACGCCGCGCCTCGTCGTCCTCAACAAGATGGACCTCGTGCCCGAGGAGGAGCGCGAGGCCCTCCTGCGCGCGGCGCGCATCGAGGGTGGGCTGACCGTCGTCGGCATCTCGGCGCAGAGCGCGCCCACGACGACGCCGCTGCTGGCCGCGATCGAGGAGGCGCTGTGGCGCGACGGCCGCCTGCGGCGCGACGCGCCTCGGCCGTACGGGGAGGCGGGCGCCTTCGACGGACCGCTCGGCGAGCCGCTCGCGCCCGATCCCGGCGAAGTGGTATGACGGAGCCATCATGACGCGGAAGGTGCGCGCATGAACCTGCTGTTCTGGGCCGCCGCGGTCGTGGCGTTGCTCGGCGTGCTGATCCTCGTCCACGAGCTCGGGCACTTCATGTTCGCGAAGTTCTTCGACGTGAAGGTGCTGCGCTTCTCGTTGGGCTTCGGGCCGCGCCTGTTCGGCTTCCAGCGCGGCGAGACCGAGTACCAGCTGTCGCTCGTGCCGCTCGGCGGCTACGTGCGGCTGCTCGGCGAGGATCCGTCCGAGCCGATCCCGCCCATCGACAGGCGGCGGGCGCTCGCGGCCAAGCCGCTGTGGCAGCGCTACACGATCGTGGTCGCGGGGCCGGTCTTCAATCTGTTGTTGCCGCTGCTGATCTATTTTGTTCACTACGCGGGCCAGCGCACGCTGCTGCCGCCCACGATCGGCACGGTGCTGCCCGATCTCCCCGCGGCGGCGGCGGGCCTGCTGCCGGGCGACGAGGTCGAGACCGTCGACGGCCAGCGCGTCCGCTACTGGGAGGAGCTCGAGCGCATCATCGCCGAGAACGCCGGCAAGACGATGCGCTTCGGCATCCGCCGCGGCACGGAGGCCGAGGAGCGCGACGTCACGCCCGTCGAGATCGAGCGGGCGGGCACGCTGCGCCTCAAGGAGCGCGTCGGCTGGATCGGCGTGTCGCCGCGCTTTCATTTGCCCGAGGTGGGCGTGCTCGATCCGAGCTCGCCCGCGGCGCAGGCTGGCCTCAAGACGTTCGACTTCGTGACGGCCGTCAACGGCGTGCCCGTGACGACGTGGACCGAGTTCGAGAAGGCCATCGATCGCGTGGGCGCGTCGCCGCTGCGGCTCAACTTCCTGCGCGGCGGCTACTCGGCGTTGCCGTTCGCGCACGTCGAGCTGCAGCAGCCGGGGTCGGCCGTCGTCATCCCCGTGCCCGTGTTCGACGGCGCGGGGCACCATCGCTACGAGACGGGCATCGTCTCCGCCGAGCTCTTCGTCTACTCGGTCGAGCCGGGCAGCCCGGCCGACACGATCGGCATCCGGCGCGGCGACGAGATCGTGGCGCTCGACGGCGAGGCGCTGCCGCACTGGGATCTGCTGCGCGAGCGCCTCGCGGCGGCGCCCGATCGCACGTTCCACATCACGTGGCTGTCGCCGGGCGGCCTGCGCCACGAGGCGACGTTCCGTCAGCAGGTGCGCGAGGAGATGGACGCGTATCGCCAGCAGGCGGAGCACCTGGTCTTCGGCGCCCTCAACCGCCTCGCGTGGAAGACCGAGGCCCCCGTCCCGATCTCGAACCGCTTCGGCTACGCCATCGGTCACTCGTTCGAGCGCACGGGCAAGATCATCTTCGCGATGGCGAACGGCTTCGTCGAGATCGTGCGCGGGCGCGTGCCGCTCACGACGCTGGGCGGTCCCATCATGATCGGCTACGTCGCGGGCGTCGCGGCCGAGCAGGGCTTCGACCAGTACCTGTGGCTCATGGCGCTCATCAGCATCAACCTCGGCCTGCTGAACTTCCTGCCCGTGCCCATCCTCGACGGCGGCCTGCTCGTGTTCTTCACGCTCGAGCTGTTCAAGCGACAGCCGCCCTCGCCGCGCGCGCGGGAGATCGCGTCGTACGTCGGCCTCGTCATCGTGGCGGCGCTCATGTTGTTCGCGCTGCGCAACGACGTCGTGCGATACCTGCTGCCGCGATGATCTCGGCCTCGACGCGCCTGCTCTGCCTCGACACGTCCACGCCCGCGGCGCGCGTCGCCGTCGTCGACGGCGCGGGCGTCGCGATCGCGCGCGCCGAGGCGACGGCCGAGCGCCACTCGACGCACGTCCTGCGGCTCGTCGACGACGTGCTGCGCGCGGCCTCGCTGCGCCCCGCCGATCTCGACGCCATCGCGTGCGGCGCCGGGCCGGGCAGCTTCACGGGCCTGCGCGTGGGCCTCGCCGTCGCCAAGGGCCTCGCGCTCGCGACGGACAGGCCGCTCCTGCTCGTGTCGTCGCTGCGCGCGCTCGCGATCGACGTCGCGCGCGAGCCGGCCGCCGCGGGTGCGCCGTTCGTGATCCCTTGCATCGACGCCGGCAAGGGCGAGGTCTACGCGTGCGCCGTCGCGGCCTCCGATCCCGTCGGTGACGGTGAGCACGACCCGTGGCGCCTCGCGCCCGCGGCGCTCGCGGCGCGCCTCGGCGCGTATCCGGGCGCGATCGTCGCGGGCAACGGCGCCGAGCGACACGCGGCCGCGCTCGACGCCGCGCTGCCCGCGGGCGTCCGGCGGATGTCGATCGACGGCCCGACGGCGCTCGCGATCGCCGCGCTCGCGCTCGCGCGGTTCGCGCGCGGCGAGGCCGACGATCTCGACAAGGCCGTGCCCGCCTACGGCCGCCCGCCCGACATCACGAAGAAGAAGCCCGTCAGCCTCGGCTGAGCGGCGGGCTGACTCACGGGACCTCGACGACGAGCGCGCGCGACTTTTTGCACATGCGCGCCGACAGATCGACGCCGATCGCGTCGAGGCCGAGCGCGTTCGCGACGGCGAGCGCCGTGCCGTAGCCGCAGAACGGATCGACGACGGTGCGGGTCGCCGTCTCGCGCAGCACGAAGCGGCACGCGTCGACGCACGCGCTCACGCCCATGGCCTTCGTGCCCGGCTGAAAGCCGGCGTCGACGAGGACGTCGGCCGTCGCGCGCTCGGGCCGCGGCCGCACGGCGCGCGAGTACGCGAGCAGGTGCGAGTACGCCGCGCGGCCGAACGTCACCGTCCCCGGCGGCTTCCGGCACACGATCTTGTGGAACAAGAGGCGCGCGCCCGAGCGCTCGGCGCCGCGCTGCACGAGCGCGCCCTTGTCGATCCACGCGCCCGCGCGCTTGATGTCGCTCTGGAAGAAGATCGCGACGCCCTCGTCGGGCACGGCGCCGATGACGAGCGCGGCCGCGTCCTCGAACCAGCGCGTCCAGGCCGTGAGATCGAGCGCGGGGATCTCCGAGACGTCGGGCAGCGACGTCACGACGCTGCACCCGTCGAGCCGCCCGCGCGCGCGCAGCCAGGCGATCGCCTCGGCGTGGTGGACGACGCGCCCGGGGCTCGTGACCGGCGGCCGAGGCGACGGCGGAGGTTCGGCGCGGCTCATCGCTGTGCGCGCCGACACTGGCACGTTCGACCCACGGGCGCTACCGTGGGCCGCCATGAGAAAATCCCTCCTGACGATGGCCGTGAGCGTCTGGCTCGCGGGGTGCGCGAGCCTCAACGGCGGGCCCGCGGTCGCCGCGTGCGGCGACCCGTGCGCGGCCGTGAGCTGCCCGAGCGCCTTCTCGTGTCAGGTCGACGGACACTGCGTCGCGCGCTGTCAGGCCGAGCCCCTGAAGCCCGGCGCGCCCTGAGGCGCCGACCACTGAACGTTCGATCCTGCGGCGTCTCGCCTCGGGTCCCCGAACGGAAACACAAAAGCTGCCAATCCGTTCAGTCCTGCGGGAGCAGCGGTCTAGGCGCGCCGCGTGGCGGTCGCGAGGTCTCCCCGCGCGATCGTCGCGGCACGACGCCGGAGGGACATCGAGGTTTCGACAGGACCCCTCAGGTGGCGCGGCGGGCCTCCTCGACCAGGGCGTCGAGGAACCGGGCCACGGGGGGCGTGCGTTTGAGCGTGGGCCGGCACGTGAGCCGCACGTCGATCGCGGGCACGTCCGCCGGCTCGACGAAGAGGTGCTCGCGGCGGCCGTCGCGCAGCGCGAGCCCCGGCACGAGGCCGACGCCCAACCCCTGGCGGACGTACGACAGGATGAGCGACACGCTCGGCACGTCGATCGTCGAGAGCGGGCGGAGGCGCAGCCGGCCGAGGTGCTCGTCGAGCACGCGACGGCCCTGGCTCCCCGCGCCAAGGCGCAGCAGCGGCTCGCGCGCGAGGCGGGCGCGCAATGGCGCGGCGGCGCGCCTCGCCCGAGAGGCCGGCGCGATCCAGAAGAAACGCTGCGCGCACAGCGGGATCTCCGTGACCGCGATCGCCCGCTCCGTGCTGATGACCGCGACGTCGACGTGGCCCTCCGACGCCAGCCGGCTCGCCTCGATCGAGTTCGCCGTCGTGATCTCGAAGCGCAGCGGCGCGGCCTCGGCGACGAGGCGTCGCAGGACCGGCAGCAGCAGCGCCTCGCCCACGTAGTCGCTCGCGGCGATCCGCAGCGCCGTCACGCGGGCCGCCGTGACCTCGCGCAGGGCCGCCTCGAGCGACGCCGCCTCGTCGAACAGGCGGGTGAGGCTGCCGAGCACGGCCTCCCCGGCGGCGGCGAGCCGGATGCCGCGGCCGGCCTTCTCGAACAGCGCGACGCCGAACCGCGCCTCGATGCGCCGGATCTGCTGCGAGACGGCCGAGGGCGTCTTGTGCAGCCGCCGCGCCGCCTCCCCGACCGAGCCCGTCCGCGCGACGACGAGCGCGTCATGAAAAGCGGGGATCAAGGCGGCGTCCACGACGCTTAAGTATATCTTAACGGTCCGGCCCGCGCGCTGTCAGTAGATCTCCGCCCCAACTGGGGGCAGAGTTGGGGCATGGCACGCACGCTGTTCGAGAAGATCTGGGACGCGCACCTCGTGCGCGCCGCGACGGCCGACACGCCGGCCACCCTGTACGTCGACCTGCACCTCATCCACGAGGTGACGTCGCCGCAGGCCTTCACGTGGCTGCGCGAGCGCGACCTCAAGGTGCGCCGCCCCGCGCGCACGGTCGCGACGATGGATCACTCGACGCCCACGACGCCGCGGAACAAAGAGGGCAAGATCCCCGTGCTCGACAACGCGGCGGCCGCGCAGATCGCCCAGCTCGAGACCAACTGCAAAGAGTTCGGCATCGAGCTGTTCTCGCTCGGGACCGAGGGGCAGGGCATCGTCCACGTCATCGGGCCCGAGCTCGGCGTCACGCAGCCGGGGCAGGTCATCGTGTGCGGCGACAGCCACACGTCGACGCACGGCGCGTTCGGCGCGCTCGCGTTCGGCATCGGGACCAGCGAGGTCTCGCACGTGCTCGCGACCCAGTCGCTGCTGCAGAACAAGGCCAAGACGCTCGCCGTCACCGTCGAGGGGCAGCTCAAGCCCGGCGTCACGGCCAAGGACGTCGTGCTGGCCGTCATCGCGCGCCTCGGCATCGGCGGCGGCACGGGCCACGTCATCGAGTACCGCGGCTCGGCCATCCGCGCGCTCTCGATGGAGGAGCGCATGACGGTCTGTAACATGTCGATCGAGGCGGGCGCGCGCGCCGGCATGATCGCGCCCGACGAGATCACGTTCGAGTACCTGAAGGGCCGCCCGCGCGCGCCGCAGGGCGCGGCGTGGGACAAGGCCGTCGCCGAGTGGCGCAAGCTGCCGTCCGATCCCGGCGCGATCTACGACCGCGAGGAGAGGTTCGACGCGGCCGCCATCG
>Ga0210396_10003546_pt1 | contig 15520 bp, 13 predicted proteins | sample IncBWH17OmetaG_FD_155466 | JGI IMG/M metagenome (GOLD analysis project Ga0210396, IMG submission 155466) | Forest soil microbial communities from Barre Woods Harvard Forest LTER site, Petersham, Massachusetts, United States - Inc-BW-H-17-O ... | reverse complement strand
AGATCGAGCGACGTCAGAATCACTCCAAGAAAGAGCCACGACCCTATCTTCTGATTGATGATGCACGTGTTCTTTCCGATCCAGCCGATTCCGGCGTACTTCGCGGCCACGCGCTCAACGATCGGACCAGTGTCGACGTAACAGCGCGTGACAAGGCCGTCGGTTCCGAATGCATTTCTGAGCGCCGCTTCGACTTGCCGGAGGCGTGGCATTACCGAATCGTGATAATCCTGCTCGCCCCAGGCATAGCGGGAGATCCAGCCGCTCTCTTGTGCCCGTTTCGAATCATCCGCAACTTGCGTGGAATAGGTTTGCGCCGTGTTGTAGTTGATAGCGCAAACCACCACGCTGCGAGCCCACGGGGCGGCATTGGCCAGCGACGCGCGCTTCAGGCGACCTTGCTCGTCGCGCGTCTCCAGATATTTCATCTCGCCGCCGCGCCCCTCGGCAATCCAGCGCGGAAAGTATTCCAGCTCCGGAGTGTCATCGACCGGAGCGATGCCCACCAGATCAAAACCGGCTTCTGTGGCGGCTTGCGTTATCGTGGCCGAGATTTCAGCGTATCGGAGCATGACGAACAGTGTCTTAGAAACGCAGCTTGCTACACCTCTGCCGGCGCGAGCAAGACGTTGCAAGCAACGTCTCTACCGCAGGTTGTTAAATCGGGACAGAGTCGTCGCACAGAAGCATCGGTTCCAAATTGGAACTTCACTTCACTTTTTTAGCCGCAAGAACCTTTTACTCACAGGATCAGCGTATAAGCTTTTGCTCACAGAGTCACGCAACTCACGCTGCGCGTTCTCCGAATTTCTTTCCAAAGGAGACCATCTGTATGCCGCAACCCACCCACGCACAAACCCAAACCACTCAAATCTCCGTTATCAACGAGAGCACCGTGCTGGCCGACGCGGATGTCGTGCCGGTCGTTGCAGCGCTCCAGAAGCAAGTGACCAACGATTTCGGTCCGGTCTGGGGGACGGCCGCACAACTCACCATCGTCCCCAAGGGCAATCAGCCACCAGTCGGAAGCTGGTGGCTCGTGCTGCTCGACGACTCCGACCAGGCCAACGCTCTGGGCTATCACGATCTCACCACCGAAGGGCTCCCCATCGGCAAGGTTTTCGCGGCCAGCGACCTGAAGGCGGGCACGTCATGGACCGTCACGGCAAGCCACGAGCTGCTGGAAATGCTGGGTGACCCCAACATAAACCTCACCGTGTTCGTGGAAAGCAACAACACTGCGGGAGTTCTGTATGCCTACGAAGTCTGCGACGCCTGCGAAGACGACAGCCTCGGCTATCAAATCGACAACATTCTGCTTTCCGATTTCGTTTATCCCTCCTGGTTTGAGAGCTTCCGCAGCGAGGGCTCGACGCAGTTCGATCGCATGAACAAAATCCAAAACCCATTTCAGCTTCTGGTAAATGGGTACATAGGGGTCTTCAACGTGGCGTCGGGCAGCGGTTGGCAGCAACAGACTCAAGAGAAGCGGCCCACCAACGTGCTCTATCGGGGAGTCGTCGGCTCGCGCCGGGAACGCCGGGGCATTCCTCACGAACTGTGGATCAACAGCCTGCCGCAGCGCAAGATCGTGGGCAATGCGCAGAAATACCGGCAGACGCTCGAGACCATCCAGAAACGGCGGGAAGCAGCCTGAAAGCTTTCACTGGGTCCTCCGGACCGTCGACGCCCCGCGCGAAAGCGCGGGGCTTTTTTCGCAGTAGCCGGCGGTCCTTGATTAGTGGTCTGCCCTAGAATGAAAAATCCTGGGTGTCTTTTTGGTGGCCACTGATCACTGGCCACTGACTTCAGATTCCCAGCTTCTTCACTTCCTCGTTGTAATACTTGCGGTAAAGGATGTCCCATTCCTGGGAGCCTTCGAGAATGGTGCGCTTCTGGCTTTCGATCTTCAGGCGAGCGGCCTGATCGATTCTTTCTTCGTGATTGAGCAGGTCTTCGAGGATTTTGCGCGTCTCCTGGCGGATGGTGTTGGGGTCTTCGATGAAGTCGACTTCGTCCATCTGTTTGAGCGCATCGGCGACGGCTCGGGCCAGCACGTTGACTTTGTCGCGGCTCAGTCTCACAGCACCGCCTTGTACTTACGCACCAGTTCGCTTTTCACCTTGCGGAACATCTCCTGGTAATTGGCTCCGGTTTTGTTCATCTCCTCGGAATAGGCTTCGAGAATGACGCGGACTTCGTCATTGATCCGATCTTCGAGAGTGAGTTCTTCGAGCAGAGCGGCATGGACGCGCTCGGTGACCTTGGGCAAGACTGAGGTCTCGATTGCCTTGGCGGCAATCAGTTTCTTGGTGACTTCGCGGGCCAGATAGCCCACATATTCCTTGGAAAGAAGCATGTACGGGTCGAATGTCCTGTGTCAGGGGCGCTTGTCTTGTCTGCGAATCATAGAGTGTAACACGGCCGAACCTGCGCGGCACCGGCTCGCCGGCCAGAGCTGTGAGATCGCGAGTGAAGCTAGTGGTTGTCCTTATCCTTGTCGTCTTTGTCTTTACTTTTGTCCTTCTCTGCGGGCGCAGGCTCGTGCGGGACATGCTGATAGTCGAGCTGCTGATAGTTGAGAATTGCATTGAAGACCAAGGCATACGTGCCGACGGTCTCTCCACGATAGATGGGATTGTTGCCGAACAGCAGAACATTACCCTGGCCGAGGTGCGCATTCACGACGATCGCATGCTCGGCAATCGACGAAGCTTTGTCGAGCAGGCCGTCGAGCAAGAGATCTTTCGAACCAGAGAAGCGCAGGATGACATCCGGGCGACTCTGCACCGGAATTACCCGCGGGTTGTTGCGTGTCTCTTCCTCGTTCAAGTGCTTCGGTTCCCAGGGCTGCTGCTTCAGCAGAGGCTCGGCTTCGGCGATCTTTCTGCCCTGAGGCTGGTCGCTGTCCTCGACACTACCGCGGCCGGTGGCGCGCTGTTCGTAAGGGTCTTTGAATGCTTCCGGCGAGGCACGCCGCCCTACGTGGACCACGGTGTTGCTAACGTTGAACGCCATGCCAGCGGCGCTGATGACGGGAACGCCGGCTCCGTAGCCGAAAGCAATTGGATTGTTGGGCGCGACGAAGACGGTGTTGAGCACAGTGCCGACGACCCGCGCGTCGTCGTGCGGAGCGACGCTGACGCCCGGCGCGAGGCCGGTCTCGATGGCGAACTGCGCTGTGTCTTCACAGGTGATGAGAAGGCCGCCCCGTTCGACGAACTGCTTCAGATGAGCCAGGCCGTCGTATCCCAGTCCGGGGCGGATGTCAGCCGTGCTGTCGAGAGTCCCGAGGTTTGGAGTTAGTTCGGATTTCTGCCAAGGCATCGCATTGTTCCAAGCGGGGATGCCACTGAGAATCTCGGCTGTCGAAGAATACCCGACCGGAGCAAAGACGATCACGTCGTATTTGGAGCGCAGATCTGGCTGGCTGGCTGCGGTCTGCGTATTGATGTAGTCGTAAGGCACGCCCGCGGTATCGAAGGCATAACGCCACCAGCCTTCCGTCTGGGTGTTAAGCCAGGTGTGCATAAAGGCGATGCGCGGAGCAGTAACCGCATGGACCGGCACCGATGGCGCCCCTGCAAGCCGCGATGCATCGAGCGCTAGATGGTGCAGAATTCCGGCAGCGTCATCCATGTGGTCCCCAGGAGCCGTAGTGATAAGCATCGAGCCGGCGGCGAAATGTTTGCCGTCGGAATCGAAAGGTTTCTCAGCAACCTGAATGGTTGCACCTTTGAGTTTGTAAGCCAGGGACAGAAGTGAAATTTGCCCGCTGTTGTTCACGGCAAGTACCGAGCCAGAGCCGGAGACCTTCCCGGCAAGCTTCGATGGATCGTCAATGAGCGTCATCTTCGACTGAAGAATCGAAGGATCGACGATACGAGCAACTTTCAGATTGAAGAGGTGGGTGAACGACCATCCAGTGTCGTCATAGGGATGTTTCTGCGGATCGCTGGGAGCCCAGAATTGGCGGTCGAGCAGGGCATCGGCCGCGCGGGAGTAAGGCTGATCCATGCGGACGACAATGCTGCCCGCCGGAAAAGTTTGCTGCTTCGCCTTGTCACCACGCTTTTCCCCCGGAACGTTCGCTGTTACCTCCTCGGACAATTGTTCGATTTCGACGTGCTGCCGCTTCAATACCTTGAGCAACTCGATCTGGCGGTTGGTGTCGGCTGAGTCGGGAGCGATCACATAGGCCGCCGGCCCTTCACGTGACGGCTTATCGACGGCACGCTTGCTCTTGCGGTAATAGTTCTCGAGGAAGTGGCGAGTGTTGCGCGAAAAGTAAGAGATGGTCGTGAGCAACGCGGTTTCTTCGTAGTTGTTGTTATCACGCTGCGACCAGGTCACGACGGGAAGCGGCGGACTCTGGCGGTACCAGGTACGTGAGTATTCTTCAGGATCGAGGATGCGTTTCTCGGTATCAGCGCCGCCGTTGCCAAAGGTTTCATAGAGGCGGCTGATGCCATTGTGCATGCTGGCCAGAAACATCAGGTAGCCCGGACTCCAGGTATCGAAATCGCCGTGGGTGAAGACGCCGGGCATACCGAAGCTCTGCATCTGGGCAACGTTGTTCCAACCTAGCTCCGCCCACTCATCGCCGAGAATTGGATCCACCCACGCGTTGTAAGGGCCATCGCCAACCGTGTTGTCGTAGAGGAATGGGACCGATTCATGCAGATCGTGCAAGACCTGGGCGTGCCAGCCAAGATAGGTGTCGAGAACGTTCCGGGTTAGATTTAGCGTCATGGCCATGGCGTCGCGGTTGTTGTCGTGAGCAACGTAGTGTCCCCAGTAAAGAAGGTGCGGCCAGTCCTGGCCGGGATGAGCCTTGTGCCATTTATAAATATCGACCATACGGTCGCGGCCATCGACTTCGACCACAGGAGTGATCAGCACAATCATGTGGGAGCGGATGTACTTGATGTAGGGCGCCTCGTCGACAGCCAGACGATAAGCGAGTTCCATCAGAGCCGTGGGAGCGCCGGTCTCGGGAGAGTGGATAGTGCCGGTGATGTAGTAGACAGGCCACGATTGATCGAGCAACGGCCGGGCTTTGGCGTCATCGAGGCCAATGGTGCGAGGGTCCGCGAGCTGAGCGAGGCGCGCATCATTCGCTTTCGCGTCGGCTAGGAGCTTGGGATCGGCAATAGCCGCCGCGATCATCTCTCGTCCTTCCTCGGAGTGGCCGATGGTGAAAACCTTCACCCGCGGACTGCTCTCCTCCAGCAGCCGGAAATACTTGTACACGTCCTCGGCGTAAGGAAGCATGTCGGGCGCGCCCGAGACATCACCCAGCACTTTGGCGGGAGTGGGGACGGTTTTCGAGGCTGGAAGGTAGTCCACCAAAGGGGAAGTGAAAGAGGGATCGGTGGTGTATTTGCGCATCTGGTCGGTGTACTGCTGATCAATCGGCTCGCCGGGATCGCGAGCAAAGGTCGAATTCAATTCTTGGGAAAACAGGGGCGCAGCGGCGAACAAGGTCGAAGAGGCTACAACTAAGGCCAGTTTGGTAGGAGTCATTTTTCCTCGTTAGCGATTCACAATTCTGGGGTCCAAGTTTCACACAAAACGGCCGCCGGAGGAAAGAGCTAGTCATTTGCGCTGATTCCTGGCGCCCATTCTTCGATCGGAGAGACGTTTGGGTGTCTTGATCCCGGCCTTCTCGTTTATATCGCCTTACGATATACTAGGTCGTGCCACTGGATCGCGGCACGATACAATCGGCCCGATGAAGAAGCTCAGCTTGTCAGACTACCAGGCGCTGGCGGAGTTCCGTTACCAGATCCGCCGCTTCCTCCACTTCAGCGAGCAAGTGGTGAAGCGGGCGGGCCTGGAGCGCGGCCAGTATCAATTGATGCTGGCGATCAAGGGCATGCCGCCGGGGGTGCGGCCGCGCATTCGCGAGCTCGCCACCCGCATGCAAATCCGCCACCATAGCGCCGTGGAACTGATAAATCGCCTGGAGGCCGGGGGGTTTGTCCATCGCACCCGCGCCGCGGACGATCGCCGCGAAGTTTTGCTTGCCTTGACTGCTAAAGGTGAGAAGGTTCTGGCTGAGCTGGCAATTCATCATCACGACGAACTACGGTCGGCCGGACCTGATCTTGTGGCCGCTCTCCGCCGCATCATGCGCGAGGGCACCGACGACGCCTTCCTGCATTCTGCCTCCTCCCACGAAAGAGGAAAAGCCCTCAAGAATTCATGACTAGAATCGACCCTACTGCTTCAGCGCGAGACCAAGTCCACGCGTCTACCGACTCGCCGCCGCCCGCTTCTTTCCGCATGCTGCTGCTCTCTTTTCTCTCTGCAGCAATCGGTCTGGTGGCTGGCGTGGTGGCCTACGCTCTTTACAAGCTGATCGGACTCTTCACTAACCTTTTCTTCTTCCATCGCTGGTCAGTCGATTTCTCCAGCGCGCAACACAACCACCTCGGCTGGATGGTAATTGTCATTCCCGTAATCGGCGGTCTCGTCGTCGGCGTCATGGCCAAATACGGCACGTCGAAAATCAAAGGCCACGGCATTCCAGAGGCAATGGAGGCGGTTTTATTCAACCGCAGCCGCATCGCCCCCCGCGTGGCCATCCTGAAGCCCATCTCGGCGGCCATCGCAATCGGCACCGGCGGCCCCTTCGGCGCCGAAGGCCCGATCATTCAGACTGGAGGAGCCATCGGCTCGCTCGTCGGCCAAGCCTTTCACACGACGGCGGTCGAGCGCAAAGTGTTGCTTGCATGCGGCGCGGCTGCCGGCATGTCAGCCACCTTCAACACCCCAATCGCCGGGGTGATTCTTGCCATCGAACTCCTGCTCTTCGAATTCAAGTCCCGCTCATTCATTCCCCTGGTGATCGCAAGCACCCTGGCCACCGCCGTCCATATGCAGCTTTTAGGGTTGGGACCAATGTTTCAAGTCGGTCCGATGGATTTCGCCATTCCCCGTGGACTGCCCTTTTATCTCGCGCTAGGACTAATTTGCGGCCTCGCCGCCGTCGGCTTCAGCAAGCTCCTCTACTGGGTAGAAGATCAATTCGAGAAACTTCCGTTCGACCAAATGTGGTGGCCGGCCATCGGCGCTCTTGGCCTGGGTATTATCGGCTTCTTCGTACCGCGAGTACTCGGCGTCGGCTACGACACCATTGGCGACATTCTCACCGGTGGCCTGCTGGCGCCCTGCTTCATGTGGAGCGCGGCCATGGGCGGACTCTTCGCGATGATCGCCAACCACTTCCTGCCCGGGGCGCACCTTTCTCCGGGAGCCTTCGCGCTGGTGGCCATGGGCGCGGTGTTCGGCGCAGCCTCGCGCGCCACGTTCACGTTCATTATTTTTGCCTTCGAGATCACGCGCGACTACAACTCGGTTCTGCCTCTGATGCTGGTGAGCGTGATCGCCGATGGCATCGCCATGCTCCTGATGCCCAACAGCTCGATCATGACGGAAAAGCTGGCCCGCCGCGGCTTGCGTGTCCATCAGGATTATGAAACCGATGTTCTATCGCAAGCCAGGGTCGCTGACACCATGGAACAGGAGTTGCCGGCTGTCCCGGCCAACACCACCGTGGGTGCACTGACCGAGCGCATTGCCCGGCACGATCCCGCCGTGGCTCGTCACGAGGCTTTGCTGATTCTCGACGTCGCTGGACAACTTACGGGCATCATCACCCGCGGCGACATGCTCCGTGCCCTCGACAAAGATTCTTCCGGCGCGATGACCGTTCAAGAAGCTGGCAGCACTCGGCTAGTGGTCACTCACCCCGACGAGCTTGTATCCGAGGCGGCTGCGAAAATGCTCCGCAATGACGTCGGACGCCTCCCCGTCGTCGATCGCGCCGACCATCGCAAAGTGCTCGGCTACCTGGGCCGCAGCGGTGTGATGGCCGCCCGTCTCCGCCGATTTCAGGACGAGCATGTGCGCGAACCGGGATGGTTCCCCATGAAAGATGGCTTGAATGTTTCAGGATTGAAGTAGCTGAGTTCTTACGGCTTCTTTTCTACCGCCTCGATCAGTGGCCGCAAGGCGTCCACTGACACTCCCAGCGTACCCCCGGAGAATCCATCAATGTAAGCGGAGTTCACTCCGATCACTTCGGCATTGGAGTCAAACACCGGACCGCCGCTGCCGCCGTGCGCCGTGGGCGCATCGTAGATCAACTTGTCGCCTACCACATCGCCCAAATGCCCGCATGTGGTCGAAGGACGAATCAGTGACAGGGCCGCCAGTTCGCTGGCCGCCGTAATGTCGTTGTGCCGGTAAGCCAGCCGCTGGTAAATCCCGCTCGGCGACTTAGCCACCATCCCCGCAATCCCCATGGGATAACCGATCACCGTCACCAGCTCTCCCGGCGAAGCAATCCCTTTGGCCAGTGGCAGCACCGCGAGTCCCCGCACGGCATCCTTGTTGTCGATCTTCAGTACAGCCAGGTCGCCCGTGGAGGAAACTATGCCCGGCGTCAAGCTCACCGGCGTTGCCGAGCCAGGAAAGAATACTACTAAACTCTCCAGCATGGCGGTCGCGCCATGGTCCATCAGACCTTCGGCCTCGCTATCGCCATACCAGGGCTCGGCTACGTGTCGGTTGGTGGCGAGCAGGCCCTCGCCGACCAGAAATCCGGTACCGGAAACGCGTGCCCGAATCGTTGCCGGCTGCTTCGGGAATCCAACCTGGTACACACCATAAATGTAGCCAATGGAATTCCGGTACCGGCTCAGCACCAGCGCCGGCATCGCCTGCTCCCGCTGAAGCTGATCCACCTGCTGCGTAAGCTGGGTTACCTGCTTCTGCAGTCCGTCAGGCTGTGCGCCCTGCGCCACGACCGGCGCGTAGTAGTGGAACATGGCTACCGCGCCAGCCAGCAACACAATTCCCAGCGCGGCCTGCACCGTCTGCTGCCAGCTCTCGCCAATTTCGCTCGGTTCCTGCGGTTTCTCTGGTTCGGACATGAGTGGTCATCTTCCCGCGTCTGGCAAGGCTTTTCCACGGTACGGAAGGGGGATACAGGAAGTGTCTTAAGGATGTGAACGTGTGGGTGAAGCAGGCCTGAGGGGCCGGAAGTGAAGGCAGTCGCTTGGATTGCGTTAGGTGCTTGAGGTACCGGAACTTAAGGCTTTCCGACTCCCAGACGCTTGGCCATTTTGTCGTAGAGAAATCCCTTGCCCGCCACGTAGGGTTGCACCCACTCGCCATCAATCACGAACTGCGGGATGGCGCGCTTGCCGGTGTGCTTCACGACCTCCTCCAGCGCTCCCGGCGTGCTCTCAACGTCGATGTCTTTATAGGGAATGTTGTGCTGGGCCAGAAAGCGCTTGGCCTCCCGACAATCAGGACACCAAGCTGCAGAGTAAACAGTAAGCTCCATAAGTTCTTCGATGAGTCGTCGTAGAGGCGCAGATCGCTACGTCTTCCCGCCACACTACTCTAAACTCGCTCCAGTTGAGCCACCGTACGCTCATTGACGAGGTTGCCCGTATTCAGTGTTGAGGCGGGCTCAAACAGAAGAAGCCAGCATTCTTCGTCCGCGACAGGACGGTGCTCGACGCCACGCGGCACAACAATGAACTCGCCCTCTTCGATCCACTCATGCCGGTCGAGAAATTCCATGCGGAACCGTCCCTTTACTACAAGAAACATCTCATCTTCGTGCTCGTGGTGATGGAAGACGAACTCGCCTTTCAACTTATCCAGCTTCACATGCTGGCCGTTCAACTCAGCGGCGATGTAGGGCTTCCAGTACTCCGAAATCCTGGCGAATTTGTCGGCGATGTTGACCTTGTCCATGGCATTCTCCGGTAAGTGCGTCCCATCTCCAGATTCGCTCGGAACCGAATTGGTCGCAAAAACAAAAGCCGCCAGCTCGCGCTGACGGCCTGAAAGCTGATAGCTGAAAGCTAGCTATTCTCGTACAGCAGCACGCCCTCGGTCTTCTCCGCGTCCACAGGACGGTAGAACAGCTTGTTGTCTTCGAGGAAGACCTCGATAAATGCCGGACGCGTGGTAATCGTGCCTTGAATCAGCGCCTCCGACAACGGGTCTTCAATGTATTTCTGCAAAGCCCTGCGCAGCGGCCGCGCTCCGTAGGTGCGGTCGGTGAGGGTCTGGTTGAGAATCCACTTCTTGGCCTCATCCGCCACCGTCACGGTGATCGACTTCTGCGCCAGGTTCGTATTGAGCTGCGTAACCATGAGCTCCAGAATCTGGATCAGATCAGCCTCGCTCAATGCCAGGAACAGAATGATCTCATCCAAGCGGTTCAGGAATTCAGGATTGAAGGTCCGCTTCACTTCGCCCTTCACCAGTTCCTCGACCTTGCCCGAAACCATTTCATCCTTTGTCGACTGGAAGCCAAAGCCCTCACGCTTCTGCAGGTGCCGCGCCCCAATGTTCGAGGTCATGATGAGGATCGTATTCTTGAAGTCGACCGTGTTTCCCAAGCCATCGGTAAGCTGGCCATCTTCAAACACCTGCAGCAGAATGTTGAACACATCGGGATGAGCCTTCTCGATTTCATCCAGCAGCACCACCGAATAAGGCGCCCGTTTCACGCGCTCGGTGAGCTGGCCGCCCTCTTCATAGCCCACATATCCCGGAGGCGAACCGATCAGCTTCGAGACCGAGTGCTTCTCCATGAATTCCGACATGTCGAAGCGGACCAAAGCTTTTTCCGTTCCGAACATGAATTGTGCCAGCGTGCGTGCAACTTCCGTCTTGCCGACGCCCGTCGGTCCCAAGAACAGGAACGAGCCGATCGGCCGGTTTGGATTCTTCAGGCCCGCGCGCGAGCGTCGAATGGCCCGAGCGAGCGCGCTGATTGACTTATCCTGCGAGATGATGCGCTTGTGCAACTCTTCTTCGATGCGCAGCAGTTTCTGCGTCTCTTCTTCCTTGATCGAGGTGATGGGGACGCCAGTCCAGCGCGAAACCACATCTTCGATGTCCTCGCGGCCAACTACGCCGGTAGAAGACTCATCCAGATGATATTTCTCGCGCAGCGCCCTTAAATTCTCGCGCTCCTTGCGTTCTTCGTCCGAGTAGAAACGCGCCTTCTCGAACTCATGATTCGCGATCGCGTTCTCCATGCGGTGCACGATGAACTTGATGCGCTTCTGCACTTCGGAGATCTCTTCCGGCTGAGACGTCTGGCGCAGCTTCACCCGCGCGCCCGCTTCATCGACCAGGTCAATTGCCTTATCCGGCAGGAAGCGGTCGGGAATGTAGCGGTTCGAGTGCGACACGGCAAAGTTTATGGCATCGTCGGTATAAGTGACCGCGTGGAATTTTTCGTAGCGGTCCTTGATGCCGAACAGAATCTTGATCGCGTCCGTCTCATTCGGCGGCGGAACTTTGACCGCCTGGAAACGTCGCTCCAGCGACCGGTCCTTCTCAATCGACTTCCGGTATTCCCCGGGCGTGGTTGCTCCTATGCACTGAATCTCGCCGCGGGACAAGGCTGGCTTGAGTATGTTGGCCGCATCCAGCGACCCTTCCGCCGATCCCGCGCCCACCAGGGTATGCAGCTCGTCAATAAAGATGATGGAATTCTGCGACTCCATCAACTCTTTCATGATGGTCTTCAGCCGCTCTTCGAACTGTCCGCGATACTTCGTTCCAGCAACAATCAAGGAAAGATCGAGCGCCAGAATTCTCTTGTCCGCCAGGAACGACGGCACTTCGCCGTCGGCAATGCGCTGCGCTAAGCCCTCCACGATGGCGGTCTTGCCCACCCCCGGTTCGCCGATCAGCACCGGATTGTTCTTGGTACGCCGGCAAAGAATCTGCACCACACGTTCCAGCTCCCCGTCCCGGCCCACTAGAGGATCCAACTGGCTGTCCATCGCCGCCTGGGTAAGGTCCCGGGAAAACTCGCTCAGCAGAGATGACTCGCGTTGTCGCTGCGGCTGCGCCTTTTCCTGGCTAGTCCGTGCCAATTCCTCGCGAATGGTTGCCAGCCGCAGGCCCCGCTCATGCAGAATCTCCGCGGCAAAGCACTTCTCTTCTCTTAGTAAACCCAGGAGCAAATGCTCGGTCCCAATATGGCGGTGCGACAAGCGTTCTGCTTCTTCCGCGGCGTAGGCCAGCACGCGCTTGCACTCATTGCTTAGCGGAAGATCTACTGAGGTCGAGACCTTCTCCCGAATCGTGGTGTGACCCTCGATCTGCTTGCGGATAGACTCCACCGAGGCGTGCGAACGCAGGAACCGGTTGGTCAGGGCTTTGTCTTCGCGCAGGAGCCCCAGCAGCAGGTGTTCGGTCTCTATATAAGGAGACCCAAACTGGCTGGCTTCGTAGCGCGCAAAGAAAATGACGCGCCTGGCTTTCTCCGTATAACGTTCAAACATAATGCCCCTTCCCCCTGAACCCTTCCGGCCGAGAAGGCTTGCACCCGCTCGACCCTACTGAAACCCTGGCCCGGTGGTGGTCTCGTCTTTCTTCTTGCTTCCCATCACCGTTTCATTATGCAAGCAAACTGCCATCGACCCAAGTACCCTAACGTTTCTATTATGTTACCGAAGGAACCTGTTCAAGTCTCCTTTGGCTGCAGATTAACTCAAGTTTCTTGCACAGTGTCTTACTAATCTTGCTCCCCCGAACCTATGCCGGCAACGACTCCGGCTTGATCTCCTCTACACGCCCCCGCTCCAGCCGCAAAACTCGGTGGCAGCGCCGCGCAAACGATAAGTTATGCGTTGCAATAAGGGAGGTAAGCTGGTGGTCGCGATGTAATCGCGCGATCAATTCGAAAACCGCTTCCGCTGTCCGTCCGTCAAGGTCCCCGGTAGGCTCATCGGCCAGTAACAATTTTGGACCGGTAATGAGCGCCCGCGCCAGAGCCACCCGCTGTTGCTCGCCGCCCGAAAGCTCTCCCGAGCGATGATGCCCGCGTTGCTCCAACCCGACCTCACGCAGCCAGCGTGAAGCATCCGGCGCCGCCTCTGCCCAGGTGCGTCCGCGCACTAGCAGCGGCATCGCCACGTTTTCCGCGGCCGTGAATTCCGGCAGCAGGTAATGAAACTGCCAGACGAAGCCCGCTTCGCGATTTCGAAACTCTGCTGCCTCGTCTTCCGACAACGCATTCAGTTGCAATCGGGCGCAGTATACGTCACCCGCGGAAGCATGATCAAGAGCGCTGAGTATGTGTAACAAGGTACTCTTCCCCGCTCCCGACTCGCCCACAATCGCCAGCATCTCGCCGCGCTTCACCTCAAACGATAAATTCTCAAAGAGCACAAGGTCCGATTCGCCGGACCGGAAAACCTTCTTCAATCCTCGAACCCGGAGCAGCACCTCTTGTTCCGCCTCGGGCTCCACCGCCTGTTCCGTTAGATGCAATCGGCCTCCGAAGGGTCCATCTTGGCCCGGCCGGCGGTCGGTTATCGCCTGGACGGTGGAACGGTCCATCTTCTCACGGCAGGGCAGGAACGCCACATGGCACGTTCGAACCATATGGAGCCCGAAAGACAATACCTACTGAAAACTGTACTCTCGGCCGTCACCCTCGCGATGTGACCGCCATCACAGCCAACACATAACAGTATCTAGACCTCAACCTTGGCTTCTTGGCCAACCAGCCCACGCAATGATTCCCCGTAAGGGGCACGGGCAATGCCGCGCTCGGTGATGATCGCAGCCACATACTTCGCTGGGGTCACGTCGAAGGCTGGATTCTCAATCGATACACCGTCGGGAACCATTTGCTTCCCGGCGATATGCGTGACTTCCCTCGAGTTTCGCTGCTCGATAGGAATCTTGCTTCCGTCAGGGGTAGCGAGGTCAACGGTCGAGATCGGTGCAGCCACATAGAAAGGAATGCCGTGCTCCTTGGCTAGCACAGCGACGGTGTACGTTCCAATCTTGTTGGCGACGTCGCCGTTGGCCGCGATCCGGTCCGCGCCTACGACGATGGCTCCAATCTTGCCCTGCTGCATCATCGCGCCCGCCATGTTGTCAGAGATCACAGTCGTGGGGATGCCATCCTTGTTGAGCTCCCAGGCGGTAAGTCGCGAACCTTGCAGGAACGGTCTGGTCTCGTCGGCGTAGACGTGAATCTTCTTACCTTGCTCGACTGCCGCGCGGATCACGCCCAGCGCGGTGCCGTACCCAGCCGTAGCCAGCGCGCCTGCATTGCAGTGCGTAAGCACTCCGCCTTCGCTCGGCATCAGCGTGGCGCCGTGGCGTCCCATCGCCTGGTTGGCGGCAATGTCTTCCGCGCGCATCCGCTGGGATTCTTCGATCAGGTCTTGTTTGATCTGCGCGATGGGACGAATCCGCACGCGTTCAAACTTCTGCTGCATCCGCCGGATGGCCCAGAAGAGGTTGACAGCGGTCGGCCTGGTCTTGCTGATCAGCTCGCAAGCCTGGTCGAGGTCACGTTTCAGGTCGCCTGTGGATTCCGCTTTCGAGTTCTTGACGGCCAATGCGATGCCCATGGCCGCCGCTACGCCAATAGCCGGCGCTCCGCGGACAACCATGGTCCGGATAACGTCGGCAACCTGCTCGTGCGTCTTGCACGTGACGTAAATCTCTTCCATGGGCAGCTTCGTCTGGTCGATGAAGCGTACGCCATTGTCAGTCCATTCGAGAGTCTGAATCATGAAGTAGTTCTCAATAAGCCAATCAATTCTTGTGCGCCGCGCAGCGGTTTCTCGGAGCATTGGTAACCGCCGGCTGCCCGCAGACTTCGCAACTGGCCGCAACCGCAAGAATCACGGGAGCGGTGTCGTCCATCTGCGAGACGTGTTCAGCGCGGACATCGCGAGCCGTGAAGATAGAAACGAACGGAGCGGGGGCCGCGGCCTTCTCAACATTAGGCCTTCCCTTAGCTTCCTCGCGCTCCACCAGGCACATGGCGCCAACCACGTCGAATCCAAATTCGCGGGCCGCTTCGATCGCCTGCACGGTGGAAGCGCCAGTCGTGCAAACATCGTCGACAATCACCACGCGCGCGCCCTTCTCGCGAAAACCTTCAATACGCTGTCCGGTTCCGTGTTGCTTTTCGGCCTTGCGTACTAGAAAGCCATGCAGGTCGCCGCTTACCACCGAAACCGCCACCACGATCGGGTCGGCTCCCATGGTGAGGCCGCCGATGGCTTGCAGCTTCCATCCCCGTTGTTTGATCTCGTCGGAAAAGACCTCACCGGTCAGGCGTGAACCCTTGGCATCGAGTGTTGTGGTACGGCAGTCGATGTAGTAGTCGCTCGTGCCCCCGGAAGAGAGCTTGAACTCGCCCAGCCGGAAAGACTTATGAGCGAGCAAGCGCAGCAGATCCTGACGCGAGGAACGCATGAAATCTTACGATACCACGGAGAATCGGGCTGCGTCCGGGTTACGCCGAGCTCCGGCCTTCACTTCGAATCAGGCAGGCGTGATAATCTGAATCTTCTTCCTAGAAACGACTTCGAGGTATGAAATTGCAGAGTGCGCGCAGGCTTCCCTTCTTCCTTCTTATTGCTTTCTTACTCACAAACGTAAGCATTCTCAGCCTGGTTTCGCTAGCGTTCGCCGAGGGTACTCGCAGCTGGGAGCA
>Ga0210396_10003544_pt1 | contig 15522 bp, 15 predicted proteins | sample IncBWH17OmetaG_FD_155466 | JGI IMG/M metagenome (GOLD analysis project Ga0210396, IMG submission 155466) | Forest soil microbial communities from Barre Woods Harvard Forest LTER site, Petersham, Massachusetts, United States - Inc-BW-H-17-O ... | reverse complement strand
TGGATGAAAGTGTTATAGGGCGGCCGCGGCGCATGGATCGGTTGAACGTGCAGCCCCTGGTTAGGTTGATAGCGTTTGTCGATAGCCAGATGCGCGGGCCGCCGGCAATTATCATAGAGGGACAGGCTTGTCCCTGCCACGGCCTTTGGCAGTCCGGCGCCAGGATCATTTTGCTCGAAGACAAAAAAATTAACAATGCCGAAATAATGGCCGTTGAACTGCCCGGCAAAAAGAAACAGGTATCCCGCCAAAAGCAAGCCCCTGGTGATACGTGTTTGATATCTTTTTCGGAGTGTCGACATAACTGGGTACTCCTTATAATAAATATGCAAATGACATACCAACGGGAAAGTTACCTGCTGTACAGGGAGGGGGAGTTGAAATGCCGGATCATGATAACCATGATTTGCTCTCGCGAAACGCCCTATAAGATCCGTCATTATTGAGGCGGTATTTGTCTCCGGGATATTTTCCCGGGTGGTTGGCTGGTTCTTTTATAGTGGCTAAAATTTTGGCTCTGACTTTTTCAGCGTTTTCTAAATCTTCAAAGGTGGTGTATTCACCCCGGCCCACCCGGTCCATAGTTTCGTCCAGTTCCCAATTATGTACAAACACCTTGAAGTTAGAATCAGCTTTATTTAGTTTCAATTGTTTTGTAGAAAAAGTAAGCCCCTGTGGAAACAGGGGCCCTAACCAAAACTAACTGCTTATGAGAAAAATTGTCTGTTTAAAATTGTTTTTTTTGCCCTTCCTTAATCAAAGGTACATTTCACAGCGTTAAGCATCGTGTTAAAATTATCTGTTTGGGCAGGATATTGTTATATTTAATTTGGATGAAATCTTTGTTAAGATAAAGGCGAAAAAAATGATAGAAAAAATAAAATCCAAAAGGTAACGCGGGCGATCACCTGGCCAATGAACGAACGAAATACAGTCGACGTAGTCCTTTATTTGTTAGTTAATTTTAGCGGGCTTCTTATAAGATTCACACTTTTTTGAGCGACGAAACAAGTAGGTGTGAATTTTATATTGGGTTTTCATTAGAAAACCGCGGAAGCGTAAACAAAGCCGAATGGCTCTTGTTTTGCATTGGTAATAAAAAGAAATGTCATGTCACACAAATCCGCTTTGATCTTATGGTGCGTGCTGCCCTTTACTGTGGTTGGCCAGGCAGTAATAGCGCCTAATTACCCCAAAAGTGAATCCGATTCGTTCGGTCGGATCTATTATGCGGCGAATATCCCGCATTTCCTCGGTAGCCTGCATTTTCCGGCCACCCGGAATTTCGTTTACGGCTCCTATAAATACGATCTCAACTTTCCCGTATTCGTCAGTCCCGTAAGGTGGGATGAAGAGTGGGTCCTACAAAACGGCGAAGATTTTTCCTGGCCCCCGGATCAAAAAGAGGCGCTTGGACAGCAGGTCTACAAGGAGCCGCTTTCCCTTATCTCGATGATCCGGCACGACGTGAACAAGATGGGTGTTTCTGCAACCGGCGGCGTCATCTATACCGGAGGTGACGACGTCTTCGCCTATGCTCATTATGGAAGGACGGGAAAGTTGATTTGGCGTACCAGCGCTATCGCAAATAACATGATGGCAACTCGCTGGTCTTTGGCGAATTTGTCTATATTCGGACGGAATACACTGCCTTTAATATCACCGCAATTAAGGTAAACAACACAAAAGCAACATGGGAATGCGGTAAATCCCCAAGGCTCTTCAGAAAATGCCAGGAACTCAAAGCACATGCGCAGACGAGGCCCACGCAGTGGACTAGAGGGCAATTCGATCGAAGAATAGTCCGGCGGCATGGACCCTGCCAAAAGGACGCCCCTGGCGATTCGCGTTTGAGATTTTTTTCAAGAAGTTAACATAATCGGTTATTCCTTACGTTAAATATGCAAACAATATACCTGTGCACCCTCGTTGCCCGCAAAAAGGTACGAGAATTGCTGCAATTAATGGCATGTCGCGATCAAGACATATATGGAAAGGGCTGGTATTCAAAGTCATTTTCTCGGTAGTAGGGCTAACCCTTTTTACCGCGCAGGTATCCTATAAATTCTACCGGTCGGCCAGTATGCCTGTTTTCGGGTCTGCGCAGGCGGGGCATAAGCATTCAGGATATATACCTGTTTCCGGCACGGATAGCAAAACCCGGATGAGCCTGGATAAACGCTTCGATCTTAAAACCTCTTTCGCTTTACTTACACCCGTCTTTTGTTTTCTTCATTTCGCGGGTACCGCACTGATCCTGCCTTCTCTTTCCGCTCCGGAGACGGTGGACAATAAGCTGGTCCTTAGTTATTTGAGGGGACCTCCGGCCGTCGCTGGCTTTCTTAACTGATGCCCGCATGGACGTTTGATTCCATGGGGGTTTGCGCTATTTCAGCAATTAAAAAAAGAAAGTATGAAAAAGAATGCTACCAGGCATTATAACCTGGTAATACAGCACGCCTTGTCCGTTACCGCCAAAAAAGTTCCCCAGAAGCCGGTGGATGTATCGGAGACAAAGCCTGTGTGTACCCGCGAGCAATGGATAAAATTGAACCTTCTGGGAAAAACACGCCCTTTTTGTTCGTGGTGCCGGCAGCGGAACAACGATCCGCTCTAGCGCTTTCCTATCACATCCCGGCTATAATAAACAAGCTACTCATCAAAAACACAAATATGCAACGTCACTGGTTAATAATATTTCTATCGATCCTTTTGCTGGTTCAGGCAAAGGCGGTTTTGGCGCAGCCGGAATGGCCCAAAACCATCACCGCCGGCGATGGCACCATCATCGATATCTATAAACCGCAAACAGAATCGTTTGCCGGCAATATCCTCAAAGCCCGAAACGCCATCTCCATTCAGGAACCCGGTGCGCAGGAGCCCATCTTCGGCGTATACTGGTCCACATCGACCGTTATCACCGACCGGGACACGCGGGAAGTGAACATCGAGTCGGTGAAAGTCGATCATGTTCGCATCCCGGCCGACTCATCGAAGACCGAGACCGGGCTCGTAAGGACGGCCCTTGAGACCTTTATCCCTAAAGTCATTTCCCGGGAATCGCTTGACGAAGTGCTGGCTTCGCTGGACGAAGACAAGGAGGAAACCAGTCTTTCGGCGGATCTCAACAACCATCCGCCCAGGCTGATCTTTCGGTCCCAGCCCTCGATACTGGTCCGCATAGACGGCAAGCCCATCGTGAAGAAAAGCGACCGCTTAGGTTATCCGGTAGTGGTGAACACGCCGTTTACGATCGTCCAGTTCAAAGACGGCAAGTTCTATCTCTATGGCGGCGGCCATTGGTATAGTGCGCCGACGGCCACCGGTCCTTATGCCTATACCGACGATAAGGTCCGCCATCCGCTCAAAAAGATCGCCCGGAAGTTGCGAAAAGCGGCGCAGCGCAATAACGACATGCCCAATACCGAAACGCCTGACAACCAGGTCTACGATATCGTCGTGACCACGGTCCCTGCCGAGTTGATCCAGACCAACGGCAATCCGGACCTGGTGCCGATCCAGGCAACTGCCTTATTGTATGTACAAAATTCCGACAACGATATTTTCGTGGACACACATACACAGCAGTACTATGTGCTGTTGTCGGGCCGATGGTATACGGCCAGGGCCCTCGACGAGAACAATGCCTGGTCGTATGTACCGTCCGACGCGTTGCCCCCCGATTTCGCAAAGATACCGGAAGGCTCGCCAAAAGACAATGTACTGGCCAATGTCGCCGGAACCCAAGCCGCTCGGGAGGCGGTCCGGGACGCGGAAGTTCCCCAAACCGCGAAAATAGACCGCAGGACGGCAACCACCCAGGTTCAATACGACGGGGCGCCGCAATTCAAGCCGATCCCGGGCACCGATATGCAGTATGCGGTCAATACGAGCTCGACCGTGATACAGGAAGACGGTAGCTACTATTCCGTCGACAACGGCATCTGGTTCGTGGCCGCCGATCCTGCAGGACCCTGGTCGGTAAGCAATCACCGTCCGGCGCAAGTAGATCGCATCCCCCCCAACTCGCCTGTCTACAATGCCAAGTACGTGTACATCTATGAGTCTACGCCCGACTATGCCTATATGGGGTATACACCCGGTTATCTCAACAGTTACGTCGACGGCCCTACGGTGGTCTATGGGACGGGTTACGACTATGATCCGTGGATCGGCGATTATTTTTATCCCCGGCCCTGGACCTGGGGTTTCGATATGGATTATAACCCCTGGACCGGCTGGGGCTTCGGTCTCGGCTATGACTACGACTGGTTCAACGACGGTTTTGGCTTGGGCTGGGGCATGGGTTATTATGGCGGCTGGGGCGGTTGGAACGGCGGTGGCTGGTGGGGCGCCGCGGGGGCCTATCGTCCTGCGTATCGCAGCTGGCATGGGGGGCGGTTTGGCGATCGCCGGGGTGGCTATTATGGCGACCGGGTACACATCGACGGCAACACGCACATGCATATGCGCTATAACAACAATGTCTACCGGGGCCGTGCGGGTGTCATCGCCAGGCCGCGTACCGCGCCCGGAGCATTTGCCGGGCAGGGCGGTTTCCGCGCCGGGTATAACCCGGTGTTCTCGGACCGTGAAGGGAATATCTATCGGCGCAACGCCCAGGGAGAGTGGCAGCAAAGAGCTAACAGGCAATGGGCGCCCATGGGCAACCGGCCGATGGTCAGACAGAACCTGGAACGGCAACAATACATGGGACAACGCGCACAGGTGCGGATGCAAAACTTCCAGCGCGCCACGAATTTCGGGGCGTCCCGTGTTGGCGGAATGCGTTTCGGTGGCGGTGGCGGCCATTTCAGCGGCGGCGGACGCCGCTAGACCCGGCGACGGGTCTCTCACCCCCCAAGGTGGTGAGGTAGGATAACGCCGGTTGCATGTATTGGTCAAAACAACTATCTTTATCAGTAGTCAATATTTCTAATAATCATTCAGCATTTCCAGATGCCCTGTGCGAAAAATATCTGCGGACAATTTGCAATACGATGCCTGCTCCTGGCAGTAGGACTGGCTTTGTTTGCTGCGCCGCTATCGCACAAATTTTATCTCTTTGCCAGCCAGCAAAGTTTTCGGGCCAGGGATCAGGGCCAGGCGGTTAACTATTTGCTTTCTTTCGGCACTGATTTGGGCGACCAACAGCAGTGCCGTTTGTTATCGCTGGATAAGCGGTATGATTTTAAACAGATCTTTGGTGCTTCCTTCCCGGCTTTAATCCTCATATCTTCACCGATCTGCGAAATAGCGGAATTTTTCATTCCCGATGATCCTACATTCAATCGCACGCTTTCATCGTCATTTCTACGCGGTCCTCCAATGCTTTCCTCCTGCCGCGTTGTTTGCTGATGGTTATCAGCTACATCGTTCCAGTTCAAAAAAAAGAATGTAAGGTTTAAAAATGCTCTTCGTGTAGGAAGAAAGGACTTTCTATCCGGAAGAGATCTAATACGATAGAATATGGATAGCGAAAATGAAGAATTTTTCAAAGAGCTCCTGAAAAAACCGGAGTTCTATTGCCCGGTTTGTGGGTCGGAAAGATATATCACCGATCAGGGCAACCATGAAGTTACGATCCATTGCTCCTCACCTGCGGCCAGGTTTTGGGAATTTGACCGGGGATCGTTTGCGCAAACGGTCGCGAAACAACATTGGGACCAATCCAAACTGGAGCTGTTCCAGGCCTTGGAGGACGCGCTGAGAGGGTTGCGCCCCGATGACCCCGGTGAGGTAAAATTCCAACCTGATTCTCAAAACTGATATTTTCAAACAACCCTAAAATATAACCATGAAAGACGCGAAGGAATTAACCAGAAACGATGTCGAATCCCTGCGGGGCGAGCTTTTTCACATGATCCTTTTCTCGTTGGCCTGGGCGCTCATCGGGGAATACGTTTTGGACTTTAGAGACTATGCCATCGGTGCGGGATTGATCCTGGCCACGGTCGTCTGCCTTGCTTTGTACTCGATAAAATTGTACCAGTTAGAGGACGATCTGCCGGAAGGCGCTGCGTTCGAAGACCGCCGGCTGCTTAAACAAGATCGTCTATATGCGTTGATCTTCGTTTTCGAAGCTATGGCAATCTTCGTGACCTGGGTCCTCATCCTCAAGTTAGGCCATGATAATTGGTTGATCTGCTGTTATGCCCTTTTCGCCGGGTTGCATTTCCTTCCCCTGGCAAGGGTGATCCATCAGCGTTCCTATTATTTTCTCGGAGTCTGGGTCCTTGCGTTGTCGGTTTCCGGTTTCCTTTTGCTCTCATCAGGCAAGGTCGCCGAATATCTCGCCAATGCCCTGGTGGCATATGGATGCGCTGCCGGTGCAGCTATCGGCGGGATAGCGATCACGGTCAAGACGAGGAGCGCCTTGCGGCGGTAGACTCCAGCTAATGGTCATTAGTTTCTGGTTAACAAAGTTTCGAATCATTGAGCATACTTTTAATGACAGAAAATAGCGATTTTGACCTTGCCCAGGTAACTTTGTGGCTTGTGAAAGTTATAATATATGAAACTCCCCCCTTCCTTTCCAGGAGGGGGTTTTTTATTTTGAACAGGGTCTCCGGCATGGAGAAAGATCAGCCTGTTGTTATTTAAAAATCGTATATTTAGATACAGACTTTCAATCGATTAGCTACCTATGGTTTTTTTTGGACATAAGAAACATGCCACTCTTTTTAAAAGCGTTCTCGCGATCCTGTACGTCAGTTTGCTTGGATCGCAGCTGTCGATTAAGTTCTATCTATGTGCCAATTCTCCCGCGGGAATATTTAGGTTTGAGCATCGCCAGACAATGGAGCGAAAACAGGCAAACGCCGGTTTCGCTTCCTTCTTCAAACATAGAAAACATGCATCGTTCTCTCTCGATAAACGCTATCATTTCAAGCATTTTGTTGTACTCCTTTCTCCGGAATTCCATTGCCTATCCGCTGTTTGTCGACATAAGGCGCAGACCCTCCTGAACGAATGCGCATTCATTAATGCCTCCGCTGGCAACAACCCGCGCCGCGGACCTCCTGCCGTGTAAATAAATTTCCCAAGAGCTCAATGCGATCGTCCCCAGTGGAAAGATCGGATACTTTATTTACATTTCTCTCAATACAATACAGATATGGAACCTAAAACCATTCTCCTGGCAGCAGGAGAGAAAATTGTTGGTAACCGACTCCGCAATATACTTAGTGAAGCAGACTATAGGGTCGACCTGGCCCTGGATGGAAAAACGGGGAAAATAATGTTCAATGTCCATAACTACGATTTGGTGCTCATCGATCACCGATTGCCGGATATCGACGGAGTGGTATTATGTAACTATATAAAAGGCCAGGACGGGGAAGTTCCTATAATGATGTTGTCCTGGAATGGTGCTGAAAGCAAATTGGAGATGCTGGAAATGGGTGCGGATGATTATTTGGTGATGGGCCAGGATTATAGAGAACTATTGTTACGAATAAGAGTGCTAACCAGGCGTTTTTGCCAGGTGCATAAGCAAAAAAACAGGATAGGAGCCGGCGATATCGTCATAGATCTTGATAATAACGAAGTTAGCAAGGCCGGTAAATCGATCTTCTTATCGGCAAAGGAGTTGCTATTACTTAAATATCTTGTCTGCAATAAGAACCGGATCGTTTCGCGGTCGGAGATTGCTCATATTATTTATGCAGGCAAAGCCGTAGCAAAAGAATACCGGGTGGCCGCCTTTATCAATTCACTTCGTAGCAAGATAGAGGACGGAGAAATTGAAAAAAGCCTTTTTACGGTCACAGGTAAGGGGTATCTTTTGGCTGAGGAAGCCTATCAGGCACGCGGTTATACTAATTGACTGCAATGGCAAACTACTTTAACAACATCCTGGCTATTGTAGAATGGCGAGAGGATGGTGATGGTTGTTTTTTAACCGCCATTCAGATAGCAAACAGGTTTGGCGGCAGCTTGCATATGATCTGCTTATGCGAAACGGAAGAAACCGAAGCGTCGCGGGACAAGGCTGCCTGTGACAATATGAAAACTATGGAGCTGCAACGGACCTATCGTCCTATACTTGAAGGTAATTTATCTTTGCACATTCATCTCATGAAGGGATTTTCGCGCAATATCTCTTTAGGATATATCGCCCGAAACCGCATTGATCTGGTCCTGGTATGGAAAAGAAGCGGTTGGTGTTTTCCCGCCGTTGGGTCCTGGATCTATGCCAATTGGCTCTCGCGGAAAGCAGTTTGCCCGGTTCTTTCGTTGCAAGGACATATGAACTTACAAAGTATCAGGAATATTCTCCTACCGATGGAGCGCTGTTTACCTGTCGGAAAATTGGTCTCGGCTTTACGGCTGGCGGGAGCATATAAAGCGCGCATCCATCTGGTGAGCGTTGTGGACAAGGGGGACAACGCTGCTGAAGACTCGTCTTTCTTAAGAGCCTGCCAGTTGCTGCAATATCATCGGAGCATAGACGTAGATTGCAAGCTGCTTGAAGGGGTTAGTCTGCCGCGCTCGATTGCGAAATATGCAAATAAGGTAAATGCCGACCTGGTGATTGTCTGTGCTTCAAAAAGGACGCTGGTCAATGGATTGTTTGGCTTATTGTTCTCCAGGCGTCACTCCGCTGTTTCCCGAATTTCCTTCATGACCCTACCTGCGGACCAGCTGAATATTCGTTAGAGAATACGGATAGAGGCAAGAGCCCTGACTCCGGCGCAGGCTCTTTAATTATTTCAAAGACGGCTGTCGAACCAACCTGTAGAGCTATTAACAATGTTTCGTTTCGACGGGTCGTATTTTTGCAGGTCAATTTCTGTTATAAGAATTAGTTTTGGTTCGGCCCCTGTTTTCACAGGGGCCTCCTTTTGTTAGCCGCCCGTAAATCGGTTCACCATGAATCAACTCTGGGAAGACGATAAGGTAAGCGCCGAGCCAGGAGAGAAAATAGGTACCTATAAAAAAGATGAGAATGGAAGATCGGGAGATCCAATTCTTGATGCTCATGGCATTCCGGGTTTGGGGAAAATTACCATTTTTTAGCATGATTTGGAGGATTCTTCAGTACCCGCCACTGAAATTCAATTCTTTAATCAAACTGTCCGCCATTGCGAGGTTGGCCCGACATCTGGGAAGATACTTGCAGGCATATTCTTTTACCAGGGAATCCTGCCCCAAAACCTCTTCCGCCTGTAGCGCCGTAATTTGTCTTGCATCGCTTGCAATTTCCATGCGTAAATATGCGGTGTCGAACGATTTTGCGGACAAAAGCCCGAGCGAGTGTTTTTGGGCCAGATAGGTCGAATCAGGCCCCTGCTGCAAGAATACAGAGAATGAAACCGCCGCAGTAAGCAGGTCTTTCAGCGCAGAATCGTATTCCACAAAGATCATCCTTCCGTATTGCCTCACGACGGAGTCCGCTGCTGTTGCCTCCGCCAGTGACCCGGCATCCATTTCGTCATAATTTATAAAACTGGTTTGAACCAGGAATTGTTGGTCGGCCGTATTGAAAAGAGGAGTAGGGTCATCTCCGTTGTCTGTTTTGCAACAACCTATGGTAGCTGTTATCATGGCGATGCACAGCATCAAACCCGCTGACGCCTCTTTGGTGGCATGACCCAGGGATTTTGCGCTTTTCATTAGACAGGTTTTTACGTCGCCCCATTTCTAAGGATGCTAAAAAGATAAAAATGGTTGGGTAAGTAATGGGGTTTTTTAACACATGCCGATCAAAAACTATACCTGATCCCGACACCAGTAAACAATATTCCATTAAAACGCCTCTGAAAAATTGACATACGCCCCCGCATGATAAGGACACACGCCAAAATCCACTCTGACATTCAATCTCGGCTGGATCTCATAGCGCAAGCCGACGCCTGCGTTCGGCAGGACCTGGCGATAGGCGGCAGCGGTCGGGTTAGGGCCGATAGCCCCGGCTCCCGTCCAGAGGACAAACCCCAATGGAGATGGCTTGCCGGAACGCCGGTAAAATTTATACCGGTATTCTGCGATCGCATAGTTCAGAAAGTTATCGCGAAACTGACCATACCGGTATCCCCGCAGATCAAAAGGGGTGCCTGGACTCGCCATCGCGGTAAACGGCGCCTGGCCGATCGCGTACCGGGACCTCCAGTTGAAAGCGATAAGCCGGGCCCTGGATCCGGCGACCGGCAGATACCAGCGTAGGTCGATATCGAGCGACTGGAATCGGGTGTTGGAACCCAGCATCTTGCCGTAAAGGATATAGGTCGCCGCAAGATAAAGCCCCTTGTACGCATTTTGTGGGAAGTCGCGCGAATCGTAACAGATCATGCCCCCCAGCCCGGCATTGACGATATAGGACCCGAAACGCCGGTAATTGCCATCCCCCTGCATGTGCGGATTGACATCCCAAAGGATATTTTGATTGTAATCCAGCGCGGGACCACCGAAGAAATGATGCGCCAGTCGCCATAAAGGACGGAACTGGAGCGTCAAATAGCTTCTTCTGTAGCCGGTAGAATCGGGATAAGCAGTGTGTACCCCGTCCCCCAAGCCAACACCATAGTACACATCCCGCAGCGACCGGAACTGTAAAAGCATATTGACCCGCAAACGATCGTGTAGCCAATAGCTGACAAGATTCAGATTCGCGATAAAAGCTCCAGCGGAAGAATACGTAAATGTCAATGGTACCGAAGATCGGGGCAACAAAAGATCGCCGGCATCGGTCTTGAACGAAAAGATGCATCCGGCCGTGAGCGAGAAAAGAATATCCGGGGAATAGCCGGGTACCATAAATTTCGTCGTCAGGAAATTTTTCCTCCTGGCCGGAATGCTGTCTTGTGAAGCGCCCGCCACCCGTATCGATAGAAGACAGCATGCCAACAGTTTCAAAAATCCTGACATCATTCGTTGCATCCGCATAAATTTAAAGCCGATAACGGAGCGAACACACTTTCACCGGCTCCTTGCGCTGATGATCAAAACAAACAAGAGCCCCCTCCTGTAAAGAGGGGGCCCTTCCTGCATTTTCTACTGGACCTCGACCCCTTCCTTTATTTCGTCATTGGCCGTTGAGATCACCTGCTCGCCTGCTTTCACATCCCCTACGATCTCGACCCAGCCGCTGTTTTCATTGCCTGTGCTCACGTTGACCTTGACGGTCTTCCCATCCCTGATGACGATCACATATTTTGCGACTGTCGATGTCACTACCGCAGCCGGCGGAACCGCCAGCGCATTCTTGTTGCCCTTGGAATCGAAGATCACATCGGCGTACATGCCCGGCGACAACACCTCGCCGGTATTGTAGACATCCGCCTCCACCCTTTCCGTGCGGTATTCGAGATTGATATTGTCCGAGATACGGGCAATCTTTGCCGTCATCCGCTTTCCGGGCAGCGCAGCAACATAGAAGATAAGACTGTCGGTCGGTCTAAGGGTAGCGGCGATGGTCTCCGGGATATCCACCTGTAGACGCAGGTGATCGACCTGCTTCAACTCCAGCATCGGGACGCTCTTGTTGGAGGCGTCGACCAGCGCGCCGGGGTGAACATTACGGATAGAGATCACCCCGGCGAAAGGAGCATAGACCTGCAGGTAATCCATCATGGTCTGCTGGAACTGCCAATTAGCCTTTTCCGAATTGGCCAGCGCGCTGTCGGCCTCCGCCTTTGCCTTATCGGTAGCCAGGTCCATAGGGGAGATGGCGCCGGGCGTATGGGAAGCCTCGAGCATTCGCTGATAATTTTCCTTGTCGATCGTATAGTTGGAAATCACCTGCGAATATTTCTCTTTCGCCTGCACGACCGCCTGTACCAGCTCAGGCGCTTCCAGCGTCATCAGCAGCTGACCCTGATGGACATGACTGCCGACGTCCACCAGCACGGTCTTGACATAACCATTGACTTTTGGAAAAATGCTCACCTGCTCGAAAGCTGCCAGCTGCGAGGGCAGCTTAACCTGCTGTTCCACGCTCTTTGCCTGGATGGTGGTTAATGGGTAATGAGGTTTGGACGGAGGAGCAGGCTTGTTGTCTGCGGCCTTGTTGTCGGAACATCCCGCAGCCAGCACCACCGGTATAGCTATTAGGAAGATAATTTTATTCATAACAATTTTTATTTAGAATGATTGTCGTTGTCATTATTAACATCGAGGTCCGGATCGTTATCCGGCAGGAGGGACGGGGCTCTCAGCGAGGCTTTTTGCATGACCCAGCCGTAGACCAGGGGAACCACCAGGAGCGACGCGACGGTCGACAGCGCCAGACCGCCGATAACGGCGCGGCCTAACGGCGCCGACTCATCACCCGCTTCCCCAATGCCGGTGGCCATCGGGATCATCCCCACGATCATCGAGATCGTGGTCATCATAATGGGCCGGAAACGCAAGCTTGCCGCGACGCAGGCCGCCTTGAAGGGGTCTTTGTATTCGTAGCGGAGCTGTTCCGCATTGGTTACGATCAGGACCGCATTCGCGACCGAAGTCCCGGTGGACATGATCAAACCCATATAGGATTGCAGGTTCAGGGTCGACCCTGTCGCCAGCAGGATCAGGATGGAGCCCAGCAGCACTGCCGGGATCGAGGACAATACGGTCAGCGAGAGCCCAAAGGACTGGAAATTGGCCGCCAGCAGCAGCATGATCACGACGATGGCCGCAATCAGGCCCGTCTCCAGCGAGTCCAGTGTTTCCACCAGCAGGTTGGATTCGCCAAGGAGGCTCGCCACCAGGCCCCTGGGCGGCTCGCCAAGATCCTTAACTGCCTTTTGGACCGCCGCCGTGGCGGAAGCAAGGTCCTTATTGTACATATTGGCCGAGACGGACACAAAACGGCGCGGACCGCTGCGGTCGAATTCGGCGGGTAAAGTATCCACGCGGATCGTCGCTACGTCTTCCAGCACCGGCCGCTCCTGTCCCTTCACCAGGGAAGTCGCCCGAAGCTGCTCCAGCGAATTCATGAGGTATTCCCGCACCTCCACCTGCGTTTGATAGGTATACTGGTTATTGTTGTCCAGCCACAAGTTCTTATCGGTGAAGCGGCTGGACGAGGTGACATCGGTAATGCTGCGGGTCACATCGTCGATGTGCAGCCCCAGCAGCGCCAGCTTATTGCGGTCGACGGTAATATTCACCGTCGGATACCGCAGCGGCTGGGCGATCTGCACGTCGCGGAGAAAGGGCACCTGTTGCAGCCGGGCCAGCAGCTTCGCCGAATAGGATTCGATGTCCTCCATATTCTTTCCGGCTACCCGCACCTCGATAGGAGTCGTAGCGCCCTGCGCCATGATCTTGTCGGACAAGTCGATGGGCTCAAAGGAGATCCTCACCTCCGGATATTTTGCCCGGACATTTTTCCGCAACTGCTCTTTTACCTCTTCGATCTGCCCCTTCCAGTTCTCATCGAGATTGACCTGGATCACCGCTTCATGGGTACCGCTGTTGAAGATATAGAGATTGCTGGTGCCGAAGCTGGAGGGGACCAGCCCGACATAAGCCGACGTGATGGCTACGTGGTGATCGACCGTAGAGTCTATGATGTTTAGGATCCCTTTCGTCGTGGCTTCGGTCACTTCAAGACGGGTGCCGTCCGGCTCCCGGACACGCATCTGCAGCTGTCCTTCGTTAGTCCTCGGCAGCAGGTCCTTCCCGATGATAATATAACAGCCCATGGCGGCTGCCAGTGACAGCACCAGGTAGAGCGAAACGATGAGCTTGCGCCGGGGCATCCATTTTTCCAGGCTCGACAGCAGTCTCCCTTTCATCCGGTCGAAGAAACTGTTGCCCTGCGGATGGGCGGCCTCCTCCGCCCGATGGTGCTCCGTCTTCAGGATCCACACCGAGATCACCGGCACCAGGGTCTGCGACGAAAGAAAGGCGACGATCATGGCGAAACCGATCGCCATCGACAGCGGGAGGAACATGGCCCTCGGAACCCCTGTCATGATAAAGGAAGGTGCGAACACGGCCAGGATACATAGCAGGATCAGCAATTTGGCGAACGAGATCTCCAGACACGCATCCAACACCGCCTGTCGTTTGGTCTTCCCCATCTCCAGGTGCTGGTGGATATTTTCAATGGTCACCGTCGCCTCATCCACAAGGATGCCGATGGCCAGCGCCAGCCCGCTCAGGGTCATGATATTGATGGTCTGACCAGCCAGCTTCAGACCCAGGATCGCCGACAGCACCGATACGGGAATCGTGATGATGACCACCAGACTGCTTCGCCAGTCGCGGAGGAAAAGCAGGACGACCAGACCCGTGAGCAGTGCGCCGGTGATGCCTTCTTCCATGAGGCTCTTGGCGGAATTGATGACGAAGACGGACTGGTCGAATTCGTAGCTGATCTTTACATCTTCCGGCAACAGCGATTGCATTTCAGGAAGACGCTTGCGCAAATTCTGGACGACATCCCAGGTGGAGGCATCGGGTGTCTTTACCACGGGAATATAGACGGAGCGCTTGCCGTTCACCAATGCATAGTCGACGGTAATATCGGCGCCGTCTTCGACGGAAGCGACATCCCTGACATAAATGGTCGACGTGCCGTTGCTCTTGATAGGGATGTCCCCAAAGTGCGCTACCTTGGATTCCAGCGAGTTGACGCTGGTGATGTACATGATGCTGTCGACCCGGATATTGCCCGACGGCGTTATGGCGTTATTCCTGACCATGGCCTGTACGACTTCATCAGGCGAGAGATTGAACATCTTCAGCTTGTCCGGGTGGACATTCAGCAGTACGGTCCGGGCATTGTCGCCAAAGGGCGGGGGAGCCGTCAACCCCGGTACCTGGGAAAAAAGAGGCCTGATCTTGGTAATGGCAAGATCGAAGATATCCTTTAGGTTGGTGTTCTTGCTGCTGAAGACCAACTCCCCCACAGGCAGGGAAGAGGCATCGAAGCGGATCACCTGTGGCGGCAGTGCGCCCGGCGGGAAAAAGGCCTGCGAACGCGACACCTGCAACGCCACCTGCGCCGAAGCCTCACCCATTTCGGTGCCTTCATAAAAATTCAGCTTGAGGATGGTCAACCCCTGGATGTTCTTGCTTTCGATGTTCTTGACGCCATTGATGTAGAGGAACTGGTCGGCCATACGGGTGGCAAAAAAGCCTTCCATCTGCTGGGCGGACATCCCGCCATACTGCTCGATCACATAGATGGTCGGCGCATTCAGCTTGGGAAAAATATCGATCGGAATAGTTTTCAACGCCACCACCGAGAACAACATCAGGCCCAGGAATATGACAATTATGGTGATAGGTCGTCTTAACGCTATAGGTATCATCTAATAAGTTTATTTGATGGATTGTATAAAGAGATCCAGGTTGCCGTTGGCGGCTGCCTTATCCAGGTTGGACAACAGCCAGTCGCTCACGGTCTGCACATATTCCGATTGCGACCGGTACAGCACATAGCTGGCATTGGTCAGATCCACCACTGTGATGATGCCCGCGCGGTACTGCGCCGTCTTTTGATTAAAGGCATCGTCGGCTGCTTTGATCTGGATCGGGATCTCGTTGAGGTTCCGCAGCGCCGTCTGAATGCCTTCTTCCGCC
>Ga0210396_10003543_pt1 | contig 15522 bp, 15 predicted proteins | sample IncBWH17OmetaG_FD_155466 | JGI IMG/M metagenome (GOLD analysis project Ga0210396, IMG submission 155466) | Forest soil microbial communities from Barre Woods Harvard Forest LTER site, Petersham, Massachusetts, United States - Inc-BW-H-17-O ... | reverse complement strand
AAAGTCCACAATTGTCTTTTAGTCACCTGAATGTTAAAATCTTTAAAAGAGAAACCGTCCTCCCGGAACTGTCGGACAATATCATCTGCATTGATGTAATAGCCCAAATCGATTCTACGTCCGTTTACCTTTGTCTGTCTGATGGACTGAATTATCGTACTTTTCCCGGAGCCATTCGGGCCTGCAAAAACCCGAAGTCTTAGTTGAGGAGAAAGGGCGGAAGCGAGGGGCAAGTGGAAACAATTAGGTTAGTGAGCAACCTGGCCAAGGATCTCTAACTGGCCGTTTTTATATTTCTTCACAATATTGACGCCATCCAGCACTACTACATATCCCATTTCTTCCATGGCATTTGTCGCCGCCAACTTCCCGGCAGACTGAGCCTTTGCCAAGAGCGTACGTTTGTCCAGATAGGCAAAGCCATCTGCTGTGACGTATTTTCCTTTTTTCATTTTTGCCATAGTCGTTAAAAATATAAGTAAATATACGAAAAAGGAGGGAAATGCCCACCCATCCTCATTATCATGAATTTGCCTGTTAACGAACCTGGGATCCGGGAATCGTTTCAAAGCATAATCCTCTGTAATCACAGGTTCCCTTTCTTCAATTCTTCCACCGCGAAATCAGCTGCTCTGGCCGTAAGGGCCATATAAGTGAGAGATGGATTCTGACAAGCGGACGAGGTCATGCAAGCCCCGTCGGTCACAAACACATTCTTCGCATCCCATACCTGATTATGACCGTTGAGCACGGATGTCTTTGGGTCATGCCCCATCCTGGCCGATCCCATTTCATGGATGCCATCCCCTACATGGTGTCCGGAATCATGACTGCTGACCTGTCTGACGCCGGCAGCCTCCAGCATGGCAACCGCTTCGATGACAATATCCTTCCGCATCTTCTTTTCATTATCCTTTATCTCGGCATCCATTGCCAATATCGGCAGACCCCATTTATCCTTCTTATCCTTGTCCAGGGAGATCTTATTTTCATGATACGGCAGAAGCTCTCCGAAACCTCCGATGCCCATCGTCCATTCTCCCGGCTCTGTGAGTGCCTCCTTAAATTCAGTCCCGATACTCAGCTCTGCCACATTCCGTTGCCAGCCATTCCTGCCTGCCCCTCCCTGGTAGCCGAACCCGCGGAGATAATCCCGCTTGTCCCCGAATAAATTGGCAAAGCGCGTCACATAGATCCCGTTGGCTCTGCGGCCATAGACGTATTTATCTTCATAGCCCTCCATAACACCCGAGGCGCCTAAATTATAATGGTGGTCCATGATATTATGACCCAATTCCCCACTGCTGCTCCCCAATCCATCGGGCCAGATATCTGTTGCGGAATTCATCAGTACCCAGGCGCTATTCAACGCGCTGGCATTTACAAAGACGATCTTAGCATAGAAATCATAGGTTTTGTTCGTCTCCGCATCCAGCACTTCCACCCCTTTTGCTTTCCTCGTATCTTTATCGTAGATGATCCTCGTGACGATAGAAAAGGGCCGAACGGTCAGCTTGCCCGTTGCCAAAGCTGCCGGGAGTGTGGAAGACTGGGTGCTGAAATACCCGCCGAAAGGACATCCTTCCCAACAACGATTACGAAACTGGCATTGTGTTCTGCCGGGGATCGGTGCGGTCAGGTTAGCCACACGGCCGATGATCATGTGACGCATACCCTTATAATGGTCCTTGATCCGGGCAGCTACATCCCTCTCCACGCAATTCATTTCCATCGGTGGGAGGAATTGCCCGTCGGGCAATTGAGGGAGCCCTTCTTTGGAACCGCTTACGCCGGCAAACCGTTCCACATGATCGTACCAGGGTTCGATATCCTTATATCGGATCGGCCAGTCGATTGCCCAGCCATCTTTTGCATTGCCCTCAAAATCAAAATCGCTCCATCGGTAACTTTGCCGCCCCCATAATATCGACCGGCCGCCCAGTTGATAAGCCCGCCACCAATTGAATGGTTTTATTTCCGTGTACGGGCACTCTATATCCTTTGCCCAATAATCCATAATCGGTTCAATGGCACCCCAGGTGCGCGAAATGTACGGCCGGTCGGCACGCTGCGCCTGTGTAACCATTCCGCGGTGTGGAAAATCCCAGGGATCTTTGTTGGCGCTCTTATAGTCTTTTATATGTTCAAAATTACGTCCCCGCTCAAGCATGATCGTCTTCAGCCCCTTTTCAGTAAGCTCCTTGGCGGCCCAGCCTCCGCTGATACCCGACCCTATTACGATTGCATCATACGTGTTTCCAGCCATAGTCGTTATAGTTTCAATTCAATGATAAGAATGATTATTGGCCCCCTCCGGGCCGGAGCTGGTGCCTCTGCGCCGCGTAGAACTTACGCCTGGAGACATAGATCAGGACGAACACCACGATCAGGATCACCGGCATGACAGCCACCGTCATAAAGGTCCTGGACCCCGCAATGGCATCGGCAGCGGACGACCCGGCGCCGGACGCAATAGCGGAAGCTTTGGCATCATCATACCATTTCCCCATCAGGGGAAGGATCAGTGAGGTGGAGAACATGCCCGCGCCGCCCATCAGCGACAGCCCCAGTGCCCCCGTCCTGGGCAGATATTCCGACACAAACCCGAGCATGGTAGGCCAGAAAAAACAAATTCCTGCAGCAAAGACCAATGCAGCACCGAAAGCACTGGCACCGCTGGCCCTGCTGAGTAATACAAGACCGATCGCGGCGAAAAGAGCGGAAAAGATCAACATGCCGTTCGGATTCAGCCGGTGAACGACCGGACCCGCAAAAGACCGGCCAATGGCCATAATGCCATTGATAAAGACCAGCACCAATATACCCGAGACTCCCGCTCCCTGCAATAAGGCACCCAGCCACTGGTTCGTACCCAATTCCGTAGCAGCCGTAAGGAACATGGTTGCCAGCATGACCAGGAAAAGCGGCGTCAGGCAGGACAGGAACATCTCTTTCGTGCTCACCCCTTTGGTCACCCGCTCCGTCTGGGGGAAATCCTGGCGAAGAAAAAGCAATCCGTAAATGATCGCCGGAATAAAAAGGACAAATATCAGGGTATGCCAGCCAAATTTCAGCAGGTCCATCAGCAAATAAGATATCAGGCCTCCGATGGCTATCCCACCGGGGAACCAAACGTGAAACCTGTTCAGCATCGTGGTCTTGTTATCGGGGTATAAGGTCACCACCAGCGGGTTACAGGCAGCTTCCACCATCCCGTTGCCAATACCGATGCATAGCGTCCCCACAAATAGCATTACAGCATCCTTCGCTACCAGGTAAATGACTATGCCTGCAACCTGACCTATAAAAGCCACGCCCAACAATTTTTTCATACCCAGGACATCGCATAATGGTCCTCCGAATACCATGGCCAGCGTGAAACCGTAAAATGCCGGACTAAAGATCCAGCCCAACTGCTCCTTGGTAAGATGGAACTCCGCGCTCCAGACACCCTCCAACGATGCCCGAAAGGCAAAAGTCATGGCGGTAAATAAAAGCGCGATCCTGCTGGCTGCAAAAAGAGTTTTTCGGTTGATAGTAGCGGTCATGGCAAGTAGGTTATAACGTAAAAATAAGCTTTACCGCAATTATTTGTAATTTAACTTTTTAACTTGACCCATGACCGTACAAGAACAAATCAAAGCGTATATTACCAGCCAACCTGAGCCAAAGCGCAGTGAAATGGAAACGTTGCACCAGCTGATACTAAAAGTTCTACCAGGGTGTAAATTGTGGTTCGACAATGGTAAAAACAGCGAAAATAAAACGGTTAGTAATCCTACTATAGGCTATGGAGATCACACGATAAAATATGCCGATGGAAAGACCAGAGATTTTTTTCGAATCGGGATGAGCGGAAACACAACCGGAATCTCTGTCTATGTCATGGGTATGACGGATAAGACCTACTTAGCCAAAACGTATGGGAAAAAACTTGGCAAGGCGAGCGTGACCGGGTACTGCATTAAGTTCAAAACGCTGAAAAATATCAACATCGATGTACTTGAAGCGGCCATACGATACGGGGGTGGAGCTCAGAATAAAGAAAGTTGATGTTGTTGTGAATAGGAATATATATTGTTGTTGTGCACAGGAATATATATTTTTACATTATGACCCCCAGTTCTAAACTTAAACCTTTGATATGGCTGTCCGTGGCTATTTTTCTTACCTATGTTTCATGCTCGAAGCGGAATGAAAGTCCCATAAGTACCGGAAATAGTACAGGTACTCAAACCAACCAGAAATTACAACCTTTTTCAGCACAGATCATATTCATACAGCCTGATCAGGCTTTTGTCTCCTGGTCTGCCTCTAAGGATTCGCTGAACGATACTATCCGGTATAAAGTTCTGTTGGCAGGCAAAATCGTCGATTCAAATCTTACAAGGCTAAACGATACGCTAAAAAACATTTCTCCAGGCCTTTCTTATCAAGGAAGCGTCGTTGCCTATAATCCCTATAACGATACCCTTTCCGCCCCGTTCAAGCTTGTGCTCTCTTCAACTGCCTACGCTTATTTCTATACATCCAATTTCCCAACCTATACGATACAGTGTCAGAATCTTTTTACCAACCAAGCTGTATGGACCTATACGGAGCCCAATGGCTACCCTTTTGTCGGAACGCCCGTCGTGGTCAATGACACACTCTATGCGAATGACAACAATAATGACGTTCTTGCCCTGAATGCCAGCACGGGGAAAGTCATCTGGCAATCCTCTCCGCTATTCGCCATCCAGAATATGACAGGCCCGTACCAGGCGGATGGCGGCCCAATTTACAGTAACGGAAAATTATATCTAAACACCTCATCCGCCATTACCTGCCTGAACAGCAGTACCGGTCAGATCCTTTGGTCGAATGGAGGTACCGACGATTATTATACGACGCCGGTTGTCGATGGGGGAAAAGTATTCGAAGGCACCTACACGTATTATTATACCGGCATACCGGACACGTTTGCTTATAAAGCTATCGATGCCAACTCGGGCGCAACGATCTGGAAACAACCAATCGCTGCTCAGTCGAGCTATTATCCTATCGCCAGTAACGGTGTCCTCGTTTACGATGACGAAAACAGTAATTACAACGCCCTTGATGAAAGTAGCGGGATGCAGCTTTGGACCAAAGTGATGTATAACTATTCTCTCGACCCTATTCATTACAATAACCTGGTTATTGGCTGGGGCGCTTACTCACTATGGGGTCTAAACATCTCAACGGGGGACAGTGTCTGGCAAACAGGTTTCCAATTTGGAGGAAATAGCGATCCCACTATAAGTCAGGATACCGTATTTGCGACACAGACTTTACCAAGTACATTTGAGGGAGAATCATTTCAACTCCTTGCCGTGCGTGCTGAAACAGGGGAAGTGTTGTGGGAAACCACCATCACGCAAAGCTTGTCCTCTTTGCTATATGTGGCCGCAGGCAGGATCTATATGTTCAATGGACAAAGTATGGATGTCTACAGTACAAAGGATGGCAGTTTTATTCAAAATGTGAGCGCAGGACCTGGCGTCATTGTCGTAAACGGGATTTCTTATTATGCTCCGCAAAGCGGAATGATGCAATAATTTCGCAGATTTTTAAACTGGCCCGATAACCGGTAAACCCTGCTTCTACTCGCTTCTTAACGTCTTGACCGGGTTGGCAAGCGCCGCTTTGACGGCTTGGATGCTGACCGTGATCGATCCGATCAGGACAGCTATTGCGGCTGCCACGATAAACATCCACCACTGAATATTTATCCGATAAGCAAAATCCTGTAACCATTTTGTCATGAAATAAAATGCAACGGGGCTTGCAAGCACAATAGCGATGATCACGAGTTTCAAAAAATCGAAGGATAGCATATAAGCAATCCTTGCGGTGCTCGCGCCGAGTACTTTGCGCACGCCGATCTCACGAGTGCGCACTTGTGCCGTATAAGCTGCCAATCCCAGCAAACCCAGGCAGGAAATGAAAATAGCGATTCCCGAAAAATAATTGAACAAGGTGGCCTCCCGCTGCTCGCTCTGATACATATTGTTGAACACATCATCGAGGAACCGGTAGCTGAACGGATAGCCGTCGTTGTATTGCCTGAATTGCGCTTCCGCAGCTTTGATTGCTTTGGGGGCATCAATGCCGGTTGTCTTTATATAAATAGTACTCCAATATACCGGGTAATAATAGAAAATGGCCGGCGTAATCTTCTCTCTCATGGAAGCATAGTGAAAATCCTTCACTACACCGATGATGGACCCTTTGATGCCAAGCAAGGAAAAGCGTTTTCCTACAGGGTCTTTTATCCCGGTTTCTTTAACCGCTGCTTCGTTGAGGATATAATGAGTGGAATCGTTCGGCGATCCAGTAAAGGAAGCCCCCTGAAGCATTTTGAATTTAAAGAACGGGATAAAATCCTTGTCGATCGAGATGACGTGAGCGATCAGGCTTTGTTTGGCATCTTTGCCATCCCAATCCGCGGTACCGCTAAAACCGCCAAACCGTACTATATTCTGATTGGACCTTGTTACTCCCAGGATGCCGGGCTGTCTCATGAGCTCGTTTCTCGCCGCTTCATAGTGAGGCGACATATCCCGCATCCAAAAACTAAGCACGTGCTCTTTATTATAGCCGAGGTCTTTTGAGTGGATATATTTTAACTGTTGTGTAATGACGAGCGTGCTGATAACAAGCAGGATGGAAAAAGAAAATTGGGCGATCACCAGGATTTGCCTGAATCGCGTATTTCCAATCCCGGCTGAGATTTTGCCTTTCAGGGCCTTCAACGGCTCGAAGGATGACAGCAGGAGTGCGGGATAAATGCTTGAAGCAGCCAAAGTTCCTGCAATAATGTACAAGATCATCAGCCAAAGATGATGGTCGGTCAGGTCTAGCACCAATTGCTTGCCCGAGATGAAATTGAATAGCGGCATTAATAGATTGGCAACCCCGATAGCGAGAGCTGCTGCTATCAGGAACAAAACAGCTGTTTCGATGATGAACTGGAGGAATAATTGGGTCTTTTCTGCGCCTATTATCTTGCGCATGCTGATCTCTTTTGAGCGTAGCATGGAGCGGGCGGTAGAAAGATTGACGTAGTTGATGCAGGCGATGGCAAATATCAACAACGCGATCCCCATGAATATCCTTACGGTCCCAATTCCAGCATCGCTCCCATCGGCATTGTACAAATGCATTTTTGTCAATGGATGGAGGAGGTAGGATGCATCCGAATCCGGGTTGTGCTTGAGGTGGATCTGCAGGATCTTAGCTTCCAGCGCCCGGGTTGAAGTGCCCGGTCTTAGCGATACGAAAGCAGAATAATCCAGCAAGCTGAAATTATTATCCATATCCATTCCCTGAGCAAGCATGGCCTTGAAATGAAAGCTTAGCGGCAGGATCATATCCAACTGAAAAAATGAATTCTTCGGAACATCACTGATCACACCGGTTACTGTAAAGTTCTGTTTGTTGTCAGCCACGATCACTTTACCGATCGGGTCGGCATCCCCAAAAAATTTCTTTGCGGTCATTCTGGTGATCACCACAGAATTATCATTGGGAAAAGGTTTTGAAGCATTTCCTTCCACTAACGGAAAATCGAACATGGAAAAAAGGGAGGGATCCGCAAATACCACTCTTTCGTCGGCAAAGATCTTGTCCCGGTATTTGTACATCGAAAAATTAACATCGAAGGTTAGCCTCGCTTCATCGGTCACTTCCGGCAATTCCTGTTTGGCCAGCTTTGCTATCGGGGCAACACCAAAAGTGAAGATCTGTTTTGTCGCGCCGGTACCGCCCTGGATGTCGAGTTGATAGATGTTCCTGGCATTCTTATGAAACGAATCGTAGCTCAACTCATCCCGGACCCAAAGAAGGATCAAAATACCTATAGCCAGGCCCAATGCCAGTCCGGCAATGTTGATAATGGAATAGAACTTATTCCTGGCCAGATTGCGCCAGGCTGTCTTGAGATAGTTCTTTAACATGCAGAAGGGTGCAATAAACACCATACCAAAATATATGTATATGACAACTAGACGTTTATAATACATATTCCTTCGTTTCCCGTCCACAAACGGACAATCGGCGTTCGGATTCGATACAACCTCAACCTCATTTCTTACGTTCCTTTTCAAGTAAATTTATAGACGATCACCAAACTTCTGCTATGGCGAGGCCGGGAATTATCATATGGTTACTGTTTTTGGCGACCATCCCGGCATTGTCTTCAACGGCACAATCCCAATCCTGCCCGATCAACATCAATTTTTCCGGCGACAACCTGACGCATTGGGAGGCCTATACCGGCAACAATAAAGACGGCAATGGTCCAAGCGCGATCAAAGTGGTGTATGATTCCAGCCAACCGGCCCCGAATGGAACAATCGGCGCCACAAATCTCCCTGAATACAATCTGCCGGAAGTAAATGGTATCACGGTTGTCACCGGCCTGGGAATCGATCCCTTTGGCGGCTTCCCGACGATTCCAACCATCAATGGCTATGCCTATCAATATTCCGTTTTGTTGGGCTCGACATCGGTTTCCTATGACCAATCAAACGGACCGCCGGGCGGACAGCCGAATACGCAAGCGGGCGGCCCCCTGGGCGGTTATGTCCGGGGAGTAAGCTATCTTATCAATGTGCCTGCGGGTCCATCCACTATTCCCTATACCATGACCTATGCTTATGCCATGGTGCTGGAGAACGGCACCCACGCCTCGCTGGACCAGCCGATGGCCCGGGCAATCATCAGCACGCCCGGCGGAATGATTGAATGCGCTTCACCCGAATATTATCTTCCAACCATCGGCGGGGTGCTCGATACCGCCACGGCCCGGGCCAATGGATTCTCCCCAAGCCCTTTGCCCTCTCCGAATGCGGCGCCCAATCCGCAGAGTTCCGGCCAGCACCTGCAGGATGTCTGGACAAAAGGATGGACGGAGGTGACTTTCGACCTGTCACCATATCGCGGGCAACAGGTATCGCTGACTTTTGAAGCAGACAATTGTGTGCCGGGAGGGCATTTTGCCTATGCCTATTTTGCCTTAAGGAATGATTGCGCGGGACCGCAGATCAGCGGGGATACCCTCGCCTGTTCCAACAATGTCGGGAAGTATTCCATCCCTTCGCTGGATAGCGCGTCCTACAACTGGTCTGTCCCTGGCGGCTGGATCATCGACTCAGGCAGCAACGGAAATACCATCACGCTGACTATTGGTCCGCAACCCGGATGGGTCGTTGCCAGACAGCAGAACAGCTGCGCCATCCTGATCGACAGCCTGTTTGTGGACCTTTACAGCGGAGCTCTTCCGCAAGCAACGATCGACCCCGGTGATACGACCATCTGCTATGGCCAGACTGCGCCATTACATGCGTTGATTACTACCGGTACGGATTACACGTGGGTAAGCACGGGATTATTTACCGGGAGCAGCAAGGGCGCCATCTCCTCCGTGCCGTCCGCCGCCAATATAATCGCTGCTCCTAAGCAAACCGCGGAATATATTTTGAATATCCGAAATGCCGGCTGCCCTATAGCGGTTTCCGACACGTTGACCGTCAACGTGGACCCTCCCTTTCAGGTGAATCCCGGCAATGATACATTGGTGGTCATTAATCAACCGCTTTACTTCCAGGCGACAAGCAGTGACCTATACGAGGACGAATATCAATGGTCTCCTTCCACGGATCTAAGTAATCCCGATATTGCAAATCCCGTTGGCCTGTATGGCCCGGACATGGATACGATCACCTATCAGGTAACAGCGATCGATACTTTCGGCTGCTTTAGCACTGCCACCGTTAAAGTGACCATCGCACACACGCTGCCGGATATTTTTGTGCCCAATGCATTCACCCCGGGAATGAATAGCAACAATCTGTTCCGGCCCGTTTGCATCGGCATTTCCTCACTCGAGTATTTCCGCGTATTTAACCGCTGGGGTCAGCTGTTATATAGCACCTCACAAATCGGGCAGGGTTGGGATGGCAGGATGCAGGGAAAATTGCAGGAAAGCAATGCCTACCTGTGGATAGTGAAAGGGACCGATTACACCGGCAGGGTCATTACCAAAAAGGGCACCGTGGTCCTGATCAGATGAAATCTCCCAAACGCCATCTTTTCCCTGTTTCAGAGCAGCCTGCAGGACGCGCCGCCGTCTACGCTGAGGTTGTGCCCAGTGATATAGGATGACTTATCCATGGCCAGGAACGCCACCGCGGCTGCTATTTCTGAAGGTTGCGCCACCCGGCGCAGCGGCGTTTTGGAGGTGATCGCTTCGGAATTTTTGGCGTCTGCCAGCATGTCTTCTACGAGCGGCGTGTCGGTAAACCAGGGGGATACCGTATTTACCCGGATGGGGTGACGGGCCCATTCAACAGCGAGGTGGCGGGTAAGCTGGATAAGCCCAGCTTTGGCCATCCCGTATGGAGCGCCGGTATACAGATCGAAGGAGCCGGCCACGGAAGAAATATTGATAACCGAGGCGCCATGACCTTGCTGCAGAAGGGACTGGAGGCATCGGCAGAGCTCAAAGGCGCCCAGCAGGTCGATCTCCAGCACCAGCATGTATTCTTCTTTGCTATATTCGGCCGCCTTTCTGCGAATATTCAATCCGGCGTTATTAACCAGGATATCGAGATACCCCCATTGCCGGCTGATCCATTCCAGCAGCTTCTTACGGTCCTGATCCAGCGCAACGTCTGCGACAATGCCGTGAACGGGGTAATCCATTTGCCGGAACTCCTGCTCCACCGCGGCGACGTTGGACGCATGCCTGGCGGTAAATAACACTTCGGCGCCGAGCAGAAGAAATTCATTCACGATGGCTTTTCCGATCCCTTTGGAGCCGCCAGTTACCAAGGCCCTTTTCCCTTGCAAATCCCAGGAATTCATCATTCAAATTGTTAAACACAATGTAGCAAATATTCGCCAACCCGAGCATAGATATTTGAATTATATGCTGATAATCAATAAAATATATAAGCGGTTGGCCGGGTGGCATGAATATTTCAGCCTTTCTCTTAAAGCCTGACGATGATCATAGAAGTACTGATATTCTTTTCGTTTGTTATCTTGTTCGTGCTGGTCGGCGCTGGGATCGCGCTGAGCGCCCGCAGAAGGCGCAGGAATATTGGGCAAAGTCCCGAAGAAGCGCGTAACGTTAGTGAAGTTGGTTTTCTCCGGCGGAACTGGTTCCTGGTTGTCCTGCTTATCCTTGCCATCAATCCCCTGACGCTCTATTGGATGCGGTCTGCGGCACATAGAAAGAATTACAAGGAACAGGTACGGAACGCGGGAAAGCCCGGTGGAGGCGATACCGCCAATGACACCTCTTACCATGTCGCTGCGAGTCCGAGTCACTGACCTGCCGGAAATGACGGTTTATCCTTAGAAATTCAGCGCGGTGGCATCAGTGATTCATGGCGCTGGCGTCCAGCTTGAGATAGGGGCTCCAGGCCGCCAGCCGCTGGAGGAGATCTTTGCCAGACTGTTTTATTTTGCCGGCTACTTCTTCTGTGGCCGGCACGATGATATATCCGTACGGTCCTTTTCCCTTGCCCAGTACGCTATTGCCGGGATTCACGAGCCAGATGCCCGTCGCAGCATTCGGGTCTGTTCCGATATCCGAATCCGATATATTCTGCGCATAAAACATATAATGCGGCATGCTCATCGTCATCACATTCTCATTGCCCGGCATGCCGGTATATACGCGCATGATCGGCGCCAGCATATAGCAGACTCCCGACCGGGCAGGCGCCTTGTATTTTCCGGAATGTATCCTTGAAATAGCACTGTCTTTAATCTGCTGAGGGGTGAATTTCCCCGACGCCCGCATGGCCGCTACGTCCCGATAGCCGACAAAAGTCGTCCGGGCGCCTTCCGCATCAAAGCCCATCGGCGCAAAAAGATCTTTGCGGAACTCTCCCCACTCCCATTCCGTTCGGGAAACAAAGCAAACGAAGCCGTTGGACCCCTTCCGCGCGACATAATATCCCTTGGCCGGGTCCAGCAAATAAACGGTAGCCCCTGCCTGGAGATGAGAAGGCAGCGCGCTGACGGCCAGCTGGGTCTCCAGGTCAACCGGCATTTTGTCAAGCTGCCAGCCGGCAGGTGCTTGGGCCGGGCTGACTGTAGGCAAAAGGAAGACGAGTGAAAGTAGTAATCGATACATATAAAAAATTTAGCCTCACTAATATAAGAATTGCATATCACCTTCCCAAGGGGCGAATGCGACATAAAAAGGGTTATTTGAGACATTTTGGCCAATTGTAGTAAATTACCTTCTATGAAACTCAGCGTCATCATCACCGGCTCCACCGGCATGGTCGGCGAAGGCGTTCTGCTCGAATGCCTCGATAACCCGGAAGTCGAAAAGATCCTGATCATCAACCGGCGGCCGCTCGGGCGGTCGCATCCCAAACTACAGGAGATCATCCATTCCGATTTTTTCGACCTGACGGCGATCGAGCCGCAGCTGGCAGGCTATGATGCCTGCTTTTTTTGCCTGGGGGTTTCGTCCGTCGGCATGAAAAAAGAGGTCTACCAACATCTCACCTACGACCTCACCCTGAATTTCGCGCAGGCGCTGGCACGGCAAAACGCGGACCCGGCATTTTGTTACGTGACGGGGGCGGGTACTGATAGCAGCGAGAAGGGCCGGATAGCCTGGGCGCGGGTGAAGGGCGCTGCGGAAAATGCGCTGCTTCGACTGTTCAAAAGGGCCTGTATGTTCCGGCCTGGTTTTATGAAACCTACGGCGGGGCAGCGTAACGTCAATCCGTATTACAAATATGTCGGCTGGCTGTATCCGATTAGCCGCGCACTGTTTCCGGGAGGGGTCTGCACGATCCGGGAAGTGGGCCGCGCCATGGTCAATGCGGCAAGTAAAGGCGCGCCAAAACATATCCTCGAAGTAAAGGACATCGTCGCCCTGGCCAAAGACTAGTCCTTCAGCCAGAACTCCCCTTTTGTCAGCCAGGAAATCCCGAAGGAAGTTAATGCCAGCAGTTCGAGGATCAGCGTCGGATGCAAGAAACCGATCTTATTCCAGATCGAGTTGATTCCGTCAATTGGAATGCCGATCACCGCAACGGCCATCACTATCCCGCAGATGCGGTAGATGCGGTTCCGCCTGACCTTTTGCGGCGTCGGGTAATCAGTGGTTTTTGTGAACAGGAAGACCGATGTGTAAGCGAGAAGCGCAAAGAAGATCCCGGCGGTTACGTAGTGGATCACGCTGATGACATCGCCCTTTTCAGTGGTCGGAGAGGTCGGGAAGAGCGCGATGCACAGGCCGAACAATCCGGCCAGCTTGCTGATGATGGAATCCTGCAGATCATACCCGTCGTAGCAGAGCAGAAACATGCCGATACCGAAAAGGATGCCCTCCAGCTCATTCCGCATGCTGGTGTAATAGTAAGCGCTGACGGAGGTCTCAATGGCTGCGGGCTGTCCATTGATCAGATGATCGATGATAAATGATCCGATCACCAATACCGGGACCAGGGAAATGCCAAGGACCCCGATGGTCTTGCGAAGCGTCAAGTAGGAGATGATCCACGGTCCGGCCGATGGCGTGCTTTGAGTAGTGGGGTTCATACGTTAAGGGGGTTTAATGGAGACTATTAACCCCGCAATAGTAAAGAATATTCGCAATATTTGCGAAATGGAGGCATTGATCATTACCGAGAGTACTCTGGATGATGTACCAGAAATCCGGGACCTGTTCGCGGCAGCCATCGAGTATCAAAAAACAAAATCCGGCAATCCCTGGCGCGGGCTGAATGAGCCAGGACTGATCAATGAGATCAGCAATAGGCTCCACTGGAAAATCCTGGAAGGCAACCGGATCGCCGCCTTCTTTTCCATCGCTTTTACGGACAGGCTGATCTGGGATGAACGGGATGCCGACCCTGCCATCTACCTCCATCGGATCGTTACCAACCCCGCGTTCCGGGGAAGGGGATATGTCAATGCCATCACCGACTGGGCTGAGGCCTACGGCCGGGAAGCGGGCAAGTTATTCATCCGCCTGGACACCGATCGCGACAACGCCCGCCTGAACGCCTATTATCAGCAATGCGGGTATACGAACTGCGGCATCAAAACATTCCATGACACGAACAATCCGCTCATCCCCAAACACTATTTCGGCTCGGGTCTCAGCCTGTATGAAAAACCGATCAGGGTGGAAAGCTAGGGCTGCCTGGTAAATACCTGGTTACTGAAGGGAGGCGTCGTCGGGATCTGGATCACGTTGAACTCGTGTTTTGTCGCCCGATGACAATTGTTGCAGGTATTGGTAAGCAAAATAAAGGCCGCCTTGAACCGCGGCAGGTCCTGTCCCGCCACCGCCTTGCTGATGCTGTCCATCGGCGGGAGGATCATCGGGATCGACACGACCTCCGGCCTGTCCGTACAGAACCGTTGGATATCGTCCAGCGACTCGCGAATCTCATCGATCTCAAAATTGGCCAACTTCCAGTTCTGCGCATTTCCGGCAAACCAAAGCTTTTCGTGATGTACCTGGATGCCGGACATGAATTCCCCCAGGCCGGGGATATAACTGTTGCTAAGCCGGCGTTGGAGACTGTCAACCTGCACCTGTAAAGCCGAATTATCCGGCCCGGACTGACCACAGGAGACGACCATCAATGAGCAGATGAGGACAATTGGAAGGAAGGATCGAAGCGGCATACGTAAGGATACGAATAAATTCTGGATAAAAACGGTAGGACAGTTCAGGCCAGCGCCGGCTTCGAGGCAGCAGGCCGCTGCTTCCGTTTAAGCAGCAAAGCGGTTAACAGAGAAATAATAATTCCAACCGGTACGATCTCCAGATACGTGTATAGGACAACTACCAGCGGGTTATGGTCGTAGGAGTCCCGCATGCTTTCCATATCTGCCACCTGCTTCTGGATGGCCACTGTGCTCAACCCACTGGACTTCACCTGTTGGATATGGGAAGCCGTGTACTTATCCATGAAGTCGGGGATAAATACATAAAACTCAACCAGCCAGACCGCGACGTAGATCGTTGAAGCGATAAGCGTGATACCCAGGGCCAGCTTCAGGGCCTTGGCAAAACTGATCATTCCGTCATTGTATTTGTCCCTGAAATTCCGGACCCCGACATAGATGAGGGAAAGGGCAATAACCATCGACGCATAACCCAGCAGCATTCCTTCCTTGATGTCATGTCCCTGGTTTGCCCAAAACAAGCTCAGCGCCATCAGCGTCCCGACGATGATCCCGGAGATCGAACCGAAAACCAGCATATTCCTTTTCATATAAAATGTTTTGTTCCCTCAAATATGGGCGATCCTTTTTTCATTTGGGTCATACTTTCGGGTGATTTTGAGGCGAAGCCTTAGAAATCCTCCTTTAGGAGGACCCCGCTTACAGTATGATATTCAGCTTTTTGGCTTTGTCGACGGCTTGGGTCCGCCGCCGGACATCCAGCTTTTCAAAAATATTGGCGGAATGCGTTTTGATCGTATTGAGAGAAACGAAGAGCCGGGC
>Ga0210396_10003537_pt1 | contig 15528 bp, 16 predicted proteins | sample IncBWH17OmetaG_FD_155466 | JGI IMG/M metagenome (GOLD analysis project Ga0210396, IMG submission 155466) | Forest soil microbial communities from Barre Woods Harvard Forest LTER site, Petersham, Massachusetts, United States - Inc-BW-H-17-O ... | reverse complement strand
GAACTCTTGCGTTTTCGCTTCGAATCCATGTTGCAGATGTTCAAGAGCCGGCATCAGGTCGTTCCGAATGGATTCACCAACGGCGATATGGATGGCCGTTGGAATCACGTCGTTACTGGATTGGCCCATATTCACATGGTCATTCGGGTGGACCGGATCCTTCAGCCCGATCGGCTTTCCCGTGATCTGGCTTACGCGGTTGGCAATCACCTCGTTTGCGTTCATGTTGGTGCTGGTGCCTGAACCGGTCTGAAAGATGTCGATCGGAAAGTGGCTGTCCAGTTTCCCCTCTATAATCTCCTCCGCAGCCTGAACGATGAGACGCGTACGCTCTTCGTCGAGTTTCTGAAGATCCCGATTTGCTTGTGCGGCGGCCCATTTGATGAGTCCGAGTGCACGAATGAAGGGACGACCGAACCGATAGCCGCTGACCGGGAAATTGAGGACTGCGCGCTGGGTCGTCGCGCCATAAAGCGCATCTGCAGGCACCTCCATGATGCCCATGGAATCTTTTTCGGTGCGTTTTTGCATAGTTGGGATTGACTATTGATCCGCTCGGCTGTCGAAAAATGAAAGCCGATTCTTCATAATCTCCCCGGCAAACCATGAGTAACGCAATCCAGAATCTCGAAAAAAAACCTTAAGCGACCTCCTTCTGCGGTGTACAGTCCAAGCGGCGGCGCCCGGTGGAAGTTCACCTGAAAAGACCCGAAACAGTCCCCGGCACGCGGCTAGAGGGACCAGATCAACTCGGTTGACGACAGCATTTTGCCTGAACTTCAGAATTATTTGGTTTATATCGTCTTGGCTGTTAATAGAATGGGCAGCTTGACACGCTGGACTTATTTTCATAACAGGCCTACAGTGGCTTTTAACTTTTTTTATCTAATCCATCTGTGAGTGAAACTCCTAATCATAATCTTCTCACCGTAAAAGAAACCGCCGAGTATTTACGGATACCGCTCCCAACGGTTTACTACCTGGTTCAAAGGGGGCAGATTCCCGCAATTCAAATTGGCGGACGGTGGCGAATTAAGAAATCTTCACTGGATCGAGACATTCTCCGGCAGGATAAACAGGGCCAGCCAACTGTGTTGGTGGTGGATGATGACCCTGATCTGCAAGAGCTGTTTAAAGCATTTTTGAAAAAGATCGGATTTAGTCGAGTCGTTGTCGGAACGGCCAAGGATGCCATCTCGAGCTTGCGAAAACAAAAATTCGATCTGATGTTTCTGGATCTGCAGTTACCGGATGCGCCCGGGGATCAGGTGTACAAAACCGCCAAGCACATCGATCCCGATCTGAATGTAATCGTTATCACCGGCTACCCGGACAGCGAGGTTCTGGACAGAATTTTACAAGCCGGCCCGGTCACAGTCCTGAAAAAACCACTGAAGATCGAGCAATTAAACCAGACGGTGAAAATTCTCGGCCATTCCACGGCAAGGGTTGAACCTTAAAAAATCGCGCAGGTACGCAATGCATCAGTGTTGTGTTGCCTGCATGGCCGTCTGTTCGCAATGTCTTAGGTCGAACTGGCGACGAATTGGTGTATTGACCGAAATTTACTATTACGAACGGGTCGATTTCCGGACAACGCATCCAGTAGCATTGAGATAAAGTAGAACTTCGCTCATGCTCTTATCTCCGAGATCTGTACCGGGCGACTTTCCTGCCGGCTTTTGGCAGCCGCCAACGCCAAACGAAGCGTTTCCAGAGCATCTTGCGGCCCTGGCGAGGGTTGCCTGCCTTCCAGCAGCGCTGTAAAAAAAGACTCCAGTTCCAAGCGGTAAGCCGCTTCAAAACGGTCTGGGAAATTTTCAAAATGATCAAAACTGGACCCGAAATCTTTGGCAAAAAGTAGCGGCGTTTTTTGTGGAGCTTCGACTACGACCTTCCCCACCGCGCCGGCGACTTTGGTGCGAATGTCGTATCGATGACATTGACCAGACGGGCGGTTTCGGCAAGATCGAGGGCGATCGGCTTTTCGCTAAAGACCGCTTTGCCGGCGTGAGCGGCCAATTCAAGCAGCCGCGCATGCGTGTCGGTTGGAGTTACGATCACTACAGCATCCACGGCGGGATGAACAATCGCCATCTCGACGTCCGTCAACGCTTCTTCGGCGCCGGAAATCGCCTTTCCTCGCTCGGCTGCTTCGCGTCTTGGGTCGGCAACCACGACAACCTTCACTCGCGCAAGACCGTTGAGGTTGCGCAGATGTGTCTCGCCCATTCGTCCAAAACCGAGCAAAGCGACGCCAATCGATGAACCGCTACGCATAATGACTCAACCGCCTTAACCGAAAGAAATCCGGATCGTCAAGTAAAACCGTTCGACGGCCGGCGGGCGGGAAACACGCGAAAAGGAAAATACGAAAATCGAATGCGGTGATCACGCTGTGATTCCTTCTTCCGTTTTCGAGACTGGGCCGCCGAACGCCTTACTGGAAAAACCGGAACGTGAACCATCCCAGGTTTTCGATTTCGATTTTGGTGCCTTCGATGAAATTCTCGGGTCCGTGTTCTATCAGAACGACCCAGCAAAACGTGGCAACCGCGAAAAAGATCAGCCAGAGCACCCAACGAAAATAGCGCACTGTCCAATACTACGCGTCAGCGGTTTCGGCCGCAAGAGAGTCAGAAGTGCTTTGCAGGCCCTTGTTCATCGCAACGAAAGGCATGTTATTTCGCGGACGCGACACTACAATATCAGCGTGAGTTACCAAGTCTTTGCGCGAAAATATCGACCCCAGGATTTTGACGACGTTCTAGGCCAGGATCACGTTGTTCGAACGTTGAAGAATGCGATTCAGCAACAGCGCCTGGCTCACGCCTATCTTTTCGTTGGGCCGCGCGGCACGGGCAAAACTTCGACTGCCCGCATTTTGGCCAAGGCCGTGAACTGCATCCAAGGCCCGACCATCCATCCGTGCGGAGTCTGCGACTCCTGCCGAGAAATTTCGCAAGGGATCAGTCTGGATGTGCTTGAGATCGACGGAGCGAGCAACAATAGCGTTGATCAAATTCGTGAACTGCGCGAAAACGTTCGCTTCTCGCCGCGCGGCAAATACAAAATCTACATCATTGACGAGGTTCACATGTTGACTCAGCAGGCGTTCAACGCGCTGCTGAAAACATTAGAAGAACCGCCGGCGCACGTGATTTTCATTTTTGCGACCACCGAGCCCCACAAGGTTCTGCCAACCATCCTGAGCCGATGCCAACGATTCGATCTGCGGCGGATCCCAGCTCTGACCATCGCGAAGCACCTGCAATATATCGCAGGAGAAGAGAAGGTACACCTTGACCCAGATGCCGCCGCCGCGATCGCCGTAGCCGCCGAGGGAGGCCTCCGAGACGCAGAATCGATGTTGGACCAGTTAGTAGCATTTTGCGGCAATACAATCGGCGAGAATCAAGTGCTCGAGGTTTTTGGCCTAACCGCCGAACATATTGTGGCGAATCTGACTCGCGCCATTCTAAGGCAAACAGCTGCTGACGCGCTTGCCATCGTTCACCAGCAGTCTGAGGCAGGCAAGGATTTGACCAAACTTCTTGGTGATTTGCTGGCTTTCTTTCGGGAACCTGCTGATTACCAGATCGACCCACAAAGTTTGCGTGAAGAAATCAGCGACCACGCGCGAGCCGCGCTGGAAGAACTCGCGCCGGTAGTCGATACAAAACGACTCCTCCGCTTGATCGAAGGGACTTCTGAGGTGGAAGCCACCATCAAATGGGCTTCGAACAAGAAGCTTCACCTGGAAATTGCCCTGATCCGCGCCATTCAGACACTGAGTGAAGTCAGCTTAGAAAATGTCATCGAAGCCCTTGAGAACCTGCAAGGAGGCTCCGGCTCCCCCCCTGTTAAAGTAAGAAATATTGTTCCGGCAGAGGAAGTGAGGGTGATCAAAGAACCGCACCAGGAGAAAGCCTCCCCCAAACAAGCCACCGGGGCAACGGCATTGACTGCCGTGGACGAAAAGTCTTGGCCACACGAACCTTCTCTTCCAACAACCGAAACGACACCAGAGCCCAGTGAGCCGCAAGAATCGGCGTGGCCTCGGATTTTGGAGGCGATAGGCACTCGCAGGCCTTTGATCGTTTCGTGGCTCGAACCTGCGATCCCTCTTTATCCAGAGCGAGGAACACTGAAACTGGCGTTTCCAAAAAATCAATCCATCGCGGTGGAATCGTTGTCCCGGCCGAATAACCGGAAGATTTTGGAGGATGTCGCCGGCGAAATTCTTGGCGGAAGGTGGAAACTCGAATTCGAATTGCGAGACGACCTCTCGGTGGCTCGGGTGAAGTCAGAGTCGCCGCAGGCGGTTGATCCGATGGAAGTCTTCAAGAACGATCCGATGATTCAAAAAGCTCTGGAAATATTCAAAGGGGAGATCCAGTCTGAGCATTAGACGATGAACATCCAGAAAATGATGAAGCAGGCTGCAAAGATGCAGGAGCAATTGAACGATGCCCTCTCGGAGAAGACGGTATCGGTGAGCGTCGGCGGCGAGAAGGTCACCGTCGTTGCCAACGGCCTCGGCGATATCATCTCAATCAAGATTGCAAAGGAAGTCGTCGACCCTGAAGACACCGAAATGCTGGAGGACCTGGTCCTCAGCGGAGTGAAACAAGCAATTGAGAAGGGCAAAAGTTTGGCGCAGAGCGAGATGGGCCGACTGACTTCCGGACTCGGGTTGCCGCCCGGGATGGTCTAGTGTATCTGGATTCCAGCCGTGAGGTGAGAAGCTCAATTTTCTCTTGAATCGACCGATGTCAGGATTAATCTCTGGTCCACCACATTCCTGAGTAGCTCAGTGGTAGAGCGGTCGGCTGTTAACCGATTGGTCGTAGGTTCGAATCCTACCTCAGGAGCCATTTTTCACTCGAAATTCGTGCTTCGCGCGTCGGCTGTTAATCCGCCGCGGCGGATCGTAGGTTCGAATCCTACCTCAGGAGCCATTTTTCGCTCGAAATTCGTGCTTTGCGCGTCGGCTGTTAATCCGCCGCGGCGGATCGTAGGTTCGAATCCTACCTCAGGAGCCATTTTTCACTCGAAATTCGTGCTTCGCGCGTCGGCTGTTAATCCGCCGCGGCGGGTCGTAGGTTCGAATCCTACCTCAGGAGCCATTTTTCGCTCGAAATTCGTGCTTTGCGCGTCGGCTGTTAATCCGCCGCGGCGGATCGTAGGTTCGAATCCTACCTCAGGAGCCATTTTTCACTCGAAATTTCGTGCTTCGCGCGTCGGCTGTTAATCCCCCGCGGCGGATCGTAGGTTCGAATTCCGCCCCAAGGAGTTACTATTTGCTCATGTACTTCGTGTACGTCATCCGTTCCGAAAGCGCTGGCCGGATCTACATAGGGCATACCGCGGACCTGGAAAAACGCCTCCGCGAGCACAACGATCCGGCTTGTTTTACCTCCAAGTTCACGAAGCGTGTCCCGGGGCCATGGTCCTTAGTCTACAAAGAGATATACCCAACTCGAAGCGAAGCATTCCGGCGTGAACGCTGGTTAAAGACTGGTCGAGGACGCGATTTTTTGAAGTCTCTTCCGCGCGTCGGCTGTTAATCCGCCGCGGCGGATCGTAGGTTCGAATCCTACCTCAGGAGCCATTTTTCACTGGCACTGACAACTGGGCCTCAGTCGCCTTGCGTTCGTCTACGTTTCAGTCCTTTTTCGAACGCGTCTACGGCTCGAAAGGCCAGCTCGGCAGCAGCATTCACATCGGCAATACTCGGTTGTAATTGCAGAAAATATTGCCAGGCGCGCTCTTCGTACGTTTTGGAATCGGACTCGTCGCTCATCTGCAAATCATAGCCAAAAGCCGGTCCATTGGCGCAAAAATTCTCACGAATGCTTTGGCCGATTTGGCCCGGCGGCCGCCGGACTCGTTCCTCACGTAATCAAAGTATGCTCGTCGCTCGCGCCTTGAAAATCGGAAATCGCCGATGGCGGTATGCCTCCCACTGATGAGACGATGCACTAATGCTTCGAAATCCTGGCTAGCAAATCGTCGACCGCGAAGACCGGGGCGGAACAAGCCCGATCCGTACAGAGGAAAGCTGCCGCATTCTTCAGGGTTGGGTACTCGACATCCGTGTTTGGTAACGCGCCTTCGCGCTCGTCGAGCCACTCAATCCGTTTGTAGGTCCTCGGCTGCCGAATAGCAGCCGCGAAGAGTTCCTGCGCCTTCGGATCATCCTTTCGACCCACAACGGTGATATGTAATGGGGACGACGATATTTCATCATCGGCGAGGAGGACACCGGCCACAAGATATCCGCGATGATCCGTCGCTCCTGGGGTCACGACGAAACGCATCGCCCGCTCAGCCACCTTCTTGTATTCCGCGTTACCGGTATAGTTCCACAATAGATTTGCCAGCCTGACTAGGCCGATGTTTTCGTCCAATTGCGCCTGCGGTTTGAGCGCACCAACGTGTGCGCTGGTGATATATCCGAGACCGGTTCCGAAATTCTCTGAGATGAACTCGACCGCGCGCGCCGCTTTCTGGAGCCAGGCACGATCACCGGTGCAGGCATACAACGCCAGAAACGCGCGTCCCATGGAAAGCGTATCCCCAAGATAAGGTCCCGCAGGGTTGGCCCCATCATGTTGAAATCCGCCATCGGAAAGAGCTCGGTGTGCGCAAACCCAATCAGCGGCTCGCACAGCATCCTCAAGGCAATCCTTATCCCCCGAAACGGCGTAAAGCACCGTCAGCGCGTTGATCGCCCAACCACTCTCGCGGGCGTAGACATGTGTATCGATCCTCGGTATGCCCTGCTTCCTTCGATCGCTGTCACCCAACTGAAAATACTCGCCACCGTGCCTGCCATCGATCAGGTCGGCATCCTGACTCGTATAGAACGCGCCCTCAGGCGACGTCAGAAAATCCTTTAGATATCCTCGGATCCGGTTTGCCGCCTTCAGATAGGTGTCGTCATGCCAGAGCGCATAAGCGAGCGCATAGATACGCAAGTCTTCCGCTTGCATCTGCATGATTTTTTCAAAATGCGGATGCTGCCAGTCCCCGTCCGTCGAATACTGGTAAACTCCACCCCAGGCCGGATCGAGCAAATTGAGCTGAGCAGCGAGCGTTTCCCGCGCCATACGCTCAAAGGTCCGGTCGCCGCCCTCCGTCTGGGACATGCAATACTCGATGGTATCCCAGTCGAGGAATTTTTGACTCGTACCCCAACCGCGATTTGCGGGGTCATAGCGGTCGATCAAAATCTGGCGCAGGACATTTCGTCTGTCGGATCCCAGCGCGATTTCTCCGCCGGCAACCAATGGCGCCTCGGGAACAACCGAAGGACCCGGCGACGGGTCATCGATGATCGCTTGCAACATTGAAGCCATCTGGCCTGGAGGCAGATAACCTCGCCGTTTCGCGATTTCGCCCCCGTCGCTGTTAAACACGATTGTGGCAGGCCAACCGTAATCTTCGTATCGATTTGAGAGATCGGGCCGCGAATCCGCATCGACGCGCACCGCGAGATAGCGCTTGCGTACCAGGCCAGTGACCGCCGGATCCCGATAGGTGATCTCCTCCATCACATGACACCAGTGGCACCAGACAGTTCCGAGATCGAGCAAGACGAAACGCCCTTCGCTCTTAGCCTGGGCAAAAACGGAGTCAGACCACGGTTGCCAGGTGATACCGTCGCCTTCAGCCAACGCTCTCGTGGAGGACAGCAGCACGAAAGCAAACAGAATCGATAGGCCGCGACCCATGCGTTATTTCCGGTCTATTCGTTGAGAAGACAGGCCTCCTGAACGTTCGGGACGCGGAAGAGGTTTCTGTCCAAACAGATGTTTCAAGAGTGCATCAACCGAAACCAGGCCGGGACCGAACGCGAGCACGATCAAAGCGGTCAGCAGATAGGGAAACGGATCGGCTTTGACAAACTTATCGGAGTTGCTGAAGATGGTGGTCACCGCGTCCAACTCGGTAGTCCCGTACGCGACACACATCGAAATCGCGACCATCAGTGCGAGCGGTCGGGTCGCCAGACCGACGACCAGCAAAAGGCCGCCAAAGCACTCCAGGGAGCTCACAAAATAGGCGTTTGCGGCTGGCGCCGGGATACCCAGGCTCGTGAAATAGTCGATGATTTTTCCAATGTTCAAAAGCTTCCCTTTCCCAGTCTCAAAGAGCTGCCAGAAAAAGAAAAGGCGCAGGACCAATAACAACGGGGACTGCAGAAGATTGGCGGCAGTCACGAGCAGTTCGTACGCGCGCCGGACAAAATGAATAATTCCGCTCATGATTTGCGACAGAACCAGCCGAGCGCCGACCAGGTATCAAACCATTCCTTGATTTGAGCTGACCAGTCGACCTGCGTTCTCTTGCTTGCGGTTACCGCTTCGACGCACGCATCTTCGACGGTGATACCGCGGCCAAGCGAGGTCAGGATCGCAAACGCCTCTGGTTCCAGGCGTTTGTAGTAAAGCATGTTGTCGTGCCGATGAACGGCCAGATAGACTTTCTCGCGTCTTGGAAAGCGAACACGTTTTCGGCGTACCGCGGCTTTTGGTGCGCCATCCATCGCGTTACTCGCTTCGCCGCGCAAACCATCTGATTCACCCTTTTTCACGGCCAGCAAAAAATCGTCGACGGCAAAATTCAACTCCAACAGCGAGAGAAAGGGCTGCAAGCCGAGCAGTAACTTCGAAGGTGGCGTGTCCAGGATGTCGTCGGGCGTCAGGGGAGGTTTGGCCGGACCGTCGAAGGCAACCACTTGAGCCCATTCAAACCGAACCATGTCCACCGCCAATTCTTCCCGTGGAGCGGTCCAGTGCGGCTCCTCTTGCAGGAACTGCTCAAGCCGATTTCCGAGGTCGCGAAGTGTGTAGGAGTCAGAAGGATATTGAGTCAGATAAGCCGTTGCCAGCTTCATGAATCTCCGCTCCCCGACCACGGCACGAAGTCCGGCATAATCGTCGTAGAGGCAATCGAGTACGCGAAACCAATATTGCCGATTATAGATTTCCAATCGCTCAAACGAACTAAGTCGGTCGTTGGGCTTGATGAATTCCGAAGCCAGCGCCTGCATGGGAGCGCCGTCGGTCCAACGCTTCTGCATTCCCCATTGGGGGGTCAGCGGGCGAAAAAGGGCGCCGGTCATCACGCGTTGCAACTGCCGCAGTTGAGCGCGCGAATTGATTTTACGAGGCGGTCGTGACGAGCTGTTGGTCTCGGAATTTGTTGGCTTTGAGCGCTTCATTGTGAACTTCCTCGAAGGAAGGGATGCGATCATCCCATTCCAGCAGCGTAGCGGTGCTGCCCACCAGTTTGACCGCCTGCGCGTACATCTTCCAGACCGGATCGAGCACTGGATGATCGTGAGTGTCGAGTATGTATTTTTCGAACTTCGAATGGCCCGCGATGTGGATTTGCCCGACGCGATGGTGCGGAACGTTGTTTAAATAGTCGTACGGATTGAAATTATGATTTTGCGACGAGACATAAATGTTGTTCACATCCAGCAGAATGCCGCAATCGGCCAACTCGACGACTTCGCTCAGGAACTCCCATTCCGTCATTTCGGAAGCGTGGTATTCGGCGTAACTGCTGACGTTCTCGACGCAGATCGGGACCTCCAGGTAGTCGCGCGCCGCCTTAATTTTCTCGGCAGTATGGCGTGCCACGGCAAAAGTGTAGGGCATCGGTAACAAGTCATGCGTATAACGGCCATCGACGCTTCCCCAGCAGAGATGATCGGAAAGCCAGGGAGTATTCGTGTATTTAACCAGGCGTTTGAGACGTTTGAGATGCTCCCGGTTAAATTTGTCGGCAGAGCCGAAATAGATCGCCACACCGTGCTGGACCACACGGTACTGCTCGAGGATCGAGTCAAGTACCTCGAGCGGACGGCCTCCGTCGACCATGAAATTTTCCGAGATTATTTCAAACCAGTCGACGACAGGTTTCTTCGCGAGAATGTGTCGGTAATGTGGAACGCGCAGGCCAATCCCGATGCCGTATTCCGTAAATCCATTAAAAGCGTTTGCGGGCATAATCTTTGGGACCTTCTGACAAACTAGCTACCGGTTGCATCGGGAGGGACGGATTCCGGCTCAGATTTCCTGACGAGAAAATAAAGGCCGTCCCTCCCCCAAAGTTGATTCTGGTTGTCCGGCGAACCGAGCAACCAGAGTCTTCGCTGGGCGACCCTGAATTACCCTCCTTTGGTAGCGCAACCTCCCTTGCCTTTGCAGGAGTTCTTCGCCTTGCAGCCATTGTCACCGGTTTTACAGCCGCCCTGCCCTTTACATTCGTTCTGGCCTTTGCACCCATGTTTTCCCTTTTCGGCATCTGCCATGGTTTGCAACGCGACACCGGCATGCGTAGTCATTGTGCTCGCGGCGTAGGCCCGAACCGCGAAGGAACCTGTCAATAGGCCGGCGACTGCCGCGCCTGCGATCACTGCTTTGGATGGTCTAATCATCTGTCAACTCTTTCTCTGTGTTTTGTAGTTGGTGTCTGGTCGCCTTCGCTACAGCACTGCTGTTCAAAGAAGACAATCAAACATCCCGTCTCCTATGGTGCGCGCGTCGGCATAGTAATAGATGCAAGGATGGCGTTGTTATTCCCCCAAAATTCTTCGTTCGGCGTTCGGCGTTCGGCGGAGAATCCCGCTTTGTTTCTTTGAGGGCAGGGCAAACCGGGACGGTTCGTCTGCTTAACGCGTCTCTGCGTCTCCAATGAGATGCGGCCAAATCGTTTCCAGCGCGCGCAGGTTGACCACACGTCGTTCGATATCGGTCACGGAACGTTGACGGGGATGATCGAACCGTCCGGCTAGTGCTTGAAAACGCGAACCGTACCGCATCGGGGAAAATGCGCCGCATAAATCTCCCCCGACCAGCCGCACGTTTTGTCGCAGCAGAGTGATTGCCCAAACAACGTCGGACAACGCAAACCGGCCGTTCTCCCAGTTGGTAATTGAATCACTTTCTCCGAGGCAATCCAGGTCCACGGTGACATAGATCGCGGGCGTCCGAATCGATTCCACAAACTGGGCAAAAGCCGCGCGCCAACTTGAAGACGCGATCGGGTGAAGCCACGACGGATAATTCTTCCCCTCAGACCGCCAGGGTGCCACCCAAAGGCGACCGGAACGACAGGCCGACCGATTTCCGAGCAAGCGCCACGGGAGACCGCACTCAAAACTGCCGCAGCCCCAAACCGCGACCTGTTGAACCAGGGGATTTTCCAGAGCACGATTGACCCACGCTCCACAGGACCAATGAGGCGGCCGAACGTCCCAGTCCGGGTGGTTATCGAATGACAGGATGGCAAAGGGTTCCTTAATCTGGCGGACAAAAACAGCTGTCAAATGATGAAAGTCGCCGGAACCGGAAAGGATGAATGGTCGAAAATGTTCGCTGAACTTTGTAAAAAAAGACTCCACCGCCCGTTCCGTGGTGATAAAACGCAGCGATAGCCCGACATCCAAAGCGTCGACCCGAGACGGTGCCTTGAACGCTGGAGAACCTGCAAAATTCCAGGCATCGTCGAAGGCAAGCCAGACAGTTTCGGCCGCATCTCGGCTTGAGCCCGGATCCTTCACCATAGCTCACCAGCGTTGGCGAACTTTCGAATAACAGGGTCGTACCTGGTTGGCTCCAGCAACGGAAGAACTCGTTTAAAGACCGCATTCAACCAACCGTTCGGCGCGCGCACATAAAGATCGAGCGGTTCGAGTTCCATGCGGAAATGATATTTCGGATCATAGTTCAATGGTGCGCTGTGATAGGTGTGAATCCCGTTTTTGAGCGCCCAGATGATGGTGTCTCTCCAGGTCACAAAATAGAGGTGATAGTCCAAGGCCACCGAATAATCGAGACCGATATAATTATCCCGAAGCACGCCCTGATGAACGATTACCGAAGCGAACGCAATGATCCGCCCTTCCTGGCGCCAAAGGAGAAATCTCGCACGGTCACTCATCCGTCGGCCAAGCTCGCACAGATACGACTTGGTCAGTTCTTCAAATTTGAGTTCCGATCTCCCCAGCGTCTGCCGATAGAGCGGATAAACTTCGTCCACATACGGCGAGATATCCGTGACGACTTCGCATTCGATCGGGCGACCCTCCGTCTTGCGAAACTTCCGCCGGAGATTTTTTCGCATCGTGTAGCCGACGCGCGTTTTTAAGTAAGTCTCGAAATCCGGGAAATTGAGCTCCAATTTGGTGGCTGGCATGCTAGGCACACGAATAAATCCAGAGAGGCGCAATCGATCGAGAGATTGGCGGTAGGCTCTCGGGAAATCCTTGAAGACGATGAGCATTGCCTTCAGTCTTCGCGCCACCGGAGTAAGGCTCTCCTTCAACGCATCCACGGTCCAGGCGATGTCCCGACTTTGCTTGTCCATCACAATATCTCCTTCGCCTGCGGAGCATCCAACCATTAACATCTTTAGCTTCAAGAACCCTGGAAAACGGCGCCTGATACCTGCCAGGAAATTTCGAATTCCCGCCGGAGTTCCGGTGGCGAGATCTTGACTTACAATCAGGAATGGCTGTATTGCCCGGGTCACGCCGCCGACGTCCTTAAGCACCAGGTAGTAATGAGCAAATTGCTCTCTTAGCGATTCGTGAACAATTTCGTAATACCGGTGATCGACGGGATATTCTTCGAAACCGGCAACCCAGACCTCGTAATCTTCAGACGGAACGGCATCGGTCACCGTGGCTGAACCAAACGAGGTTTCAATGCTGAAATAGAGAGAAGATGGGCTGGCTGGCACCAGATTTGCTTCGGATTCCGTCTGTCAATCCCTCAGGACCTTTGAATCTCTTGCGCCGTGAGCGGTCGACTCTTGTCAGGAAGCGTCGGATCAAGGAACGCAAGGGCGTGCGGCGGCTTGATAACTCGAGTCCCTTCCCGTCGCTGTTGTTCTGCAATCTGTTGATGCAGCTGTTCCATTTTCGTCCAGTGCAATTTAGGGCGAAAATGATGCTCCGCGTGGTATCCATTATTGAACCAGAGCAAATTGTAGATCTTTTCGTACGAGCTTACACCCCAGGCGATCGGTTTATCTGGGTTTCCGCCAAAATGCAGGAAGTACCCGTTCAAATACGAGAGACAATGCCCGAAGTAATAGAACGGCAGGAAAAATAGGATAAATTTCCAGTTCAGAATGCCCATCAGAACAAAGAAACTGATAAACGCGGCAATTTCGCAAACCCCCCAATACGCATCTGCTCGGCTCTTCCGTTTGATTTCCCCAAAGATGGCTTTGGGATCGTCTCGCAGATAGCTGAGAAAAATGTAGCTCCAGACGTTCTCGGCCTCGCCGTCGTGGCCATGCCGGTAAATCGACAGCCAATCGACGGTATCCCCTTGTTCATCGGGCCTGTCGCTGTTCCCCATGTGATGCCGATGATGAACGTATTTGTAGAATGTTTGGGAGAATCCAAGCGTGGCAGATTCCATCAGGCCAAACATTCGATTCATCGGACGCCAGCTGAAATACGGGTTGTGAATGAAGTTGTGCGAGATCCCGTTAATGTTCCAGGAAACACTAATCGAGTAGACGATTCCCATGCACACCAACACCCACCACGGTGCTACCGGAAAGAGCGCAAAAAACGTCAGAACGTAAGCAAAATGCAACATCCCGCACAGCGCCGGCAACGCATCCCATTTCGAGTAGGCCAAAATCTTCATAGGCACTCAACTCATAGAGTAGTTCAGCCGTATTCGCAAGACAGGAGCCAAGGAGCCAGGAGCATCCACGGGGAAACGCGCGTGAAGATTAGAGAAGAAACTGTTCCTCGCCGAACCTCGCTTGTTTCAGAGAAGCCTCCCACTTGGCCAAAGCGCCATCTGCAAGGAGGGAGGAACTTTTCCCAAGCTCCTTGGAAGTCAGGAGTCGGGGGTCGGAAGCGGTCCACAGGGAACCGCGCGTGAGGAGTTGGGAAGAAACTGTTCCTCTGCCAACCTCGCTATTTCAGAAGCCAAGGCGCTTCTGACTCCCGATTTCTGACTCCTGACTCAAGCCCGGATATCCCTGTCCTTGGTCTCGGGAATAAAGAGCATACCGATCACAAAGGTCACGAGAGCAACGATGATAGGGTACCAGAGACCCGCATAGATATTCCCCGTCGCCACGCTCACAGACGCTGCAATTAACGGCAGCAACCCTCCGAAAACGCCGTTGCCGATGTGGTACGGGAACGACATCGACGTGTAGCGAATCTGAGTCGGAAATAATTCCACCAGAAAGGCAGCGATCGGTCCGTAAACCATTGTTACGTAAATGATCATAATGAAGAGGACAACAACCGCTCCCGGGAAGTTGATTTTTGCCGGGTCCGCCTTCACCGGATAGCCGGCTTTGAGCAAAGCAGCTCCGAGAGCCTTGGCGTCATAGCCCTGCAGCAGCGCGGCACCAATTGCCACACTGAGGCCGGCTCCTCCTTCTGGAGGTTTCACGGCGAAAGAATACCCGCGGGTGTTGAGATCCTGCTTTATCTTGTCCAGCTCGGGACCGTCTGCGCCCGAGACCACGATCGGCGCGCCCTTCAATGCCTCGGCCAGCGCCGGGTTCACACAATTAGTAAGTTGATGGAATAGTGGAAAATAAGTGAGGGCCGCCAACAGGCATCCGGCCATGATGATGCCCTTGCGTCCAATCCGGTCCGAAAGCCAGCCGAAAAAGACAAAGAATGGAGTGCCGATCAAAAGTGAAACGCCGACCAGTGCGTACAATACGGTGAAGTCTTTCAGGCCAAGTGCATTCTGGAGGAAAAACAGGGCATAGAACTGCCCGGTATACCAGACGACGCCCTGACCAGCGGTCGCGCCGAACAAGGCAAGCCAAACATATTTTGCGTTCGGGAACGTCAGGAAACTATCCCGCAGCGGTGCTCGTGATCCTTTACCCTGCGCCTTCATTTCCACGAAAAGAGGTGATTCCTGGAGTCTCAGCCGAATGTAAATGGAGATCCCCAGCAGGATCACAGAAAGCAGGAATGGGATTCGCCAGCCCCAAGCCTTGAACGCGTCGGCAGAAAGCGAAACCCGACAAAGCCAAATGACAGCGAGCGAGAGAAACAGACCCAGAGTGGCTGTTGTTTGAATCCAGCTTGTGAAGAGACCGCGTTTGCCTTGAGGGGCATGCTCAGCAACATAGGTCGCGGCGCCTCCATATTCGCCGCCAAGCGCCAAGCCTTGCGTGGCACGAAGCAAAACCAGAATAATCGGAGCGGTCCAACCAATGGTGGCAAAGGTTGGCAGTATTCCGACTAGCGCCGTCGAAAGCCCCATCACGGTGATCGTGACCAAAAAGGTATATTTCCGGCCCACTAAGTCTCCGATTCTTCCAAAGAAGAGCGCTCCAAACGGCCGAACAACGAAGCCCACTCCGAGCGTCACGAAACTGCTCAGCATCGCCGCGACCGGATTCCCGGGCGGAAAAAAAAGCCCGGCAAAAAAGACGGCTAAAGAGGCGTACAAATAAAAATCGTACCATTCGAAGACGGTGCCCAAGGAAGAAGCAATAATCACC
>Ga0210396_10003535_pt1 | contig 15537 bp, 4 predicted proteins | sample IncBWH17OmetaG_FD_155466 | JGI IMG/M metagenome (GOLD analysis project Ga0210396, IMG submission 155466) | Forest soil microbial communities from Barre Woods Harvard Forest LTER site, Petersham, Massachusetts, United States - Inc-BW-H-17-O ... | reverse complement strand
GCGATGGCCGCTTTCCCAGAGCCGTCGATATCGTCCACCCGCACTGAGCAATTCGTCGTGGGTACCCTGCTCCGCGATCCGGCCGTGGTCGAGCACGACGATCTGGTCGGCTCCCGTGACGGTGTGAAGTCGATGAGCGATCACCAACACCGTGCGATCACGGGTCAGCCGGTTGAGCGCTTGCTGCACAAGGTATTCCGATTCCGGGTCGGCAAACGCCGTGGCCTCATCGAGGATCAGCACTGCGGTATCGGCGAGGATGGCTCGGGCGATGGTGAGCCGTTGCCGCTCGCCACCCGAGAGCCCACTGCCCGCACCCAGCACGGTGTTGTAGCCGTCCGGCAATCGCATGATCCGATCGTGGATTTGCGCCTCGCGCGCGGCGGCCTGGACCGCAGCGGCGGTGGCATCCGGCACGGCCAGCGCGATGTTCTCGGTGACGGTACCGTGCACGAGCTGAGTCTCCTGGAAGACGAAACCGACCCGGGTGTAGAGCTCGTCGGCCGTCATCGACCGGATGTCTTGTCCACCAACGCGTATCGCGCCGTGCTGGACATCGTGGAATCGAGCCAGCAGCGCGGCCAGTGTCGACTTTCCGGACCCGGACGGGCCGACGAGCGCAGTAACCGTACCCGGCCGGAGCGTCAGTGAGACATCCTTGATCACCGGTACGTCGGGGCGGTAGCCAAAGCTGACCTGATCGAACACGACCGTCGCGGAGGTGTCGTCGGCGGAGGCGTCCCGCGACTGTTCACGGACGGCGAGGTCCGGCTCGTCGAGCGTGATCTGAAGGCGCCGGGCGGCTGCCATTCCGGCGCGGATGCCGCCGAGGCCGTAGGCGATATTGAGCAGTCGGGCGCCGAATGTGGTACCCAACAACAAGAACGGCAAGAGGTTCACCGGGTTCATCCGGCTTGTGACGACCAGCAGGGTGCCGGTGACGGCGATGAGCCACAGGAAAGTCGCGGGACGGGTGGCCAGGTCCATCAAGGTTTTCTTGCCGGCCAGCGGGCGCTGCCAGTCGACCAGGAACCGGACGTACTCGTCGAGACGGCGCCGGAAGCTCGACGCGGCGGCACCGCCGAAGACGCGGATCACCGGCTGGCCTTCGAGGTAGGCGCCGGCCTCGCTGCTCATCTTCTCGGCCCAGCGCTGCGATTGCGGGATACGAGGCCCGGACTGAATCGTGATGGAGGACGTCAAAACCAGATAGAACAGCACAGGCACGAACAACACCAGCGCCACCCGCCAGTCGACGACAAACAGGTAGACCAGCACCGCCACCGGGGCGACTAGTGCGGCAACCGCGTCCGGAATCGCATGGGTGACAAGATAATGCAGCGACAGCGTGTCGTCCTGCACCAGCTGCTTGATCGATCCCGACCCGCGAGCCGTGAACCAGCCCAGCGGCAACCGCGACAGCTTGCTCAACAGCCGTGACCGCAGGTCGGTGGCAAACCGGGCGTCGACGACATGCAGCCACAGCGTCAGTGCGGCGCCGAGCACGGTGCCGACGCCCAGCAGCGCGATCGCTGCAATTCCGATCTCCCGCAGCCGCGACGCTTCGGCGCCGGCCGCCAACTGCCGCGCCAACTCGACCAGAAGCACGAACGGCGCCAGCTGCAACAGCGTGATCACCGCCTGCAGTAGACCGGAGGCGATCAGCGCCGAGCGCAGCGGTGCGAGCAACCGGCCGGCGGCCTGGGCACGCCAATTGCCACGGGGCGTCGGCGCGGGAGCTTCGGTGAGCGCCGGTTCCTGCTGTACCACAGCGCTTTCCGATGGAATTTCTTCGGGTTCGTCGCCGCGGCGGATACCCATCGCACGTCCGGCACTCCAGTAGGCCTGCGCGTGTATCTCGGATTTGGGAAACCCGAACTCGTCCCGCAGCCGTGTGCGGACGTGCTTGAGTGTCATGGCCTCGGGCGTCGCCCACGCGTACCAGTCCGACCAGTCCCGGATCTCGATCGCCGCGGCCAGTGATTTCTCGTCGCGACGGCCGACCCAGTGCACCTGCAACCGCGGATGCTGCGCGAGCGGGATCAGCGTGTCGTTGTCGTCGTGCTGTTCGAGGTACATCTCGATCGGGACGTCGTCGGGGACGACCCCGACGATCCCATTCATCCCCGGGATCGACGCCGAGTCACCGATCAGCAGATAGCCGGCGGGCTGTTCATCGGGTACGTCGAAACGCGACGCGCCCATCAGCGACATCACGGCGATCGTCGCGCCGGGTTTCACCGTGCGCGCCCACAACGACGCGGGGCCGGCCGGGTCATGCAGCACGATATCGACCGCGAAGCGGCCGGCGGGCACGTCGGCCTCGGAAATCGTGTAGGCGCGCTGGAATTCGGTCTTCGACCCTTCCGGGTCGGGAAACCAGAACCGCAACCACGCCGCCGGTTCGGCCTGCGCCTCTTCGAACAAGGTCGCGGATTCCATCCGCACGCGCACGAAATGTGGAGCGATCTGCACGGTTTCGATCACCGTCGCGGTGTGGTCGCGAGCGCCGAAGCCCCGCAGCATCGCACCCTGGAATCCGCGTGCCATCAGCGGTCCAACGCCTCGCGGAGGCTCTTGGGCCGGATGTCGGTCCAGTGCTCCTCGACATAGGCCAGGCTCTCCGCACGACTGGCTTCACCGAAGACCTTCCGCCACCCCGCCGGAAGGTCGGCGAAGGCCGGCCACAGGCTGTGTTGGTCTTCGTCGTTGACTAACACCAGGAATGTGCCGGTCTCGTCATCGAAGGGATTGGTGCTCATCGTCTCTCCTGGTAGAGGGGTTCCTGGTCGAGGGGTCGGTGTGGGGACCCAGTTCGGTGCCCAGCACCCGATCGGACAGCAGTCCCAGACAGCTGAGGTTCGGGAATCCCGGACCCTGGTTGAGTCCGGCGAGATTGGGCAGGAACAGCTTCGGGGCGACGTCGATGACGGCGAGATCGTGTCCGATCGCCTCCTGCAGGCGGTCCCCGGTCAGCGGGCCACCCAAACCCAGCTCGAGCAGGTCGAGCGCGTCCTGGCTGAACAGCGTCGTGAACCACAGCGGGTCGGCACCCGATCCGTCGATGACCAAGTCGAAACCGTGTACCGTTTCGAGGTTCTCGCTGCCCCGATTGGTGGACAGTGTCAGCCGGATCTGCTCATCGCGGCCCACCGCGTGGGCAACCCGTCCGCGCAAGTGACGGATACGGTCGTCGGCCAGCAAGGAGTCCTGAACGTTCGACGAGAACACCCCGCGGTCGGTGCGGGCGATCGCATCGCGGCGTTCGTCCAGTGTCAGCGCCGCCCAGTCGGTGGGGTCGGAGAACAGCGTGTTCTCGAAGAAGCTCTCGCCGCGGGTGAACAGCGTCACCTGCGGCGAGATCACGGTGATGGTCGAAACCCGGTGCCGGAAAAGCTCGTTGAGCATAGCGGCCGCGGTCTCGCCGCCGCCGATAACCGCGACCCGCTCGGCGCTGATCCGCTCGTGCTGGCCGGCGCGATGCCAGAACTGCGCGATCGAGAGCACCCGCGGATTCCCGGGCAGCAGGGACCGTTCGGCCTGGCCCGGCCCGGTGATCATCAAACCGTCGGCGTGCACTGTGATTTCGTCGGTGTGCAGCGCCCAGCGGTCGCCGTCGACAGCGAGCTGCTCGACGTCGCCGGAGACCACGGTCATGTCGATCTGCTCGGCGACCCAGCGCAGGTACTGGCTCCACCGGCGATGAGTGGGCGCCGGTCGGCCACGGTCGATCCACTGGGCGAACTGGCCGGTGGCGATCAGATACGACTGCCAGCTGAACCGGGTCATCCGCTCGTCAAGCTCGGCGTTGCGGCGTGGCACCAGCGACGACCGATACGGGAAGCCGACATCCTTCTCCGGGCTTGTCCCGAGTCGTTGCGCCCCGTCGGTCCATCCGCCGCTGGACTGCCAGTTGGCACCCACTCCGATCCGCTCGACGGCTACCACCTCGGGCGCGTCGACACCCATCTGGCCCAGCACGTATGCCTTGGCGGCGACGGCCACCGCCTTGACCCCGGCTCCCAGCACCGCAAGTGTGGTCATCTCACCATCTCCCCGAGCGCCTCATTCCAAAGCTCTTGCAATGCAGTAATATCCGAGTCATCGAGAATGCCGGGGAGCGCCCGCCACTGCGAGCCCAGCATCTGCCGATCACCGGCGCGCACAACGAGGGCCAGGATCGTCAGCTCGTGGCGCACCGCGAGCTCAGGCTCCGGTACCGGCGACATCCCGGCGAGCAGGTTGCGGTCCAGCCGCAGTCCGGTGCCGGACGAGTGCGCTGCGCCAAGGTAATTCAGGAGCAGCTGCGGTCCGGGGAGTGCGGCGAGTTGCTCAGCGGTGTCGCCGCGCAGATAGCGCAGCAGCCCGTAGTCGAGCCCGTCGCCCGGGATGGCCGCCCGCAGCTCCCCGACGCGTCGCGGGTCGGTTGAGTCCACCCGCAGCGGGTAGATCGAACTCAGCAGCCCCACCGTGTCGCTGGTGTCAACAGTGCTCGTGCTCTGCACCAGCGTGTCGGCGCGACCGTGGGTTTCCAGCGCCAGCAGCGGCGCAGGAGTGGGCTGGCCGCGTGCCTTTCGCCAACGAGTCACCATCGCCGACGCCGCGGCGACCAGTAGGTCCGGCAACGGCACTCCGCACGACAGCAGCCGGGCGGTCATCTCGGCGTCGCCGATCGTCGTCCGGACGATCAGATCACCGGCCCGGTCGCGGTCCGGGCGGACCCGTCGCGCGCCCAGGTCGGGATCGTCGCCCGCCAGCTGAGCGGACCAGAACGAAGCCGTAGCCAGCTGGTCGGCTCGCTGCGTCAGGGCGGCCGCCCACCGCCGGTAGCTGGTGTGCTCGCGCACAACGGCGGGCGAGTGTCCGGTGGTCAATGCTTCTAGCGCCGTTGCCAATTCGCCGAGCACCACCCGCCACGACGCCGGGTCCATCGCCAGGACGTGCACGGTGAGTAGCAGGACGCTCTCGCCGACCGCAGGCCGCAGCCACACCGCGGTCAACAGCACTCCGCGTTCGGGGTCCAGGCGGTCGACGGCTGCTGCGGCGTGCGCGGTGACCGCCGCTTGCAGATCGTCGACAACCTCGACCTCGGTGAGGTATTCGGCAGCAGCGACGGGGTGCAGCGTCATGGTGGCGCGATCCAGCCGGCTGTGCAGCACATCGTGCCCATCGATGATTCCGGCCAGTGCGGCGTTTAGGTGCTCACGCGTGACGGTTGCGGGCAACCGGATGGCTTCGGTTTGAGCGAGTCGGCGCGGCTCGCCGTATTCGTAAAGCCAGCGGCCGTTGGGCAGCAGCGGGATCGGGCCGATGCCGTCTTCAAGGTCTTCTGCGGACCGGGTGATGTCGGCGGCTTCCGAGTCGATCGCCGCGGCAAGTTCGCGGACGTTGGTGCATTCCAGAATGAGTCGCGCGCGCAACGCAATCCCGCGTGCTCGCGCCGCCTGCACCACCGAAAGCGCCGCGATGCTATCCAGGCCCAGCTGCAGGAAATCTGCGGTGACATCGATCGGAGGCTGTTGTAGAACTTCTGAAACCAGTTCCGCCAGAGCAGCTTCCGTGGCAGTCATGGGCTCGGATTCACCGGTGACAGCCGGATCGGCCGAGGCGGCCGCAGCCAATGCGGCTTCATCCAGTTTGCCGTTGAGCGTGAGTGGGATTTCGCCGACGACGACGATGCGCTGCGGAACCATGTAGCGCGGCAATCGGGACCTGAGCATGCTGCGCAGTTCGGCGGGCGATGGCGGCGGGCCCACCGCGTGGTCCGCGACATAGGCGGTGAGCCTCGGCACCCCTTGATGCTGGTGCACCACGACGCCCGCGCGCCGGACGTTGGGGTGCGACTCGAGTGCGGCGGCGATCTCGCCGGGTTCGACGCGGTAGCCGCGGATCTTGACTTGGGAGTCCGCGCGCCCCACGTACTGCAGTGAGCCATCGGGTTGCCGGCGCACCAGGTCGCCGGTGCGGTACATCCGCGCACCCGCAGCGAACGGATTGGCGACGAAGCGCTGGCTGGTTTCCGCCGGGCGGCCCAGATAGCCGCGGGTCAACTGCGCGCCGGCCAGGTACAGCTCGCCGATTGCTCCGCACGGCGCCGGCCGCAATGCCGAGTCCAGCACGTGGCCGCGGGTGTGCCGGGTCGGCCGCCCGATCGAGGGTTCGTCGTACTCGGCGATGGCGGCCACCAGCGCCTCGACCGTGGTCTCGGTGGGGCCGTAGCAGTTGTAGGCGCTCGTCTGCCCGACGGCGCACCGATTGCGGATGAACGCCCACGCCGCGCTGCCGACCGCTTCACCGCCCATCGCCAGAACCGCCAGCGGGACTTCATCCAGCAGTCCAAATGCCTTCATCTGCGCGAACATCGAAGGGGTGGTGTCGATCATGTCGATGCGGTGCTCGGCGATGACCTGCACCAACGCCTCGGCGTCGGTCTGGGTGTGCTCGTCGACGACGTGCACCGCGTGACCGTCCAGCAGCGCAACCAGCGGCTGCCAGGCCGCGTCGAAGGCGAACGACCACGCGTGCGCGATGCGCAGCGGCCGCCCCAGCCTCGCGGCCATCGGTCGCAGCACGTGATCCAGATGATCGTCGGCGTAGGCACCCACCGCGGCGTGAGTCCCGATGACGCCCTTCGGCTCTCCCGTCGTCCCGGAGGTGAAGACGACGTAGGCGGCCTGCTCGGGCGCCACGTCGACCGGGCTGAACTCGCCGTCATCGTCTCTGCTGACCTCCAGTAATCGCTCGTCGACGACGATCGCAGAACCGCTTTGGCGCAGAATCGAATCCACCCGTTCCGGGGGCATTCCCGGCTCCAGCGGTACGCACATGGCCCCGGCCTTGAGGATCGCGAGCATCGCAACGATGTACTGCGGGCCGCGCGGAAGCTTCACTGCAACGGGTGTTTCGCGTGCGACTCCTCGGGCAACCAGCGCGGCCGCAAGTCTGTCAGCCGCCGTGTTCAGCTCGCCGTAGCTCAGCGTGCCGCCCGCCCAGTTGACCGCGAGTCTGTCGGGCGTCCGCTCCGCGATCGCCGCGAATCGCGCGTGAATGCTCAGTGCCGCAGGCGGCATCACCGCGTCGACGGCGCCCAGTGGCGAGGCTTCGTCGTCGAGCAGCACGCTGACCTGACCGAGCGGGCGCTCCCACATCTGCAGCAGCCGCTCGGCGGTGGTGAGCACCCGTCGGCCGAGCATCGCAGCCGTCGTGACACCCAGCGCGCCGTCGATCACTTCGATCTGCACGACGAGTTGATTGCCGGCCATGTGGGCGGCAAGCACGACCGGGAAGTGTGTCAGGCTTTCCAGTGCGGCGGGTCGGAAGGTGACGCCAGCACTCGTCAAATCGCCGTCGCCGGCCATTGCGCCCAGCGGAAAGTTCTCGTAAACCAGCAACGTGTCGAACATCTCGCCGACACCGCCCAGTGCCCGCAGTTGCGCATGTCCGAGGTATCCGTGTTCGCGCAGGAGCGCCGAATCACGTTGCACAGCCTTGCATTGCGTTCCGACCGGCAGCGTCCCGTCGATCTGAACCCGCAGCGGCACGGTGTTGATAAACAGTCCGATCATCGTTTCGACGCCGGCGAGTTCGGCCGGCCTGCCGGACACGGTTACCCCGAACACCACATCGTCGCGGTCGGTCAACCGCGACACCACCAGCGCCCAGGCCATCTGCAGCAGCGAGTTGATCGTGATACCCCGCGCACGGGTGTTGTCGACCAGCCGCGCGGTGGCCTGCGGGTCCATTCGCAGTTCGGTGCGCGATGGGAGGCGGGTGGAGCCCGAATCGACCGAGCCCGCACCGCCCAGCGCGGCCGACAGGAAGGTCGGGCCGGGCAGATCGGCCAGATGTCGACGCCAGATCTGTTGACTGGAAGTGTGATCGCGGCCGGCCAGCCAGCCGATGTAATCGCGGTATGGCCGCGGGTTCCCGGGCAGCGCTTCGATATCTCCGCCGGCCTGGTACAGGGTCATCATCTCGTTGACGAACACCGGCAGCGACCAACCGTCGATCACGATGTGGTGGGCGGTGATCACCAAACGCCATTGTGTGCGGGGCAATTCGATAAGCAGGAAGCGGATAGCCGGCCCGCGTTCGAGATCAAACGGCCGTCGACGATCCGCGGCCTCGAGCGCCTCGACAGCCTCGGGCACCGCGGCGATGTGACTCCACGGCAGCTCGACGCGCGACGGCACGATCTGCACCGGCCGCGGGATCCCCTGGCTGAAGAAGCTGGCCCGCAGATTCGGGTGCCGGGTCAACATCTTCGCCGCGCAATCGCGCAGCAGTTCGGCGTCCAGAGCACCGGAGATGTCTGCTGCCATGCCGATCACATACGGATCGTCGGCAGGCTGATCGGCGACGAATTCGGCCAGTGCGGTCAGCGAATACAAGCCCTCTTGTAGTGGACTCAACGCCATGACGTCTTCGATGTCAGGGGCGATACCGGGACCGGAGCCCGTTTCGGTTCCGGCGGCCGTCATGACGCACCGTCGCGCGATGTTGACCAAAGCCGCGTCACGGCGGTCAGATCGGCAGCTGACAACCCGGACGTGCTCATCGGCTCGAAACTGGTGTCCGCCGGCGCGGGGACCTGCTCGATCAGATCGGCATCCTCGCCCAGTGCGTCCGACGCGGCCGCCAACTGCTGCACGGTCGGGTTCTCAAACACCATGCGCGGGTTGATCGCAAGGCCGGCCGTGCGCGCTCGGGCGGCCAACTGCACCGACAGGATGCTGTCGCCGCCAAGGGTGAAGAAGTCGTCAAAGCGCCCGACTTCGGCGGTCGACAGCAGCTCGGCGAACACCGTGGCCAGCGCGCGTTCGGTGTCGGTGCGCGGCGGTTCGGTCTGGCCGCCGGTGCTGACCGCCGGCCGCGGCAGCCCGGGCCGATTCAGTTTGCCCGAGTCGGTTTTGGGCAGCACGTCCAGCACGGTCAGCGAAGACGGCACCATGTATCCGGGCAGCGTCGCGGCAACCGCGGCGCGGACTGACCCCGCGAAAGCCGCCTTCTGCGCCTCATCGGCGATCGGCTGTTGCGGCACAACATATCCGGCCAGTGTGGTGCTGCCCTGTAGCTCCCAGGTGCGGGCCGCCGCGGCGCCCACACCGTCGGCCGCCGCCAGCGCGGCCTCGACCTCGGCCAGCTCGACCCGAAATCCGCGCACCTTGACCTGATGGTCGGCACGTCCGACGAATTCCAGTTCGCCGTCCTCGGTCCACCGGGCCAGGTCGCCACTGCGATACAACCGTGTACCAGGTTCGGTGGCATACGGATTGGCGACAAATCGCGAAGCAGTCAGCGCGGGCCGCTTCCAATATCCCCGGGCCAACTGGTCGCCGGCGTAGTAGAGTTCGCCGACCACGCCGACAGGCACCGGTCGCAGACCATCGTCGAGCAGATACGCATCCGCTCCCGGCAACGGCTTACCGACCAGCGGGATCGGCAAGCTCAACCGCCCTCGCGACACCGCACCAGAGGTCTCGGTTGAGCCGATATTGTTCAGCAACTCAGGGCCGTCGCCGGCATCGTCGGCGCCGGCCTCATCGGCACAAGCCGTCGTCAGCCGCTGTAGTAGCGACGCGCTCACCGGCTCTCCGCCGCAGACCAGCCGGGACAGTGCACGCAGCGCGGCAGGGCTGCTGTCCACCAGCGCCGAGACCAGGCTGGGCACCGCGGTCACCTGGGCGACCGAATGCCGTTGCATCAGCGCGCCGAGGGCTTCGGGGTCTCGCAGCTCGGCATCGTCGGCGAGGATCATGGTTGCGCCCGCGGCCAAGCCGGCGAGCATCTCCATCCCGCCTTCAAGGAACGTGATCGAGGCCTGCGCCAGTCGAATATCTTGGGCTCTGGGTGGATAACGCCGCAGTTGCCAATCCAGCCGGGCCGCCATCGACCGATGGGTGCCCACCGTCCCCTTCGGCTTGCCGGTCGACCCAGAGGTGAACACCAGGAACATCGGGTCATCGGGATGCGGTGGCGGCGGTGTCTGCGGATGCGACGGGCCCGAGTGTTCCACTGCAGTACGCACTTCCGGGTCGTCCAGCGAGAGCAGCTGGAAACCGGGTGATTGCGGCATCGTGTCGACCGCCTCGGCCGTCACCACCACGACCCGCGGCTCGACGTCGTCGAGCATGAGTTGCTTACGCGCCGCCGGGTAACCGGGATCGATCGGGAAGTAGGCGGCGCCCGCCTTCATGATGGCCACCAGCGCCACCACCAGGTCGATGCTGCGGCGGGTCGAAAGCCCGACCAGCGACCCCGGGCCGACCCCGCGATCGGCGAGCAGCGCCGCCAGGTTGTCCGAACGACGGTGCAGCGACGGGTAATCGATCTCGTCGCTGCCACAACGTACCGCGGTCCGGTCAGGTCCGCATTGCCGACTGGGCTCCAGTAACTCCGGGATGGTGCGTGGTCGCCCGGGCGCCGGCTGATCGCCGCGGCTCCAGCTGTCCAGGATCCGGCGTTGCTCGGCGGCGCCGATCAGCCCGACGTCACGCAACGTCTGATCGAGGTTGTCGGCGAATTCATGGACGACCTGCGTGAGCCAGCCGGCCAATCGCTCGATCGTCGACCTGCGGTAAAGCTCGGTGCGGAAGATGATTTGGCCGTTGTAGCCGGTATCCCCAGATCCGTCCGTGCCGAAGAAGTTGACGCTCAGGTCGGCGTGCGCCATGTCGAAGGGAGGGTCCAACGTGGTGCAGACCGTGTCCGCATCGCCCGGAGTCGTGGCGATGACGCGGGTGGCGGGCAGATGATCGCGGACGTGCACGACGACCTGGAACAGCGGGTTGCGTGCGAGGGAACGCACCGGGTTGACGCTGTCTACGACTCGGTCGAACGGCAGGTCTTGGTGTGTGTAGGCGGCCAGCGCCGTTTCCCGGGCCCGGTTGCACACCTCACGCAGCGTCGGGTTCCCACGCAAGTCGTTGCGCAGCACCAGGATGTTGACGAAAAACCCGATGAGTTGGTCTAGTTCGGCTTCGGTACGACCGGCGACCGGTGTGCCCAGCGGGATGTCCACTCCCCCGCCCGCCTTGTGCAGCACCACGGCCACAGCGGCCTGCAGCAGCATGAATTCGGTGATGCCCAGTTCGCGGCATCGCTCGGCGAGTTTGGCGCGGGTGGCGGAGTCGATACGGAATTCGACGGCTTCGCCCTCACCGCTGGGCACCGGCGGCCGGGGCAAGTCGGGCCGCAACCCGGTGTCCTCCGGCAGCCCTGTCAGCTGCCGGATCCAGTACTCCCGCTGCGCAGTGGCTAGCGGTGATTCTCCCCCGCAAGCGGGAGGTGCCCCCACGCCGAGCAGTGCGCCCTGCCACGCCGCATAGTCGGCGTACTGCACACGAAGCGGTGCCCATGCCGGCGCCTCGCCGGCCCGACGGGCGCGGTAGGCGGTCAGCAGATCGGCGAAAAGCACGCCGGCCGACCAATGGTCGGCTGCGATGTGGTGCACCACCAGTGACAGCACCTGCTCTTGGGGTGCATCCGTGCTGTGCAGCAGCGCGACCCGAAAGGGCCATTCGCTGTCCAGCTCGAAGCAATGCCGACGCTCGATATCCAGCTGAGATTGCAGCCAGTCATCGCCGTCACCGGCGGCACGCCGGACCGGAATCTCGTTGACCGGGGCCACCACTTGGTAAGGAACGCCGTCGATTTCGAGGTAGCTGGTGTGCAGGATTTCGTGGCGGGCGACCAGGTCGCCGACAGCGGCGATCATTGCCCCGGCGTCCCACGGTCCGGTCAGCCTCGCGGCGAACGGAATGTTGTTGACCGGGCTGGGACCCTCGACCCGGTACGCGAACCAGGTGCGCAGTTGCGAGGCCGACAAGGGCAGCGGTTCGTCGTGGACGGTCGCGATCAGCTTGGGTCGCGATCGCGCCACCTGGCCATTACGCAACTGGTCGACCCGCTCAGCAAGCCGCCCCACGGTCGCCAACTCGAAGACGTCCCGGATACCAAGTTCGACATCGCATTCCGCTCGAATCGCGGTCACCAGCTTGGTGGCAACCAGAGAGTGCCCACCCAGGTCGAAGAACGAATCGTCGACACCCACCCGGCCATGGCCAAGCAGCTCGGAGAACAGCGCGGCGATCCGCCGTTCGGTCACTGTTGCGGGGTCGCGGTATTCGGCGCTCGGCGCGATCTGCGGCTCGGGCAGCGCGTCACGGTCGATCTTGCCGTGCGCGGTGATCGGGATCTCGTCGAGCACAACATAGGCCGCCGGTGTCATGTAGTCCGGAAGCGCCGCTGCCACCCTGGTGCGAATCCGGTCGAGGTCGACCGTCTCACAGTCGGCGCCGTCGGCCGGAGTCAGATAACCCACCAGGCTTTTGCCCAACTGCGGCAGGTCGGCAGCCAGCACGACCGCCTGTCCGACGCTGGGGTCAACCGAGATGGCGGCGCCCACTTCGCCCAGCTCGATGCGGAAACCGCGGATCTTCACCTGTTCGTCGGCGCGGCCGACGAACTCGATGTCCCCGTCGGCGTTACGCCGAGCCAGGTCGCCCGATCGGTACAGCCGGCCGCCCGGAGTGAACGGGTCGGCGACGAAACGCTCGGAGGTCAGGCCTGGTCTGCGGTGATATCCGTGTGCGACATGTGTTCCACCGATGTAGATTTCGCCAATGACCCCGGCCGGGACCGGCTGCAGCGTGTCGTCAAGCAGATGCACCTGGGTGTTGATCTTGGGCCGGCCGATCGGCACCACCCGGGTGCCCTGAGCGCCTTCCACGTGGTAGCTGGTGGCGTTTACGACGGTCTCGGTGGGCCCGTAGAAGTTGTACAACAGTGCATCGAACGTGGCGTGGAACTTGTCGGCGATCTCGCCTGGCAATGGCTCGCCGCCGATGGGCACGCGGCGCAGCGTGCGCCACTGGTTGACCCCTGGCAAGGACAGGAACAGCCCCAGCAGTGACGGGACGAAATGCATCGAGGTGATGCCTTCGCGACGCAGCAACTCGGTCAGGTATCCGATGTCGCGCAGCCCGTCCGGCCGCGGAATGACCAGCCGTGCGCCACAAATCAACGTCCCGAAGATCTCGCCCATCGACACGTCGAAGCTCGGCGACGCCACCTGCAGGAGCCGGTCCGTTTCATCGACCCGGTATTCGTCGCCAAACCAGACGAAGTACTCCGCGATCGGTGCATGCGGAACCGGTACGCCTTTGGGCAGCCCGGTCGAACCTGAGGTGTAGATCAGGTATGCGGTGTTCTGCGGGCTCAGCGACCTGATCAACTCGGGCGCGGTGGCCGGATAGTGCGCCAAGCCGGTAACCGGTTCGCGCAGAACCATTTTGGCCACAGCGTCGTCGAGGATGAAAGTCAGCCGATCCTCGGGATAGGTCGGGTCGACGGGCAGGTACACCGCTCCGGCTTTGAGAATGCCCAGCGCCGTGGTGACCAGTTCGGGTGACTTGTCGAGCAGCACCGCGATACGGTCCTCGGTGCCGATGCCTTGCTCGATCAGCCAGTGCGCCATCCGATTGGCTTCTTCATCGATCTCGCGATAGCTGTACCGGCGACCTTCGTACACAACGGCGACGGCATCGGGTGAGCGCGCCGCGCGCTGAGCGACCAACGCAGGCAGCGTGGCGGCCGGGGTTGCGAAGTCTTGACCAGACGACACCCGCCGCAGCCACTCGCCGTCCGCCTCGCTCATCAGTCCGCAGGCCGACAGCGCGGTATCGGGGTTGGCCAACGCGTTGTCCAACAGCACGGCATAGTGCCGCAGTAACTGCTCCACCAGCCCGCGATCCAGCACCTCGACCAAGTACTCGGCTTCGACCAGTGCGCCGCCATCCGCGCCGGACACTTCGACCATCAGGCTCAGCGGCAACTGACTGAAGTGACCACGCAGATCGGCGCGCTCGCATCGGATCCCGGGCGGGCTGAAGCCGCCGCCGTCAGGCTCCCGTAAGCCGAAGCTGACCCGGGTCATTCGCTCAGCGCCGTGCCTGCGGTCCGGATTGGAGGCCCGCACCAGCCATTCCAGATCGACGCGCGAGTGAGCGAGGGCGCCGACGGCGCTGTCACGGGTTTCGGTCAAGAGTTCCCGGAATGTCTGCCGCGGCTTCGGCCGCATGCGCATCACCACGGTATTGCCGTAGTATCCGATCGCGTTCTCGGTTTCGCCGCCGCGATTCAGCACCGGGGCCGCGACCAGGAAATCGGTTGAATGGGTGTAGCGGTGGACCAGAGCCGCGAACCCGGCCATCAACACCATGTATGGGGTCGCTCCGGTTTCCCTGGCGAGCGCCGCCGCCCGTTCAACGGTGTCCGCCGACAACCGCGTTACCGCGCGCTGGGCACGCCACGTGCTCGGCACCAGCGAACCATTAGGGCCTGGAAGTTCCAGCGGTTCCGGCAGATCCGTGATCAGCGAGCGCCAGTAGGCCAAGTCGCCATCAAGATTGCCGGCGGAGGCCGCAGTGCCGACTGATGCCGGCCCGGTACCGACGTTGCTTGGATCGGTGTAGGCGTGAGTCAGGTCGGTGAAGAACGGCGCCCAAGACCCGTCATCCCAGGCGATGTGGTGCGCGGTGAGCAGTAGCATCAGCTCGTCCGCGCCCAGTCGCACCGCCGTGACCCGCAGCGGCGAATCCGCGGTCAGGTCGAAGGGTCGCCGAAACTGCCTCTGCGCCAGTACTTCCAACCTCAGCCGCCGGGCCTGCTCGGCGAGACCGGACAGGTCGTGCTCCGCCCAGCCGGGCCGCAGATCGTCGCGGATCACCGGGTGCGGGTCGCCGTCAACGTCGGTCTGATAGATGGTGCGCAACACCGGATGCCTTAGGGCGACGGCTTCCACCGCCCCCCGCAACCGGGTGATATCGATGCCGCCGGTCAGCCGATAGGACACACAGATGTTGAGTAACGCGCTGTCGGGGTCGACGGACTGCACGAACCACATCCGGCGCTGGCCGTCCGACATTTCCGGACGTTGCTGCCCTGCGGTGTCCGAGGCGGCCTCCGTCGTGGCAACCGGTCGGGCAAGGCCGCGCTCGGCGATCCTGCGGCGCAACAACTCCAGGCGTTGTTCGTCAAGGGTGTCGGTGCCCGTGATGTCAGTCACGCGTGCAGTCCAACCTTTCTCGTGTCCGCGGCGCTGCTGAATCGGTGCTCGGGCGCAACACGTCGATCAGCTCACTGACGGTGATGCCGCCGAGCATCTGCGCCACCGGAGCCGAGTGCCCCACCGCCCGGCGCAGTCGCCTGCGCAGATCAAGCGCCAACAGCGAATCCAGGCCGAGATCGATCAGCGACACGCTCGGGTCGACAGACACATCACCCAGGTGCAGTGTCGCGGCCAGCTCGCTGCGCACAACGTCGGCGAGCGGCTTTGCGCTGACGTGGCTGCCGGTCGCTGCCGTATCACCGGTTGGCGATGTGCTGAACGGCGTTCCCTGGCTTTGGAAAAACACTCGGAGCCGGTCGAAGTCAGCCGCGAAGATCAGCGGATCTTCTTCGTAGCGGCCCAGACTCACGTCCAGCGCCGCCTCTGCTTCCATTGCGACCAAACCCGAGCGCTGGGTACGGGTGATC
>Ga0210396_10003534_pt1 | contig 15539 bp, 16 predicted proteins | sample IncBWH17OmetaG_FD_155466 | JGI IMG/M metagenome (GOLD analysis project Ga0210396, IMG submission 155466) | Forest soil microbial communities from Barre Woods Harvard Forest LTER site, Petersham, Massachusetts, United States - Inc-BW-H-17-O ... | reverse complement strand
GGTCGTGCTGTTCTGAGCGGGAGGATGAAGCTCGGTCGACTGCAAGGCCGACGCAAACGCCATATCCACTTCCTGGTCGGCGATGCGATAGGCTTCCTCGGCAAGCTTCTGCTCCGAGGCCGTGCTCGCGATACCGGCAACACTGCGCGCCGTTTCCAATGGAGACTGCTCGACCAACCTGGCAGGCTGTGTTTTCGCGACGGGTTCTTTCGACGGCGCCGGAGCCATCTCTCGGGTGAGCACAAATCCGACCAGTGCTGCGATCAACAGCACTACCAGGCCCAGGAGAAAAGCGTCGCGAAGAGTGACACGCATAGGAAGAGACGATGGCCGGCAGCTGACCCATTCCTGCCCAACCGGAACTACAGTGTGACAATACTACCCAAGGTGGGGCGGATTGAAAGCAAATAAGTTGCCGACCAAGGAGTGGGAACCAGGCCCTTAGAGCAGCCATTCATGGTAGTCTACGCACACTAACTAATTGGAATCCAACAGCAAAGCTGATATACAGATACTTTCTCGAACATTCCAACTAGCCAGCGCCACTGAGTATGGACCGAATCAGCGTCAGTTCTCGTGAGGTCGCAGAAATTGGCGATCTGACGAATAGTTCGACCCCGCAACAGCCGAAGCTGCCGCCTCCAATTCACTGGAGCATCCGGGCTGCCCTGTCGATCCTGGTAGTGGTCCTGCCTGTACTTTGCCTGTTCGCCATCATCATGCGGGTCGCGCTCCGCAATCAGGCGCCGCGCATTCGTTATGCCTGGACGTCATACCTGGCAACACTTCTGATCATCAGCGGATTTTTGACTTCAGCCGCGGCCGTAGCCATGTTCTCCCTGGGCGGTCCGCTGCCTGCCATCGTCGGCTCATCTTCCGACTCTACCGATCTGGACGAACGCGAACAGTTTCCGCAGCTTCCCAGCTCAACGCCGATGGACAGCGTCGCCATCTCGCAGGAGTTGAAGCCCCTCACGGTCGTCGTCTCACCCGCTCAGCGCGGCTGGCTCGGCAAGCAGCCACTGGGCATCAGCTCTTTCGGCGCGGGAATGCTGCTGCAAGCCGACGATAAGGGCTATCTACTCGCAACCGCCCGCCACGTCGTCGACACCGGCAAGTCCGGCGCGACAAAGCAGGCGCTGGTCGCGACCAGTTCGGGCGTCTGGAGTCAGGCGGACGTCGTCGCTCGACACAACAACCTCGATCTGGTTTTGCTGTGGATTCCGAGACACTCCGGCAGCGCATCCTTCACCCAGTCGATCGCTAAAGGAGAAGATGGCGAGCAGATTTACGTGATTGGGCATCCCGAGGGTCTGAAGTTCACGCTGTCCAACGGAATCATCTCGCGTCTCGATGGCGACATGGTGCAGATCTCGGCGCCGGTAAGCCCGGGCAACAGCGGCGGCCCGGTCTATGACGCGCACGGAAACCTGATCGCCGTGGTCACGGCCAAGATGGACCACAACGTCGATCCCAACGCCGAGAACCTGAACTTCGCGATCAGCGCGGAAGCGCTTACCAGTTCGGCGGGCTGGTCGTTCTCCGGCAACGGTCAGCAAGAGTTCGAGCATTTTGTGAGCGCGGCGAATGCAGTAAAACTTCAGGCGCAACAATAAAGTTCGGTGAAAGATATGGGCTATATCAACGTAACGGTTTACGACTCGACTGAAAATAAGCGCGTCCCCGTCGAACTGCCGGACGACGCTCCCTGCAACAAGATCATCGCGGTGCTGGTGCAGAAGCTGAAGCTGCCGGCCAACGGCCCGGACGGCGCGCCGCTGAGCTACAAGTTCCATCACAAAAACTCGGGCCGCCAGGTGCAGGACACGCAGACTCTTGCCGAGGCCGCCGTGCAGGATGGCGACATCCTTCGCCTGCAGCCGGAGATCACCGCCGGCTGATCAATGACGACCGAGGTCAAAATCGCTGCATCCGATTTGCACGAAGACCGCTACAGCCGGCTTCGGCTCATTCCCTGGTGGGACGAAACGAAGATTCGTGCGGCGCGTGTGTTGGTGGTCGGAGCCGGCGCCCTCGGAAACGAAATCCTGAAGAACCTTGCCCTGCTTGGCTTTCAGAAGGTCGTGGTCGTCGATCTCGACCGCATCGAGGAGTCCAACCTTTCGCGCGCCGTTCTGTTTCGCGACTCGGATATCGGCAACACGAAAGCCGAAGTCGCGGCACGTTCGTATGAATCGCTTAATCCCGGCGCGGCGGTCAAGCCAATCTCCGCGGACGTGATTCATCAAGTCGGCCTGGGACTGTTCGCGTGGAGCGATCTCATCATTGCCGGCCTCGACAATCGCGAAGCGCGGCTGTGGATCAATCGTGCGGCTTGGAAGACCAATCGTCCCTGGGTCGACGGCGCAATCGAAGGCATCAACGGTGTTGTGCGGGTCTTCGTGCCCGGTGCGCCGCCCTGTTATGAATGCACGCTGGGTGAAACCGATTGGGCATTGCTCGAACGCCGCATGTCCTGCAACTTGCTGCTGGCCGAGGCCGATGTTCAAGGGAAGGTCGCAACCACGCCGACCATCTCTTCCATCATCGCAGGCGTCGAGGTGCAGGAGGCGATGAAGTTGATTCACGGCCTGCCGACGCTCGCCGGGCGTGGCTACATCTTCGAAGGCCTCAACCATACCTCCTACGTTGTGGAGTACACCGCTAACGCGGATTGCATGAGTCACTACACCTTCGGCCGCGTGATTCGCCTGAAGGAGCGCTCCAGCGATCTGACGCTCGAGCAATTGCGCGAACGCGCCCGTCAGGATTTGCATTCAGAGGATGTGACTATCGAGTTCAGCCGCGACATTATTCATCAACTCGTCTGCACGCACTGCAATGCCATCGAAGCTCTTTTCGTGCCGGTGGGCACGGTGAGTTATGAGCAAGGCCGCTGCCCCGCCGATGGCAATATGCGGAGAGTCGTAACTTTACACAGCTATTCCGGCGAGGCTGATCTTGCCGATCGCCACCTCGATCAACTTGGGCTGCCAGCTTTCGATATCTTCGTCGCTCGCGCGGGAGACGAAGAACTCGCCTACCTTATGGCCGGCGACCAGGACAAGGTGCTCGGCGCACTGGCGGAAACTGGTGGTGACGGCGTATGAAAGCTGCGAAGGAGAAGGCTGATGTCACCCCTGCCGTCGTCGTTTCTTCTGAAGTCGCACGCCGCATCCGCCAGCATGCTCGTTCGAACATGAAGACTGAGGTCTGCGGCGTTCTCATCGGCGGCATGAAGGATGGCGCGGTCCATATCGACGAATGTATCGCCGGCAAAGACGCCGCCCAGGCCGGTACGCACGTCACGTTTACGCAGGACACCTGGGAGCACATCTACAAGGTTAAAGACGCCGAATTCCCGGATGAGCGCATCGTCGGGTGGTATCACTCGCATCCCGGCTTCGGCATTTTTCTCTCCGACCACGACACGTTTATTCATCGCAACTTCTTCTCTGCACCGGAGCAGGTAGCGTGGGTGTACGACCCGCACAGTGACGAAGAAGGCTTTTTCGGCTGGGCCGATGAGCGTATCGAGCGCCTGGGCCTGATCAGCGTTGCCGACTCTCGCGGTGGCGAGGAGTGCAGCGAACATCATGGCGCAATGGAATCGACGGCACAGGATGACGACGAAGCGCTGTCTTATCTACCGCGGCAACTTCAGGTGACGAAGAAATCCTCGCTGCGATGGGTAGTGATGCTGCTCTCGCATCTGCTGGCTATCGCCCTTGGATTGCTCATTGCCTGGTATATCTTTCCGCGAGTTCTGGTGGTTCCGGTCGATCCGCAAACGGGTAAGCCGCTGATCGATCTGCCTGCCGGGATCGTTCCTAACAATCCGGCGCCTGCGGCCGGCGCGCCGCCCGCCAAAACCGCGCCTGACGCCTCTCATCAGCCCGATCAAGGAAGCAAGGGAAACAATGCCCAGTCAAAATGACAATCCGATCAAGATCACGCTGGAAGACCTGGAGCAGGTAACCGTCAGCGAGAGCAAGGCGGAAACGCAGCTAGCGGTATCGGGTGAAAACAAGTACGGCAGCATCAAGGCCACGGAAGAGCCGCTCGCGACCGGTCAGGAGCGCGGCAGCTTGCTGCTGCAAGGCTGGTTTTATCTCGGGCTCGCCGGGCTGGTGGGAGCGCTGATCGGCTGGGGCATTTGCGAGCCGGCATTTGTCGACGGCCAAGCGGGGGCGCAACGCTGGGGAAACGTGTGGCTCATTCCAATCCTGGTGGCGATGCTCTGCGTCTGCTTCGGTGTCGCCGAGAGCGTGGTGGAGCGCTCGGCCAAGAAGGCTGCGCAGCGCGCCGCGATGTCTCTTCCGTTGGGCGTCATCTTCGGCTTCATCTTGAGTGTGATCGCGAATGTGATTTACACCATCGGCATTTCGATCAGCGTGCAAGCTGGGGCCGCAAGCAACAAAAATCCCGCTCTATGGATTGCGCGCGCTATCGGCTGGATGGTCTTCGGCGTTGCCGGCGGCGCGGTCTACGGCATCGTGGGCTGGTCCGGCAAGAAAGCTGGATACGGCATACTGGGCGGCGTCATTGGCGCCGGCCTTGGGGGACTGCTCTTCGATCCGATCTCGCTGGCAACGCACGGCGGAGCGCTAAGCCGCGCCGTCGGCTTTGCCCTGACCGGCATGGCCACAGGCATCGGCATCGGCGTCATCGAGAGCGCGTTAAAAGATCGCTGGCTCTACGTCACCTCAGGCCCGCTCGCGGGCAAGCAGTTCATTCTGTACAAGCCGCTGACCACCATCGGCAGCAGCCAGCAATGCGACATCTACCTGTTCAAGGACTCCAACATCCTTCCGAATCACGCCGTGCTGGAGAGTCGCGGACCGCGCCTGCAAATTAGCGCGGTCGGTCCGGTCTATGTCGCCGGAGTTCCCATCCAGAAGCAGGTTCTGCAAAGCGGCTCGCTGCTGCAAATCGGGCGCTACGGCTTCCGCTACCAGGAGAAGCAGCGGTGACTCCGATCTGCCCCTACTGCCGCACGCCGATCGATGACGCCGAGAATCGTCGCGATTGTTCCGGCTGCGGCACACCGCATCACGCCGACTGCTACGCGGAGAACGGCGGTTGCACCGTGTTTGGATGTTCGCAGGCTCCAGCGGACGAGCCCAAGGTCACCATTACCGTTCCTGAAGCCGTCGCGCCAGTGCAACCGGTCCCGGTGATTCCCGAGGCTGAGCCTCCCGCGCAACCAGAAGAAGCGGGATGGCATCCGCCAAGCGTCCTTGGGCTCAGCGGATTGCCCGCGCTTCCGCCGGAAACAGCCGCTTCACCTGACAATGCCACAACGTGGGACATCTCCGCTCCTCCGCTGCCTCCCGCGGATACGACTGCGGTGCCGCCTCCGCCATTGCCACCGGGTGCGATCGCGATGCCCTTGCCGGCGGCGTATGTTCCAGTGCGGCCTCCCACATTGGCGGAGGCGTATGCCATCTTTCATCCGCCGAAAAGCCGCATTACGTTTATCCTGTTGGGAATTTTCCTTGGCGCACTCGGCGTGCATAATTTTTACGCCGGGTATGTGCGCAAGGCCGCAGCGCAGTTGTGCCTGAGTATCTTTACCTGCTTCTATGCGTCGTTCGTAAGCTGGATCTGGGCAATCGTTGAAGTCTGTACCGTAACCGAAGACAGCGAGGGAATTCAATTCTCGTAGGACGTGAGCCTGTATGAATTACATGCTGATGCGCAATGGCCAGCAGTATGGGCCCTACACACTTGCCGACCTCCAGCGTTATGTCGCCGCCGGCAACATTCTGGTCTCCGACCTGGTAAAGAGCGAAGGCATGGACAACTGGGTGCCGCTCTCGCAGATCATCGGCAACATTCCTGTACCGGCTCCAGTCGCGCCGCAATGGACTCCGCCGCCGGTTTCGCCCTATCCTCCGCCACCGTCGCTGCATTGGGGGATCGTGCTGGCGATCGATATCGTGACCTGCGGCTTGTTCGGCTGGGCGTGGGTCATCGTGCAGGCGGCGTGGATAAAAAAGGTTGAGCCGGAAAGTAAGGCACTCGTGTACATCATCATTGCCATTGCACTCTTCTTTACGGGCGGGGCTACTAATGCAAGTCATCAGATCGCCCCATACGGCGGCTTGTTCAGCCTGGGGGGCTTTGTCATTTGGCTGATCGGGGTCTTCAGCATGAAAGCTTCGATTGAACAACACTTCAATACCGTCGAGCCAATCGGTCTGCAGCTAAGCGGGGTGATGACGTTCTTCTTCAACGTGATCTACTTTCAATATCACTTCACCGAAATTGCGCGGGCAAAACAGGCGCAGCAGATGAATTTCGGACAACACGCATGAACACTGCGCGACGCAACGCAAATCTCGTCGTGCTGGCGGGAATTTCCGCAGCCGCGTTGCTCTACCGCTTTCCGCCGGAGCAATACAGCTTCTATCCGGCCTGCCCGGTTTATCGTTACCTTCATTTGTATTGTCCGGGATGCGGAAGCACGCGGGCCCTCGCAGCCTTATTGCACGGTCGCGTTCTCGAAGCCATGCATTACAATCCATTATTCGTAGCGCTGCTGCCGCTGCTTTTGGTGTTTGCCGCGGTTGTGTATGGGAAAGCCGTGATCAAGAATGAGATCCAGTGGCCACAAATCCCGAAGCCCGCGTTAACGTTGCTCCTGGGAATCGTAGCCTTCTTCACGATTGCCCGGAACCTGTGATTTGATTAAGAAGCACCCATGATCTCGCCGCGAGTTCGCCGCCTCAAACTCGACTTTGAAACCCTGACGCAACGTCTCATGGGCTGGCCCCTGATACGGATCTCCGGCACGGCAGGCATGCCACCCGAGGTCTACCGCTTCACCTACAACGTGAAGGGACTTTTCGTCACGCCCGCCGGCGACATTCAAGAACGCGACATTCACGAGATGGAAGTGAATCTCTCGCTCGGCTATCCGCGGCGCGCCCCACAATGCCGCATGCTGACGCCGATTTTCCATCCCAACTTTGACGACTCCACGGTCTGCATCGGCGACTTCTGGGCTGCATCCGAGGGACTGGACGACCTCATCGTTCGCATCGGCCGCATGATCGCCTACCAGGAGTACAACACCAAAAGCCCGCTCAACGGTCTTGCCGCGAAGTGGGCAGCCGAGCACCCGCACCTTTTGCCGGTCGACAACCGCACCATCGCTCCCCCCAGCATTGCGGTGACGCCCGAACCGGTTCCGGCCTTGAGCGCCGCAGCTTCGGCAGATGGACCTCCGGCGCAGCCGCCGGCTGCGGATCACACCGAGGAAGCAAATCCGTGGCAGGAAAAGATCGTTATCCGCGGATAGCTCGTTTGCTCGACAGCGGAAGGTATTGTCAGGCTATGGTAATCGGCCTACCATATGAACATGAAAGCGACCCAAGAAAAACAGGTGGAGATTCCGGTTTCCTCCGAAACCGAAGAAATCGTTCGCCAGCGCCTAGCGACGCTCGATGACGATAAGATAGCGGCCAGGCCTTGGCCCGAAGTCAAGCGTCGCATCCTCGAGCGCAAACCACAGCCTTGAGGTTCCCTGTTCGATTTACTGCCCCCGCCGAGCGTGACGTGACGGAAGCCTTCAACTACTACGAAGCAAAGCGCGAGGGTCTTGGCCTCGAGTTCCTCGAAAGGGTAGAGGAGGCTGTCGAGGTTATTTCCCAAAACCCCAAGCTACATGCAGCAGTGATTGACGATGGCCGGCGAGTGTTGTTGCGGCAATTTCCTTTTGCGATTTGGTACGTTGTCGAAGAAGATGGTTCCGTCGTCATCGGCTGCATACACTCAAAGCGCGACGAGCGACTGGCCGTTTCGCGGATTCATGCAATCAAGCACGAAGGTCCATCTTCGACTTAACTCACTTCGCTAACGGCCAGGTCCAGTTACGTATCTCTGGCCGGTCAATGCCCTCCGAATACGCATAGTTAATGCTGTCGATAATCTGGTCCTTGAGCCATTGCTTCAGGTGCGCAGCCGCAACCTGGAAGCGCGGCACCCGATCGATCACATCGATGGCGAGATGGAAGCGGTCGACCTCGTTGCGAATTGCCAGCTCCAGCGGCGTGTTGATGTTGCCGCGCTCCATATAACCGCGAACGTGGATGTTCGAATGGTTGTGGCGGCGATAGGTGAACTTGTGGATCAGCCAGGGATAGCCGTGAAAGTTGAAGATGACCGGCTTGTCCTTGGTGAAGAGCGAATCGAAATCGCGATCGCTCATTCCGTGGGGATGCTCCGACTCCGGCTGCAGCCGATAAAGATCGACCACATTCACGTAGCGAATCTTGAGGTCCGGCAAATTCTGGCGAAGAATCGCAACCGCCGCTAGCGCTTCCTGCGTCAGGATGTCTCCGGCGCTGGCGATCACCACGTCGGGCTCGCTGCCGGCATCATTGCTGGCCCAATCCCAGATGCCGATGCCCTTCGTGCAGTGCGTAATCGCTTCCTCCATGTCTAGGTAGACGAGATGTTGCTGCTTGTCGGAGACGATCACGTTGACGTAGTCGACGCTGCGCAGGCAGTGGTCCGCAACACTTAGCAGGCAGTTCGCGTCGGGCGGAAGATAGATGCGTGTGAGTGTCGCGCTCTTGTTGCTGACCACATCGAGGAAGCCCGGATCCTCGTGCGTAAAGCCGTTGTGGTCCTGCCGCCAGACCAGCGACGAGATCAGCAGGTTCAGCGACGAAATTGGCGCGCGCCAGCTCAGTTCCAGCTTCGACTTCTCCAGCCACTTCGCGTACTGGTTGTACATCGAGTCGATGATGTGCGCGAAGGCTTCGTAGGTGTTGAGCAATCCGTGGCGTCCGGTGAGCAGATAGCCTTCGAGCCAGCCTTCCAGCGTGTGCTCGCTCAGCATCTCCATCACGCGGCCGTCGCGTGCGATGTCAGTGCCGTCGGAATCTTCCGGCTTGATCTCGGCCATCCACGTCTTGAGGCTCGCTTCGTAGATGTCCTGCAATTTGTTCGACGCGTTCTCGTCGGGACTGAACACCCGAAAGCTGTTCATGTTGCGCTGCATCACGTCGCGCAGGAACTTGCCAAGATTCTCCGTCGGCGAGGCGTTCTTGGTACCCGGCTCGTCGATGCCGACCGCATAGTCGCGGAAGTCAGGCATGTCGAGCGCCTTGCGCAGCTTGCCGCCGTTGGCATGCGGATTGGAGGTCATGCGCCGATCGCCCGTAGGAGGTAGCTTTCGCAACTCGGCCTGCAACGTGCCGTGCTCGTCGAACAGCTCTTGCGGACGATAGCTTCTCATCCACTGCTCGACGATCTTCAGGTGCTCGGAATTTTCTTTTACCTCGGACACCGGTACCTGGTGCGCGCGCCAGAAGTCTTCTACCCGATGTCCATCCACCTCCTTGGGTCCGGTCCAGCCCTTCGGCGAGCGCAGAATGATCATCGGCCAGCGCGGACGGTTCGCCTTGCCTGAACTGCGCGCTTCTTTCTGAATCGCCCGAATCTGCTGGATGCAATCCTCGACCGCACGCGCCATTTGCTGATGCATGACTGCGGGATCGTTCCCCTCGACCAGGTGCGGTGACCAGCCGTAGCCGACGAACAACGCTTCCAACTCTTCGGGAGTGATGCGCGCGAGGATGGTCGGATTGGCGATCTTGTACCCGTTCAGGTGTAGTATGGGCAGCACCGCGCCGTCGCGAATTGGATTGAGAAACTTGTTGGAGTGCCAGGAAGTCGCCAGCGGCCCGGTTTCCGACTCACCATCGCCGACCACCACACTCACGATCAGGTCAGGATTGTCGAACGCCGCTCCGAATGCATGCGAGATGCTGTAGCCCAGCTCGCCGCCCTCGTGGATCGATCCCGGGACCTCAGGCGTGCAGTGGCTGCCAAGCTGTCCGGGAAAGGAGAAGGCGCGGAACAGGTTCAACATCCCCGTTTCGTCCTGGCTCTTCTCCGGATAGACCTCCGAATACGTGCCCTCGAGATAGCAATTCGAGATCACCGCCGGTGCGCCGTGACCGGGTCCCGAGATGTAGATCATGTCGAGGTCGTACTTGCGGATAACGCGATTGAGATGAACCCAGGTAAAGGTTTGTCCAGGATCAGATCCCCAATGGCCAAGCAGCCGGTTCTTGAAGTGCTCGGCCTGTAACGGCTCGCGTAGCAGCGGATTGTCGCGCAAATAAATCATGCCCGCGCACATGTAGTTACAGGCACGCCAGTAAGCGTCCATGTTGCGAAGCTCGTCTTGCGTGAGTACCTGCTCGGTCGACTCTGCGGTGTTTTCGATCACTCCTGAGGATTTCATCGTTCAACTCCTGCTCATCGCGCTGCTTTGTAAATGTTTTTGTAAACAAGTGCCGATAAGATCGACAAGTGTGGCGGCTGGTTGTAATAAGGCTATCAGCGTTCTGATGAATGCATGGTTACAAATTCCGCATTGTCACAACTAATTTCGCAATTGCAACATGCTGTTAGAGTGAGGAGCAGCAAACCTTCGCGACGGGCTTACCTCTATACATAAGAAAGCAGGTCTGCTTCATGGCTGAACAATCCATACTCGTCATCAACACCGGATCTTCCTCTCTGAAATTTGGCTTGTACGCAGAGAAGGATGGCGACGAGCAGGTGCTGTTTGACGGATTGGCTGACGGCATCGGCCAGAGCAGCGGAACTCTGGAGGTGAAGGACGCGTCGGGAAAAACCCTGCGCTCGGAGAAGATTGGCTTTGTCTCGCGGCACGATGCTTTGACCCACGCTGCGCGGTGGCTCAACGAACTTGCTCCGGGCAAGCCTTACGCCATCGGGCATCGCGTCGTGCACGGCGGACCTCGGCTGGTGGCACATCAACGGATCACGCCGGAGGTCGTTTCGGAGCTGCAGGCTTGCGTTCACTTCGCGCCATTGCACATCCCCGTGGCCCTTCAATTGATCGCCGAAGCGGAACATGCCTATGCTGACGTGCCGCAGTTTGCCTGCTTCGACACTGCCTTCCACACCACCATGCCGGAGACGGCGGCGCGCTTTCCGCTCTCACGTGCGTTGTACGACGAAGGCATTCGCCGCTACGGATTTCACGGGCTGTCTTACGAATCGATTGTGCATCAACTGGGAAGCAAACTTCCTGGTCGCGTAGTGATGGCCCATCTCGGAAGTGGCGCGAGTCTGGCCGCAGTGAAGGACGGTAAGTCCGTCGACACCAGCATGGGGCTGACTCCTACCGGTGGCATTCCCATGGCGACGCGCACCGGTGATCTCGATCCCGGAGTGCTGCTCTACCTGCAACGCGCGAAGAAGATGGATGCCGACTCGCTCGAAAAACTGTTGAACCATGACGCTGGGCTAAAAGCTCTGTCGGGCGGAACGTCCGATATGCGCAAACTGCAAAGCGCTGCCGAGCGGGGAGACCAGAACGCGAAGCTCGCGCTGGAAGTGTTCTGCGTGGCGATTCGCAAGTTTATTGCGGCCTATGCCTCGGTGCTTGGCGGGCTCGACATGCTGATCTTCGCCGGCGGCATCGGCGAGCATAGCGTGCAGGTTCGGAGCGGTGTCTGCGACGGGCTAACCTTCCTCGGGATTGCGATCGACGCGACGAAAAACGCGGCCAGCGACGGGACGATCTCCGCACCCGGGAGCTCGGCGCAGGTGTGCGTCGTTCCCAGCCAGGAGGATTGCCAGATTGCACGCCATTGCCGGGCCTTGACGCGAAAAAGCTAATCCTTATTTTTCACATCGCCCGATCTCGACGCGCAACTAAACTTCTTACCGCCGCCGGACCGCGCTCTCTAGATGACTTACAAGATGAGCTTGGATGGACTGTAGTGCGTCGCGGCGCTTTTCCAGCCGGCTGATCATCAGAGCGCCCTCCAATGACGAAATGATGAGCGTGGCCAACGCCTTTGGGTCAACCCGCCGCTTGATCTCCTTCTTTTGTATGCCGGTCTCGACAATGGATTGCAGCCTTTCGCGCCACTTTTCCAGGGCTTCGAGCGCTAGGTCGCGAAGGACAACGTTGCCATCGTCCGTATCGACGGCTGTATTCAGCACCGGACATCCTCCAGGAACGGACGGCCTCCGTTCGATGAAGTTGCTGATGAAGCGCTTTAGTTTGTCGACGCTGTTGGGTACATCGTCGAGATCGCGCATCCGAGCGTCAGTCGCGGCTTTCCAAGCGTAATCGAAGGCGGCGGCCGCCAGCTCCTCCTTGCTAGAGAAATGCCGGTAGATGCCACCCTTCTCCAGTTCGACGGCCTTCATCAATTCCGACACGGAGCTGCCTTCGAAGCCGCGTTGATTAAAGAGAGCGGCCGCACTGGCAATAATTCGCTGTCGCGTTTCCTCACCTTTCGACATTAGGGATTGAATCTCCACACGCTTGGATGTAGGAAGGAACCGTTCGGTCTCATCCTGCTCATCATTTCACAAAAATTGATTACTAAGATAGATTTAATGCGACTGATCGGTCTCTTATGAAATCTCATGCTTTACGAAGAGGGAGCTTATGAACCGACTGGCGGGAAAAGTTGCTTTGGTTACCGGCGGGAATAGCGGGATTGGGCTTGCCACAGCGAAACAATTCGTGAACGAAGGTGCTTACGTCTATATCACCGGAAGGCGCGAGGCGGAGCTGGCTGCTGCGGTCAAAGAAATCGGAAGCGATGTCGCAGGCGTGCAAGGCGACGTCTCGAATCCCGCCGATCTGGATCGCCTGTTTGCGCAGATTCAACGGGAGAAAGGCAGGTTGGACATTCTGTTCGCGAATGCCGGAATCGCGAAGTACGCCGCACTAGGGACGGTCACCGAAGAGCTGTTCGATTCGATCTTCGGTATCAACGTGAAGGGTTTGCTGTTCACGGTGCAGAAGGCGTTGCCGCTGCTGCCCGATGGAGCATCGATAATCCTCAACGCCTCGGTAGTTGGCAGCAAGGGCCTGCCGGCGAATAGCGTTTACAGCGCCACCAAAGCTGCGGTGCGTTCGTTCGCCCGTACCTGGACCAGCGATCTGAAAGACCGCCGGATTCGCGTGAACGCCATCAGTCCCGGCGCCATCGATACTCCGGGATTGAGCGACCTGCTTGGATCTTCGGAAGTAGGCCAGCAGCGCATGAAAATGCTCTCCACCGTGATTCCGCACGGCAGGCTCGGCGTACCCGACGAAGTAGCCAAGGCTGTCGTTTTTCTGGCTTCGGACGAAAGCCGCTACGTTACCGGAGCAGAGCTGTTCGTCGATGGCGGATTCGCTCAAGTCTAAAGCAATAGCTTTCGGCCGGACCGATCCTATCCGGCCAAGGAGTGAACTATGGCGATTCAAGAAGTGCGAGTGCAGCGTTTCAGTGTCACCAGCACGAGACCATTCGAAGACGTTGTGGCTCATATCGAGAGTGGCATTGGCCGTCCTGATATGGCTCGATTTCGAAAAGATATTACCGCCTCGAAGTCGTTCGCTGAGCTGGAAGAAATCGTCAACGGCGCGGTCGGACCATCCGGGTTGATGGAGTTTAGCCGTTTCGATCTGGGCGAGATTGCGCGCAAGCAACATGGCGGCGCCACACCTCGCAGCCTGCGCGTCGTTGCCGGAAATCCGCTGATCATGAAGCGGATGCTGGATCATGTGCCAGATGCCGGTTCGTATGCGCCAGTCACGATCCTGATCGACGAACGCGTCGACGGCGTACATCTCTCCTACGACAGAATGGCCAGCCAGCTCGCGCCTTACCAGAGCGAGGAAGCGCTCACGGTAGCTCGGGATCTGGACTCCAAAGTCGAGTCGCTTCTGAACGCCGCGGCTACAGCCTCGCGATAAGAGCCATGTCGGCCCTAGCGGCAACAACGCCGAGCCTGGCCCAACCGCTTCGCGTAGGGCCATCTCCCCAGCAGCTGGCTGGCCGCAGTAACGTTGACGCTGGCGACTTTCGCGGAGTTGCTGGACAACAGCATCGCCTGGGCGGCCGCGGACCGGCGCACTAAGCAGTTTGCTCAATCGCAGTCGATTCTTCCGCCAAGAAGCAGAGGCCTTGGCCGTTCGCCAGCTTCCATCCGAAGCAGGCCCGTTGGATTTTCGGCGAATGGCCGGGTTAGAAGCCTTTCACATCCGACAACTGCGGTTAATCCGTCCGCCACAGTGGATAAAAACCGATCAGGCCTAAGATCGGTCCGGGCAACAATACCCACGCTACACTTAGCCCCAAACGCCCAAAAAGCGATGTCGCCAGCGCGATCGAGGCAATGGTGATGGCAAAGCCCACTGAATTCTGAATAGCCAGAACACTCCCTACCAGATCTGACGGAGCCGCATGAGCAGACAAAGCGGAAAACTGCGGCGAGTCCGCTACCACAGCAGCGCCCCACACCAGAAGAACGACGATAAAAGTTTGTGGTGAAAGCTGCCTCCAGCCGGCGGCAACAATGAAGCAGCAGAATCCCGAGACAGTAAGTGCCAGCGCAGCCACAGGAGCGCTGCCGATCTTACGGCTCATCACGCCGCCCACGATGCAGCCGAGCGAGCCCGCTGCGATGATGAGGAAGGCTAGCCCTGAAACGCTTAGCTGGGGAAGCCTGGTGTGTACGGCAGTCGCAACCATCAGAGGAACGAGCGTCCAGAACGTGTAGAGCTCCCACATGTGGCCGAAGTATCCTAAGGCGGCGGCGCGAAGATTCTTCGACTTGAAAGCGCTCAGAACGCCACCGCTTATTGCAGAACCCTTTGGCCGAAGCGCAAGATGCGGACCGTCTCCCAGGACGAGAATGAGCAGCGCGCCCGCCAACGCAAGCCCGGATGAGGTAAGAATAACGATCTGCCAATTCCACTGAGCTCCGAAAAATCGAACCCCCTGTGGAAGCGCGGTGCCGAGCGTAAGCATACCCACCAAATAGGCTAGTGCCGAGCCGGTTTTCGTCGGCGCCCAACTCACAATCAGCTTCATACCGATCGGATAAATGCCCGCCAGGCAAATTCCTACCAGGAACCTAAAAACGGTTCCGGTCAGCAGGCCGCGGGACAAGAGTGCGAAACCGGCGTTAAACGTTGCTCCCAGCACCGCGCACACTACAAAGATGGTGCTCGCAGGGAACCGATCGGCTAGTCCGCTCAGCGAGAACGTCAGTGTTCCCAGGATGAAGCCGAGCTGAACCGCATTGGTGAGCAGGCCGATTCCGGAAACGCCTATTCCCCACGCGTGCATGAGATCGGGGGCGGCGCTGTTGGCGCTAAACCAGAGCGACGTCCCGAACAGTTGAGCGCTGGCGATCGTCGCAACGGGGAAAGAGCGAGGAAATGGCATCGCTATCTTAATCGTCCTCGAAGGCGTATCTGGAAGGAAGTTGTCGACCTATCGACTCTCCCGATCAACAACAAATAGCACGTTCGCTTATGTGAGCAAAATCAGAGAGTCCTGGCTGAAAGAGAAGCCGGGTAAAGTTCGGGTGTCATCACGGCGTGAGTTTCTTGGTCGCTTCAACTGAAAATCTCCCTGCGCGATTGACACCTGTGTCCAGATCCCGACACTGCTATCCACCTGTTTGTTCTCTGCCGCTGCCGTAAGCCATTGGAAGGTCTCCTACTTGCGGCAACTTTGAGGTTTGGA
>Ga0210396_10003533_pt1 | contig 15540 bp, 13 predicted proteins | sample IncBWH17OmetaG_FD_155466 | JGI IMG/M metagenome (GOLD analysis project Ga0210396, IMG submission 155466) | Forest soil microbial communities from Barre Woods Harvard Forest LTER site, Petersham, Massachusetts, United States - Inc-BW-H-17-O ... | reverse complement strand
GTGACTGCGTTAATGGCCTGGCCCAGGTTCCACTCGGCAAGAGCAGAACCACAGGGCGCCAAACAGATGGCAGCACCGGCTGAACCGAGAACGCCCAATGTGCACCGAGCGAAACGAGTCGCTCCTCAAGAGTGCGGATGGAAGCATGGCGACAGCGGCCACTCGGCGGGAGAACAACGTTGTTTCACCAAGCAGTGAAGAATCAACTTGACTCCGACCGGCCTTCTCATGGAAGGCCATTCTCAACTTCTCGAAGGCGGGCAACAACAATCTGACCGAAGCATTCAAGGACAACGTCGTAATCGATTATGCGGGATTGCGCACAAACGATCTGTCAGGCCCCGGACGACAACGCTTCCGCGATTTGATTGACCTCTATATAAAGAACATGGACGAAGGCCACGCTCGCGTGAAGATGGACGATGTGGACCGGCACCTCGACCAGACTTGGTTCACTTGGATCGGTGGCACTCAGCCGGACAGCACGTTTTATTACCACGTTCAGAGCCCGGTGGTCCTGATCGAATTTGATCACCAGCTGCCTGCAAACCTGAAAAAGTTTGCCACTGACCCCATGAAGCCGACTCAGCAGCACATTCATTGCGTTGTACGAACACCGAATGGAAATGACTACGGCAAGGACCTGCTGCGGCAACACTACCTGGCCCATCCCCACACGACCTGAGCGACCGCACGCAAGGAGGAAACCGGAAACGCTTGCCGGTAACGATAAGCCGGCTTCTCGCTAACAATCGGTCGATCACGGGTAGCGCGTTTGAACTAAGCCGCTAGCGCGGCGGACGCTACCGCGTGGTCGTTGCCGACATTGTTGCCCGTGTAAGGTTTTGGGTCACAAGGAGGTTACTGTGACCCGACTCAGGAAGCTGATGCTGGACGAACTCCAGCGTCGCAACTACGCTCAGAACACCGTTCGTGCTTACATCCACGCCATAGAGGATTTCGCGAGGTCTTCCACCGTCTAGTCTCTAGATCTCTGGCGTTGCGACAGCACGGCCAAAGTAGCGGCTGGAAAAGCATTCGAGCGAGGCCGATTGGTGGTGAAGCGGAGGTTTATCCGGAAAGGCTTGTCTTCCTTGCTGGCTGCGGATTTCACGGCCCACTGTTGACATTCTTACATTCTCAGAATAGCTTGAATGGCAATCGGCGAACGGAAGAGTGAAGCTCGCACCGAGCTTCGCGTCCGAGGGGGCTTCTTCTCGTCGCTTTCTCCAGGAATGATTGCGGTTTTGACGCGAGCTAAGGCGTCCGGGCGGATGTGTTCGCAACGATCGACGTGGCTAGAGCACTATAGTCTCTGATGTCGCCGCGCTGGCGACTAGGAGTTACGATGAGTCTCTTCTTGGATTCGGTACAAAAACACTGGCGCAAGTACGCTATCTTCCTGTTTCTCTTTCTGGTGGTTGCCATGGTTGTCACCACCGTCATCTCCAAGATATATCAGTTCTGGGATGTCGGTTCTAACTCCTATTTTGCTCGGCTCAAAGGCGACGGCTGGGAATTTCAGCGTGGCGCTGCTACGGTTGCGCCGGATCAATTTGGCGACCAGTTCTCGACGGTAAGGTACTTATGGCAGGGATGGAAGCCTGCCGACAGCTTGTGGTTCTACACCACCACCCAGGGTTCTGACCTGCTGCCCTACGACTTCTTCATGGCCCTTGAAAAGCCAAACAGCACCGAGCCTTTCCGCTCCAACGAGAACCTGAACTACTACCACTACCTGCCGCAAAAGGCCACCGTAAGCAACCCGGATGCATTGCCCGTTGGTTTCGTGAAAGACACCTACAAGGGCCATGCCTACCTTGGTTTTACCTGTGCCGCGTGCCACACCGGCCAGGTGAACTACCAGGGTATTGGCATTCGCATCGACGGTGGCCCAGCCGGAAGCGACATGGTTTCCTTCTTGCAGGATCTGGCCACGGCCGTATGGACAGTCCGGACCGACGCCCAGGGCACTCGCCCGCGATTCGTCAAGAACGTGATGAATCGCGGCCACTACTCTTCAGAAAAGGACGTCGTCGACGATCTGCAGAAGTACGCCCAGCGCCTGTCCATGTACAACATCATCAACCATAGCGAAACTCCTTACGGATACTCGCGCCTAGACGCATTCGGACGCATTTACAACCGAGTTCTGGAACACCTTATTACACAAGAGAAACTCAAAGAACAACTCAACCTGACGGTGGCGGATTTAGTGAAGGAGGGCACGCTGACACAGGCCGACGTTGATTCCATCCTGCCCCAGCAGAAGGGCGGCGTGCTGAGCGACAAGCAGCGGGACCACCTGGCGCTGCGGCTCTCACAACAACTTTCCCTGAAGACTCAACTGAAATTGAATCAAAGGATTTACAACCGGCCCGATGCGCCGGTCAGCTACCCATTTTTGTGGGACATTCCGCAGCATGATTACGTGCAATGGAACGGGATCGGTGCGAACGCCGGTCTGGGATCCATTGGCCGTAATACGGGAGAAGTGATCGGCGTTTTTGGCACGCTGGATTGGGCGGAAGAACCTGGCACCTCGCTCTCCTCGTTCATCAGCGGTCAGGGCATTCACGCCAGCCACATCGCCTTCAATTCTTCCATCAATGTGCATAACCTGCGTCTCATCGAAAGCCGGCTGAGGCTTCTGCAATCTCCACAATGGCCTGAAGACATCCTCGGCAAAATTGATCGGGATCGAAAGGCGCGAGGAGAGCGCTTGTTCACAACTTACTGCGAAAGCTGTCACACCAGGATCAAACGCGACGACCCGAACCGGCGCGTCGTCGCACACATGGAAAGACTCTCCGATATCGGTACCGACGAAAAGATGGCTAGGAATGCGGCCACGTATGCCGGGTGGAGCGGGATTATCAGAAACCAGTATGTACTTGCCGGTCCCGGAAACATACTGATCAACGAAAGAGCGCCGGTCGCGTCGCTATTGACAAAGGCTACCCTGAGCGTAGTTGCTACTCCGGAAGATAAGAATTTTCTGGAGCGCGGGTATCAGTGGGCCTATGACTTGATAGCCGGATTCTTGAGCAACGATATCAAGCCCTCGCTCAAGCATGGAAGCTACGACCCCGACACCTCAGCCGATCCATACGCGTCCCTGCTTTCCTACAAGGCGCGTTCCCTGGACGGCATCTGGGCAACCGCGCCTTATTTGCACAATGGGTCCGTCCCCACTCTGTACGACCTGTTGCTGCCCAAGAAGGGCGAGAAAGATCCGGCGAACGGCGAATATCGGCCCGATAAATTCCAGGTCGGATCGCGCGAGTTTGATCCGGAAAAAGTAGGGCTGAAGAGCAACGGATACAACGGATTCACCTTTGACACCAGCCATCTAGGCAATAGTAACGCCGGACATAACTACGGCACAGGGCTGGACAAAGAAAAACGGCTGGATTTGCTGGAATATCTCAAGAGTTTGTAACGTTGGCACAGCCCCGATCACCATATAAAGCCAGGGACAGGACCGGAAGGAGAACGAGCATGAATGCGCAAACCATTCCTAGACCGACCAACTACCTGGAACAATTTGACGCAGCCGCTCCCGCGGAGAAGTATCCTCTGGTTCGCCACTGGATCGATACCGAGCCCCTGCCGTTCTTCAAAGAGCTACGCGAGAAGCGTCCGATCCTGGTGACGCCAGTTTGCACCCTGATTACGCTCTTCGATGACGTCACGGAGGTGCTGAACATGCCACGGATTTTTACCGTGGCACTCTATCTGCCAAAGATGCAGAACGGCATTTATCTGATGGCGCATGACGATGACGCGCTGCACACCCGGGAAAAATCGCTCATGCAGGGGATGCTGAATCGGGACGATCTACCTCAAGTCCGCACCATGGTTGCGAAGATCTCGAAAGACTTACTCGATGCCGCCAGCGGCCACATGGACGCGATCAACGGCTACTGCCGCATGGTCCCGGCGACGCTGGTTCAGGAGTATTTCGGGCTCACCGGAGTCGACAAGAAAGACCTGATCGAATGGTCGTATTGCAACCAGGCCGACACTTTCTATAACCAGCCCTTCGACCTTATCTCGGACCAACAACGCAAAGAGATTTCGGATCGTCATAACCAGGCAGGTGAACAACTAAGCAAATACATCACCGAACTCATTCTCAAACGCCTGGTGGTGGTGAAGGCGGAGCAGGGCGAACACTTATTGCTAGCACCCTGGTATCTGTTGCGCTCCCTGGTGCGTAAGTTGATAGGCAAACAAGACAACCGCTTGACGGACGACATCGTCACACGAATGATACGTACGGCATATCCGGGAGCGGTGGATTTCGATATTAAGCGGCTTGGAATCAATGCGGGCGGACTGTTGATAGGTGCCATTGAGACTACCTCTCAAGCGGTCGCTCAGGTGATCGAGTACCTGCTGAATGATCCCGGATGGCTGGCGAAGTCAAAAAGCGCCGCGCAGAACGACAATCCGACCGAATTCGACGGCATCGTCTGGGAGGCTCTCCGTTTCGTTCCGATTTCTCCTTTCTTGTTTCGCCAGACAGCGAGCGACTATACCGTGGCCAAGGGGACCGATCACGCGACTACGATTAAAATCGGAACCTACATTCTTCCTGTCACTCAATCGGCGATGTTCGACCCGAAGGCGTTTGAAAACCCAGACACATTCATACCCGGCCGCAACTGGTATCACTATTTTCACTTCGGCTTCGGCAGTCACGAATGTCTGGGCAAATACGTCGGCATGGTCATGATCCCGGAAATGGTGCGCCAGATCCTGCTCCGGCCCGGCATCAAAGCTAACGGCAGCATCGACTATCAAGGCGGCCACCTGCCGCAGCGCTACGATCTTTCCTGGGGTTGACCATACTGATGACTCGGAACGTCTTTAACGGAGCGGTTTGAGCCTCGCGGAACCAAGCCGGAGAAGCCAAGTGGCTGAACCGGATTATAGCGGTGCGATAGAACCGCGAGTCTGCGTCACGGGCCAGAAGTCCTCTTCGGGGACATCGCCATCGATGTCCTCCAAGCCCGTTTCTGCGCCGCAATGCCGTTCGTTGCCACGGTGGGCTGCAATACTTTCGGCTATCGCTGCGTTTTCGTGTGCGTAGCCGAGGAATACTTCGGCACTTGGCGCGTCGGCCACTTTAAGTGCGGCAGGGACTGTCGGCGGCCCCGATGGCGATAAGGATCGAACGCGCCCAAGTTGCGCCGCAGGTCAGCGTACAACTCGATTCTGGATTGGCTGACCTTAAACAACCAGGGCTGTGTGTTGAAAGCGTTCGAACTGAGGATAGCCGCGTGTACCAAGGCGATAGGCCCTTGCTTCGCGTCCTCGGGCCAGGTTTTCCACGGCTCAAAGGCAGGTCCCTCTCCAAATTCTGGCGAATCCTGGCCAAAGGCCCGCCACACTTGGCCGTTAGCGACCATGATTGTCATCACGGCTGAGCCGCAAAGAAACGAACTGCGTTCCATAACTTCCTTCTGCGCACTGAAGCACTACCGGATGCCCGCGAAACTTTCAGCCTGCTCTCAAATTGACCGGTTCTGTGATGTAAAACTGACAACCATCCTGATCGCCTTTCCATCGGCAACCGCGAAGGTCTCGCAGAGGCAGTGAAGCGATCACGACGCTGCCACCGGCAATGAACGCGATCTAAGAATCTGATACCGATTCTCGCGATAGCGGCGGCTGAAAATCAGAGCTACAACCAGTAACGCAATTGGGGTTAAGACGCTGGCCTCTGGACCAACTTTTCCGCCTGTGAGCCAGTGCGGACCACTAAACGCAGAGGTGAGCAGACTGTTGCGGGGCGACAGGCCGCTGTCCGGGACACCGTAAAAAAAGGTCTCACCCCAATCGTATGCCATGTGAAATCCCACGGCGCACCAGAGATTCCCGGTGCGCCACAAAAATAAGCAAAGCAGGAGCCCAAACATCACAACCGCGATCGAGCCCACTACATTCTCATTTACATCGGCGAGGAGATGACCTAGGCCAAACAGGCCAGAAATCACGAACGCCGCCGGCCAGAAACGGATTCCGGAAGTCAGTGTGTATGGGACGTACCCGCGAAACCCGAATTCTTCAAACAGTGCAACCACGAGGAATGTTATGGTCCATGCGACCAGAGAAGACAAAATGGTCGTCCCGTGAATCGTCAAGCCGACCACACGAAACCCGTGCAGCAGGAACATGGCCAGCAATGTGCCGTTGATCGCCAGGAAGCCTAACAGGGCGCCGAACCAGAACTCCTTTCCGAAGGCCTGACGCGGAGGCAAACCGTATTCGCTGAACTTGCGATGCTCGATTCTCCCCATGATCCAAGTCGCAATGCAAATGACGGTTAAGATTATCGCGTCGCCACCGCCCAGTCCGGCGGGAGTGATCGTACCCGGGGGAAGACCGCCGGGACCTCCGAGACTCGGAAAAAGCCGGAGAATAGAGGGCAAAACCGCCAACGGAACGCCGGCCAAGGCAAGGAAGATGAGCAACCGCCATCCCGCTCGCAGACCGTTAGTTCCTACGATGATTGACTTCCAACTGGCGGCGGGCTGGGGGCGTGAATGGGAAGGATCAGTCATGATTGTGGCCGCCTTCCACCGCTTTTGGTCGATTTTGGAACGGAACCAATTCTAACGTCATGGACACGAAGTCTATTCGAACTTCGCGTGCCGGCTAAGCAAGTCCATTCCAATAAGACCGTGATGAAAATCGTCACCCACGAGTTTAGAGAAAACTTGAGCGGGTCGAAGCTCCGTGTTCAAGCCTCCGATTCGCAACGATATCTCTGGCAACACGATCGTTGCTCTCTCGTTTGCGCCACCTACTTGTGTTATTTCTTGCTTACTCTCAGTTCCGCGCTCTTTCACGAGAGCGGGAAAATCATTTGCGAAGCGTGTCCACAGCTGCGACCCTGACTGGTCACCAGTATCCAAATCGAAATCGAGTTCCTTGCCCTCGAACTGCATGCGCGCCACAGGACTAAGGCCATCGAAGCACAAATCGTTGCCATCTTTTGTAGACTGTCTCGATCCAGACGAGACCTCGACAATTCCATTCCGATTCCACCGAATCGACTGCAAAGCGGCCGCGATCTGAATCCCAATTACACCACGCTCGCCGCGTGGCCAGTCGCTCATCGGTTCCTGCGAATCCGGCACAATCAAAAAGGCAACATTCCTCATTTCTACCTCGGCAATCGCAAGTTTATTCACAACGGCCGTGCGCATCTTTGCGCTTCCCCCAGCAGAATCGGCCACGCTTGCCGAGGCTTCATCAATTCCAACTCCCAGCATGCGGGCTTCCGATTCACTCATCATTGAGAAGTTCGCACCCGTGTCCAGCAGCCAGTGAACCGTCTTTCCGTGAATCGGCACCGGCAGCTTCACTCCGTCCTTTCCAATATCTGCGTGAATCCTGGCGGGCCTAACTCTGATCGTGGACTGATCTGGGTATTTGCTCCACGCGGCAAACAATACGCGAGCGTTTTGGACGTCCTCATCTACCGGCTTGACCTTCAAAACATCGTCAAGCTGTTCGACTGCTCTCTTGTATTGGCCCGAACGGATATGAAGATACGCGAGCATGCTTTGCGCGTCTTCAGCACTATCGGAGGTGGGGTGGAGAGTGATCGCCTCGTGCAGATATTTCTCCGCTGCCACAGCGTCATTGAATGCCGAGGCGACCGCGCCCTTGTACGAGGCGGGCGCGTCGCGGCCCTCTATCATTTGGCGAAGTTCAAACCAGCGGTGCTGGTCGTACAACGATTGCAGCGCTGGGTCTTTCCCCTCCGTCCCTCTATTCTGGAGCATTTTCTGCACTTTGGTCCTGATAAATGCATAATGAATCGAGGGTAAAGAATCAAAAGCCGCCGCTTTCTCGAAGAAATCTTTTGCCTTTGCTGCATCACCCTTGCCCTGATAAGCCAAGCCCAACCAATAAAGAGTGCGAGCATCCTGCAAGTCCGCCTGCTGAAGTTCTACAACGGCATTGGCATAGTCTTTTTCCGCAAGCGCAATCCTGCCCGCCATCTCGTGCACTTGCTGCAGCTCACCGGGGTCCTTACTCTGTTCTGCGCCTTTACGGAACTCGGCTGCATGGGCCTTTGCCGCCGCGTAATCTCTCTGTGCGATGGCAAGAGCCGCCAGGTCGAAGTGGTGGCGAAGGGTCCAGTTGTCTCTCACCTCCTGGGGAAGATTCGAGGTCCCAATGCTTTGCAGCGCATCGTCGAACTTGCGCTTCGCGCCGTCATAATTTCCCATCTCCACCATGATCCATCCTTGCAGCTGAAGAACCAGGGCGATCGCCGTGGGATCCTTTCGCGCTACGGAAAGGTCATACATTTTGTCGACCGGCTTCAAGGCCTGGTCGAACTTGCCCCCATCGCAGGCCAGGATCGCCATGCCAAAGTATGCCGCCCGCTGGTCGCTTTCGTTCTCCGCTTTGTCCGCCATTTCCTGCAATATGGCTTGTGCCGCCTCAGGCCTGCCTAGATACATCTCATCCGCAGAAATCCCGTAGCGAGAAGATTCAAACTTGGGATTAATGGCCAGCGCCTTACGGTATTGCACGATTGATTCTTCAAACTTGCCCATCTTCAGCAACAACTCCGCGTAAGCGTCGTAGGGATCGGGGCTATCCGGAATCAGCTCGGTGTACTTCTTGAATGCAACGCGGCATCGGTGTAATTGCCCTGTTCGCGGTAACAGTAGCCAAGAAGATCGTAAGCGGGTGCGAAGTCGGGTGCCAATGCAGTCATCTTCTTGGCATGATCAATCGCCAACGGGTATTGTTGTGTCGCAAAGTAGAAGTTTGCGAGCTCGTTCTCCGCGCGTTCATCCTTCGGGTAGGCTGCCACCAGTTTCTCCAGATTGCCTTTCCACTTCGCCGGGTCGCCCTTCAACTCGGCCTCGGTCGCCAGAATGAGAAGCTTCTCACCTTCTGAAACCTTGTCGGCGAGGCTCACCGCTTTCTGCACGTGCTCGAAGGCACCTTTAGGGTCCCGCACTGCGCTATTGGCGCGAGCCAACTCCGCGGATGCGAAGTCGGGATCAAGCGTGATGGCCTTCTCGAAGTGCGGGATCGCATCCTGCACGAGCCCCCGGTCGAAAAGGTCCCGCCCCAAAAGAAATTCTGTTCGCGCCTCCTCAGACTTGGTGGTAATGGGGATCTTCTGGCTACCGGTTGCAGCGGGCGGTTTCTCCTTCTGCGCATCGCTTGAGTGGGCCCAACACGCCGTGTTCACCCCGGCAACGAGCACCAACATCACGCACCAAGATTTGCGCAACCCCATAGACAAACTCCATTTCTAAACTTCAAACACTAGTTATGCGGAAAGGATGCACAACGATCCCGTCCGCCTTTCCCGCCCCCGGGCGCCACAAGGAAACGACCTGTGTTCGTGACCTCTCGCTGCTTCCGAGTGGCGGCAGACGTTGGCAAAACCTTCAATCTCGTCTTCGTTCTTTTCCATCGACCTGAGTCAGCAAACTACAGCAGTCTTAACTACAAAGAAAACCAAATTAGGATGGAAGGCTAAGATTGCCGGATGAGCGGCAGACTTGAAGCACCGCGGGCCGCGCATTCATCATCACTCACCTTATCCTCCGTCCGCGGCCTAATGCGCAGCAGTCGGTCTTAAACGGGTGGTGAGATCAAGAAAGCTGCCAGAAAGCAACCACTCATCCTCTGATCTTGACCGCCCGTCATAATGTCTGGCCGCCAACGTCGGTCGGGAGCCTAACCTCGGTGCATGGGCCTCAGACACGAGGCCGTTGGTTCAGCGGGATGAAGATGAAGCTGGTACGGGAGCGAGTGAGGCTTTACCCTGCCGTGGAGAGCCTACTTCAGAATCCTTGCGGCGGACCGCCCAGTAGTCTGCTATTTGTGTCACTCTATACGGAACCATGAGCTCCAAGACCAATAGACAGGACCGCTCAGACCACCTGGCTTACTGGTTGTGCCAGTTAGGCGGCTGGTCTGCGTTTGGGTTGCTTCAGCTGTCGTTCGAGCTGACTGTCAATTCTGCGCGCCCGGGATTATGGGTTGCGGTTTCGAGAGCCTTGCTGACCGCTGCCAGCGGGGTTCTCGGCAGCCACCTGTTGTATCTGCAGATGCGATGGCGGCAAACCCTGCAGAAACCGTGGTCCAAGCTGATAGTGCATTTGGGTTTGATGATTCTGGTCATGGCAGCAATTCTGGAGGCCATCGAATGCGTTCATCACTTGCTGATGCATGAATCGGCGCATCCTGCCCTGTCGAATCTGCCAGTCCTGCTTATCAATTGGGGCAATTGGACCATCCTCCTGGTGGCGTGGACAGGGCTGTACCTTGCGATTCATGAGGTGCGCGACCACCGCCGCCGGGAAGTCCGCGCCTTACGGGCCGAAATGATTGCCCAACAAGCACAACTGCGCGGCCTGCGCGCTCAGCTGAATCCGCACTTCTTCTTCAATTGTTTGAACAGTGTGCGGGAGATGATTGAAGAAGATCCGCGACGTGCACAACTGATGGTGACCCAGCTTTCTCAATTGCTGCGCTACTCGCTGCAGTCTGATGAAGTAGAACTTGTCTCGCTCGCGGAAGAGATTCTCGCGGTTGAGGACTACCTTGCTCTCGAAACAACCCGGTTTGAAGAAAGACTTCGGGTCTCGTGGAAAATTGCTCCCGAGGCCCGCTCCGGACGCCTTCCTCCCATGATTCTGCAAACACTGGTGGAGAACGCGGTGAAGCACGGCATCGCTCGCCGGTCTGAAGGGGGTGAGATTGGGATTGTCGCGCAAGTCGAGGGTGAAGAACTTCAAGTGGAGGTAATTAACAGTGGCAACCTCTCTGAGGAACGATCGGCGGCAGGACTGGGGCTTCGCAACGCGACCGAAAGACTAAACCTTCTTTATGGAGCACGCGCGCGGCTTGTGCTGGAAGGTACGTCCGACGGTCGTGTGCGGGCTCTGGTCACAGTGCCTCTCCGAGCTGAGGTGCTGGCATGAGAGTATTGTTGGTAGACGACGAGCGGCTGGCGCGAGCGGCTCTGCGGCGGATGTTGGCCTTCTATCCCGACGTGAATATCGTAGGCGAAGCGGCGAATGCCGAGGAGGCTAGGGTTCAGATTCGCCAGCTTCAACCTGACGTATTGTTTTTGGATATTGAGATGCCGGGCGCCAGCGGGTTGGAATTGGTTGAACAACTGGAGGACGTTCCGCTGATCATCTTCACGACCGCATATCCGGAGCATGCAGTTCGCGCATTCGAGCTAAGTGCGCTGGATTACCTGTTGAAACCGATCGTGGGCGAACGGCTGGCCTCAGCGCTCGAAAAAACCCGCAGAGCGGTTACCCAGACGGCGGGAGCGGCTTGCAATACCCGGCACATTCTTCTCCGCGAAGGCTCCCGTTCCTGGCTGGTTTCGGTGGATCGAATCCAGCTACTAAAATCCGAGGGAAACTACACGCGAGTTTACCTTGAAGGAAACCGAGCGAGCCACCCACTGATCTACCGGTCGCTCAGTGCACTTCAGGCGCGGCTGGACCCCGCAGTCTTTTTTCGAGTAAGCCGGTCGCACATTGTAAATGTGCGCAAAATCGTGTCGATTCAGCGGAGGACAGAAGGCAACCTTGCCGCGACACTTCCCGGAGGATTGGAAGTGAACATCTCACGGAGACGTTCTCGCAGACTCCGGGAAGCTCTGACTCTCTAACAAAAGGTGGTGTCCCTGGATCGCAGTAGGTCCTCACGACTTCTAGGCGGGACAGCCGGAGCATTCGCTTAAAACCCGCCAAACACGTCCTGCTGTGTCCGAATGCCATTTACCGACGCATCACCTCTTGTTCTCAGTCGAGGCAACGACCAACACCCTGAATGAACGCGATCTTTGTTGGTAGTTCATCATGCCGTTTAGCTTGTCTCACAGCAACCAGGCTTTAAGTAATGGAGTTGGACCGACGACCGGTGACGCGGGAAAAGATGCTGGAACCCCGTAATTAGAGAGCTGATCGAACCGGTTACTATTGTCAGCCCCGAAGCCCAGGAATTCCGCGTGAAGTCGCTGAAATGACAGCAGACCCGTTACTCCCTTCAGCACTGCATCGGCATCACGAGTACCGCTGTTAAATCCGCTCACAACCTGTTCTAACCGCTTGAATCCTTCCGTGGCCCACGCTCGCGGTCAATTCGGGTATGCAACGCCCAGTTCGAATAAAAAGCCAAAGCCGGAAATCTCCGTACGGTCCGTACATGCTCGAAAAGCCTACGCACTTCCGCCATGACGTAAACCATGTCGCCTTCCCGGTTGAAACCGTACTCCGGTTGGCCATTCAATTTGCGTACGATTTCGTTCTGCATGCCGCTTACTCTCTGAGCTACTCTTAGTTCGCTCCGGTGGACTCTTATACTTAGAATTATGCACACGGTTGGCGCACAGAGATATATACCGCACGTGGATCTATCATGGTTCCGAAGGTGTAGTCGGCTGTTGGAATGTCAGTGGGAGTTCCTTCATCTTCGTGACTGGCATTCCGAGATGGCGTGCCAATTTACATCCCAGTTGCCAAGGCTAGGATTCCAGCAGCGCCCGTAGCTTGTGAGCGTATCTGCGACTCGAGGTGACCACCGTTCCTTCTGCCAGTACGATGTCGTAAACCCCATCGAACATCGGGCGAATCTCGCTAATGCAGGCACCGTTCACGATGGCCGATTTCCGCACGCGGATGAAGTGGTGTGGCGCCAGCTTCTCTTCCAGGTGTGCCAGGGTTTCCCGCAACAGGTGACTGTCTTTGGTGGTATGTATGCAGGCATAGTTTCCCGCGGCTTCAATCCACAAAACGTGGGAAACGGGAACAAAGAAAATCCGCTTCTTGTCCTTCACCACAAAGCGTTCCAATGGGCGAAGACTACGGAGGGATTCGAGCAGTGGTTCGAGACCTCGATTTGCATTACCGCGCTGTTCGAGGACCTGGAGTGCATGCGCCAGCGCCTTGGTAAATCGATCCTTATCATATGGTTTCAGGAGATAGTCAACAGCGTGCACTTCGAATGCACGAATGGCGTGCGCATCGTGAGCGGTGACGAAGACATAAACGGGAGCTGGGCTGGTCGATGGCTCCACATTTTCGATGACTCCAAAACCATCCAGATCTGGCATCTGCACATCGAGAAAAACGATGTCGGGATGAAGTTCATGAATCTGCTCCACCGCACTTATTCCGTTCGCCGCCTCGCCTACAACTTCAATGTCGCTCTGTTTGGCCAGATAGCGGCGGATACCGCGGCGGGCGATCGGTTCGTCATCGACGATGAGGACTCGCGTCTTCATGCGAACTCCGCAGTGGAATGGTGATGATGGCCTCACAGCCTCGACCGTCGCCCCCGGTAAGTTCCAGCGACGATTCGTCCCCGTAGAGCTGTTTCAAGCGTGACTGGACATTGGTGAGTCCGACGCCGAATCGCAGGCGCGATACCGGTGCCGGACCCGGGCCATCATCGCGGACGCAGAGCCAAACTCTGCCGTTGTGGCGTTGCGCAGCGATCTCCAGCCGACCAGCGGCGGAATCGACGCTGATGCCGTGCTTGATGGCATTCTCAACCAGTGGCTGAAGCGCCAGGCTCGGTACAGAGACTCCGAGAAGGTCAGATGGCACGTTCATGTGAACTTTCAAGCGATCATGAAAGCGTGTCTGTTCGATCTCCAGATACTTGCCGACGAACTCGAGCTCGCTCTGCAAGGTGATCTCGTTCTCCCGCCGTTCGAGGGCCATGCGCAGCAAGTCGCCGAGGCTGGCCAGCAGATGGCTTGCAGCATCGACGTCTTCCTGCATCAGGATTCCAATGGTGTGAAGACTGTTGAACAAAAAGTGCGGATGTAACTGGCTCTTAAGGTTCTCAAGTTCGGCATGGGAGAGCTGCATTTCTAGTTGCGCCGCTCTGGTCTGGCGCTCCATCGCGGCCTGGTAAAAGTGGATCGACTGATACAGTCCTACAACTAACCAGTACGTAAGCACGCCAGTGAGGCTCATCGATACAACACTGCCTGTAAACGTCGGAAGAAGGCGCGGCGCACCAGAATCGGTTATGCGAAAAAGTAACCGCAGAAGTCCACTGCTCAGAAGGTATTCGGTGATAGATGCCAGGGGAGCCATCATGAGCGACGCGACTATGTGGATCGCTATATGAGATACAAACCTCGGCCCCGTCAACCGGAACCGTTTGGCTAGACCAATCACAAGCGGTGTGTACGCCGCCCATACGTTCCAGTAGACGAGTTCGATCGTGCCTACGAAAACCCAGTTGACGTGCCCGCCGCGAACCTTCTCCACCGCGATCTCCTGCACGGTGAACAACAGTCCTACAATCGTCCACGCACACGGGATCAAAATCCATCTCGTGCGTCCGGTATCTGGTGTGGCCTGTAGCAATGGGTGTGTCGATCTCTCCGGGACGGATTATAGCTGAGCCTTCGAAGAAGACATCACTGAGGACAGACCGCTTGTCTTATTTCGGGCGCCGCATGTCACTTTTCCTGCAAACATCGGTTTTTTGCGGCATATGTTCCATACCAGCTAACCTAGTCGCCATACGAGTGCCATGAACAAGACCGCAATTACTTCGCCGGAACTCACGCCGCCGGTCGGTCCGTTTTTCCAGGCGATCGAAGTCGGTGGTTTCCTCCATTTCAGCGGACAGGTCGCCCAAGACCCGGCCACTGGCAAGGTGGTCGAGGGGGGAATTGTGGCAGAGAAGGAGCGCATCCTCCAGAACCTCTCGGCGGTTCTCAAGGCGGCTGGCAAGAGTTTCGACGATGTCGTGCGCGCCGGTGTGTTTCTCACGAGCATGAGTGACTTCGCCGCGATGAATAGCATCTACGCAAAGTATTTCAGTCCGCCCTTTCCCGCCCGCACGACGATCGGGGCCGCCGCGCTAGCGCTTGGGGCCTGCGTCGAGATCGACCTCGTCGTCAAGGCTTGAGGCGGCGCATGGAGGGCCTCATTGCGGGCATCTTGAAAGCTTCAAAATGCAAATACTGATAGTGGGCATTGGCGCGTTGGGCGGAACAATTGCGGCGCGTGCCATCCGCACAGGACTGCCCGTCCGGCTTGCGGCTCGCAATACCGATTCCGCGGAGGCATTGCGCAGATCGGGCCTGCGAGTGTCTGGCATCGGAGGAGAGGTGAGGGCAGACGCTATCAACGTTGCCGCAATTGAGGACTACGGAAAACGAGACCAATTTGACCTGATCCTGCTGGCCACCAAAGCGCAGGACACGCTGGAAGTCGCGCCCCGCGTGTTGCGCCTACTCGCGCCCGGCGGGTTTATGTTGCCTATACAGAACGGCGGGGTTGCGCGGGTGCTTGCGGATCGTCTGGGCGAAGATAAAATCCTTGGCGGATTCTCAAATCTTGGCGCCACGATGGTTGAACCCGGTGTCTACGAGCAGAAGAATGCCGGGCATCTGGTGATAGGCGAACTTGCCGGTGGCGTCAGTGAGCGCATCGATCGGGTTGCGCGCACGTTGGGTCGAGCGATTGAGGTCAAGGCATCTTCAAACATCACCGGTGC
>Ga0210396_10003532_pt1 | contig 15540 bp, 16 predicted proteins | sample IncBWH17OmetaG_FD_155466 | JGI IMG/M metagenome (GOLD analysis project Ga0210396, IMG submission 155466) | Forest soil microbial communities from Barre Woods Harvard Forest LTER site, Petersham, Massachusetts, United States - Inc-BW-H-17-O ... | reverse complement strand
GTTGCCCGTGACGGATCTATCGACCCGCTCCTCGGCTTACACTTCCGCAATGTTCTCCGAGACGCGCTACGCGATGAACGGGGACTTGCGCGTCGCCTATCGCGCGTCGCCCGAGGGCGAGCGAGACATCGTGCTCGTCCCGGCGTTTTTCAGCAACTGTGAGGACTTTCCTGAGCAACCGTCTCTTCGGGGGTGGGCGGAGGCGATGACATCGCTCGGTCGGCTCATTTTCTTCGACCAGCCGGGCATTGGAGTGTCTGATCCCGTCACGTCGGGCGCACTGCCGACATTGGAGCTATGGGCCGACAGCATCACTGCGGTGTTGGATGATCTCGGGAGTCGTGAAGCGGTGCTCGTCGCGATGTCCGGCGCGCTCCCGGCGGGGGCGCTGTTTGCGGCGACACATCCGTCGCGCACAGCCGGGCTCGTCGTGCTGGAGAGCTACGCGAATCCGATGGCTGAGCGCACCACCGAGGGACCCGCAGCCGAGCAGACCGCTGACGCCATGGCCGCCATGTGGGGTACCGGGGAGATTCTGCATGTCCTGAATCCGGACATGCCGTGGAACGAGGAGATTCGGGCAGCGTGGGCACGCTATGAACGCCTGGGGGCAAGCCCAGGGACTGCTGCTCGCATGATGTCTCTGCTGGCCGAAACGGATGTACGGGCGTTGCTTCCCACAGTCCGTGTCCCGACACTCGTCCTCCATCACATCGACGACCCCTTTTTCCCGCCCGAGTGGGGCAAGGACGTCGCTGATCGCATACCGGGCGCGAAGTTCGTTGAGCTGCCGGGGCGCAACATGCTCCACATCGTGGAACCGTGGCGCGAGTCCTTTCAGGAGATCGCCAAATTCCTCACCGGTGAGCAAGCAGAAATGGCCGATGATCGGATGCTTGCGACGCTGCTGTTCACCGACATCGTGGATTCGACGCGCCGAGCGGCGGTGATGGGCGACCGTGACTGGCATGCCTTGCTTGATGCGCACGACGCCGTCGTCCGGGCGCAGCTCGCTCGGTTTCGAGGCCGCGAGGTGAATACCTCTGGCGATGGCTTCCTGGCGATGTTCGACGGCCCGCAGCGAGCGATCCGCTGCGCCATGGCAATCCGCGACGCGGTACAGGCACTAGGCATTCAGGTGCGCGCCGGGTTGCACACCGGCGAATGCGAGGTCCGCGGCGACGACATCGGCGGAATCGGCGTGCACATCGGGGCGCGGGTGAGCGCCCTGGCAGGGCCGAACGACGTGCTCGTGTCCAGCACACTGCGCGACCTCGTGATCGGGTCAGGGCTCGAGTTCGAAGACCGCGGCACGCACGAGCTTAAGGGCGTGCCCGGCGAATGGCACCTCTTCGCCGTCGCTTCTCCGTAGCAGTGGCTTTCGGCGAAAACTCATCTCGCCTCGGCGATTGGATTCAACCGGTCGCCCCGGTTCCTCGAATGACTACGCGGTGCACCGTGCAGCGGCAGACGCTGTCGCTCCTGGTAGCTAGTGTTACTTTCCGTGCCGGTTCCTGACTTCCAGACACTCATGCGTCCAGTCTTGGTTGCGATCGACGGGGGTGAGCCGAAGTCACAAGCCCAGATCAGGGACATCGTTGCATCCGCGCTGAACGTCTCCGATGACGATCGACAGGTGATGCTACCCAGTGGCAACCAGGCCATATTTGCCAACAGAGTTGCTTGGGCGATAACGCACATGGCACAAGCTGTACTGATCCTTCGGCCAGAGCGAGGACGGTACGTGCTAAGTGAGCGCGGCAAAAGCGTGCTCCAAGAACACCCCGAGCGGGTGGACCTAAAGGTGTTGCAGCAGTTTTCCGAGTACCAGGACTTCCGGACTCGCAAGAGCGAGAAAAACGCGGAGAAGCCGGTGACTGTGGTCTCTGACGAGTTATCGCCGAGCGAGGCGGTTGGTGCGCTCGTGGAGGACTCGTACGACACGCTGGCGGCGGAGTTGCTTGACCGCATCTTGCTGCAGCCGCCCGCCTTCTTGGAGACGTTGTCGTTGAAGCTTTTACGCGCGATGGGTTATGGGGGGCGCGAGTCGCTGTTGGAGCACACCGGCAAGCCGGGAGACAGCGGACTTGATGGGGTGGTGCGTCAAGATGCTCTTGGGCTTGATTTGGTCGGTGTTCAGGCCAAGCGGTACGACAAGGACAGCACCGTGGGGCGTCCAGACATTCAGGCGTTCGTCGGGGCTTTGCAGGGTGCCCAGACAAGTCGGGGCGTGTTCGTCACGACAGGGAAGTTCTCACCGGGTGCAAAGCAGTTCGCGGAGAACGTCGCCATGCGTCTTCGGCTCATCGACGGCATGGAGCTGACCAAACTGATGGTCCGTTACAACGTCGGCGTCCAAGTACGTGAGACGTTCGACTTGAAGCAGATTGACGAAGAAACTTTCGAGGAATGACCCATCGCTGCGCGACGACAAATAGCATCCGCCAAGCCTCATCTTCGACCGACGCCTCGAGCGACAGCTTCGACCGCTTCTGCGACGCGACGCCGCATCGCCTCGTCGTCGGTGTCCCCCGGCCGCGTGTAGATGTGATCGCGGAGCGTAATGACCGACAGTTCATACGAGTCGGTGTACTCCTGATCATGCATGTCGAAGTAGTTGATCGTCAGACTGAACTCTTCGGGCACGGGTTCAAAAGGCTCGCCGGAGCTCTGATAAACGTCGTACATCGTCATACCAGGCCCAAAGGTCGGAATCGTGCGGCTATACCTCCGCTGAAGGTATGGCGTGGTCATCCCAGCTGCTTCCGCGCCTTCCAATACCGGAAGTTCTGGATCGAACTTGAACGTGACGTTCTTGGCGACTGAGGGCCCGACATTCCGAACAATCAGCTCCGCCACATCCGATAACACGCCAGGGCGAATTTCGGCGATCATCACGGGCCTTGTGCGATCGCGGCTATCTCGCCTCAGTGCCACGAGAGTCCATATTGCGACGGTCGCGGCTGTGACGGTGGCGATCGATCCCATCGCGGTCCAGGTCGTCGTCGGGGTAGCCCAGTGGCGTGATGCCAGGAATCCGGTGACTGCTAATAGAGTGCCGAAGCCAACGGCACCAAAGCTGACGGTCTTAACAACGCCTTTCGTTGGATCTGACACTGCCACTCCCCTCCCGCTTTTGACATCCTCGCCTGGCGCGCGCTAATCACCCGGAGGCATCATGTCTGTCCAAGATCGTGGCTCGTCTTGCGCATCTTCTCGGCTATGCCACGTCACCGTTGCGCGCAGCTCGGACCCCCAAAAAGTGTTACCCCAGAACTCTTCTGAGCCTTGGCCATCTATCCGGTCGATCACTCCGGGCCCACGGTTCTTGCTCACACCTGGGCCAGCGATCGTTACCTCGAACTTCGGGTAGTCAGTGATGTTCCGCAGTCGCCATATGGCACCCGACTTATGTTCAAGTCGCCAAGGCACTTCCTCGGCCGCCTGTACCAGTTGTTCTGCCATTTGGTTCTGTTTTTCGAGGGCGTCTGCGGCTCGCTGTGCCGCGCCGGCGGCTTGGCGCTGCCAGGCTGCGGCCTCCTCGGCGGCCTTGGTGGCCCGTTCGGCGTTGTGTTCGGCGCTGGCCTCATGATGCTCAGCAGCGCCCTTGGATGCCGAGGCGCGTTTGGCCTGCACCACCGCTACAACCGCTGAGACTGCCGCCGCCACAAAGCTGCCCAGACTGATCCAATTCCCCGCGTTCACACCCGAGAGACTAGAACGCGGCAGCGCGTCAGCGGCTCATTGTGTGGACATGGCGCGCCCCGGTGTCGCCTCCACGGTGCGCACCGTTTCGCGCGGGATCCCTCCCGCCTATGTGGTGGTTCCGTGGACGGGGTTCGACCGCCAGACCAGGCGAGCGACTCCCTGTCCCCGTCCACGGAAGTCCTTCTAGGCCACCAACAGCCGGAAAGCGGCGTCGTTGATGCTGTCTGCGCCGTAACGTGCCCACAGCCACGCCCCGCGCTGGCCGGTGGGACGCCTATTCGCGCCAAAAAGGTGCGGAATTAATTCCAAGCTGGACCCGACACGCTGGGTGATCACGTACTGGCTGAAATCGCCGTACACCAGCAGGTGCTTGCCCGCCGCGATGGCGGCGTCCATGTTGGACAACTCGTGCACCGACCTGTTGAGCAGAGTCGGCGGCACCGTACGTAGCTCCGGGAACACGAAATTTCCGTTGGGGCTGGTGAATTGACGGATCGTGTTGAGCACGGCAAGGTTGCCCACCCAGCGGGCGTTGGCCTGGAAACGCGGCCCCAGGCTGGACTGCACCGCGTAAACATCCTCGGACATCAGCGTGCCGCCAGTCCCAGTGTTGACCACCGACGAACCACCGGACAGGGCGGTAATCAGGCCGGTGGGGTTACCCACGCCGCTACCCGTGGTGAACGCGGTGTTAAGCAGCTGCAAAAGACCATCTGACATCAGCTTGGTGACCTCGTTCAAAAGCGCTACTGCGTCACCCTGCAACTCCACCGAAAATGGGCAGAAGCTGGACGCCTTGTAGTTAGGTATGGTCGGCTCCGCGAGTGCCGGCGAAGCGTCCGACGCCTCCGCGGCCTCAGCCAGCCACTCCGAAACCACACCCGCAGAAGACACTCCGTGGTACACGTCGGTCACAACGGTCTTGACTTCCGCTATCTGGAGCAGCGGGTTGATGGATCCGGCGTTGACAATGTTGATGACCGGATCTAATTCGAACGGCACCAGGAACCCGCCCGACGAGTCTGTGAGGGACATGGCGCGCTGCTCGGCCTTGAGCCGCGTAACCCGGTCGAAGGCCGCTCGTTCGGCCGGGGTGAACTCCAACCCGGCCCGCTGCTCACCGTGCAGCAACAGCTTTGCGAACGCGGAGCGGTAGTGCTCACTGCCGCTGTCGGTCACCCAGCGGGAAACCCAGCTGCGCTCGAGGTCGGTGCCGTTGTCCACCAGGCGCTCCACGGTTTCCGCTGCCCGCTCAGCCAGGCCGCCCTTGACTGAGCGCTCCAGCGTCCGCATGGCGCTGTCGCGTTGCCCACCAAGCAGCCGGTCCGCGGCGGCGTCCTGGCCCGCGTACGGGTCGATGGCGCGCTCCAAGCGAAGCGTTGCCGACCCCTCACCGGCAGCGCCCGCGATCGCGGCCGCGCGGTCCAGCTTCTCCACGTGGCGCTGCAGGTCGGCGAACTCCGCTGAGGCCTCGCTGAATTCCTGGTCGTCGGCCCTGGACAGCCGGTGCTTACCGGAAAGCTCCGTCAGCCGCTCGTGGATTTCGGTCATACGTGAAGCCGCCGCCTCGCGGGCCATGGTGTCAATGGTCATGTTCTCGTCTTTCTCGGGAGGTCCAGGGCTGTCGGAAATTTCGGGGCGGTGGCCGCTGGACATGGGGCACGTGGTGCCCGCGCCGAACCAAGCTGGCTGGCGCGGACCACACGGCCTGCGCTGTCCATTCGAGTAACGCAAGGGTTTCCCGCAGAACCGGGCAAGTTCCTACCTGCGCGGGCGGGCAATTCGCTGTCGGGCGTTGGCTTGCCAGCAGTCCGGGTCCCTGACCCATTCCGGTGGCGGCGCGCCTTGTGAGCGGGCCTGCGCGAGCGCAACAGCTAGACCACGGTAACTCACTGCCCCGACAACAAACCAGACCGACGCGTCAACCCAGCTCATTTCGGCGTGTTCCGTGACAGCCGCTTCTCCAGCCAGCCTGGGCGGTCCGCAAACATGTGGAACCCCAACGGGTCCTCGTCGGCCAGCTGCTGCAGCGCGGCCTGCTGCCGGTCCAGGTCGGCGTCCAGGTGGGCCAGCTCCAGCAGCTGCCGCTGCTCCTGCTCGTCGGCCAGCCGCTCCTCATCGGTGTGGAAATCGTCGTCGTCAAACATGTTCGGTCCTCTCAATCGGTTTGGTGGCCCGTGGTCTGTGGTGCGCTACCAGCTCGCGTACACGCGGATCGCGCGCTGTGCGTGATCCAGGCGTTTGTGGCATGGGCGGCACATCGGCTGGTACCTGTCGCTGTCCAGGCTGTAGCGGCGCACCGCGCCGCGGACGGTGGTGACCAACTCGTCGGGATCGTCGTGCCCGTAAGCCCAGTCCGCTGCTGGGCGTCCGCAATCACCCACGCACGGATACGACGACGCGCGGCCCCGCGCGGCCTGCACCCGCATGTGGGCGGCCCGGTAGCCCACCACGGGCGGGACTTCCGGGTAGTTCCAGGCTTCAAAGTCCAGCGCTGTGGTCATACGGCAACGCCTTCGGCCCGGAGAACCACCAGCCAACCCGTGCGCTGGTGACGCAGCGCCCTGATCTGCTGGCCCAGTTCCCGGCGCTGGTCGTCGTCCTGGGTCCAGCCCTGTTCCCGTTCCAGCTTGGTGACCTCGTTCTGCAAGACGGACAGCTGTTGTTGCCCATGCTGTTTCCAGGCGTCCACGGCACGGTTGTCCGAAGCGCAAGTGCCACACGGGTCGGAATGCGGGTATCGCGTACAGGCTCGTTTTGGGGGTTCTATGGAGATTCCGTTGGGGGGCGTTTGCTCGGGTGACCCGTTGCGCGGCTGGTCGGTCCGCGCTTGGGTGAGCGCGGCCTTCTCCCCCTTCTCTAGCTTCTCTATAGGTAGTACAGATGTCGATTTCGACATGTGGAGATGTCGTTTTTGACATGTGGAGATGTCGATTTCGCCATCTGAGATGTCAATTTCGACAACTGGCAGGTCAGCGCCGTTTTGGTGGGCTGTCACGCGGTAGGCGCGTGACTGGTTGGACAACGGCTTGAAATGCTTTGCTGCAACCGCGTCCCCGAGCGTCTTGAGCGCGGTCCTTACGCCTCTCACTGACAGGCCCGTTTCTTCGGCCATGTCCACCAGGGACACACGCCACCACCACACACCATCGGCCTGGACCCGTCCCGGTCCGTCAGCTTGGCAGCGGAATCGAATGTGGGCCAGCACTATCGCGGCATGAGGTCCGTGAAGCGCTACCTCGTCCGGTAACACGCGGATGAACTGTGGCCGGCGCTTCGCGCCTCCCACACGTTGTCCGTTGTGGCGGCTAGCATCAGCCGCATCGGCTTCGTGGTGGTTGCCGGTTTCTGTGTAGTGCTGAGGGGAAGGCCGACCTTCCAAACGGCCTTCCCGCTCAGCTGGCCTTGGGGGCATCGTGTGCCCCCAGCGGCGTCATCAGCTTCAGCACGTCCTCGCGCTTGATGCGAAGGCAGCGCGGCCCGAACCGCACTGCGGGCAAGATCCCGCCGTACACGTACCGTCGAATCGTTCTGTCGTGGAACCCGGTTGCCTCGGCAACCTGTTTAATGCTTAGCAGCGGTGGCAACAGCCCCTCTGAGCGTTGTTTGGTCATGGCGTGAGTACAACTCAGCACCGCGATTGTTAGGGGGACTGAAAATACCTGCGTGTCTCTGGGTAAATCCGCTTGACTTTTTGCCCGCCGTAATGGACGACCTGGGTAAATCCGCTACAAAAATTTGTCCAAAATTGGTTACACGCCAGCTAGTTTGGACAGCCGCTCCGCGATCTCCGCATCGCGCCCTTCAGCGACATGCTGGTAGCGCAGCGCCATCTGCGGGGTGGTGTGACCCAGCCGGTGCATCAATTCCGCTGTGGTAGCGCCACTCTGGGCCGCCAGTACCGCACCAACGTGTCGCAGATCGTGAACGCGCAGTGTGGGTTTGCCGATCCCAGCGCGGGCCTTCTCCCAATGCGTGCGGTAGCGGTCGGCGCGAAGATGGGTGCCGTCGTCGTCGGCAAACAGCAGCGAGTCACCCGCCCGTGCCACGTGGTTCGTCAAGTGTTCCTTGATGATTGGACGGATATGCGGTGGGACCGCTACGTCACGAACCCCGGCAGCGGTCTTGGGTTCACCCACATAGAAGTTGCCGTTGCGGTAGGTCACTGCCCGCCGAACGTGCAACACGCTGCAGTCGCCGCTCACGTCCGCGCGGCGTAGCTCTGAGGTTTCACCCCAACGCAGACCACACCACGCGGCCATGACCACACTGGCGCGCAGGTTGGCGGGCATCTCGGCGGCCAGCCGATCAACCTGGGCCGGACCGATCACGTCCACGTCGCGCTTGCGTTTGGTCTGCATGGCCGCGCGGATGCGGCACGGGTTAGCGTCCAGCACCTCATCCTGGACAGCTGTGGCACAGATCGCATGCAGCAGCGCGTAGGCGTGTGCGTTCTGGGTTGGACGGTCCTCACCAAGTTCCGCGTGCCACGCGCGGATTGCGGCCGGCGTCAGCTTGACCATTGCGGCATCACCCAGCTCGGGCAGGATCAGCCGCTCCAACATGGACTGGTAGTGCTGGCGCGTGCGCGGACGCAGTGCCCGCTGCCCGATCCACTGATCCGCGTAGGCGCGCAGCGTCATGCCGTCGCTGCGTTCCACAGCACCCCACGTACCAAGGTCGATCTTGCGGCGCTCCTCGGCCAGCCACGACTCCGCGGCCACGTCGGAAGCGAACGTGTGCGGGGCCTTGTGCAGTCTCTGGTCGGGGCCGATGTAGGCGGCTTGCCAGCGCCCGGACGGCAGGTGGCGCAGTCGGCCGAAGCGGCGGCGTTTACGGCGGGTCTTACGCGGCATTCTGGGGTCCTTCCGTGCAACCAACGTGACAATAAGACTGTAACGCTGTGTCCCACAGTGTCTAAAACTGCCGGATGTCGGACGTATCAAAACCCCAGCTCAACCCGCCAAAACCCCACGTCAACCAACCAACCAACCCCCAACCCACTAACAGGTTCGAATCCTGCCGGGGGCACCATCCTGACCAGTATTTTCGCCGAATTATCCGGCCCGGCAAGAGCCGGAAAAAGCCTCAGTGTCACGACGATGTCACAACTCCACCCAAACTCTGCCCGGCAGCCTTGAGCGCCTCGTCTTGGGAGTGGTGTAGAGGCGCGCCGTGATCGAGGCGTCGGCATGCCCCAGCCACTTGGCGATGACCGCCAGCGGCACGCCGCGCAGGTGCAGCGCGGTGCCGCACGAGTGACGGGGCGTCATGTGGCCGAATCGGGCGCACGCCAGGCTGAGACGCGTTTTCGGTTGTGGGGTTCGTTCAGATGTTGAACTAAGCCAGGCTTGCGCTGCTCACGTACGGTGGGGTCTCGGATCCGGCCAAAGCAATGAAATTGGTAATCGGGACAATGTCGTAAGTGTAATGCGCGGCGCCGGGTCCGGCCTGCAAGAACAAGCCGCCATTGACAATGGCCTCGATGATTGGGATGAGTTCAAGCCCAACCGTGGCGATTAAGCCAATGACCTCCAGAATGATCTGGAAAATGTCGGGCGCGGTGATGTTCTGGACGATGTTGTAGATGTTTGTCTCGACCACTCCGGTTGCGGCTTCAGCTATCCACGGATTGCTTCCCACAGGACAGTCGGCGTAAATGTCATTTCCGTCGCCAATTGTGTTGACAAATTCTCCCCAATAGTGCGTGACTGTTTTGCTTACAGGCACATAGACCGAAGGCTCAAGGTCGTCAGGGCCAGCGATACCGCCGGTGACCACGCCGTCTACTTCTGCCGGATCTGGCCAGCCAGCGAAATCATTTCCAGAAGCAAACCCGGGCGTTCTGCAGGGGTTTCCCCAGGTTGCCACCGCTATAATGTCTGGCCAGCGGTCGTGGCATTCCCCGCTCGGGTTGACCACATGATCTCTCATGAAGTGCGATACGACAATGGCACCTTGGCTATACCCCAAAAGAATTATGCCCTCTCCCACAGGATTTCCTGGCGGATAAACGTTATTGACGAGTCGGATTAGTTCCTGTACACCGTCTTCGACCGACGGACCCATTGGGAAAGTAGCGGCGGGATAATTTCCTACGGGCTGCCAAAAGAATGGACCGCTGTTTCCGGTGGCTACACCAGGCAAAGCGTTTGCGACAGCAGCTGGTTGGGGCGGGGCCTGGTCGAACATATCGGTGCCGGTTCCGCTGACGGTCATGACCACGTGCTGAGCCATTTCTCCTCCTTGACGGTCGAAGGCGTCGGGATTTCGGTCGACCGCGCTTACTTTTAAAACTGCTCCCGCCGACAGTTTTTTTGTGAACTTTTTTGGACCAGTTTGGAGTGGTCACGAGAGCAGCGTGGCAGCGTCGACGCCGCACCACACGAGTAGTCGGCTACTTAAATTCACAGAGCTAGTACTTGAGGCTGCGGGGTGTTCGCAACCCGTCGCCCAGCGCCGGCGGAACTCGGTGGCGGACCGCTAGTGCGTGTGCGGTCAGGGCACGCATGCGAGATGCTTATGCTGAGCCGCGTATTTGGGACAGCGCTGATTGCCCTTTTTGCCATGGTGCTGGCGGGCTGCCGTGCTGCGGATAGCGGGGCGGGCGCTGATAGGTCATGGCCGCGTCAGCGAATTCTGCTATTTCGTCACCTTTGCGGTCACATGGACGCCAGCCGATTCGGCGGTAGACGGGAGTCGACGGCCTGGCCGCACAACCGGAGCGATCTGGGGTGCCCACACTCGCCGCTCCCCAGCCGGTTTTGTCGCGCCAGCGCCGGACTGTTGAGCAGGCTGCAAGGCGCTATCGTTTGGTCAAGGCGAACAATCGAAACTCGCGGTCAGTTCGGCCTCTGTAGGCCTCATACATCTTCGGACCGACGTACTCGGCAAACTTCGTGAGGACGCGGTCGTACTCCGGACCCGTCAGCTGCGCTGCGACGACGGGTATTTCCTGTCCGCCCATTGTCACCCACGCGTTCGGATCGGCCAGCAGATTCAACGACCATGCAGGGTGCATCGGCTGTCCGTAGTTGCTCGCGACGAGGAAGAGGCGATCACCTTCCCGCTGATACATCAGGGGCGTCTGTCGCCGCTGACCTGACTTCTTGCCGGTCGTGGTCAGCAACAGCAGCGGAATCCCAAACGGGCCGGCGACTGTGTAGCGCCCGTTGCTTCGGCTCAGGAGTCGATGATCCAGCCGCCTGAGTTTCCGGGCACACCAGGAGCCCAGCCGCGAGCTCGCGATAGCTTGCACTGTTTTGTTTAGGTGCGGGCCTCGCTCATGACCCCATCGGACATCTGGGAAAACGTCCTCGTCCACAGCGCAACACTATGCACTCCGACAGGAGACAAAGTGCGCTTTACGACGGGTAGGGATCAGCTAAGAACAAGCTGAGATGAAACCGAGTTCCGACTTTTTGGACGACAACGCCCCGATGCGTCGAAGATCCCCGACCGGATCAATCCCCTGTGCAGCTGCCAGGCGGTGCCGGCAACGGCCCGGGCGGTAGCGCCGGCATAAGACCGGAAAAGGGACCTGGCGGCGGATGGGGCATGACGCACTGCACCATGAAGACGGTCGCCCCTGAGGTGTCGCGCTTCACGGAATGCCAGTAGGAGCCGTCGGCGTAGGGCACGCCGTCGCAATAAGGCTCGGCGACTTGGCCTGGTTGGCCGCCCACCCCCGCGCCACCCGGGCAGTAGTTGGCACCCGCGTCGGGCTTGTGCGGATCAGGGTCGGCGTGGCCAGCGGGCGCGGCCAGCACGGCGACGGCAATCAGCGCCAAGGTAAAGACGTGCTTCATGGTGGGAATCTTGCTGCCTCCGAGAAGACTGGACTATGAAAACACGCGGTGTGTGTCGAAAATCTCGGCATAGCTCGCTCAGTTCACGGCGCCGCGGGTCACTTGCGGGCCGGGCGCAGCGCGATGTCGCGACAGCAGCCGCGCCGCTTGACCCGGCGCACCGAGTTGGAGCATCGCGGCCAACGCCGTTTCGAGCACCACTTCTTGCTGCACACGACTACCGCCGATCGACGGAAGCCCGGCAAGCGATTCGAGCAGATAGTCGAGTGCGGCGCGCGGCTCACCCGCCGTCAACGCAATCAGACCTTCACCGATGAGTCGCAAGGTCTCTGCTTGCGCATCGGTGGTGCCTGGAACATTGATCGCGCGAATCGCGGCCGGATCGTTCGCCGCGGCCAATACCAGCAGCGCATGGAACGCGATGAACGGCGTCTGCGGCGCATACGCAAGCGAGCCGACTTCGGCGAGCAGCAGCATCGGATCAGGCGGAGTCACCCAGTCCGGATGCAGGCGCGCCCGCCATGCGAGTGAGCCGGCGTCGACAAGACAGCGCACGCCTTTCGATTGGGGCGGCGCCAGAAACGCGTTGTACCGACGCGCCGCGGCAGCCGCGTCGCCCATCGCGAGCTCGTGCAGCGCGGCGTGCCACTGAAAGTGCGGGACGTAACGCTGCGTGGCTCCGTCGCCCGGGATCCAGTCCGTCAGCCATTTCAGCCCGGCTCCATGCGCGTCGGTCTCGTAGTGCACATGCGTCAACGCGTGCGCCGCGTTGCCGTTGCCCGGATCGAGCTCGAGTGCGGCGTCGGCCAAGTCGGCCGCGTCGTACCAGAGGCCCTGCTCGGTTCGGCCATAGGCGCGCAAGCCGAGATACCACGGCGCCTCGCCGTGCACGCCGGTGAACCGCTCGACGTACTGCCACGCGTCCGGCAACGCGTCGCCGGCCCCGGCGAAGGCAATCGACGGCGCGAGCACAAGCAACGCGACGGCGTCGTCCGGGACGCGGTCGAGATGGTCGATGAGTGCGTCGGTGCCCGCCGCGTTTCCCTTCTCGCACCACGTCGCGATGGCCTCGACGTGGCTACGGTCCTCGTCGCTGCCATGCGCAAGCGCCGCACGCGCCCGCGCGAGATGGCCGGTGACTGCGTCAGGGCCGCCCGCGCGGTCAGGCCGTTCGGTGGCGATCATCGCGAGCGCGACGTGCGCACGCGCATGGTGCGGATCTTCGGCGACCGCGGCAGCGAAGGCGACCGACGCGCCGTCTTGGACGGCGAGCAGGCGACGCACACCCTCGGCGTATGACGCTGGCGCGCCGGTCAATTCCGGTGCTGTCGTGATGAGACTGGCCGCCCGCGTCGGTTGGTGACGGGTGTCGTCGGCGAGCAGCTGCGCGATAGCGGCCGCCTGGGTACGGATTTCGGGAATCGCCGTGGTCTCCCACTCCTCGCCCTGACGAATCAGGCCGAGGCAGAGGATGTTCGGGATCGTGACGCCGGACCCGTCAATGAGATAGCCGTCCGCAGTGAGTCGCACGCCGACGCCGCACGGGTGCGGCGACGCGACATCGGCGGCCAACAGATTCGACCAAAGCGTCGAGCGTTGCAGCGAGCGCCGGTCCCACGTCGTGCCGGTCGCGACGACAACCGCGTCACCGCGCCGGCGCACTGACCGGTCGCTGGTTGTCACCACCAGTTCAACGCCATTGCCGCGCAACGACACCTCGGCGACCTCGCCCGCCTCGATGATCAGTTGGCCGTTGTCGATCGCGGCATAGATCGCATCGGCGGTCGTGGGCGGCATCCGGTGGCGAAGCACCTCCCACTGCCGTAAGTCCTCACGCAGGAATCGGCGCTGGTCCTCCCAACCCAACGATCGCCACAACCGGACAGTGCGCGGCCGCAGCGCGTCGATCACTTGTCGCCAGTCCACACCCGCGACGCGAGCGTGCACGAGATCCGCGGCGAGCGCGGTGCGCAATCGCTCGAGCGGAACCTCGGCCGGCAGCGCATCGAGGTTAGGCAATTCCGCCGGCGCGGCGGTGGCGCGGAACCGGCGCGGGAGTGCACCGTTACGCGACAAAAGCGTGACCGTCGCGCCGCGCGCGATGAGATGCAGCGCGACGTCAACGCCGGTGAGTCCCGAACCGATCACCAAGACGCCGGCAGGCCGACGCGCACTCAGAGCCGCCAGGGCGCCCGGCGCCCACGGATCCAGCACCACCCTGCCGTCGGCGCCTGCGGCCAACACCGGAGCGAAGGCGCGTTCCAACGCCTCGGGCATGCCACCTTGGGGGCGTCCCGCCGCGAGCACCACGGCGTCCGCCGATAACTCACGTCCATCGTTGAGCGCGATGCGCACGGGTGTGCCCGGGACCAACCCCACAACCTCGGCAGTCTCGATCCGCACGTCGGCGACGGCGAGTTGGTCTCGCAGGTAGCGGCCGTAGGCAAGACGCGGTGCAAAGCTCTCGACCGGGGTGACGGCTCGTTCGTCGAGCCAACGGCAGAAGTGATCGGGATCGTCTGGCCATGCCGACATGCGCTGCGCGGGAACGTTGAGCAAGTGGGTCGGGTCGTTGGTGCCGTACGCCGCGCCCGTGCCGGGAGAACCCGACGCGTCGATCAGCGTGATCTGTGCGTCCGGTTTGCTCCGGCGCAGATGCACCGCGGCGAGCACACCCGCAGCTCCACCGCCCACGATCGCGACGCGCATCATGGCGGAAGGGTATCTCTCGCGCGAAAGCTATCCGGGCAGATCGGGTGGTTGCACAGGCGGGTACTGGCCGTACAGGCCGGAGGAGTCACCGGACATGAACGCCCGGTTCTCAGCGTCGGCGTGGCTCGCGAGTCTTGCATTTTCCGCACGACGCTCAACCGCACGCTCATAGGCCCGGTATCCGACGTAACCCAGGCCGGCCACGGCCATCAGGCCAAGAAAAAACCTGAAATCAGTCATGGCAGGCCCGAGGAGATACAGGCCGCCGACCGCCGCCACGACGGCGATGAGCACGGGACTGGTACGGCTCGGCTGCCGTACCGCGCGCGCCTGCCGGTTGTCGATGAGCGCGATGATCAGCCAGACCGGCAACCACATACCGCAGGTGAACAAGGTCAGGGCTAGGTGCAGTGCGGTATTCGGCCCGCCCGCCGGTGCGACGATGTTGTTGTTGATGACGATCGACGGCTGCGGCGGTGCACTGATCGTCCATTGGTGGCCATCGAAATAACGCTGCCCTGGCCCGCCGGACGGGTCGGGGTACCAGCCGGGCTGCGGGGCGGGTGCGGGGTAGCTCATTCGGGTGTCCTGTGCGTGATCTGCCAACGGTATGGCGATCATAAGCCGCTCAACGCGCCAGCGCAGGCGGTGTCTCGCAACTCTGTGCACGATGTGGACGAAAGTCGCTGTTTAGTAACAACTTTCGAATGAAGCCCAGGCCTTAATCCACGGAGCTGATGGTCGCACTGCAGATCGGCAGCGCGACTGGCAACTCGTGCGACACGGAGTCGCCAGGAGCCGTGACGACCAGCGTGCCCTCGCGTGGGCACGAGTTCCCGGTACCGGTCTCGATCGCGTAGGACTCGACATCTGCGGTGGCGACGTCGCCCGGCGCCAGCGTGAGGGCATGTGCCGCCAAGGCAGGCCGGTTCTGGACATGAACCAGCACACCGCCGGCGGCGGTCACCAGGTTCGCGTCGGGATATCCGACCAGGTGGCACGCGCTTGACGACGTGTTCTTGAAGGACACAACCACGCGACGCATTGTGCTGGCCGACTCGATCGGTCCGTTGGTGACCGTGAGGTCGGCGTCGGAGCAACTGCCTGGCGCGGCGGTTGGCGCACCGCCACCGCCGCCACCGCCGTTGGGCGGTCCCCCGGCGTGTGCGGTCGCGGCTACGCCCAGCGTTGCGCCCACTATTGCTACCCCCGCCGCCAATGTCGCTAACGGCTTCATGATTCTCCATTTGCTATTGCAGTTCGGACACCGTCGCACTATTCAGTTGGCGGGCGTATGTGGCATATGTTAAGC
>Ga0210396_10003530_pt1 | contig 15552 bp, 10 predicted proteins | sample IncBWH17OmetaG_FD_155466 | JGI IMG/M metagenome (GOLD analysis project Ga0210396, IMG submission 155466) | Forest soil microbial communities from Barre Woods Harvard Forest LTER site, Petersham, Massachusetts, United States - Inc-BW-H-17-O ... | reverse complement strand
GGAAAGAAAATGAACTGTTGCTTCGTATATGAAGCAAGCCGGAGGAACACAGTGCGCACGATCCAGGAGCCAGCTCGCGACATTCCCGTCTTGATGGAGGCCGATATCGTCGTCGTTGGCGGCGGGACCACCGGTCCTATCGCTGCCGTGGCAGCGGCACGCCGCAACAAGAAGGTGGTTCTGATCGAGCGTTTCGGCTCGCTTGGCGGCAATCTCACGCTCGGCCTCAACACCAAACCATCAGGCGCGCTGGTCGGCGGCCTGCCGCTCGAGCTCTGGACGCTCGCCCGTTCCGAAGGCGCCGCCGGTGACGATTACTTTGCCGGCACCAAGACCGGAAAGGTCAAGATCGCCTCGCCATGCGACCCTGAAATCATGAAGATGCTGCTGACGCGCCTGTGCGCGGATGCCGGCGTGCAGATCCTGTTCGAAACCGTGGTGTCACGCCCCGTCCTCGAGGGGAAGACGGTGAGCGGCGTGGTGATCGAGAACAAGGCCGGCCGCAGCTTTATCGGCGCCAAGGTCGTGATCGATTGTTCGGCCGATGGCGACATCGCGGCCGGCGCCGGCGCGCCGTTCGTGATGGGCTCCGGCGAGGACAGTGACGAAGGCCCGAAGATGCAGCCGGTCGGCATGTATTTCACCATGTCCGACGTCAACGCCGTAGAGCTGGCTCAATGGGCGCGCCAGACCGACGATGTCCCCGCACAAGCGATCCCGGCGAACGACAAAGATCTCGATTACGGTCTGTGGCTGACCGGTTTCAACAAGACCATCCAGGCCTATAAAGCGGAAACCAACATCGACCTGCCGCGCGAGAACATCACGCTGAAGACGGCGAACGGCCTGATGTATGTCAACGCAACCCGCGTCCTCGGCGTCAACGTGTTCTCCCCGACCGAGTTCAGCGCCGCAGTCGTCGAGTGCTACCGGCAGATCGAGGAATACGCCCGTTTCCTGATCGCCAGGGTGCCCGGCTTCTCCCAGGCGAAGATCGCCCAGATCGCGCCGGTGCTCGGCGTCCGCGAAACGCGCCACGTCGTTGGCGACTACACCCTCACCGAGTCCGACGTCCGCGGCGACAGGAGCTTTCACGACAGCATCGCGGCCGACGTCTCCGCCTTCGACGTGCATGACGTGAAGGGCGCCGATGTCGACTTCCAGGGACTGCGTCCCTACGAGCTGCCCTATCGCTGCATGGTGCCGCGCAATGTCGAGCAATTGCTGGTGGCCGGACGTTGCATTTCGGCGGATCATGCCGCGCATGGCCGCAGCCGCAACGTTCCGGCCTGCATGGCGACCGGACAAGCCGCCGGCATTGCCGCCGCGATTGCGCTCGAAGGCAATACCACGGTTCGCGACGTTCCGATCGACCGTGTCCAGGGCGCGCTGCGCGAGATCGGCATGCCGCTGCACGCGGACGAATTGCGTTGACGGTGTCGGGCAACGCCCACAGCCTATCCGCGCCATCCGAGCTGGGCGGAGACCTGGCTTGCGGCTCGCAACACTTCGTCGCGCACCGAGGTCACGTCTTTCAGGACGGTTTCGGAATCCGACACGTTGATCGCCGCCACGATCGCGCCCTCCTGGTCTCGCACCGGCACCGAAACGCTCACGATGCCGCTGACAAAGCCGGAAACGTTCGACGCGTATCCCTGCCCGCGCTCGGCCGCGATCATCGCGAACAGCTTCTCCACGGTGGTCGGCGTCTGTTCGGAAAAGGCATGCATCTTGACGCCGCGATAGAGCGCGGCGAGTTCGCTCTTGCTCATGTCGAAGAGCAGCGCACGGCCGGATGCTACGGCGTGGCAGGGATAGCGGGTGCCGACCGCGATGTCGCCCCGCAGGCGGTGGTGCGAGGAAGCATTCAGGACGTACACGATCTCGGTGCCGTCACGCACGCACATATGGGCGGAAAAACCGGTGCGATCGCGCAGCGCGTAGACCGTTTCGCGGCCGCAAGCGACGACCTCCGTCCCGTGCAAATAGTCGAAGCCGAGGAGAAGGACCCTCGGCCCAAGCTGGAACGCATGCGAATTCGAAACGCGATGCAGGTAACCGTCCCGCTCCAGCGTATAGGCTGTGCGGAATGCCGTGGCGCGGGAGAGCTTCAGGGCGGAGGCAATCTCTGGCACGGTGATGACGCGCCGCTCGCGGCGGAACAGCGACAGCACGGCCAGGCCGCGGCGCAGCGCCGTCACGACGTAGCGAGCTTGCTCCGGTTCGTCCTGCTGCACCATGTTGTCGAGTTTCTCCAGGCCGCCGCGCGACTTCAAGCCGCGAGTCCTTTCAACAAACAATGCGATGCTGGTCAACTCCACACCGCATATGGAGTTTGCGTGTGAGCGGCATTGTACCTGCACCCGCTTCCGCGCTGCCATCCGGGATTCGCGCCCGGATCATCCCTGATGTGAACGGTCTCGCCTTTCACGTCCTCGAGGCCGGCTGGACCGGAGACCGTCCCACCGTCCTGCTGCTGCATGGCTTCCCGGAGATCGCCTACTCCTGGCGCAAGGTGATGGGCCCCCTTGCCGATGCCGGCTATCACGTGATTGCGCCCGACCAGCGCGGCTATGGCCGCACCTCACCGACGCCGATCCCCTTCGAGGCCGATCTCGCACCGTTCGAGGTCCTCAATCTGGTGCGGGACATGGTGGCGCTGACGGCGGCGCTCGACATCAAATCCGTATCGTGTGTCGTCGGTCACGATTACGGCGCGGGGGCGGCGGCGGCCAGCGCGCTGGTGCGACCTGATCTCTTTCGTTCGCTGATCATCATGAGTGCGCCCTTCATGGGCGCGCCATCCTGGCCGCTGCCGCCACCGCGAACGAACGATCCGGTCAACGATGCGCTGGCGAAATTGAAGCCGCCGCGCAAGCACTATCACGCCTATTTCGCGACATCAGGAGCGAACGAAAACATGTGGCGCTGCCCGCAAGGCGTCCATGCGTTCCTGCGCGCCTACTTCCATTTCAAGAGCGGAGACTGGCCCGGCAACCGGCCGTTTGCGCTCAAGTCCTGGATCGCCGAAGAGCTCGCGCAGATGCCGAACTACTACATCGTGCCGCGCGAGCTCGGCATGGCCGAGACGGTCGCGCCGGAAATGCCATCAGACGCCGATATTGCTGCCTGCAACTGGCTGACCGAGCGTGAACTGGACTTCTACAGCGAGGAATATAGACGCACCGGCTTCCAGGGCGGCCTGCAATGGTATCGCGGCCGGATGAACGGAAGCCTTGCGCATAATCTGGCCCTGTTCGCCGGCAGGACGATCGATTGCCCGGCGCTGTTCATCGCCGGCGATCGGGACTGGGGCGCGCAGCAAATTCCTGATGGCCTCGAGCGCATGCGAAGCGCCGTCTTTACCCGCATGCAAGAACCACATTTCATCACAGGCGCCGGTCACTGGGTGCAGCAGGAGCAACCCGAAGCGACCGTCGCGCGAATTCTCGAATTTCTGCACACCAACAAAAACCAATAAAACGGGGAGCAAAAGCAAATGGAAGGCGCTGGAACACAGGGGATGGCCCTGATCATCACGGCCGCGTTGGTGGTGATCTATCTGGGCGTCACGACCTGGCTGACGGTCCGGTATCGGGCCAGGACCTCGGAAGACTTCATGGTCGCGGCGCGCTCGGTGCCGGCCGTCATCATCGGCGTGCTCATGATGTCGGAGTTCATCGCGCCGAAATCGACGATCGGCGTAGCCCAGGCCGCGTTCGAATCGGGCATGGCCGCCTCATGGGCGGTTGCCAGCGTCGCAATCGGATTCCTGCTGTTCGGATGGGGTCTCGCCAAGAAACTGTACGCCTCCGGCGAATATACGATCTCGGCAGCCATCGCGAAGAAGTACGGCAGGTCGACGCAGCTTACGGTGTCGCTGATCATGATCTACGCGCTGCTGCTCGTGCTGGTCGCACAATATGTGAGCGGTGCTGCCGTTCTCACCTCGACCTTCGGTCTTTCACTCACGACGTCATCCATCCTGATTGCCGCGGTCAGCACCTTCTACTGCATGATCGGCGGCCAGAAGAGCACAGCCTACGTGTCGCTCATGCACACGCTGTTCAAGATGCTGGGCGTGACGATCGTGCTCGGCGTTGCCCTTTACATGAGCGGCGGCGTGACACCCGTGGTCGAGAAACTGCCGCCGGTCTATTTCAGCTGGGACGGCTCGATCGGCCTGACGACGATCATCGCATGGACGATCGCGAGCATCGGCGCGATCTTCTCGACGCAATACATCATCCAGGCCATCTCGTCGCTCAAGCGGCCGGAAGATGTCCGCAAGGCGTGCAACATCTCCGCATTCCTGTGCCTGCCGATCAGCATCGCGCTTGGGCTCATCGGAGTGACGGCGAAGTACCTCTTCCCCGGCATCAAGAGCCTCTACGCTTTCCCGGTATTTCTCGCCCACATGTCGCCGTTTCTCGCGGCACTCGTGACGGTATCGATCATCGCATCGATCCTGGTTGCGGTCGGAAGCGCGGTGCTGGCGATCTCCGCCCTGATCGTCCGCGATTTCTACGTTCCATGGCGCAAGCCCGACGTGGAAACCGAACTGCGCATGTCGCGGCTCTTGGCGCTGCCGATCGGGTTTCTTCCGCTGCTGCTGGTTTTCTTTGTGCCCGAGATTCTGCACCTGTCGTTCTTCACGCGGGCGCTGCGGTTGTCGATCTCCGTCGTCGCGATCTTCGCTTTCTATTTTCCGCGCTTCGGCAGCAACATCGGTGCAACGCTCGGCCTTGTCGGCGCGACGATCACGACGACCGTATGGTACGTGATGGGTGACCCGTTCTGGATCGACGACATCTACATCGCATTGATCACGCCGGCGATCGTCATGCTGATCGAATGGCTGGTTCGGGGCGCCGAGCGCGGACGCGAGGTCGTCCGATCGAACGAGGCGTGAGCATCCACGGCGGCGATCAGTGATCGCCGCCATTTGCCAGACGCTTCGCGCACACGTACCCAAACGTCAATATCACCGGAAAGGCGAAAGTCGCCATGCTGCGGCAACTTCGCCCACGCGCGGAACCCAGCGCGCCCTCCGCTGCTTATCGCTCGGTGCAAATCGAGCGGCGAGCCAATGATCGACGATCTCTGGTACAAGAACAGCGTCTTCTACTGCCTGTCCGTCGGCACCTATATGGACGCCAACGGCGACGGGATCGGCGACTTCAAGGGCCTGCTCCGCCGGCTCGATTATCTGCATGGGCTCGGCATCACCACGATCTGGCTGATGCCGTTTCAGCCCTCGCCCGGCAAGGACGACGGCTACGACATCTCGGACTATTACGGCGTCGATCCGCGCTACGGGACGCTCGGCGATTTCGTCGAGTTCACCCATGGCTGCAAGCAGCGCGGTATCCGCGTCATCATCGATCTCGTCGTCAATCATACCTCCGATCAGCACGCCTGGTTCAAGTCGGCACGAAGCGCAAAGGATTCGCCCTATCGCGACTGGTATGTCTGGGCCGACAAACGGCCGGCCAATGCCGGCAAGGGCATGGTGTTTCCGGGCGTGCAGAAGTCGACCTGGACGCACGACAAGGAAGCCGGCGCCTGGTACTTCCACCGCTTCTACGATTTCCAGCCCGACCTAAACACGTCGAACCCGCTGGTGCAGGCCGAGATTCTCAAGATCATGGGTTTCTGGATCCAGCTCGGCGTCTCCGGCTTCCGCATGGACGCCGTGCCCTTCGTGATCGCGACCAAGGGCGCCAAGGTGAAGAAGCCGGTCGAGCAACACGACATGCTGCGGGCCTTTCGCGAATTCCTGCAATGGCGCGAGGGCGACGCCATCATCCTCGCCGAAGCCAACGTGCTTCCCGAGACCGACATGGAATATTTCGGCCGCGACGGCGGCCGCATGCACATGATGTTCAACTTCCATGTCAACCAGCACCTGTTCTATGCGCTGGCATCCGGCGATACCCGTCCGCTCGCGAAGGCGCTGGCCGCGACCAGGCCGCGGCCCGCCACCGCGCAATGGGGCCTGTTCCTGCGCAACCATGACGAGCTCGACCTCGGCCGATTAACCAAGGTGCAACGTGAGGCCGTGTTCAAGACTTTCGGGCCGGACAAGGACATGCAGCTCTACAACCGCGGTATCCGAAGGCGCCTCGCGCCGATGCTGGGCGGTGACCGTCGACGCGTCGAGCTGGCCTATAGCCTGATGTTCACCCTGCCCGGCACGCCGGTCGTCCGTTACGGCGACGAGCTCGCGATGGGCGATGATCTCTCTCTGCCCGAGCGCAATTGCGCGCGCACGCCGATGCAATGGTCGAGCGAACCGCATGGCGGCTTCACCAAAGGCGACAAGCCCTGCATGCCCGTAATCGACAAAGGCCCCTACGGCTACGAGCACGTCAACGCCGCCAGGCAGCGCCGCGATCCCGGCGCAATGCTGAACTGGACCGAACGCATCATCCGCATGCGCAAGGAGGTGCCCGAGATCGGTTGGGGCGACTTCAAGGTGATCCCTGTGCGCGATCCCGCGATCCTGATCATCCGATATGACTGGCGCAACAATTCGGCGCTGTTCGTGCACAATCTCGATGAGAAGCCGCGCGAGATCGCGTTCGCGACCGGGCTTCCCGGCGAGGCCGGCAAGCTCCTGGTCAACCTGCTCAGCGAGGACCACAGCCGGGCTGACGAACGAGGCCGCCACCGACTGGTGATGGAAGGATACGGCTACCGCTGGTATCGCGTCGGCGGGCTCGATTACCTGCTCAAACGCAGCGACATCGACGTGAATGCGGCCGGCAAGGCCGCGCATCCGGCTTGAGCAGCGCTCGGCGCGACTGGCGGCCACGATGCTGCCGGATTTGCAAAAGTCGGGCGTTCGAATCAAGCCGTTCGCGCTGACAAACACGGCGGTATCAGGCTCTTTGCGTAGTTTCCCGGTGATGTGAACGGCGCGTCCAAGCGCTACCTTCGACGGCATGATGTATTGCGTCGATCAGCCGAGCTGCGAGGGTTGCGGCCATCAGATGAAGGCTCTCGGCCAGCTGCCGCCAATCAACGGGCGGCCAGTCGTGGACGTCTTCAAGTGTGATTCCTGCCGGCGCATTGCATCGCGCGAGCAGCCGCGGCTTCCCAGGACCACCTTGCCTCAGCTCGACCGCATCCATCGGATCAGGACTACCGCTCCCGAGCCGAACGCAGACCGCGATCCGCCAGCCGCGGCCCGGACTGTCCGATAAGGGCCACTCAGCCCGGCCAGGCCCGCATCGCAAGCCGCCCGATCTCCGACAGCTTCTCCCGCGAAGCACCATCGCGCGCCTGCACCGCCAGCCCGCGCGCCACCGCGCTGTAATACGCCGCCAGCATGTCGCAGTCGGTCTCCTTGGGCATGTCGCCATTGGCGACGCCCCTGCGCAGGCGCTCGGCCATCGCGATCTCGGAGAAGGCGCGGTGCTCGGCCATCATGTCGCGGATGTTCTTCATACCCGGCGAGCAATGCGTGCCCGCGAGCGAGATCATGCAGCCGAGCGGATGATCGCCGCGGGTGAACTCTTCAGCGGTCGCCTCGAACAGGCGCGCAAAGGCCGTCCTGGTGTCGATCGAAGGGTCATGAAGGATGGCGTTGAACCACTCGCCGGCCCAGTCGAGATAGTGCCGCGTGGCCTCGCAATAAAGCGCTTCCTTGCTGCCGAATGAATTGTAGAACGAGGAGGCGCTGATGCCCATCGCCGCGATCAGCTCGTCGAACGACGTGCCCTCGTAGCCGCGCTCCCAGAACAGCTTCATCGCCTTGTTCAGCGCGCGGGCGCGATCAAACACCACGGGCCGTCCGCGGCCACGCTTGGTTTCGTGCAGTCTCGCCTCCTCAGCTTTCTTCCCTGTAATTATTTTTGGTGTCATCGCTCCAAAAATCCTTGAACGGCGCCTCCCCGAGTTTATCTGCTGGGAAGCATATTGGAGTGCCTCCTCCAGATATCAACCCCAACGCACTGTTTTTCCACTTCTCGCATGACAACCACATGGCATCACCCTCTCGACACCCTGGAGCGGCCGGCGCGCGCAGTTCGCGGCGCCGGACGGACCGCGGCCGAGTTTCGGGCGGCCTGGCAAGGACTGACGGAAAGTCTCATGGATCAGATCACCGACCCAACCAAGCTTGAACGAGAATCGCAGAGCGAGCCCGCGCAGCCGCGCCGGCGAACATGGCGAACGGCCGCGATCGGCGTGGTGACACTGCTCGCCTTGTTCGGCGCGTGGTTCGTCTTTGGGCCACACAAGGCCAACCAGGCGGCCGCCGTGCCGACGCCGGCGCTGCCGGTAACGGTGAGCCAGCCGTTACAGCGCGCGGTCGATAGCCGGGCCGGCTTCCTCGGCCAGTTCTCCGCCATCGATCGCGTCGAGCTGCGCGCCCAGGTGGGCGGCACGCTGACCGAGATCCATTTCAAGGACGGCGATATCGTCCACAAGGGCGATCTCTTGTTCGTGATCGATCCGCGTCCCTACGAGATCAAGCTCGAACAGGCGAAGGCCGCGCTGGCGACGGCGAACGCCCGCGTCGCGCTCGCCAATAACCAGCTCAGCCGCTCGCAATCGCTCAAGCGCAGTGACTTCGCGACGCAAGAAACCGTCGACCAGCGCACCAACGACCAGGATGCGTCGGTCGCCGCAGCCGAGGACGCCAAGGCGCGCGTGCGCGATGCCGAGCTCGATCTTGAATATTGCCACGTGGTGGCGCCCTTCACTGGGCGCATCGGCGCGCGCCAGGTGTCGCTCGGAAGCCTGATCGCGGGCAGCCGCGCCGCGACCAGCCCGACCACGCTGCTGACGACGCTGGTTTCGCTCGACCCGCTCTATCTCGATTTCGACATGAGCGAATCCGATTTTCTCACCTTCTCGCGCGAGCGCGCGCATAATCCGGGCCCGCTCGCCAACAAGGTGCTGATCGCCCTTTCCGACGAGGATGGTTTCAAGCGCGAGGGCACGCTCGATTTCATCGACAATGCGCTCGATCGCTCCAGCGGCACCATCCACGCGCGCGCCACGGTTCCGAACTCGGATCTGTTCCTGGCGCCCGGCCAGTTCGCGCGGCTGCGCGTGGCGATCGCACCGCCCACGCCGGTTTATCTGCTACCGGACGCGGCCGTCGTGCCTGACCAGTCGCAGCGCCTGGTGATGACGGTGGCGCCGGACGGCACGGTGAAGCCGAAGATCGTCACCACAGGTGAGCTGCGCGGCGGGTTGCGGGTGATCAGGTCCGGCCTCGAGGGGAACGACCGCGTCATCATCGACGGACTGATGCGAGCCATTCCCGGCAGCAAAGTGACCCCGCAGGACGGCGCCATCAAGTTCGACGCCGGTCCCGACGGGCAAGGCTGACCAATATGAGCTGCGATCGCATCCTTCGCCGCGGAGTCCGTTCACCTCTCCCCAGCGGGGAGAGGTCGGATCGCGCAGCGATCCGGGTGAGGGGGCGCAGCGCCATCGAGGGACCCAAACCCCTCACCCGGATTGCATCTGGCGATGCAATCCGACCTCTCCCTACGGGAGAGGTCACAACGCCGATCCACTTCGACCGAATTGCATCAGACTTTAGAGCGCAGACTTAAAACAGGAGCGCGCCGTGACCCACAGTTTCATCGACAGGCCGATTTTCGCGACCGTGCTCAGCGTCTTCCTGACGCTGATCGGGCTCGGCGCGCTCGCCATCCTGCCCATCTCGCAATATCCGGAGATCGTACCGCCCACGGTGCAGATCACCACGCAATATCCCGGCGCCTCCGCCGAGACGGTATCACGCACATTCGGAACGCCGCTCGAGCAGGAGATCAACGGCGTCGAGAACATGATCTACATCAACAGCCAGTCGACCGGCGACGGCAAGCTCACCGTCACCGTCACCTTCCGCATCGGCACCGACCTGAACGTAGCGCAGATGCTGACGCAGAACCGCGTGCAGGACGCGCTGCCCCGCCTGCCGGAGGACGTGCAGCGGCTCGGCGTTCAGGTGCGGAAAGCAACGCCCAACATCCTGCTCGCGGTGCATCTCTACTCGCCCGACTCTACGCGCGACACGCTCTACATCTCCAATTATGCGACGCTGCATGTGAAGGACGTGCTGGCGCGCCTGCCCGGCGTCGGCGACGTGCAGATCTTCGGCGGCCGCGACTATGCCATGCGGATCTGGCTCGATCCGGACAAGGTCGCCGCGCATAATCTCAAGGCGAGCGAGGTGCTCGCCGCGTTGCAAGCGCAGAACATCCAGGTCTCGGCGGGCGTGCTGAACCAGCCGCCGATCGCCTCGAAGCAGGCTTATCAGCTCAACGTGCAGACGTTGGGGCGGCTTTCGACGCCGGAGGAATTCGCCTCGATCGTGCTGAAGTCGGACAATGAGGGACGTGTGACGAGGCTGCGCGACGTCGGCCGCGTCGAGATCGGCGCCGCCGATTACGGCTCGACCGCATTCATGGACCGCGGGCCCGGCATGCCGCTTCTGATCTTCGCCCAACCCGGCGCGAACTCACTCGCGGTCGAGCACGAGGTGCTCGACACCATGCAGTCCTTGGCCAAGGATTTCCCGCCCGGCCTGCACTACAAGGTGATCTACGATCCCACCATCTTCGTCGGCAAATCCGTCGACGAGGTGATCAAGACCATCTTTATCGCGATCCTGCTCGTGGTCGGCGTGGTGTTCCTGTTCCTGCAGAGCTGGCGCGCCGCGATCATCCCGGTGATCGCGATCCCGGTCTCGCTGATCGGCACCTTCACCTTCCTCTACGCGCTTGGGATATCCCTGAACAATCTGTCGCTGTTCGGGCTCGTGCTCGCGGTCGGCATCGTGGTCGATGACGCCATCGTCGTGGTCGAGAATGTCGAGCGCAATCTCGAGCGCGGCATGAGCCCGAAAGAGGCCGCGCACGTCACCATGAGCGAGGTCGGCGGCGCGCTGATCTCGATCGCGCTGACGCTATGTGCGGTGTTCGTGCCGTCGGCGTTCCTGTCAGGGATCACCGGGCAGTTCTTCCGCCAGTTCGCGATCACGATCGCGGCCTCCACGCTGATCTCCTGCTTCGTCTCGCTGACCTTGAGCCCTGCTCTCTGCGCCGTGTTGTTCAAGGCACATGAGCCCGGCCACAAGAAGCAAGGTTCGTGGATCGTGCGCATGGTGCAGGCGTTCTTTGCCCGCTTCAACTACGGCTTCGAGTGGCTGTCGACCAGCTATGGCCGGCTGACGCGGCGGCTGGTGCAGATCACCGGCGTCGTGCTTCTGGTCTATGCGGCACTGATTGGCCTTGCCGGCTTCCAGTTCGCCCGCGCGCCGACCGGCTTCATTCCGGAGCAGGACCAGGGCTATCTCATCACCGTCGTGCAGTTGCCGCCCGGTGCCACGCTCGATCGCACCGAAGCCGTGGTGAAGAAGGCGATCGACATCATCCTGTCGACGCCCGGCGTCGAGCATGTCGCGCCTTTTGCAGGTCTTGACGCAACGACCTTCACCATCGCTTCCAACGCCGGCACGATCTTCTCCGGCCTGCCCTCGCTCTATAACCACGACGTGCCGGGGCTGACCTCGATGACTGTGCTTGCGGATTTGCGCAAGCGGCTGTCGGTGATCCAGGAGGCCTATGTGCTGACCATTCCGCCGCCACCGGTGCAGGGCCTCGGCAGCGCGGGCGGCTTCAAGGTCATGGTGCAGGATCGCGCCGGCCTCGGTTCGGAGGCGCTCTCGAAGGCGGCGCAGACGCTGGTCGCGGCCGCCAACAAGGATCCGAGCTTTGCCGGCGTGTTCACGCTGTTTGGCACGCGCTCGCCTTCGGTTTATGCCGATATCGACCGCGAGAAAGCGGAGAAGGTCGGGCTGACGCCGACCGACGTCTTCAACACGCTGCAGGTCTATCTCGGCTCGCAGTATGTCAACGACTTCAACTATCTCGGCCGCACCTACCAGGTGATCGCGCAGGCCGACGGCTCGTTCCGGCAGGATCCGCAAGACATCGCGCGGCTGAAGGCACGCAACGCGTCCGGCGAAATGGTGCCGATCGGCACTGTGGCACAGCTCAAATCCGTGAATGCGCCTTACCGCGTGCCGCGGTACGATCTGTTCCCCGCCGCCGAAGTGATGGGCGTCGCGGCACCCGGTGTCGCCACCGGCACGGCGCTGCATCGCATGGAGGAGCTCGCGCACCAGGTGCTGCCGCCCGGCATCGGCTTCGAATGGACCGAGCTCGCCTTCCAGCAGCAGCAGCCGGGCACGTCGTCGCTGCTGGTGTTCGGTGCGGCTGCGCTGTTCGTATTCCTGGTGCTGGCTGCGCAATATGAGAGCTGGAACCTGCCGCTCGCGGTGGTGATGATCGTGCCGATGTGTCTGCTCGCCTCGGTGACGGGGCTGCTCTGGCGCGGCATGGCGATCGACGTGCTGGCGCAGATCGGCTTCGTGGTGCTGGTGGGACTGGCGGCGAAGAACGCCATCCTGATCGTGGAGTTCGCCCGCCAGACCGAGGAAGCCGGCGCCACGCCGGGCGAAGCCGCCGTCAGCGCCGCGCGCACGCGGCTGCGGCCGATCCTGATGACCTCGCTCGCCTTCGTGTTCGGCGTCGCGCCGCTGGTGGTCGCGACCGGCGCCGGCTCGGAGATGCGGCAATCGCTGGGCACCGCGGTCTTCGCCGGCATGCTCGGCGTCACCGCCTTCGGCCTTCTGTTCACGCCGGCGTTCTACACTGTCATGCGCAAGATCAGCGGCGGGAAGCTGCACAAGGACCATGCCGCGCCGAAGTCCGAGGCCCATGACGACGCAGCCAAGGTGCACCTGCCGCTCGCGAGCTGAAGCTCAGCCGGTCCACAGCGCGGTCGCGACACCGGCGGCCGCGCTGACGACGACCACCACGAGCGGCGGAGCGCGCCACATCGTCAGCAGCACGAAGCCGACCAGCGCGATGCCGACATCGGCGCTGGTCTTCACGGTAGAAGTCCAGACCGGGCTGTAGAGCGCCGCGCCGAGGAGGCCAACGACGGCGGCATTGACGCCGCGCATCACCGCTTGCGCCCCGGCGCGGGTGCGGAACGAATCCCAGAACGGCAAGGTGCCGAGCAGCACCAGCATGCCGGGCAAGAAAATCCCGATGAGGCCCAGCGCCGCACCCGTGAGGCCATGCGGCTCTATCTTCACCACCGTGCCGAGATAGGCGGCGAAGGTGAAGAGCGGACCCGGAACGGCCTGCGCCGCGCCATAGCCCGCCAGAAACGCATCATCGCTGACCCAGCCGGGCGCCACGAACGCCTCGCGCAACAGGGGCAGCACCACATGACCGCCGCCGAACACCAGCGCGCCGGAGCGGTAGAAAGCCTCGAACAGGGCGATGGCGGAGGAACCCGTGAGGCCGCGCAGCAGTGGGATGCCGATCAGCAGCACGAAGAAGGCCGTGAGCGCGAGGACGCCCGCGCGCCGCGATACCGGCATCGCTACATGGCTTGCGACCGCCGCCGGACCATTTCGGCAAAGCCAGAGCCCGGCGATGCCGCCGAGCGCGATCGCTGCGATCTGCGCCACCGGCGAGGTGCTGAAGAAGATGATGAGCGTCGCCACCACCGCGATCGAGGCCCGCTCGCGGTCCGGGCACAGCGAGCGCGCCATGCCGAAGACGGCTTGCGCCACGATCGCGACCGCCGTCAGCTTCAGCCCATGCAACAGGCCCGTGCCGATCGCGCCGGTCAGCGCGCCGGCGCCATAAGCAAACAGCACGAGCGCGATCGCGGACGGTAGCGTGAAGCCGGCCCACGCTGCCAAGGCGCCGAGATAGCCGGCACGCATCAGCCCGATCGAAAAGCCGACCTGGCTCGAGGCCGGTCCCGGCAGGAACTGACACAGCGCGACGAGGTCGGCATAAGCCTGCTCGTCGATCCACTTCCGGCGCACCACGAACTCGTCGCGAAAATAGCCGATGTGGGCGATCGGCCCACCGAAACAGGTCAGCCCGAGCCGGAGAAAGACGCGCAGATTCTCCAGCGCCGAGCCGGCATGGCGAGCTTGCTGTTCCGTTTCACCTGCGACCGGCATGGCGCCCCCTTCCATGCGAACTTTCCAGTCCAACGATAATAGCGCCATCCGGATGCCCGCAAGACGCCTCCACACACCGGTTCGGTTGTGTCAGGATGGGCCCATGAATGCGGTCCAGGCTTCCGACGACATCGAGCTGCGCTCGGCGCGAGACGTTTTCTCCGCCCTTGCCGGGACGTGGGAGCTGTCGCGGACCGTCGGCGATTGGAAGTTCCACGGCAGCGCCGTCTTTCGCGCCCAGGGGCCGAATGAGCTCCGATACGAGGAAAACGGCATCCTCGCAAAGCCTGATAACGCGGATATCCAGGCCTCCCGCCGCTACATTTATCGATACGAGGCAGACCGCATCGTCGTTTATTTTGACGAGCGGCCGGCGCGGATTTTTGAGATTCTCGATCTCAAACGCGCGCCAAACGGAACCTGGGAAGCCGAGGGCGAACATGCCTGCGATCCCGATCACTACGCGTCCCGCTATGGATTCGGCCCTGAGACGATCGCGATCACCCATATCGTCCGCGGCCCCCGCAAGGGCTACGAGATGGTGTCGAATTATCGGATCCTGTGGCGTTAGTTCCGGCCGGTTCCCGCGGGCCGCCGGCGGGATGGTGAATCCCTGCCAGTTGTGTCTAGATCGATGCTGCATCCGCACACTGATTCTGCCACGGCTTACATGCTCGCTCCGCCCGCCGACCCCGACGACGACGCCAAGATGTTCGATCTGGCGCCGGTTTCGCTGTGGATCGAGGACTACAGCGCGGTCAAGGCGTTGTTCGCCGAGTGGCAGGCGGTCGGCGTCACCGACATCAAGGCCTTCCTCGCCACCAACCCCGAGCGCGTGCGGCAGTGCTCGGAACGCATCCGCATCATCAAGGTCAACCGCAAGACTCTGTCGCTGTTCGGCGCCCGCGATCTCGAACATTTGATGGCTAATCTCGGCCGGGTGATCCGCGACGACGCCTTCACCAGCCACATCGACGAGCTGGCCCAGCTCTGGGACGGGCTGACCACCTTTTCCAGCCACACCGTCAACTATACGCTCGACGGCGAACGGCTCGATATCCAGCTCAGCGCCACCATCGTTCCCGGCCATGAAGAAAACTGGGATCGCGTCATGATCGCGATCGAGGACGTGACCGAGCGGGAAACCGCCCGCCGCCGCCTCGTCACCAGCGAGAACTACGCCTTCGGCCTGTTCGCCCACTCGCCGGTGTCGCTTTGGGTGGAGGATTTCAGCGCGGTGAAACGCCTGATCGACGACGTCCGCATGCGCGGCGTCGAGGATTTTCGCGTCTTCACCGACGTGCACGAAGAGTTCGTACCGCGCTGCATGAGCGAGATCCGCGTGATCGACGTCAACAGCCGCACGCTGGAGCTGTTCGGCGCACCGGACAAGCCGACCCTGCTGCGCAATCTCGCCTCCGTGTTTCGCGACGATATGGAGCCGCATTTCCGCGAGCAGCTCGTCGATCTCTGGGACGGCAAGCTGTTCCAGCAGCGCGAGGTGGTGAACTACGCGCTCGACGGCACCAAGC
>Ga0210396_10003528_pt1 | contig 15553 bp, 8 predicted proteins | sample IncBWH17OmetaG_FD_155466 | JGI IMG/M metagenome (GOLD analysis project Ga0210396, IMG submission 155466) | Forest soil microbial communities from Barre Woods Harvard Forest LTER site, Petersham, Massachusetts, United States - Inc-BW-H-17-O ... | reverse complement strand
TTCAAGCAGTTTAACAAGGCGGAGATCGAACTTGGAAGCGCCGTCGTCTTTATTGGGCCGAACAACTCTGGTAAAACGACCGCGCTTCAGGCGCTCGCATTGTGGGACATAGGCCTACGCCTCTGGAACGCGCGTCGTGGTGGGAAGGCCTCCCCTGAAAAGCGTCCCGGCGTGACAATCAATCGGCGCGACCTGATATCGATCCCCGTCCCGATCGCCAATTTGCTGTGGCGCAATCTCCGGGTGCGGAACGTCCAGCAGGCAAACGGGAAAACAAAAACGCAGAACATCCGCATCGACATCACAGTCGAAGGCGTGACGGAGAACATACCGTGGTCATGCGGTCTCGAATTTGACTACAGCAATGAGGAGTCGTTCGTTTGCCGGCCCCTTCGCTTACCCGAGTACGCGGAACACCAGGTGAGGAACGCGAAATTCTCGGCGCTTCCCGACCAAGCGGGCGCGGTGAAGGTTGCATATCTGCCCCCAATGTCTGGTCTTGCTGACCGCGAATTCATCAAACAGGAAGGTGAGATCGGCTTCTTGATCGGTCAAGGGCAGACGGCACAAGTGCTGCGGAATCTGTGCTATCAAATCTACAGCCACAGTGACAAAACGGCGTGGGGTGAATTGACTGGAAAAATCCGATCGCTGTTTGGCGTTGCTCTGCTACCGCCTCGGCTCCTTTCAGAGCGGGCCGAGATTACGATGCATTATGAAGAGGACGGGACTGAGCTCGATCTCTCGAGTTCGGGACGGGGCCTCCAGCAAACGCTGCTCTTGCTGACGCACTTATACGCGCACCCACGGACGGTTCTCCTTTTAGATGAGCCTGACGCCCACCTTGAGATTCTGCGCCAACGTCAGACCTTTCAACTCCTCACTGAGGTGGCCGATGCCCAGGGGTCGCAGATAATCGCCGCCAGCCACTCCGAGGTCGTGTTGAGCGAGGCGGCAGGTCGCGGCAAAGTGATCGCGTTCGTCGGCAACCCGCACACGCTGAACGATCACGACAAAGGGAGCCAAGTGATCAAATCGCTGACGACGATCGGCTGGGACCAGTATTTCCAAGCCGAGGAGACGGGCTGGGTACTGTATCTCGAAGGGTCCACCGACCTGGCGATATTGCAGGCTTTCGCTGAGCGACTGAATCACCCCAGCAAGGACTTTCTCGGCCGTCCATTCTGTCATTACGTATCGACGAATTTGCCGCAGACTGCTCGCGACCACTTCTTCGGCCTGCGCGAAGGGAAGCCAGATCTTCAAGGGATCGCGGTCTTCGACCGCCTCAGCAAGGAGCTGGCGACGGGGTCGCCACTGGTGGAGGTCATGTGGCGGCGGCGGGAGATCGAGAACTATTTCTGCGCAGAAGACGTGCTGCTTGCATATGCCGGTCAGGATTCCGAGGCGGATCTGTTCAGCCAAGCCGCCGTTCCGAAGCGACAGGCGGCCATGAGAGAGGCGATCGCGGAGGTCTCCGCCGCCCTTCGGACGTTAGGAAAGCCCGACCCGTGGTCCGCAGACATCAAGGCGACCGACGAGTTTCTGGACCCGGTGTTTAAGACTTTTTTCTCGAAGCTCGGCCTTGCCCTGACTTTTCGGAAATCCGATTATCACGTGCTGGCTCGACTTGTCCCGGCCGAAAGGATTGACCCCGAAGTTGTGGAGAAATTGGACAAGATCGTTGAGGTCGCGCGCCGCGCCATTCCACGAAAGCAATGAACATGGGTAAGAAGGCCGCATCGACCAAAATCGACTCCGTCCGCCACAAGGACAAGCGGAAGAACATACCCACCGAGGAGCTTCGCGATTTTGTTTCCGACGACGAGCAACGGCCCAAAACGGTTCTGTATCCCCGCGACCCATCGCTCGATCCGCAGTTGGTCTGGAAGGGGAAGGACGAGCAGGACAGCAAGGACCTGGAGGTGCCCGCCGTCCCGATTTACATCCAGGAGAAGATTCACCCGCAGGCGATCATCGAGGATTTCCGCCGGACCGCGGAGAAAGCCCCCGCCGCGGACCCGGATTTCGGCGGCCTCTTTGCGGACTTCAACGGCCTCTCCGACTTCGGCAAGAAAGTCGACTTCTACCACCACGACCAGAACTGGTCCAACCGAATGATCCTCGGCGATTCGCTGCTGGTCATGACGTCGCTGGCGGAGAAGGAGGGGCTCAAGGGTCGCGTACAGATGATCTATATCGATCCTCCGTACGGAATAAGCTTCCGGTCGAACTGGCAAGTGAGTACCAGGAATCGTGACATCAAAGACAGGCCGGATGATGCAACGCGCCAGCCGGAACAAGTCAGGGCTTTCCGTGACACGTGGCGGATGGGCATCCATACTTATTTGTCGTATCTTCGTGACCGACTGGCCGTGGCACGCGATCTCCTTTCGGATTCGGGGACCATTGTCGCGCAAATCAGCGATGACAACCTGCATTTGGTTCGATCCGTTCTCGACGAAGTCTTCGGCACGTCGAACTACGCCGGTACTGTTGCATTCTCAAAGACCAGTTCCCAGTCCACGACGGGGATCCCCTCCGTAGTTGACTATCTACTCATCTACGCGAAGGACAAAGAACTTCAGAAGCTACGGCCGATCCTTCAGATCAAAAAGCCTGGTGAGCGCGGGGCCAAGCAATACACGAAGATCATCTCGCCCGACATGTTCGAGATTCGCGACATGTCCGAGGAAGAAGTCAACGGTACCGACCCGATGCCGGCAGGGTGGGAGGTGTGTCGCTTAGGCCCGACGACATCGCAAGGCTTTCAGAAGGAGCGCTCCGGCCCATACACGTTTCAAGGTGAAAAGATTCCAATTCCGCAGAATCTCCATTGGAAGTACAGCCCGACACCGGGCGGCGATATGGATAAGCTCGCAGCGCTCGGACGACTTCGCAGATCGGGTAGCGGCCTTGCGACGGTTCTGTTAGCCAAAGACAACCCGACGACGCCCCTGGACAATATTTGGCTCGATACCGGTACCGGAAGCTTTACGGAAGACCAGGTCTACGTCGTCCAGACGGGCAAGAAGGTCATTGAGCGATGCGTGATCATGATGAGCGATCCGGGTGACCTCATTCTCGATCCCACAATGGGGAGCGGAACGTCGGCTTTTGTGGCTGAGCAGTGGGGTCGTCGATGGATCACAATCGACACAAGCCGTGTTGCGTTTGCACTTGCACGGAGCCGCCTGATGACGGCCCGCTTCCAGTACTATGTGCTCGCGGACTCCGCAGAGGGGATTGCGAAGGAAGCGGAGATCACAGGAAAGGCACGGTCGGCGTCAGAGATTGGAAACGATATCCGCAAAGGATTCGTCTATCATCGCGTTCCGCACGTTACGCCCAAGAGCATCGCAAACAATCCCGACATTAGGGAGGGTATGACTCGCAAGCAGATCGACGATGCTATCGCCCGTCATGCCGAGACGGAGATTCTCTACGACAAGCCTTACGACGACCCCAAGCGTCTGCGCGTAACCGGCCCCTTCACCGTCGAAAGTCTTTCCCCCCATCGCACCATCAGCGTCGAACAGAAGAAAGACGCGGCGACCACGCCAACTGAAAATGGCTTCACCATCAAAATGCTCGCCGGCGGCTCGTTCACGAACATGATCCTGGAAAACCTGAAAAAGGCCGGCGTGCAGAACACGGACAAGCGTCAGCGGCTCAAGTTCGACTCGATCGAGCCGTACCCCGGCGAATGGATCTGCGGCGAAGGACGCTACGCCGAGAGCGACGGCAAGGAGAAGCGAGCGGCGATCTGCGTCGGGCCCGAGTACGGCACCGTCGGCCCGGAGCTGGTCAAGGAAGCGGCGAAGGAAGCCGTCCGCGGCGTCGGGTTCGACATCCTCATCGTCTGCGGCTTCGCCTTCGACCCGCACGTCAGCGAGGAAGCCAAGCGGTATGGCAAGCTGACCGTCCTGGCCGTGCGGATGAACCCGGATCTGGCGATGGGGGACGAGCTGCTCAAGAAGACCGGCGCGGGAAATCTGTTCATGGTGTTCGGCGAGCCGGACCTGAAAATCCAGACGCAGAAGGACGGGCAGATCGTCGTCGAAATCCGCGGCGTCGACGTCTACGACCCCACGACCGGCGAAATCCGCTCCAACTCAACCGACGACATCGCCTGCTGGTTCATCGACACCGACTACAACGGCGAGAGCTTCTTCGTCCGTCACGCATATTTCACCGGGGCGGATGAGCCGTACGAGAAGCTCAAGCGGGCACTGCGCGCGGAGATCAACGAGGGAGCGTGGTCGCAGCTTTACAGCACGACCAGCCGGCCGTTCCCCAAGCCAAAGAGCGGGAAGATCGCGGTGAAGGTGATCAATCACTACGGCGATGAAGTGCTAAAGGTGTATCCGATCGGTTCGAAGAAGTGATCACGCGGGTTCTCGCAGTCGCGACAGACGGCCTGCTACCGGCGGATGAAGTCCGCGACCAGTTGTTCCTGATTCTCTCAGGCGAAGCCGAAGAAGACATGCCCTGGGAAATCCTGCCGAATTGCCGACACCGGCATCGTAAGCGACCCGGCGGTCTGGGCAAAGTTGCGCCGGGATGAAAACCCGCCACTCGGGGACCTCGCCCGTTGCCCAAAAACCCTGAAAGATCATCGATCCGGCGGCCTTAAAACGCAATATTTCGATAGATAGGATGTAGGGGTATGTTCAGCAATAAACGGACGAGAATCGCGCCATCCCCCCGGACATTCTACAGCACCCCGTTTTGGCTGGTTTTGGCGTGTTTTGGCGTGTTTTTTGGCTTGTCGATGAACCCGCCACGCCGCAAAGCGCCGCACGACCGCTGCCGGCCAACCGCCTTCTGCCTACCGTCCCGCCCTTGCGATTTTCGGCGCGGCTGGGCGGCGGTGTGAGCAACACCAGAACAAATGTCCCCAAATGTCCCCAAATGTCCCCTCCGGCGAGGGGGGCATGGGACATGGGACATTCGTGTCACCAGATGTGAGACATTCGAGACATTCCGGGGAAGCGATTCGAGGGTCATTGTGGCCAGGAAATCACGGCGCGGCGCGGGAAAAAAAGCCGCCCCGGCCTGAGAGCGGTCGGGGCGGCGTGAATTTCCTGAGCCGGCAGGGTGATCAATCCCGCACGAGTCTCATGTGTCCTCTTACGCGTGCTGCAGCAGCGTGAGGACGTTTTGAGGGGCCGAGTTGGCCTGGGACAGGACGGTAGTGGCCGCCTGTGACAGGATCTGGTAACGCGTGAGATTCGCGGTTTCAGACGCGAAGTTGGTGTCGACGATCGAGCTGTTCGCCGCCGAGATGTTTTCGTAGGCGACGCTCAAGCTGTTGATCGTGGAACCGAGCGTGAACGTCTGGAAAGCGCCCAGACGGCCGCGCAGAGAGCTGACCTGGTTGATCGAGTTATCGACGATCTTCTGGGCGGTGGCGAGGCTCGTGGAAGTGAGCTGGTTGGCGCCCCCTGTGGCCAGAGAGCTGAGGTAACCAGTCGCGGCGTCACCGAGACTGCCGGTGGCGACGGACTGGATTCCGATGCTCGATTTGAGCGTATCGCTGACGGTCGATCCCAGTGAGAAGGTCGCGCCGCCGCCGGTGATGCCGAACGTCTTGCTTTTCCCGGCGTTGAGGGCGCTGGAGAGCGTGAAGCTCAGGTCCAGATTGGTGTCGCGGTAGGTGACGTTGGTGCCGTTGACAGTGGCAGCGGCGCCGTTGACGTCGACCTTGGCGTCCTTGCCGAACGCCTTGCCGCTGGTCCCGCCGGTGACGGAGAACGTGCCGCTGACGCTCTGGACGCTGACGAACTGGTTGGACCCGTAGTTCTGCGCCTTGAAGGCGAGGTTGGCGCCGGATGCCGAGGCGGTAACGCCGGTCTCGGCGGTGATGTTGTTGATGGCCGCAGCCACGGCAGACAGCTTGGTGCTGCCGGCGAAGCTGAGTTGTTGGGTGCCGAGGCTGCCAGCCACCTGCAAAGTGACCGCCGAGGCACCGATAACCGCCGAGCCGCCCGCGCCGGCGAAGCTCACCTTGCCCAGCGTCGCGCTGTTGAGAACCTGCACGACGACCGACTCCGTCTTGTTGCCAGGCAGGTTGGCCGCATTGACGGCGATGGTGGCAAATCCACTCGTGCCAGCCGAGCTCAATGTATACGCCAGGCTGCCGTCCAGGAGGTTCTTTCCCTGGAAGCTGGTCGAGTTGGAAATGCGGTTGATCGTGTTCAGGATCGAGTCGACCTGAAGCTGATTGGCGTTGATTTCGTCGGAGCTCATCGCGCCGGTGTTGGCCGATTGGTTGACCAGGCCCTCAAGCTGATTCAGCAGGTTGCTGACTTCGTTGAGACCGCCCTCGGCGGTTCCGATAACGTTGGTGGCGCGGTTGGCGTTGTCGATGGCGGTGGTGATGCCGGTCTGCTCGGCCTTGAGGGACTCACTGGCGATCAGGCCTGCCGGATCATCGGCGCCGGAGTTGATCTTCAAACCCGTGCTGAGGCGCTGAAGACTGGTGTTCAGGGCCTGATTGTTGGCGGCCAGCGAGCGCTGTGCGATCAGCGAGCTGACGTTGGTGTTGATTACGCTGCTCATGTTGGATGTCTCTCCGTGACTTGGGCCGCGGGTTGATTGGCGCCGCGGCCAGTTGACTAAGCGCGACGCAACAACGCTCGTGCACAAGCACCGCCGTGTCGCGCCGGTTCATTCCCTTGATGAGGCCGATGTTGAAGAACTCCGCCTTAGACACCCGCTGGTCCGCTCAGGGTCGAGCGGTCCCAGCCGCCTGCGGGAAGCACCTCGTCGGGCATACGACCCGGCCGAGCCTCCCTTGTTCCGCCATGAAGGCCTCCTTTGGTCTCTGATCTGCCGACCGCGCAGGCATTGCCTGTACGCGCAGCAGGTCCAAGAGGACACAGGTCTCATCGTCGGCCACGAGAGGGGGTCTTTAGGTTCGGGCGGGCAGGAAATCAGCCGAGTATTATGGGCCAATTCACCGTCCGCGGTTGATTTGCTGCCGAGAGCGGGAAGGATTTTATCAGACAATCCAATCCGACGCCGCCGACGCGATTTCGGAGTCCGGCAAATCGGACCTTGCGAGGCGCTCCGGGGATGCGGGCTATCAGCAGATTCGCATGGTTAGTCCGCCGTCGATGACGAACGTCTCGCCGGTGAGATACTCGTTGGTGGCGACTTGGCGAATCAGCGAAGCCACCTGTTGCGGCGTGCCTTCACGGTGTAGCGGGATGCGGTTTTCGAGGTTGTGTTTTTTGGTTTCGGGGGTCATCCTGGCGTGGAAGTCGGTACGGATGACGCCCGGCGCGACGCAGTTAACGCGGATATTGTCGTCGGCGAACTCGAAGGCCAGCGCCCGGGTCAATTGCGGCAGTGCGCCTTTCACCGTCTGATATGCGACGTTGCTGCGGATGCCACGGATGCCCGCGGTGGAGGAGATCAGCACGATCGAGCCGCGGTGCTTCTTCTTCATCACCGGGATCGCGGCCCGGCAGAGATGGAAGATGGGGTGAACGTGGACGTCGAAGGCGCTGTACCACTGCTCGGGGGTGATTTCCAGCAGCCCACCGTTAACCGGCCCGCCCGCCGAATGAATCAGCAGGTCGATTCCGCCGAGTTGGCTGATGGTTACTTCGACACTGCGCACCGCCTCCTGGGGTTTGGCGACGTCGGCCGAGACGGCAACGCACCGCCGCCCCAGCGCCTCGACTTCACGAACGACAGAGCTGGCGGCATCGTCCAGGTGACGGCCGACGATGACAACATTCGCGCCCTGCTCCGCCAAAGCGATGGCAGTGGCGGCGCCGATGCCGCGGGTCCCACCGGTGATCAGACAGGCTGCGTCTTTCAGATCCATGATCTTCCTTTCAAACTTACCGCCACTCGTCCATAAAGAACCGGCGTTTACGGCCGGGACGAAATAGCCGGTCGAAGATGTCCAGAGTGTGCGGGCGCCAGATCAGTACCGCGCCCAGCGCCGCGCCGCCGAGGTGGGCGGCCTGGCCCCCGGCGTTGTTGCCATTTGCCAGGACCGTGTAGACCGCAATGGCCAGCAGGATCCACGCCAGGACCTTCAGCCGCATCGGGATCGGCGGAAACAGGAGCATCACTGTCGTATCAGGCGCGACGCGCGCGCCGGCGACCAAAACGCCGAATATTCCCGCGGAGGCACCCACCAATGGCGCGTCGGGACTGCTGATCAGAATTCCCAGCCGCCAGAGAATGAGATAGAACGCCGCTCCCGCGATGCCGCAGAGCAGGTAGAACGCGAGATACCGCCGCGGCCCCAGATAGCCTTCTACGATGGGGCCGAAGAAATAGAGCGCCAACATGTTGAACAGGATGTGCGAGAAGCTGGCGTGCAGAAACTGAAACGTAACGAACCGCCAGAGCTGAAGCGAATAGATTGTCGCGCTGGCTGAGAAATAACCCCACGTCGTGAGCAGGCCGCTGCCCGGCACGCCTGGCTGTGCCGTCATTTGATCTATGAAATAAACCGCGACGTTGATCACAATCAGCCACGTCGTGATCGACCACATGCGCATGGTGCCGGCAACCGTGGTCTGGCGGTAGCCCTGCCGTGAGTAATCCCGATCGGCGAATCCCATCATGAGGATAAAACTGTAGATGCAATGAACTCGCGCGGCAAATCGGCGGCGCCTTCCTGGTAAGCTGAGAGCGGTAACGCGGGGTTGGCAAGCGTCTTGCTTGCGGCACGAGGTAAATGATCCCGCGGATGCGAGTACTGTCGGTTTTGTTCGTCGTGATGGCCCAGGCGCCGGCGCTGCGCGCCCATGAGACGGACCAGTTCACCGTGCCGCCGGACCGCAAATTCGCGGACCTGGGCGATTATTTCAACCGCTGGGCATACGTTACGATTTCGCACGGCGTCGACCAGGCCAATGCAAAAATCCTGCAGGCCGCCGCACGTCATGAGCCGGCGACGGTGATGGCCGACCTGGAGTCGAATTCGCGGGTGACGATGGCCGTGCGAAGTCAGTGGCCCTGGTCGGTGACGCAGATCGAGACCTTCGAGCGCGTGCTGCGGTCGCCGGAGATGCGCAGGCGCTATCCCGGCCGGGTCGTCGCTTACGGCGAGCGGTTCGACGGCGTCTACCGCTGGGCCTTTTTTCCGCTGGACCCTCGGATGCTCTCGCACCTTGTTTACTTCAGCTCGACGATGATGGTGTACGGGACCTATATGGGAACAGATAAATTGGGGCATTTTACCGACGAGGGGATCAGCTACTACTACGCCTACCGAAAGGCGATCGACGCCGGCGAAGACGAGCGACGCGCCGTGGCCGCGGCGGTGCGGATCGGGACTGACGGGATCATGTCGGAAAGCGGCATGCTGGGGACGGTTGGCACCGCGGATTATGCCAACGGGGATGTTTCGGCCAACTTCGCCGGCTTTCTGTTCTATCGCAATCTCACCGAGCCAGTGCGGATCAAGGGAGAAATGCGGCCTCCCATGCTGCTGCGCGACGGGATGCTCTGGAAGTTGGCGCCGGACGTCCGCTCCGACAGCGGCTTTTTCGCGCGGTTCATCTCCGATCACCTGGACGAGGCGCTCAATCCCGGATTTTTCGATGCGTACCTTCGTCCCGCGATGCGCGACGCCGTGCGGGCGCGAAGGTCGACTCTGTTGCGGCACTACTGCGATGAGAATGGCCGGCCTCGCAGCAAGCAGTGGTTCGACAGCAAGCTGCACGAGCTGAGCACCTATTGGGGAATCGATTACGGGCACCGCGGCAGCTATCAAGAGCTGGTATCGATCGGCGACTCGTGCTTTGGGAAGACGGCGGACGAGGGATCGGGCCCTGATCCGGTCCCGGTTCGGGTAGCGTCCTCGCCGCTTGAGGCGCGGATTCGCTCGACCGATGTGATCTCGCCCGGTTTGACGGACGAATTCGGCTATACGCCTTTGCACGATGCGGCAAGCTCCGGGGACACGGGCGCTGTCGAGCGGCTTTTGGCCCTGGGGGCCGATGTGAACGCCCGCGACGACGCCGGAACCACGCCGCTGTTTCTGGCCTGCCGGCATGGACACCTCGAGGTCGTCCGTCTGTTGCTTCAGCACGGCGCCGACGCGAACGCTGCGAGCGACGCCGGCGCCACGGCGCTCCACGAGGCGGCGCTGGCCGGGGATGTGCAGATCATCCGCCTGCTCCTGGACCACGGCGCCCGCGCGGGCGCGCGGGACCTTCGCGGCCGCACTGCTGAAGCGGTCGCAGCCGAACATGGCTTTGAGGACGTGCTGGCGATCCTGGCCTCACGACCGGGAGCAGAACGTTGATGCGGCCCCAATCCACGATTCTGGTGCTGCTGCCGTTGCTGCTGGGGAGCGGATGTGGCGTCGAGCCACCGCCGGAACCGGTCACCTTTCAATCCTGGCAGAAAAATCTCGAGGACTACGTCTGGAATGAGGCAAATGGAGACCCAAACGTCCTGCGCGACATGAGCTGGGACGACGTCCACCACGGATTTGCCATGATCAGTGATGCACTCCCCGATCGCTCGACGGACGCGATCGGGCTGCTGGTCGCCCATCGGAAAATCGGCGGCGAGCCATGCTTCGTCTTTCTCTTCGCCCTCATCCGTACCCGCATGCCGATCGAAATGCGGGCGGTGGCGCTGAACGTGACCAGCGGACAATTCCGCTGGTTTGTGGGCGCGGATGATTTGGCGGCGCTGGACCGCTATCGAAGCGTCAGCGGCGGCGGCGTCTTTCCTGCCCGGGCCGACACGTTCGACCTGGGTTTCGACGGCCAGGAGATCGCCATCGCCCACCAGCAGAGCGGTGCGCGCTGGAGCGTCGCGCTCAGCGCTTCGTCCAAGCCGGCTGGCGCGGGGCCATGATCTGCGATAGCGGATCGGGTTTGCCCGGATCGCGGGGGAGGTGCGGGTATCTGGCGCCCGCCTAATAGTCGATGTACAAACCTCCGGTCCCGCAACCATGCTATCCGGACGGCCGCCTTCGGTTCCGGCCGATCGGATTCGCTCCCCCGGTGATCGAATGGTTGTTATGATTGATTCGGGTGATAGACCTTATGAGCTTGCTCGAACCCGGCCTGATCATTCCGTATGTCTTCGACCTGGAGTTGAGCGGCCGGTGCAACACCGTCTGCACGTTCTGCCCGCGGGAGGAGATGAAACGCGGCGAACAGCTCATGAGCGCCGAAAACTTCGAGCATTTCTTCCGCAACCTCAAGGAATATGTCGCCGCGCTCGAGGGGGAGCGGGTTTCGCTCCCGCACGAGCGCTCGCTGGCGGTACTGGGCGCACGGGAGCAGTCGCCGGTGCGGATCCTGTTGTGCGGAATGGGAGAATCGCTGATCCATCCTCGCTGTGCCGAGTGGGTGGGACGGATTCGCCGGGAGATCGGCGTCCGGCTCAGCATCGTCACCAACGGGCTGATGCTCAAGGAGACGATGGTCGAGAAGCTCGCTGAGGCGCAGGTCACCGTGCTGTTCGTCAGCGTGCCGGGCGTCGACGCAGAAAGCTACACGCGCTACGTTCCTCTGCCGTGGGACCGCGTCGTCGGCAACATCGAGCGGGCTCACGCCCGGCTCCCTGGCCGTGTGCAGATCAACGTGCCGATCCCGGATGACGCGACGTTCACGGCGGACCAAGCCATCGCCTTCTGGGGCGCCAAGGGGATTCCCATCGCCTCGATCACCCACTGCCACAACCGCGGCGGGTTTCTAAACAATGTCGAGCTCACCGGCCGATTCGGGTCGTCCGCGAGCCATTTCTGCGGGATTCTGGCGCGCCACAACTTCGTCGCCTGGGACGGGCGGGTGTTGTCCTGTTGTCACGACCTGCACGCCGAGAATGTGCTGGGGCACGTGGCCGAGCAGTCATTCCTGGATGTCGCCCGAGCCAAGACGCCGGTCATGGAGACGGGACCGAGTTACCGAATTTGCCGGACTTGCAACGATTGCGAGCGGCTCCAGCCGGCAGCGGTGATTCGCGCGCATGGCGAACTCGTTCGATCGACCTGATCGTCCGAACCAGGTTAGTCTGGTTTAGGCAGTGACGAGTTGCGGCGACGAATCGAGCACGTCTTGGACACGAATGCCGTCACGTCGGGCCATCTCTTCCATGAGGGCGCGAATTCCGCCGCGCTGTTGCACCGCCCGCAAAGACGGGTCTTGGGCAAGAATCAACGGGTCGCGCCAGAGCAGGAATCGCGCCAACGTCTGCCCCCATTTGTCTTTGAATGCGCGAATGAAATTCAGTTCCCGCGCCGCCCATTGCTCACGTGTTTCAGGTCCGCTCCAGGTAGCCCGACCGCCAAAATGAACCAGATAGGATGCCTGGGCGACCAACACGCGAAATCCCAGAAGATACGAGCGAACGCAATAGTCATCATCCTCGCCCCCGGCTATGCCGAACCGCGTGTCGAACAGCCCGACTTTTCGGTAAACGACCGTCGGAATCTTGACGCAGAAGAAATTGGTCTTGTAAGCCTCGATCACCTCGGGATGTCGGGCGCGGTGCTCGCAAAGCACGGCCGGAAGCTCTGCCGCCGCGGGTTGAAACGAGGCCAGGGTCATGACCGGTTTCAACTCCAGGTCGCCTTTTCGGTACTGGAAGTTTTGATTGCTGGTCGGCGTCATGACCGCCGGCAGGTCGATTGAGAGCGGACCGGCCCAGTCCGACGTGAAAACAATGTCGTTGTTGAGCACATATGCATCCGCATTGATCGACTGAGCGCGTCGAATCACCTCATTGGCATTTTCTGCAAACGACCGAGGTTGCGGATTGCGCTGGGTCTCGATCGGGTGGCCGGGTAAACTTTGCCGCTCTTGCCACCCGCCATCGTTATCGATGAGCAGGAAGTGGTCCCCAGTTTCCAGCCTGGTGTGCCGGAAAAAGGTTTCCAGCGCGACGACCGTATATTCGATCGAGGCGCGCGTGGTGACCATGCCGAAGGTCCTGGCCATGCGTTCAGTTTACTCAATAGCGCGCTACCGTGGCTCCGGCGCCTTCTGCGGTGGACCTGGGGTGTGGCCAGATTTTGTGGGCCACAGAGCAATTGTGGTGCAGGCTTTCCAGCCTGCACAGTGCAGCCTGGAAAGGCTGCACCACAATAGGCGCCCGTGCCGACCACAGAATCTGGCCACACCCGTGGACCTGTGAATTCATGAGATTCGACTCGCGTCCCGCGTCGGTTGTGTTAAACTAGACCGCTTAGTCCGCCGATTTCCGTTTGTTTTCGCAAAACCAGTAAGTCCCGGCCCATGCCGGGACGTTAGAGCAAACCGTCGCCCCTTTTGAGAGTGGGAGGCACGACCCCAATGAATCCGATCAAATTCGCCCCGAAGAAGCCGGTATCCACCTGGTGGCTGACCGCCGGCCTGTTGGCCCTCGCTGTCGTCGCGATTCCCGGCATGGCCCAGCAGGCGCAGGACGAGCAGGAAAAACAGACCGACGGCAAGGAGCAGCAGCTCGAGCAAATCCAGAAGCAGCTTCAGGAGTTGCTCAAGTCGGTGCAGCAATTGCAGGGCGCCAGAACGGAAAGCCCCACGAGCTCCTCCGGGACCGCCTCGGCAAATACCAGCACGCGCATCGTGCCGCCGCGGAGCGCCGGAGATGCCGAGCCGGCCAAGCCGATTTCGCTTAATAGCAAATGGACTGCGGCCCTCCAGTGGCGTTCCATCGGCCCGGCCAACATGGGCGGCCGCATCGTCGACATGGCGGTCGTCGAGTCCGATCCCAGCACCTACTGGATCGCCACGGGCGGCGGAGGCCTGCTCAAGACCACCAACAATGGCGACACCTTCGCTCATCAGTTCGACCACGAAGCCACCGTTGCCGTCGGCTCCGTCACCGTCGCCCAATCCGATCCGAACATCGTCTGGGTCGGCACCGGCGAGAACAACCCGCGCAACAGCGTCTCCTATGGCGACGGCGTCTACAAATCCACCGACGGCGGGCGAACCTGGAAAAATATGGGACTCAAAAAGTCCTTCCAGATCGGCAAAATCGCCATCGACCGGCACAACCCCGATGTCGTCTATGTCGGCGCGTTGGGCCGGCTTTACGGCCCGAGCGAAGAACGGGGCCTGTACAAGACCACCGACGGCGGCATCACCTGGGACCGCGTGCTCTTCATCGACGACAAGACCGGCATCATCGACGTGCAGATGAAGCCGGACGATCCCAACACCCTCATCGTCGCGGCCTGGGAACGCCTGCGCGACGGCTTCGACTCCCATCCCGGCGGGAAAATGGCCGACGGCTACGATACCTATGACCCCATCAAGAAATGGGGACCCGGCTCCGGCATCTTCAAGACTACCGACGCCGGCCGCAACTGGAAGAAACTCACCAATGGTCTCCCAACCAACGACCTGGGCCGCGTCGGCCTGGATTTCTATCGCAAGGACCCCAACACCGTCTTCTGCATCATCGACTGCGCCCGCACCGGCATGGGTACGCCGCCCAAGCCCAAGCCGCAGGTGGACTTGGACATTTTCGGCGATGACGCCGAGCACGGCGTGCAGCTCACTACCGTCCGCGAGAACGGTCCTTCCGCCAAGGCCGGCCTTCAGGAAGGCGACGTCATCATGTCGATCAACGGCGAGGCGATCGATCACGCCGAGGATTTGATCGATACGATTCGCGATCACAAGGTCGGCGACAAACTCACCTACAAGATCCTCCGTGAAGGGGACACTAAGGAAATTGCGGTGACCCTGGCCGAGGGAGCCGGCGGCCTGGGCGGCCGCGGCCGCGGGGGGTTGGGCGGTGGGGCGCGAGGGTTCGGACGGGGCGCGGCGACACAGCCCGCCGGGCCTTATGCCGGCCTCACGGGCGAAGAAGCCGAGGGCGGCGTGAAGCTCACCAACATCGTTGAGGATGGACCGGCTGCCAGGGCCGGTCTCAAGGAGGGCGATCTGGTCGTCGGCGTCGGCGATATGGAAATCAAAACCTACGACCAACTCCAGGAACAGATTCGATCCCATAAGATCGGCGACAAACTCGACGTCAAGCTCAAGACCGGCGACAAAACCAAGACCGTCGAGCTTGCCCTGGGCGAGCGGCCGCGCGGCGGCGCGGCCGGTGGTCCCAGCCCCACACGCCCCAACGGCGGGCAGTACGGCGGGCAAATCGAAAACGTCCAGGACGACCAGGGACCCAACAGTTTCGAGTACGGCGGCATCTACAAATCCACCGACGCCGGTGAAACCTGGAAGCGCATCAACTCCCTCAATCCGCGCCCCATGTATTTCAGCCTGCTCCGCGTCGATCCCAGCAACGACAAATACCTGTACGTCGGCGGCGTTTCGTTCTATCGATCGACCGATTACGGCAAAACCTTCCGTCAGGACGCGGGTCGCGGCGTCCACGCCGACCAGCACGCCCTCTGGGTCGACCCGCGCGACGGCCGCCACCTGATCGTCGGCTGCGACGGCGGCTTCTACGTCTCCTACGACCGAACCCGAAACTGGGACCAGCTCAACACCACTGCCATCGGCCAGTTCTATCACGTTGCAATCTCGCTCAGCAAACCGTACCGCGTCGCCGGCGGCCTTCAGGACAACGGCTCGTGGATGGG
>Ga0210396_10003525_pt1 | contig 15557 bp, 10 predicted proteins | sample IncBWH17OmetaG_FD_155466 | JGI IMG/M metagenome (GOLD analysis project Ga0210396, IMG submission 155466) | Forest soil microbial communities from Barre Woods Harvard Forest LTER site, Petersham, Massachusetts, United States - Inc-BW-H-17-O ... | reverse complement strand
AGGTCGAATCGCGCAGCGATTCGGGTGAGGGGTTATGTCCTATCGATGGGCCGTAACCCCTCACCCCAACCCTCTCCCAGAGGGAGAGGGAGCGCACCTCCGTCGCTGCTGCCGCCTCATATAATCGTCCGGCTCAACTCAACACAGACCGCTCAAACATGAACCGCGGAGCGAACGCGGCCGGCGTTTCCGAACACGCGCAGATAGCGTTCGACTTCGGCCGGGCTGCCGGTGGCTTTTTCCGGATTGTCCGAAAGCTTAACGGCCGGCCGGCCGTCGACCGATGTCACCTTGCAGACGATCGAGATCGGATCGAGATCGACCGAGCCGTCCGGCGCGCATCCCACGAAATCGTTGGTCAGGTTGGTGCCCCAGCCAAAACTGATCCGCACGCGGCCGTCAAAATGCCGGTAGGTCTCCTCGATCGAGCCGACATCCATGCCGTCGGAAAAAACCAGCAGCTTCTCCTTGGGGTCGCGTCCCTTCTGTTTCCACCACTTGATGATCTCTTCGCCGGCCGCGATCGGCGGCGCGCTGTCCGGCCGAAAGCCGGTCCAGTCCGCGACCCATTCGGGAGCGTCCCGGAGAAAGGGCTTGGTGCCGAAGGCGTCGGGAAGGGCGACCAGCAGATTGCCGCCATAGGTATGGCGCCATTGATCGAGAACGCGATACGGCGCCCAGCGTAATTCGGTGTCGTCGTTGGCCAGCGCCGCCGCGACCATCGGCAATTCATGGGCGTTGGTCCCGATCGCTTCCAGATCGTTGTCCATCGCCAGCAGGATATTGGAGGTGCCGGTGAAGGAGGGGCCGAGACCTTCCTTGACGGCTTCGACGCACCAGCGCTGCCACAAAAAGCCATGGCGCCGTCGCGTTCCAAAATCGGAGAGCCGCAATCCCTCCAGTTTCCGCAGCCGCTCGACCTTTGTCCATAGCTTGGCCTTGGCGCGGGCATATAGCACGTCGAGCGCAAACCGGCCCTGGCCTTTCATCACCTGGCGCGAGCGCAACTCGTTGAGAATGGCGAGCGCCGGAATCTCCCACATCGTCGTATGGGTCCACGGACCATGGAAATGCAGTTCATATTGGCCATCCACCTTGTTCAGCTCGTATTCGGGCAGACGGAAGTTGGCGAGCCAGTTGATGAACTCAGGCGAAAACATCTGGGTCTTGCCGTAGAACGTATTACCGGCGAGCCAGATCAGCTCTTTCTTGCTGAAACGGATTTCGCGGGCGTGATCGAGTTGGGCGCGCAGCTCGCCCTCGTCGATGATCTCGGCGAGCCGCACATGCCGGCTGCGGTTGATGACCGAAAAGGTGGTGTGTTGTTCCGGATAGAACTCCCGGATCATCTGCTGCATCAGCAGCTTGTAAAAATCTGTATCCAGCAGGCTGCGTACGATCGGGTCGAGCCGCCAGCCATGGTTGTAGGTTCGGGATGCAATGTCTGTAACTGCCATGGCTTGACTCTACCCTGCCGGGAGGCCTGCAACCAGTGGGTTTCAACCGAGCATGGCAGGTCAGCGGCGCTATCCGTGCCCTTGACCGCGTCCTTGCCGAATCCGGCGGACCGCCGCCGGCACGCCGGTCCAGGCCGGCTTGTCCGGGGCGAATTGCTGCCGCAGGTACGACACCAGTTCGGCGAGCTGATCGTCGGTCATGCTGTCCTTGAAGCCGGGCATATAGCCGAGATCGCTCGACACCGGTGACGCGATGCCGTGCAGGATAACCTGGATCAGATTGTCTGGCACGGCACCATGCAGATTGCTGTTCAAGGCCAGCGACGGGCGGCTGCCGAACAAGGGCGGTCCACCGACCTGATGGCAAACCGCGCAGGCGCCTTCATAAAGGCGCGCGCCGATAGTTGAGGCCGTAACCGCCCTGGTCCTGGTCAGGCTCTCAAGCCGGGCGGCCAGCGAGTCCTGCTCCGGTTTACTCATCGCGTTTTCGTTGAAAGAGCCGAGATAGACCGCCATGGCGCGAATATCTTCGTCGGGCAGGGCAGCGAGTTCTTTCACCACCGGCGCCATCGGGCCCGCGGCGACGCCGTGCAGGCGGGATTCACCTGATCGTAAATAGGCGAACAGTTCATCCTCGCTCCAGGGAATCGGCGCGTTCGAAAGCGATGTTAGCGGTGGGGCTTCCCAGCCTTCCGAGAAACCGCCGGCCAGATAGGCATTGGCTTTTTCTGCGCCGAGCGCGTTACGCGGCGAGTGGCAGGCGCTGCAATGGCCAAAACTCTCGACCAGATAGGCGCCGCGATTCCAGACCGCCGATTGCTTCGGGTCGGCTTCGAACGCGCCCTCCCGATTGAATAGTGCATTCCATCCGGCCAGCAGCGGACGCCAGTTGAACGGAAATGCCAGAGCGGTCTTGGGCGTGTCGGCACGCACCGCCGCCTGCGCCATCAGGAAAGCGTAGAGCGCTTGTAAATCTGCGTCGGTCGCCTTGGTGAAATGCGTGTAGGGAAAGGCCGGATAAAGCTGGCGGCCGTCGCGATGGATGCCTTCGCGCATCGCGCGCTCGAAGGCGGGATAGGACCACGCGCCGATCCCCGTCTCCAGATCGGGCGTGATGTTGGTGCTGTAGATAGTGCCGAACGGCGTCTCGAGGGGGCGGCCGCCGGCATTGACAGCGCCGTTCAATTCCGTGTGGCAGACCGCGCAGTCGCCGAGCGCGGCCAATTGCCGGCCGCGGCCGATGGTCGCCTCTGAAAACACCGACGCATCTGGCCGCGCGATCGGCGCGATCGACCGCCACGGCAGCGCGGCCGTGGCGATGCCGACAATCGCGGCCGCCAAGGCCGCGACTGTCGCAATGGCGCCTCGTTGCCTTGCGAACGGGTTCGGCTGCGCGGCAGGCGAGGCCATGTCTGCGGCATTGGCCGCGGCTCTCGGCAGCGCCGCTGGCGTCGCGCCATGTTCCCGCAATCCCGCCAGAATGCGTTCGGGTGTGAAAGGCAATTCCCGAAACCGCACGCCGGTGGCGTCGAAGATCGCATTGGCAATCGCCGCCGCACTGGGGACGGAGGCGGATTCACCGACGCCAAGCGGCGGCTGATCCGGCCGCGGCACCATCAGCACATCGATCTTTGGAATATCCGGGAAGGTGATGATCGGATAGGCGCCCCATTCGCGGCTGGTCACCGAATGGCGATCGAACGAGACTTCTTCCATCAACGCGCGACTGGTCGACTGGATGATGTTGCCGTGGATCTGGTGCCGCACCCCATCCGGGTTGATCATCAGGCCGGAATCCTGGCCGGCGACCACCCGCGTCACGCTGACATCGCCGGTCGCCTTGTTGATGGCAACATCGGTAATCCAGGCCGACCATGCGGCGCCGTAACCCGGAAACTTGCTGTGGACGTATAGTGCGTAAGCAAAGCCCCGCCCGCGCGCGATGTCGCCTTCGGCCACAGGCTCCTGCCGGACTGGCCGTGGAGTCCAATTGGCCCTTTCGGCGACGGCGTTGACGAGATCGACCGCGCGGGGATCACTGAGATAGCGCAGACGATATTCGACCGGATCGACACCGGCTTCCGTTGCCACCTCGTCGATAAAGCATTCGTGGGCGAAGCTGTTCGGCAGCGCGGAGACGCCGCGCAACCAGGAAGCGCGCACGATCGGCGGCATGTCGTGCGCCACCACGCGCATCGCGTCGTAATCGTAAGGCGGGATCGCGGTGCGGTCGCCCATTTCAGATACGACAGGCGTCGGCGAAATGGTGCCCGTCAGCAGCAGCGCCAAGGTCGGCGCGCCGTTGGAGGGATAGCGCGTCGCGAAATCATAACCGGCGACGCTGCCGTCGGCGCGCAGGCCGCCCTTGACGTCCATCAATTGCCCGGTGCCCTTTGGCTCCCAGGCGTGCTCCTGTTCGCGCGTCAATTGCACGCGGACGGGGCGGCCGACCGCGCGCGACAGGAGCACTGCGTCAGCCGAGACGTCGTCGGCGCAGTTGCGGCCGTAGCAGCCGGCCGCTTCCATGCGAATGACATCGATTTCGGATTCAGGCCGTTGCAGCAGCAGCGCCAAATCAGCCCGCAGAATGTGCGGGTTCTGCGTGCCGGACCATACCCGAACCTGATCCCCGAAATCCGCAACCGCGCAGGACGGGCCGATCGAGCCGTGCATCTGATACGGCCAAATATAAGTCCGCTGCATCGGTTTTGCGGCGGCGGCGAGCGCCGCGTCTACATCGCCCTTGTCGATCAGGGTCCGTGGCGTCGAAGGATTGGCGCGCAGCGCGGTCTCGACGTCTTTCAGGTCGGGCAGCGTCGGCGTCGGCTTCCAGGTGACTTTGAGTTGCGTGGCCGCCTTGACTGCGTTTTCCTCGCGCTCGGTGACGACGCCGACGAAATCGCCGATCCTGACCACGGCGACCAGCCCTGGAATATCGCGCACCGACGCCTCATCGACCGCGATCAGGCTGGTGCCGACAAAGGCACCGGCATCGACGCCGGCGTAGGGCGGCCGTACGACGCGGCCATGCAGCATGCCGGGCAGGCGCACGTCGTGGACATACACTAACTCGCCGGTGGCCTTGGCCGGCAGATCGGTGCGCGGCACCGATTGGCCGACGATGCTGTAGGATTCGATGGCCTTGACCCGGACGTCGTCGGCCAGTTCAAGGCGGATACTCTCGTCGCCGATCAATTCGCCGAAGCTGACGCTGCGGTTATGTCCGCGGATCAAACCGTCATCGATCGCAAGGTCTTCGAGCGGGAATTCAAGCCGCTCCGCGGCACGCGCCAGCAAAAATTGCCGCGCCTGCGCGGCGGCCTTGCGCAGCGGGACGGCCGAGATCTGGATGGTCTCGCTGGCAATGGTCGCGCCCTGATTGGGAACCCGCGAGGTATCGCCGAGCACGACATCGACGCGCGCCAGGGACACGTCGAGTTCTTCGGCGACGATCTGCCCGAGCGCGGTGCGGACGCCGGTGCCGAGATCGACATGACCGTTGAAGGCCATGACCGAACCATCGGCGGTGACGGTGATGAAGGTTTCGAATGCACCTTTCACGCCCGACACAGCCGGACGAACTACCGACAGCGATCCGGGCCGCAATGCTCGATTTTCTGGAGCGTTCGGCGCGGTCATCAATCGCGAACCTCGGCGGCACGGCCCGCCGCCCGCATTACCGCGCGCACGATTTCGAGATGCGCGCCGCATCGGCACAGATTATAACGCAACGCCTCCATGGCTTCGCTTTCGGTGGGCTGCGGGTTGCGCAGCAGCAACGCTTTTGTCGTCATGATCATGCCGTTGAGGCAGTAACCGCATTGCGCGGCCTGTTCTTTAATGAAAGCATCCTGCACCGGATCGGGATCGCTGCGCGAGCCGAGGCCCTCGAGCGTCAGAATGTCGCGATCGACACAGCCGCTGATCGGGATCACGCAGGGGCGGGCGGCGACGCCGTCGATCAGCACCACGCAGGTGCCGCATTCGCCGAGCCCGCAGCCGTATTTCGGCCCGTTCAATACGAGATCGTTGCGTAGCACATACAGCAGCGCGGTATCGGGAGCAGCATCGACGTGATGAATCCGGCCGTTGACGGTCAGGCGGATCATGGTCTGCGTCATGCTCATGGGTTCCGGCGAGATGATTGCACTGCAAACATCGCTCAAACGCTACCCGAAGATACCGTTTGCATACCAACGTGCAAGCATGCCTTTCCCTCGGTGCAACCTGTTGCGCGGTTTATGAACAGAGAGGCGAGGCAACTGGAGTTTTATTCGGCAGTGGTGGTTTTCGCTGCGAACGCCGCTTGACAGGTTTTCGCGGCGCGCGCAAGATCATTCGTATACGAATGAGTATCCCGGCGGCTGATAACAGCGAGTTCCCGGCGCCGGCCGACCATGGTACCAGGCATCGCTGACCGTTTAGCCGTTCGACAGTCTGACGCCGGCTTGTGAGCTTGTTCATGCTGACTGATGCGACCGCCACTGCCGCCGACAAGATCCGCTGCGATGCGTGTCCCGTGATGTGCTACATCAAGCCGGGCGCGGCGGGTGCCTGCGACCGCTACGCCAATCACAATGGCGAGCTGGTGCGTGTCGATCCCCATATTGTTCTGGAGCGTACGGTGTCCCATGGCGGGCAGGTGGTGCCGTTCCAGGCCGGCGGCGACTGGGACGGCAAGATCGTCCATAAGCCCAGTGTTTTCGTGACCGCCATTGGCGCCGGCACCACCTATCCCGACTACAAGCCGGCGCCGTTCATCGTGTCGTCGGAGGTCGACGGCGTCGACATGGTCACCGTGGTGACCGAAGGCATCTTCAGCTATTGCGGCGTCAAGGTGAAGATCGACACTGACCGGTTTCTCGGGCCGGAGACCGCGACGGTCCGGGCGCAGGGCGAGGCCATCGGTCATGTCACTACCAGCGAATACGGCTCGCAGATGCTGTCGCTCGGCGGCGTTCATCATCTGACCGGCGGCTCGAAGAAAGAAGGCCGCGTCACCTGCGACGCGCTGATGGATTTGAGTAACTGCAAGCCGGTCGAACTCACCATCGATGGCGGAGCCAGCGTAGTGGTGCAGGCCGGTTATCCGCCCATCGTCAATGGCGTCGCCGAGGAACGGATGCGGGTCGGCTGCGGGTCGGCCACGATCGGCATGTTCGCCAAGCAATGGCACGGCAAGGTCGATGAAGTCGTGGTCGTGGACGACCACATCACCGGCGTGCTCAGCGAGCATCAGGCCGGCAAATTGCTCGATATTCCCGACACCGGAATCAAGATGAAGGGACGGCGCTCGACGCCGGGCCGCTATTTCCAGGTCGCCGAACCCGGAACCGGCTGGGGTGGCACCAGGATTTCCGATCCGCTGTCGGTGCTGGGTCCGTTCGATCCGAAGACGGCGCGTCCCGGCATGACCATGCTGATGGTCTCTACCACAGGCGAGCACGCGGCTTATTATGTCCTCGACGAGGCGCTCAAGCCGATCGAGCAGCCAATGCCGGCCGATCTGAAAGCGTCGGTCGAGCGAATTCAGGAGAACTGCGAACCTGCTTTGTGCACGGTGCTGTTCATGGGCGGGGCGGGCGGATCGCTGCGGGCGGGCGTCACCGACAACCCGGTGCGCCTGACGCGATCGGTCAAGGAAGCGCTGACGCGCGTCACCTCTGGCGGCGCGCCGGTCTATGTCTGGCCCGGTGGCGGCATTACCTTCATGGTCGATGTCACGCGATTGCCGGCGGGCGCGTTCGGTTATGTCCCGACGCCGGCGCTGGTGGCGCCGATCGAGTTTACCCTGCGGCTATCGGATTATGCGGCGCTGGGCGGTCATATGGACCACGTGCGTCCGCTGGCGTCGCTGAAAGAGAACACCGAAATCCGCCAGATGAACTCACCGCAGCCGGGATCGCGCCCATGAAAAGGCTGCCGCAGATCGGATGGCTGGCGGACGGCAAGCGTCTTCATCTGCAGGATGGCCCGATCGACCTGATCGTGGAGGCGCGTGGCAGCGAAACCGATTTGCGCGCAGCCTATGACGCCGCGGTTCGCCGCTTTACCGGTTTGCTCGATGAACTCTGCGATGAGTTGCCGCTGCTGCGCGCAGCGGCCGATCCGAAAAAGTGCCTGTTGCAAGGCACAGTCGCGCGCCGCATGCACGCGGCGGTCGCGCCTTTGGCTGTCGATCATTTCATCACGCCGATGGCGGCGGTGGCCGGCGCCGTCGCCGAGGAAATTCTGGGCGCGATGGTGCAGGCGACGCGGCTCGAGCGCGCTTATGTCAACAATGGCGGCGACATCGCGCTCTATCTGGCGGACGGTTCGCAGTTCACCGTCGGTCTCGTGGACCGGCCGGATCAACCGGGCCTGATGGCAACTACCGTGATCGCGGCCGATGATCCCTCGCGCGGCGTTGCGACCAGCGGACGCCACGGGCGCAGTTTCTCGCTGGGGATCGCCGACGCCGTTACGGTGCTGGCGCCGACCGCGGCGCAGGCCGATGCCGCCGCCACCATCATTGCCAACGCCGTGGACTTGCCCGGACATCCCGCCATTGTCCGCTGCCGCGCGGACGAGCTTCAACCCGACAGCGATCTCGGCGCCCGGCTGGTTACGCGCGACGTGAAGGTGTTGGAGCAATGCGAAATCGTCTCAGCGCTGGAAGCTGGCGTGGACAAAGCGCGCGCGCTGCTCGCTGCGGGATTGATCGACGGAGCGGCATTGCGTTTGCAAGATGAAACACGCGTCGTCGCGCTGAAAGAATTCGACGCGAACAGGCCGCCTGCGGCATCGCGCCGGGAGATTAAAAGTGCGATACATGCCTGATGTAACAATCCCTGTCATTCGAGAGAGCGGAAAGCGATGAGCGCCATCATTCGCAAAATCGTCACGGTAGTCGAAGAGACCTTGCTGGAGATGGGACAGACCGTTACGCCGCCGACCCGGCGGGCGGCGGCGATCGCGGTGATCGAGAATCCGTTTGCGGGCAAATATGTCGAAGATCTCACCCCCCTGATTGCGATCGGCGAGGAACTCGGCGACTTGCTCGCGAAACGGGCAGTGGCGGCGCTGGGAATCGACGGCACAAAGGCACAAAGTTACGGCAAGGCCGCGGCGGTCGGCGAAAACGGCGAACTCGAGCATGCGGCCGCGATCTTGCATCCAAAGATGGGTGCGCCGGTGCGCAAGATATTGGGCAACGGCGCGGCGCTGATACCGTCCTCGAAGAAGCGCAGCGGGCCGGGCACCACGCTGGATATTCCGCTCGGCCACAAGGATGCGGCGTTCGTGCGAAGCCATTTCGACGGCATGGAAGTGCAGATCAACGATGCGCCGCGCGCCAATGAGATCATGGTCGCGGTCGCGATCACCGACAGCGGCCGCCCGTTGCCGCGCGTCGGCGGCCTGAAGATTACCGAGATAAAAGGCGAAGACGGTCTGCGATAGCCTTTAAGTTTTCAACATTGGAGATATCGGATGCGACGAAGCAAACATCTCTTGGCGGCGGGTCTGGGTATCGTGCTCGCCGGCATCGCGAACGCCGCGATGGCGCAGAGCGAAATCAAGATCGGCGAAATCAACAGCTATTCGCTGCTGCCGGCCTTCACCGAGCCCTACCGCAAGGGCTGGCAACTCGCGGTCGAGGAGATCAATGCTGCTGGCGGCATCAACGGCAAGAAGCTCGTCGTTATTTCCAAGGATGACGGCGGCAAGCCCGCCGACGCGCAGACCGCCGCCAACGAACTGGTGTCGAGCGAGAACGTTGTGATGCTGACGGGAACGTTCCTGTCCAACATCGGCCTTGCCGTCAGCGATTTCGCCAAGCAGAAAAAGGTATTCTTCCTCGCCGCCGAGCCGCTGACCGATGCCGTCACCTGGGAGAAGGGCAATCGCTACACGTTCCGGCTGCGTCCTTCCAACTACATGCAGGCGGCGATGCTGGTGGAGGAAGCCGCAAAATTGCCGGCCAAGCGCTGGGCGACGATTGCGCCGAACTACGAATACGGCCAGTCGGCCGTCGCGGTGTTCAAGAAATTGATGTCTGAGAAACGCCCTGATATCCAGTGGGTCGATGAGCAATGGCCGCCGCAGGGCAAGATCGACGCCGGCCCGGTCGTGCAGGCGGTCGCCGCCGCCAATCCCGAAGCGATCCTCAACGTGACCTTCGGCGCTGACCTCGTGAAGCTCGTGCGCGAAGGCAATACCCGCGGCCTCTTCAAGGGTCGCACCGTCGTCAGCTTCCTGACCGGCGAGCCGGAATATCTCGATCCGCTGAAGGACGAAACGCCGGAAGGCTGGATCGTCACCGGCTATCCCTGGTACAGCATCAAGACGCCGGAACACGATGCCTTCCTCAAGGCATATCAGGCCAAGTACCATGATTATCCAAGGCTTGGCTCGATTGTCGGCTACGAGACCATCAAATCGGCCGCCGCCATCCTCACCAAGGCCAACTCAACCGATCCGGAGAAGCTGATCGCGGCGGCGGAAGGATTGTCGGTGCCGTCGCCGTTCGGCGAGATCATATTCCGCAAGATCGACCACCAGTCGACGCTGGGCGCGTTCGTCGGCAAGACCGCGCTCAAGGAAGGCAAGGGCATCATGGTGGATGCGGTCTATCGCAAGGGCGGCAACTATATGCCGAGCGATGACGAAGTCTCCGAACTGCGCCCGAAAGAGTGACGCATCGATTCTCCCTCGCCCCGCTTGCGGGGAGAGGGTCGGGTTGAGGGGCTGCTTCCGCGAACACTGAATGCGCGGTGAGTCCCCCTCACCCGAAATTCGCGGTCGCGAATTTCGACCTCTCCCCGCAGGCGGGAGAGGTGACTCTAAACGAGCACCGATTGATGGCCTTTTACTTCGTCCAGTTCCTGACCGGTCTTGCCAGCGCCGCGTCGCTGTTTCTGGTGGCGTCGGGCCTGTCGATCATCTTTGGCGTGACGCGGATCGTCAATTTCGCGCATGGCGCGTTCTATATGCTCGGCGCCTACGTGGCGTTCACGCTGACCGAACGATTTTCCGGCGCCATCGGCTTTTGGGGCGGGATCGTTGCGGCGGCGCTGATCGTGGCCGTGATCGGTGTGCTGGTCGAGATGGTGTTGCTGCGGCGAATCTATCACGTGCCCGAATTGTTTCAGTTGCTGGCGACGTTTGGCCTGACCTTGATGGTCGAGGATCTGGTCGTCCTGATCTGGGGACCGAGCGATCTGCTGGGCCGACGCGCGCCGGGGTTCAAGGGCGCCGTCGATTTTTTCGGCCAGAATATTCCGTTCTATGACCTGTTCCTGATTGTGCTCGGTCCGGTCGTGCTTGGATTGCTGTGGATTTTGTTCCAGCGCACGCGATGGGGCGTTCTGGTCCGCGCCGCGACGCAGGATCGCGACATGGTGGCGGCGCTCGGCGTCAATCAAAAATGGCTGTTTACGAGCGTGTTCGCGGTCGGGGTATTCCTCGCGGCGCTCGGCGGCGCGCTGCAAATTCCACGCGATGCCGTGAATCATGCCATGGATCTGCGCATCATCGTCGACGTGTTCGTGGTGGTAGTGATCGGCGGTCTCGGCAGCATTTTCGGCGCCTTCGTCGCGGCGGTGCTGGTTTCGGAATTGAACGCCTTCGGCATCCTGATCTTTCCGAAGATATCCGTCATCCTGGTATTCCTGGTGATGGCCGTGGTGCTGATCGTGCGTCCCTGGGGCCTGTTCGGAAAGGCCGAGGCGCCGTCGCGCCGCACGCCGGGGCTGACGGTCAATCCCTGGCGTCCGCTGACGTCGAACGAACGCCTGGCGGCGATTGTCGCGCTGGTTCTGGCTGCGGCACTGCCGCTGGTCGGCGGCAACTACGCGCTCACGGTTGGTTCGGAGATTGCGATCTTCGTGATCTTTGCTGCGAGCCTGCATTTCCTGATGTCGGTCGGCGGACTCGCCTCGTTCGGCCACGCCGCCTATTTCGGGCTCGGCGCCTACGGCGTCGCGTTCCTCGCCAAGCTGGCCGGCCTGCCGATGATTGTCTCGCTGCTGTTAGGTCCGCTGCTCGGATGTCTCGGCGCGGCGGTGTTCGGATTTTTCGCGGTGCAATTATCCGGCGTGTATTTCGCGATGCTGACGCTGGCATTCGCGCAGATCGTCTGGTCGATCGCGTTCCAGTGGGTCTCGGTGACCGGCGGCGACAACGGCATTCTCGGTGTCTGGCCGGAAAAATGGGCGGCGTCGGCAGCGCATTTCTACTGGCTGTCGCTTGGTATCGCAGCACTTTCGGTCGCGGCCCTGCGAATCATGACGTTCTCGCCGTTTGGTTTCGCGCTGCGGGCGACGCGCGACTCACCGCTGCGCGGCGAGGCGATCGGGATCGACGGCAAGCGTGTGCAGTGGACCGCCTTCGTGATCGCGGGCACCGTCGCCGGGATCGCGGGGGCGTTGTTCGCCTATCTCAAGGGCAGTGTATTTCCCGACAATCTCGGTATTTCGCTTTCGGTCGATGCGCTGGTCATGGTGCTGCTCGGCGGCGTCGAGACGGTCTCCGGCGCGATCGTGGGCGCCATCGTCTACAAGGCGCTCAGCATCTGGCTGGTCAGCCAGACCGATTTGTCCAAGCTGGTGCTGGGCGGTTTTATCGTCCTGATCGTCGTCGCGTTTCCGAAAGGCATCGTCGGGATATTGGAGACCGTTAGACACCGCCGCCAATCATCCTCGCCAAAGCCGGCCTTGCTCGGGATCGAGAGCGCCGAATGAGCATGATGCCAACATTGTTGTCGGTCGAAGGCCTCAGCAAATCCTATGGTGGGGTTCATGCCGTGCGCGGCGTGTCGTTCTCGCTCAGGGCCGGCGAAATCCTGGCGCTGATCGGTCCCAACGGCGCCGGCAAGAGCACTTGTTTCGACATGCTCAACGGCCAGAACATTCCCGACGCTGGCCGGATCAATCTCCTCGGCGAAGACACCGCCGGCAAGAAACCGCGCGCGGTCTGGCGGCTCGGCGTCGGACGCACCTTCCAGATCACGGCGACATTTCCGACCATGACGGTGCGCCAGAACGTTCAGGTCGCGCTGGTGTCGTATGGGCGGGAGTTGTTCAATCTCTGGTCCTCGACGCCAAAATACGCGCGCGACGAGGCCGGCCGCCTGCTCGAACTGGTCGGCATGGGCGGTTACGCGGAACGCCCCTGCGGCGAACTCGCCTATGGCGATCTCAAGCGGTTGGAGCTTGCGATTGCGCTCGCCAACCAACCCAAGCTTTTGCTGATGGATGAGCCGACCGCCGGCATGGCGCCGCGCGAGCGCGTTGAGCTGATGCGGCTCACCGCGCAGATCGCGCGCGAGAAATCGATCGGTGTTCTCTTCACCGAGCACGACATGGATGTGGTGTTCGAACATGCCGATCGCATCCTGGTGCTCAATCGCGGCACATTGATCGCGGAGGGCTCGCCCGAGGTCGTGCGGCGCAATCCGCAGGTTCGCGCCATCTATCTCGGCGAGGGTCTGCTCTATGACGCCAGTCATCGCGACGGAGCGTCAGGATGAAGCTCAGCGTTGCCGATCTCAACAGCCATTACGGCCCGGCCCATATCCTGTTCGACATCGCGCTCGAGGTTGGGGAGGGCGAGGTGGTGGCGCTGCTTGGACGCAATGGCGCCGGCAAGTCCACGACGTTTCGTTCCATTGTCGGTCTGGTCAAGCAGCGCAGCGGTCGCATCGTGTTCGAGGGCAATGACGTCTCGGCTCAGCCGACCCATGCGATCGTCAAAAGCGGGCTCGGCTACGTGCCGGAAGAGCGGCGCATCTTCACGGATCTGACGGTCGAGGAAAATCTCGAAGTCGGCCGCCAGCCGGCGCGGCCCAACGCGCCGACCTGGACGCGGGAAAAATTATTCACGCTGTTTCCGAACCTCGGCGAAATGCGTCACCGCCCGGGCGGGCGCATGAGCGGCGGCGAGCAGCAGATGCTGACGATCGCGCGTACCCTGATGGGAAACCCATCCCTGGTGCTGCTCGACGAGCCGTCAGAGGGATTGTCACCGAAGATCGTCGAGCAAATGGTCGACGCGATCCTGACCATGAAGAAGGAGGGCGTCAGCATGCTCGTCTCCGAGCAGAACCTGCATTTCGCCAACCTGATTTCCGATCGCGCCTACATCATCGAGCGCGGCCGGATCTGCTTCAGCGGCACGATGAGCGAGCTTGACGCGCGTCCGGACATCCGCGACGCGCACCTGGCGCTGTGAGGCCAGCAAGACAAGATAGGGGCGGGGACGGACATGACCAGGAGTGTTTCGCCGAAACGAAGTATAAAACCTTCGCGGCCGGCCTACGTTCTGGAGGAGCAGATCGGCTTCATCCTGCGTCAGGTGTGGCAGCGCCATGCCGCGATCTTCGCCAGGGAGATCGGGATCAATCTCACCTCGGCGCAATGGGCGGTGCTGGCCAAGCTCACGGAGACCGGACCCTGCTCGCAGAATCAGCTCGGGCGGCTGACGGCAATGGATGTCGCCACCATCAAAGGCGTGATCGACCGGCTCACCGCCCGCGGCCTGACCGAAACCAGCGCCGATCCGCAGGACGGTCGGCGTTTGCTCGTCAGCCTGACGCGCGCGGGCCAGCAGATGGCCGAGAAGGCCGCGCCGAACGCGCTGGCGATCACCCGGGAAACGCTGGCGCCGCTCGATGCGAGGGAGCGTGAGACGCTGGTGGCGCTGTTAAGCAGGCTGCGGTGAATTGATTGGTGTCTTGCTGGCGGTCGCCGGCGCATGCACGCTCATCTTTGCGTCGACCCGGCGAGCAAAGGATTCAGAGATCACGACGACCTATGGTTAAGCCGAGTTCATTTTCGGTATTGTGACGCGTTTGTGACATTGATATTTCATCCGTCTAACCTTGTTTCGCAATGAGCGTCGTCACTTAGGTCTTTGTTAGGGTGCACTGCGGTATGCGATCGCGACACGCAATCGAACAGTGCAGGCTTCATGTTCAATTTCACCACTCGCATTCGCGTCCTCCCGCGACTTCGCGTCGGCCTTAAGATTCAGATTGCGCTGTTAGGTATCCTGGGCGTCCTGCTGACCGGAGCCATTTGTCTGGCCGGACTCAACTTTGCCGCCAGCGCGCAGGTCGAATCCGACCAAAGCGTGAATTTGCGCCAGCACGTGGTCGGACTGTCGGCAAACTATCTTGAGGCCGGTCAGATCGCCACCGAGTTCCTGCGAAAGCACGACGAGAGGCAGATTGATCGGCATGCCGGCGTCCTGGACGCCGCGCTGGCGCACCTGCGGGCGATCGAGACGTTTGTCGATCAGCTCCCGGACGGCGATCCGCTCAAACAGAACGGCGCGTTGCTTTCGGGGTTGAACCTTTACAAGACGCGTTTCCAGAATCTGGTCGCGATGCAGCGGGCGCTCGGGCTGAACGAAAATCAGGGCTTTCAGGGCAAGCTCCGCGACGCGGTTCAGAATGTCGAGACCAGGCTCGCGGAGTTCGATCAACCGCGGCTGGCCAACCTGATGCTGATGATGCGCCGGGATGAAAAGGATTTCATGCTTCGCGGCGATGAAAAATACGGGGATGAGTTCACCAAGCGGCAATCCGAATTTGCGGATTTGCTCAAGATCTCGGGGCTTCCCGACGCCGTACGGGACGAAATTTCGTCGCTGGTGAAAACCTACCGCGAAAGTTTTGCCCGCTACATGGTCACGCAGAGTTCGCTCAACGACGAGGTTGACGATTTCGCCACCGTCTTCCAGCGTAATCGCCCGGCGCTCGATGCGCTGGTCAAGGCCGCGGACGAGCGTTATCGCTTGTCGGAGGCCCACGCCACGCAGCTGCGCCAAAACCTGATCTGGACGATCGCCGGGGCTACATTCTGCATCGGCCTGCTTGCCGCTTTTTTCGGACACCGCATTGCCAGCTCGATCGCCCGAATGACGCAGGCCATGCAAAAGCTGGCGTCCGGCGATTTTGCCGTCGTGCTTCCGGGACTGGGCCGGCTCGACGAGGTCGGCGACATGGCGCAAGCGGTCGAAACTTTCAAGATCAGAGCGAAGCAAAAAGCCGATGACGAGGCTGCTGCCAAGATGCGGCAGGAGGTGAGCGTGGCCGAAGCCCGCAAGGTCGAGATGAAT
>Ga0210396_10003520_pt1 | contig 15573 bp, 16 predicted proteins | sample IncBWH17OmetaG_FD_155466 | JGI IMG/M metagenome (GOLD analysis project Ga0210396, IMG submission 155466) | Forest soil microbial communities from Barre Woods Harvard Forest LTER site, Petersham, Massachusetts, United States - Inc-BW-H-17-O ... | reverse complement strand
CAAGCTCAACCGCCAACCCACTCATGCGCGCGAGATCCTGCATAAACGAGCGCGCGTGCTCGACCAAGCTCACGCCGCTCATCACCGAGCACCCCAGCCCCGTCACCCCCAACGCCAACCGGTACCTACGACCCTCATCCTGCTCCAGAAAACCAAGCGCCCGCATCGTGCTGACATACCGATGCGCCGTGGAATGAGTCATCCCCAATAACCTCGCGACATCCTTGACCCCCAATACCAGCCGCCCGTCGAAACACTCCAAGATCGCCAACCCACGCTCCAAAGACACCGAAAAACGCGGATCACCCTCCCCACGCAACACCGCAGCCACCCGCGCCTCCTCTAACGCGCCAGCAGACACACCCACCCCACACCGATTGCCGATCCTCTCGCCAAGACAGCGCGCCTCCCGTGTCCGCGCGCAGTAGCTCGCGCAAAGCCCCCCCCCACGCCCCATTGATCCGGAGCCGACCTGTGTGGCGGGCGCGAGGCCGAGTTCGGCGGTCAGCATGGCGAGTTGCCTCGCTGGTATTCGCTGCGGTACAGTCGCTGTCGAGTAAGGGCTGGCGACGGGCCGAGGACGCAGGTGGAGCGACGTCCGGCCCGCCACCAAGCCCCCTGCCCGTTCAGCAGCGACGGGCACTCAGTGCGCTTATGGCTCCCTTCGCCCAGGGTGCAAGGGGCCACCCGTTCTGCCAGGGTCAGAAGGGTCTGCCGTTCGGCCGTTTGCCTCAACGACTCGTATGACGCGCAACGTGTGACCATCGCAGAGCTGATCCTGACGGCCTCTGCGTGCGTTGTAAAGGCCGGAATGAGCATATGCTTATTCCGGACGATTGATACATACAGACGCTATTGTTGAACCTCGCAAGGGGCGGTTAATGAGTGTGCGAGCGGTAAAAACCGCCATTGTGGGCGTAGTGAGCGCGCCTATTGTGTTGGTTATGCCGTCTCTAGCGGGCCGTGCATCGGGGCGGAGTGCCGCGGGAGACGAGAGATATTGGCTCGCCATGCCGGCCAGAATCAGGGCATGGCCGAGGCCGCCCGGAAGCGCTAGGGCGCGACGGGTCGCCTCGTGGGCGATGAAGCGCATGCGTGCGGCGATTGTGTGTGCTGAACTATAGTGTCCGATGAGGCTGTGCTGGCCAGTTGCAAGATCGTCGGAGCGGTCGATGAGGCTGTCGAGAAGGGTGTGGAGTGCGCCGATCCAGGGAAAGTAGGCGCACTCGATGCTAATTGCTTCGCTCGGTTGAAGATGCGGGTCGGCGGCGGCGGCAATAAGCGCGAAGATCGCCAGTGATGAGCCGCAGGCGGCACCGGTCTCCCACCAGCGCAGGTCGGCGTGTGCGGGTGTTTCGTCTGTTGCCCATGCGGCGAAAGCCGATGGTCGGTCGATGAGCGTCTGATATCGGATGATTCTCTCGATGTTGCGCCGGATCAGCTCGCGTGTGATGCCGTAGGACGGCAGGTTGACGAGGGCGGCGCGGCAGCTGTCAACGAGGTCGCGCAGATAGTTGTTGTCATCGCAGGCCGAGCGGTGTGCGTAGTAGGCGCCGTGTTGCGTGCCGGGCTCATGAAGCGCGAACGCTAGCGCGAGGTGCAGCTGACGGGTGTTGGCGACGGGGTCATCGTGGGGTTGCTCCGTGAGAGTGTCGGCGTAGTCGTAGATCGCTTGGAGCGAGACCGACGCTCGGATGACGCTCGCCCGCCGAGCCGGCGGAGCGAACGCTGCGAACGCCGCGGCGCCCTCTAGGTTGCCTCGCTTTGATCGCTGGACTTCGAGCGCGATCGCGCGCAGCGCTGGATCAGGGATCTGTGATGCGTGGCGCCGCCAGCGTGCGAGCTCGCAGCGGACCAGCGGGTAGACCTGGAGCCAGTAGCGCTCGGCGGCCAGGACGAATCCTTGCGTGAGGCTCGCACTATTGGGAGTCGACGCCCGCACGCCGATAGCTTTGCGCGGACGAATTGCTCACCGGAGAGCTTCAATCGTTGAAGCTCGTAGCCGCGGGTACCGATGCCGCCCGATAGCCTGGCAGCGCCATCACCGCGAGCGCGATCCCGGCGACGAGCAGCAGCGCGAGTAGGATCTGCAGGCCCTCGATGGAGAACGGTGCGGGAAACCCGGTCGTGATGCGTAGCCAGCGGTTTGCGAGGGCGTGTCCGTAGATCCCGAGCAGCGCGCCGTCTGCCGCGCCGATGGTGAGCACGATCGCACTCTCAAGCAGCAGCGAGCGCCAGAGCTGCCAGCGGTCAAAGCCCTGCGTTTTCAGCGACGCCAGCCGGCCGCGGCGCTCCCATACGGCTGTGCTGAGCGCCGCCGCCAGCGACAGCGCAGCCATCAGCAGCAGGAGCGTGGAGATGTCTGCGAGACTGCGCAGGCCCTCGCGGAGGTTGTGCTCGAACTGAGCCACGCGTTCGGTGGTGGTCTGTACGCGCAATCCCGGCCGTGAGCCGAGGGCTCGTTCGATGGCATGCTTGCCAGCGAGCGGCGTCACGCCGTGCGCCAAGCTAACCTCCAGCGCCGTTGGATTATCGGTTTGCCAGTAGTGCCGGTAGTCGGTGGTGTTGACGGTGATCGCTCCGGGTGGCCATCCGACGTTGGTCGTGATCGCGGCGACGCGCAGCGGTGCGAGCCCAGCCGGAGTAGGCAGTATGAACGTGTCTCCGACTGTGAGGTGGCGTTCGGCCGCGAACCCGTTGGATACGGCTGCCCAGCCGCTTTGGCGCAGGCGTTCGGTGGCCTGGCGCAGATTGCCTTTCAGGAGCTGGCTCGCCTGGAGCATCGCTGGGTCGCTCGGCGAGCGGGCGCGAATCCACAGGCGACGCTTGCCGACATCGAGCAAGCCTCCCTGGTAGGCCCGCACCGATGTCACCCCAGGGGCGCGCGCGACTAGCGTGGCGAGATCATCCGCGCTGAAGCTTGTGGTCGTTAGATCGTTAGTTCCGGTGGTGATCCACAGATCGGCGGTATCGAAGAATTCGGTGGTCGCGGTATCCAGCCCGCTGATCAGGTCGGCGCGGGCGCCTTGGATCGCGACGCTGCCGTAGATCGCGAGTGCTGCGACGCCGGCCAGTACGACCGCGCGCGTGACGGTGGCCTCCAGTTCGATGACAGCTATCGAGAGCATCGAGCCGGCGATGCGCTTGCTGATCGGTTTGATCAGCCGCGTGACCGTGATGAAGGCGAGCGGTATGAGAGCCAGCGCCGCAACCGCGAGCGCGATCCCGCCGAAGATCGTCAAGCTGGGCGAAACCGCGACGCCGATCGTGGTGGCAAGGATGATCGCGGCGCTGAGAATGCCGAGCCTACGGGCGGTACTAGCACGGATGCTTTGCCCGGGGTCGCCGGGCGTGTGGAATACCTCCTCGAGCGGCTTTTCGGCGCGGAGGTCAAGCACTGGCGAGAGCGAGGCAGCCAGGGCAGCCCCGACGCCGCAGGCGAGCGCGATCAAGACCGCCGTGAGATGGACGGACTGATGTTCGCTGATGGGAATGCGACCTCCAGGTATACGGGAGATTGCGCAAAGAATGTGCGGGCTAGCAGCTCGCCGAGTGCGACGCCGACGAGCGACGCTCCGAGCCCGAGCGCCACGGCCTCGAAGATGAGCATGATCGTCATTTGCTTGGAGTCGAAGCCTTGGGAGATCATTTCCGCGATCAACCGGCGGCGCTCGGGAACCGTCAAGAGGACCGCTTGCAACGCGAGGAGGAACCCAATCATGAGGCTGATCCCGGCAAACAGCCGGGTGGACTGGCTCGTTGGCCCCGCGGTTTCGTTAAGCAACCGCAGTTCGTTATCCGCCGGTACAACGTTGGCGCGTCCATTGGCGAGAACGCGCAGCTCCCGCTCGACGCGACTCTCCGCGCCGGGCCGGGCGCGGATCAAGACCTGAGTGACCCGCCCGGGCTCCGCGGCGAGCGTCTGTGCTTCTGGTAGCAGCGCCACGGCCAGGGCGCTTTCTGCGAGTGCACCGATCGCGCCGCTATTGAAGACAGCGCGCACACTCACGCGGTGCGCCTGCCCCGCAGCGAGCAGCGTCACGGTATCGCCACCGTCCACGCCGATGGCGTTCCCAACGCTCGACGGCAGTCCGATGCCGCCCGTCAGAACAGCCTCGCCCGCGCCGAGATCCTGGGTGGCCGCGCCACCAAACCCGATGAGCCCCGCGGTAACGCCAACGAGCTGAATCGACTGACGCCCGCTTGGGCCGACGATCATGGCGTTCACGCGCAGCAGGTAGGCCGAGTCCTGGACGCCGCTGAGCGTGCTCGCCTTCTCGGCGAGCTGTTCGCTGAACCCTTCGGTGGAGCGCGCCGCGAGCTGTAGCTGGGCCGAGCCGTTGACGGCATTTAGCACTTCGCGGGCCGAGCCGGTCGCGCTTGTATTGGCAACCAGTACACCGAAGACGAGAGCGACGCCCACAGCGATCCCGCTGCCCGCGAGCAGCTCTTGCACCCGGTGGTCGCGGAGACGGATGCGGTACAGCCGCACGAGCGTGCTCGTGCGCATCCCCCTGAGCGTCGGGTCGAACCTCCGCGTCATTTCCAGACCACTTCGAGATCGGCGTCGAGTCCGGCGCCGAGATGGCCGTCGCGAAGCGTATGGACAGTATCGACAACGCCGACCGCCTGCGGGTCGTGCGTCACGAGCACCGCAGGGATGCCCCGCTCATGGCAGATCTCGCGCAACAATTCGAGCGTTTCCCGACCGCGCTTGGAGTCGAGACTGCCGGTCGGCTCGTCGGTGAGCAGCAGGCCGGGCTCGTTGACCAACGCCCGCGCGATCGCGACGCGTTGGCGCTCACCCATCGACAGCTCCGCCGGCTTGTGATGCAGCCGCTCGTCAAGGCCGACTCGGTCTAGCCAGGGGCGCGCAGCGCGGTGCGCCTTGTTCATGCTCCAGCCATCGGAGAGCAGCTTCAGCGCCGCGTTATCGAGCGCGGTGCCGCCGGGCATCAAATGGAAGGACTGGAAGACAAAGCCCACTTCGCGCCTTCGGTACAGCGCGCGATCATTTGGTGATAGTCGGGAGATATCGCGTTCGCCAAAGCGTACCGTTCCGGCGTCGGGCGTCATCAGTCCGGCCGCGAGCAGCAGCAGCGTCGTCTTGCCCGACCCGCTCGGCCCATACAAGGCGACGAACTCGCCCGGCGCGACCGTGAGCGAGACACGATCGACCGCGCGGACCGGCTCGCCTCCCGCGTGGTAGTGCTTGACTACCTCGCGCAGTTCCAGGCTGCTCACGACGCCGAGGGCTCAACACCGGCACGCCGGAACGGCAGAACCTTCCGCCGCGAGTCGGTCGAGCGCACCCGCCCGTCGTCGATCGTGAAGACCCGTGGAGCACCCTGGATTCCAGCGGCCTCCGTCGAGGCGATGACGACCGTCAGCTCGTTCTTGCGGCCAAGCGAGCGTAGGAGCGCATACAACGCACGCGATTCGCCCGGGCTCGCGAGAAGCGCTGGCTCGTCCACGAGTAGCAGACGCGGCTCGCGGATCAATGCCCGCGCCAGCTCCACCCGGATACGCTCGCTGAGATTTAGCTCGTCGGTCATGCGATCCTCGACCTCGGAGGCATCAATGCGCTTGAGCGTCCGCCGCGCGAGACTTTCCGCGTTGCCAAGGCTCACGCCGCAGCAAGTCAGCGGAATCCCGACATGCTCCGCCACCGGGCGGCTTCGGGTCGGTCTCCAATCCAGCCGGGCGAGCGCGATCCCACCATATCGTCGCTGATGCGCCCGCTCATCCTGACGCATCTGCGCGATGTCCTCGCCCGCGAAGAGGATTCTGCCGGCATCCGGTTGCGCGATACCGGCCGCCAGTTCCAGCAGCGTGGACTTGCCGGAGCGCCGACTGCCCCACAAGCCGACGTATTCGCCCGCGTCAATATCGAACGACACATCGTCCAACACGGCGATCTGGCGCGCGCCGTCCTGCAGATTCTTTGAGACGTTCTTAAATGAGAGCAGGGACATTCCCACCGACGGTACTTCAAGACGACTCGCCGAGGAACTCTTCGATGTCTTTGCGCGCATCGATGATCGACCGCCGTTCCGCGTCGAGCTGCCGCGTCACAGAAGTCCGCGTATGCTCAAGCCAGCGACCCTGCCATGTAGCTGGCGCTGGTTCAACCGCCGCGATCATCTCCAAGGTACCGACTACGTCCTGTTCGTATTGCGCGAGCATCTCCAGCAGTCGCGGAGCCTCCTCCTCTTTGGAGAAGATCAGCCGCGCATGGACGTCCGGTCGCATGAGCGTCAACGAAGCCGGGGTCTGCATCCATTCGTCTCGCGCCAACTTGGCTGCTGGCGTCGGGAAGTACACAAGCTGATCTTTCTTGGGGCGTTTGTCAGTACGTAGCATCTTGGCCGGCACGTCTTCGGAGCGCACCAACCCGTCCCGTTCCAGCGATTTGAGAATGGGGTAGAGGTGTTTGGCGTAGATACGCTAGCTTGGACCGACTCGCCAAGCCAGCCGCGCCGCGATCTCATAGCCGTGCCCCGGGCCTTCAAGCACCACCGCCAGCACCACCGCCGGCAGCGGCGAGCGTTGACCCAACGCTGGTCTCTTCTTCTCAGCAAACGCCACTGCGACTCCCGTTCTGGAACTGTACGGCTCTCAGAGACAAAGCCTACAGGCCCGGCCTCACGATTGGCAACCATGTTTCCGACTCCTCGCAACCAATGCCTGAGTGAGCGATCTGAAGTGTCGTGCAAACACGCATGCCAAGAGATAACCATAGCTTTCAGACGCCAAGCCGGGTAGGCTGTTCAAGCATGTGGGCAGATCTCGGAACTGAGCGTGCGGTCGGGCACCTCGCAGGGCGCGGGTGTCGCTATGGATTAGCGTGGCGCATGCTCCTCGCAGGAGCGGTCGTGTTCGGAGCGGGTCTCAGCTCGGCGGAGGCTGGACAGGCATCGCCGGCGCCCGTGGCGAGCACTGCTCGCACGCTCAATGTGACCGACGAAGCGCATCTGCACCTCACCGGCACCGCAGGCTCAATGCTGCTCGAGGAAGGCCTCGCGACGGGCGCACTGCCCGGCACCCTGAAGGTGCGATTCACGGTCGGGGCGAGCGTCTCCGGCTCCTTTACGATCTACCCCCGCGGCGGCGGATCGATCAGCGGCCAAGGCTTAGCGCAGCTCCGCTCGACCGGGAGCTACGCGAGCTTCGGCGGGTCGATGTCGGTCAGTCACGGCACTGGCCGCTACGCACACGCCCACGGACGCGGCGGCTTCTACGGCACCGTGAACCGCCACAACAACGCGCTGGTCGTCCAGACCACCGGTCGCCTCTCATATTGAACACAGCACACGCAAGCATCTCGTCTGGATGGCCGTCCTCGTTGCATCCGTATCGCTACTTACACGCCCGCCCGCGGTGGCGGCATCCCAGGTCGCTTGCACGGGACCGCTAATGCGCGAGAGGCTTGGCAGAGGGCATCATATGACACCTCCGACGACTGCCCGTTGATCGCGAGTGTCCCCGAAGCGCCTGACGTTGCGATCTTCTCCCTCTCGACGACGCTCGGGGCGAATGGCATCACGTACTACCAATACGCAAAGCGCCAAAAGGTCGCCTACCTGCCCAGGGGGACCCTGCTGCGCCAGCGCAGAGTGTTCCTCGCGGGGTTCAGTGGCTGACCCACTCGTCGGGTGGTGCACTGGGTCTCCAAGTCTTTGTGACGCCGGCGCTTTCTCGTTGGAGGGCCTGAGCGTAGTCGTTGAGCTGGGTTTGGAAGGCGAGGTCTAGGCCGGCGTCGTCGAGCTCTGAGCGCCACGTTGCGAGCGCGCAGAGCATCTCGGTGTGTTGCTCGTCGGTCCACCATTGGTCTTTGAGGTTCGCGAGGGCGCGGGGGTAGCGGCCGTGTAGCGCGACGATCGCGCCCCACATTTCTTGGCGCCAGATGGGGTCGCCGCCGTAGGGCTCTAGCCAACGCGCGCGATCCCCGCCGCCGCCGAGGATCACGGGTGCTTGCCGGCGCTGGCGGACGTTGCCGTCTTTGGCTGCTTGGGCGATACCGTTGCGGACGAGGAGCGCGGCGAGCGTCGAGAGCGGTTCGCCGGTGCCCGCGGCGAGCTCTGTGAGCTGTTCGGCTTGGGGGTCGGGGAGGACGATCTGAATCTTGCGGCTCATCGTGTTCGCTCGTGGCCGCGGTCGTGTTGTTGGTGGGTGCGGTGGATGGCGCGTGCGAGCCCGGGGATCAGCTGTTGGCGGCTGGGTGCAAACGTTGGCCGGTAGCCGGCGCCGTATTCCATGTCGGGTAGCTTGGGGTGTGCGAGGGAGGGTGTTTGTGCGTGGCTGTGGCGCATCCGCTCAGCGAGGCGAGCGATGCGCTCGGCGTCTTGCCGTCGGTGCCGAGGTCGATACCACCTGACTTATTCAGACACCTTCCCTGTCTGCCCGGCCCGATATCGTCAAACCACGAGCCGAAAGCTAGCAGTCAGCGGGCCGGCCCGCTGACGGTCGGCGTCTAGTTGTTGGAATGGTAACACTATCCAGTCCCGTCGCGATGACGCCGGCTGCGTTACTCTCTGACGGCTCCCTTTGCTGGGCGCTTTCACGTTCGATGGCCCCGGTCAACTATGAAGCACGAGCTCAAGCCCAGGCCGTACGGTTTGCCGATGGGACATCCGAGCGACTCGCTCGAGCAGCGAACGACTGAGCCGCTGATCCTCACGGGCCTAACCAAAATAGTCGGCGTCGAGCTGACGCCGGGATCGCTGCGACTCGGCGGAGGAGCCCGCGTCGACCGTGGATAGCTGTGTGTCGACAGCTATCCGTGCAAGCCCAACAGCGAAGCCTAACGACACGCCCGATGCTTCGACAGCCCACTTCTCCGCCACGCAAGCAGCCGCAGCCGTCGCGCCCGCCGCGAGCGAGTGTCGCCATCGCGAGCGCGAGCTGGGACCGTCCGCAGGCGCGTCGAGGACCGCCGAACACATGGCCCCCAGCTACCGGTGCGAAGCTGAGCACGCACCCGCGCTGCACCCAGGCAGACCCTGGATCGCACACGCGAAGCGTGAAGGCCAGGAACTGGGGGCCGGCGACCCCAAACGGCTCACCGGCCCCTGCCAGCTCACGCGCCAGCGATGAGTTGCAGCGCGCGGGTCTTCTCGGTGGAGTCGTCCAGCGCGCGACCGAAGCGCTCGGTGCCCTCGCGGATCGGTCACTGCCGCATCTCAGGTCAGGCAGTCGAGTGCGGGGATTCGTCGTCTTGATCGTTCGTCGGGATGGCGAGGATCGCATCCACCACCTGTTGTGGCGCGTCCCACATGGGCATGTGACCGCAGTCGGCCCAGGTTTCGATGATCGCGCGCTCGGGGAGCTGGTCGGTGTGACGTGATGTTCGGGCGCGGGCGATGCGATCCTTGCTGCCCCAGACGACGTGTATCGGGACCTCAGGAGGGATGCTCTGACCGTCGAGGAACCGCAGCCGGTGAGTCTGTCGGAAGTGCTCGGGGAAGTGCTTGGACGCGAGCACCGTCTTGACCATTGCGATGGCATCCTCGGCAGGGACATCCGCCGGTTGTGCGGAAATCTGTCGCAGAGCTATCCGGCGTCCCATATTCCTCCGCAGCAGACTGGTGGTGGCGCGTTCGCCAAGGATCTGCCCGAGGTGCCAATTGACAAGGAGCGTCGCATCTGTGATCGGCGGCGAGTGCTTGTGCCATAGCCCCGCTGGCGTGAGCGCCAGAACACCGCTCGCGCGCCCGAGCTTGGCGAGCTCGAGGGCCATCCATCCTCCCGCTGAATGACCGGCGAGCGCTACACGCGGTAGACCCAGATGGTCCAGGAGTGCCGCAACCTCCTTGGCCCAATCGGGCGGTGCGAAAGAGCTGGGCGGCGACTCTCCGTGCGCTGGAAGGTCGACGCTGAAGAACTCACGCTCGTCGGATAGCTGGGGCAGGAGTGCCTCCATATGCTGCGTGAGCTGTTAGTCCCGTGCAGCAGCATAAGCGGCGGCCCGGAACCCGCGCGATCGAACACAAGCATGTAAACATTTGTATACCACATGACTGGAATCTCCGCCAAGGACCGGCTCCTTGAGGCCACCGTCGTCTGCCTACAACGCCGGGGTTACGCCGCGACCACAGCGCGGGACATCGCCGCGGAGGCCGGAGCGAACCTCCGCTCGATCGGCTACCACTACGGCTCCACCCGAGGTCTCCTACTCGCCGCGATCTCAGCGAACTGGCGACGCTGGCTCGCACCCCTGATCGCCGCCGCCAGCACCGACGCTCGAACACCGCAGGAGCGCATAGCGCAGGGCATGGTGCTGTTCAGCGAAGCTCTCTCGGAGAATGCGCCGATGGTCCACGCATGGCTCGAAGCGGTGACTCTCGCGCCCAGAGACACCGACCTGCGGGCGACCCTCGCGGCAAACCAACAGGAGTTCCGCGTAGCACTCGCCGCAAATCTTGCCGCCGCCGGCCAACCGGAAGCCGACGATCGAGCAGATGCGATTATCACAGTCTGCGACGGAATCATCGTCCACTACCTGCTCTATGAAAAGGCACAACGCCCAAGGGACATAGCCCGCCAAGCAGCAGCAGCCCTCGCATGCCTCGGAGAGTAGTTGCCCTCCACGCTCTACTGCGATTCGGCCACGCTGCGCTTTGGGAGACACCCTTATGCTGCAACACGATGCAGCGGGTCGTGATTGTCGGTGCCGGGATTGGCGGCCTCTGCGCGGCCCGGGCGGTAGCCCTGGCCGGTCACGAGCCCGTGGTGCTCGAGCGTTCACCGGCCGGCACCGCGATTGGTGCGGGGCTGCTGCTCTGGCCGAACGCAGTTAGCGCGCTGGACACGCTCGGATACGGGCGGGCAATCCGTGCCGTCGCCGCGCCCGCTCGGCGCACTGTGCTGCGAAGCGGGGCGGGGCGTGCGCTCTCGGAGGTCGACGTCGAGTCCCTGGGGCGCCGCGCGGGGGCGCCGATGCTGCTCATCGAGCGGCCCGCGTTGCTGAACGTGCTCGCCCAAGACGTGACTGTGCGCTACGGCGCGGCGGTGAGCACTGTGGACGCGAGGGGCGTGACGCTCGCGGATGGAGACCGGGTGGACGGCGACGCGGTGATCGGCGCCGATGGCATCGGTTCTGTCGTGCGCGAGCACGTCTGTCCAGGCGCCCGACCCCTTGACAGCGGCCACACCGTGATTCGCGGCATCGCCGACCACGACATCGGAAGCGGTGAGGCCTTCGAGGCATGGGGTCGGGGAGAGCTCGTCGGCGGGGCGGCACTGCCTGGCGGACGCTCCTACTGGTTCTACGAGGCCTCGACCACCCTCATCGACGGGCAGGACCCGCGCGTCGCGGTCGGCGCCGAGCGCTGGCCCCCACCGATGCCCGCCCAGCTCGCCGCTACACCGCCCAAGAGCGTGCTCGTTAACCGCATCCTGCGGCTGGGCGTACTGCCCACTTGGACACGCGGGACGGTGGCACTGCTCGGCGACGCGGCCCACGCAATGGAGCCCAACCTCGGCCAGGGTGCCGCCCAGACCATCGAGGACGCGGAGGCTCTGCTCGTCGCGCTGCGCGCAGCCAGCGACGCGCCCAGCGCGGTGGCCGCCTACGCGGCTGCTCGACGCCCTCGAGCACGAATGCTCCAGCAGGAGTCCTCGCGCTTCGCCCGCCTAGCGCTCTCCAACCACACCCGCCCGCGCGACCTAATAATGCGCCTAACTCCCGAGGCGGTGCGCCGCCGTGCAATGGAGCGCCTACTACACCGCCACGCCCCGCTACGCCACGCGCCCATCGGCTGAAGGCGAACGCGAGAGTCGGCGTCCCCGATCGCGGGGAGTAGCTCCTGCTGCCACGAATGATTCGTCCCCAGCGCCTCAATCGCGCGCGACTTCTTCGGCCGAACGAAGGGAGTCCCGACACAAAGCATTCAGGTGACGACGTGGACGCTCGCCGCCGAGCCGAAGAATTGGACCGCATTTGGACCGCACCGCAAGAGACGCCCGATCAGGGGCAGAGCAAAGTATGCTCATTTCCAGGGTGTTCTTGAAGGGTGAGCGAGGGGACTCGAACCGCCGACCGCCGGGACCACAACCCTATCCGATGGTGTTGTGGGGTGTCGTGTAGCCCATCGTTTTGGCTCTATTGCTAATGGTTCGCCTCATGGTCATCCGCTGGTGTGGTGTCGAGTGGTGTGGGGCTCCTTACCACAGGCTTACCACCCTGCACGGCCAGCGGCTCGCCGATGTCACCGTCGAGCAGATGGACGTAGGTGGCGAGCGTGAACGCCGCCGAATGGTGCCCTAGCCACCGCTGCACCTGGACCGCGTTGCGGCCCTCCGCAAACAGCAGGGAAGCGCAGGTGTGCCGGAAGGTGTGGAACCCAACCCACTCCAGGCAAGCCTCCTCCGCAGCGGGCTTCAACACCCGGCGGTGGGTATTGCCGACATGCAGGTAGGCCCCGTTGGTCGCGGGGAACACCAGATCGTCGTCTCCGGGCCACTCGCTGCCCTTGCGGCGCTCTCGTAGCGCCAAGACGAGCACATCGTCCAGCGGGACCTCCCGGCGGGCGTGGCGGCTCTTGGGTGGCCCGAGACGGCCACGCACGACACCGCGGCGGACCTTGACGTGCGGACTGGAGCCATCAAGCTCCAAGTGGCGCCACTGGAGTGCAATGGTCTCGCTGATCCGCAAGCCCGTCGCGGCCAGGAACCAGAAGAGCACCTGCGAGCGCTCCGGGGCGAGCGAGAGCAGCGTGTTCAGCTCCTCGCGGCTCATCGCCTGGACCTCATCATCCTCGGTGTATTCCGCGGTCGGCCGGTGCGGCAGGTCCACGTCCCGCGCGGGGTTGGAGCGGATCAGGCCCTCCCGCGTGGCGGTCGCCAGGCACGCGCGGAGCGGCCCCATCACGTTGCGGATCGTCTTGTCCGACAGCGGCTCGCGCCGGTTCGGGTCCTTCTTCGTCGACGCGGGCTTCGTCTGCTCGCACAACCACGCGATGAACTCCGCGACCTTGGACGGCGTGACCTCCGTCAGCCGCATCCGGGCAGGGAAGAACCGCAGGGCGTACGCCTCCAGCATCCGGTCATATTCTTCGCGGGTCTGGTCGCGGAACCCACGACGGCCGCGGCCCTGGTAGCGCTTGATCCACTCGCGGGCGTACTCGTGCAGCGTGACGCGGGAACACTCCTCGAACTCTCCGCGGGCGATGTCGGCCGTGCGAGCTGCCTTCGCGCGCCGCGCCTCGTCCAACGTGCGGGCGCTCTCCCAATGCTGCCTGCCTTCCACTTCGTACTGAAAGCAGTAGGTGCTACCGCGCCTGTAGATGCCGGGGGTCCGTGTCTTTTCGCGCTTGGCGGCCATGTCGTCAGTTGCTCCCTTGGTCGTCACTCCAGAGCGTACGACAGACCCCGGGCCTCACGACCACCTCGCGCCACCCGACCGCCGGGAGCCCTGTTGATCCACCCCTGAGAGCGAAGCGGGCGGCCCCCCGCCAGGGAGTAACCGCTGTCGCGTGCAGCCGAAGGCGGAACCACCATCAGGCCGCCCGCGGGAAGGCGAGTTCAGCTCGCCGGTCACCGCACGCCGGACCGCCCGGCGTGCCTCTCGTCCGTTCTTACTCCGCTTCGCCAGCAGCCTCTTGTCTGCGGGGCACCCTCTGGTACAACTGTGTGCCGTGAGACGGAGCGCAGCGAAGCCTAGCGGCAGGTTGGCCTGGCCGTTGTGGTGCGGGTAGCACGAACGGAGGAACGGTGAGCGCCGATGGGCGTAATGGGACGCGTGTGGGCGGGAGCCGATCGGAGCGCGAGTGGCGTGCGAGATGTCGAGGTGTGCGTGGTGGCGCACACGCTTCGAGGGCGCGAGCCTGCGACACAGGGCAGTGGCACAAGGCAAAGCGCCCGACCACGGATTTGGCTCAGGCGGTCGTCAGAAGATCGAAGAACTGCTCGAAGCCACCCTCGGTCGTCGCGAAGTAGCTTGAATGGGTCTTCTTGATCGTCTCGAGCGAGTCAGCCCCGAGAAGGACGATGTCGAGGTCGTCCCGGCCGAGATTCTCCTTCTCGATACTCTGGTAGGCGGCAAGCGCCGTGTCGTAGTCGTCGAACTCCGTGACCGTGGCTTTCCGGGCCGACACGTCGTAGATCACGAGGAAGTGGCGGATCTCATCTACGTTCATGGCTGCTCCTCGTCGGTTTCCGAGGCAAGATAGGGCTTCGCCATCATATATCGGCGACGAAGCTCCTCGCTGAAGCTCTCCGACGGCTCCGTCGACGCTTCCCTCATCGCAAGCAACTGGCTCATGGCTACATAGTAGGCGTGGACCTCATCGTGGCCCTTGCCGGACTTGTAATCGACGCGCAGGTGGCGCGAGTCGCGCTCAACCTGGTTGGCCCAAAAGTCCTGAAGGTGGGTCCGCACCTGCACCTCGATCTTCACGCCTTGCTTGACGACGATCAGGTGCAATGCCCGATAGCCCGAATCCTTGGGCGTTCGCACGTAGTCGCGATATCGGTGGACCTTCCAGTTCTTACGCAGCCTGCGTGCTACCTCGTCTGCGGCGGCTTGTGTCGGCAGAACTGCACGCACGCCCCCGATGTCCTCCATGGTGGTCAGGCGCATGGTCGGATAGCGGTGGAGCTTGTCGAGGATCGTCGAGAACTTCTTGAGTCGCTGCGTGACCGAAACGACCGTCGCCGTCGGGGCGGAATACGGTCGAATGTAGTGGCGGAGATTCGCGTTCGCGTTTCTCAAGGGGCCGGCGTGCCGCTCCCGCCAGCTCTCAATCAGGTCGCATTCTTGGACGATGGGATGCCATTCCTCGTGGGTCATCGCGTCGAGGTCGACCTTCCCCTCGATTGAGGCTGCCCGAAGCTCGGCCAGACGCTTCCCGGCCTTGTTGATCGATCGGAGAACATCGGGATCAAGCCCCGCCACAGAGGCCGCACCGCTCGCAGGCATCGCTACGTTCTCTCCCACCAGCCGGTACGCAATGTCACCGAAGGCCCAACCCCGACCGCAACCGCCTCGAAGAGATCCTGCCTTCGACCCGGCATGTTCTCGGAGTAGTCGAGGTCCACGACCGACTGACCGTAGCGCTTCGATGCGCCCATTCGCTCGGCACCTTACCACTTTCCTTACCACCCAGCCCCGATCTCAGCCCTGCGACCGACCCTTAATGCCTGAAACCCCTGTGCTAGACAGGGGTTTCAGAGGGGTGAGCGAGGGGACTCGAACCCCCGACCGCCGGGACCACAACCCGGAGCTCTACCAGCTGAGCTACGCCCACCAAGGCGGATACGAAGTCTAGCGGCGAGGCTCCCATGCGGCGGGGGCGAGCGCAGATCTCGGACAGCTGAGGCCATTCAATTTTCCGAGAAGCTTACTCAGATGAATAGTTTCTCCCTGAAAGAAACTCCTTAAATGGATATACAAACTCGCGGCCGGCTCAAGGCCTCGGCGCTCACGCGCGGCGCACCCAAACACCGCCGCCAGCACGCTCCCCGCCAGCACGCTCCCCGCCAGCCTTCCAACCGAGGGCGCCCCCACTGAGAACCTCCCCACCGAGGGCCCGCCCGCCGGCGGCTCGCCCGCCGAGGACACCCCCACCGACC
>Ga0210396_10003515_pt1 | contig 15587 bp, 17 predicted proteins | sample IncBWH17OmetaG_FD_155466 | JGI IMG/M metagenome (GOLD analysis project Ga0210396, IMG submission 155466) | Forest soil microbial communities from Barre Woods Harvard Forest LTER site, Petersham, Massachusetts, United States - Inc-BW-H-17-O ... | reverse complement strand
CGAGAGCTGGATTGGGCCGACCGCTTTTTCGCGCGCTGGGGATACCTGGCGGTTTTCATCGCAAGATTACTTCCGGTCGTCCGTACTTTCATCGCACTGCCTGCGGGAATTGCCCGTATGCCGCGCACACGATTTCATCTTTATACTTTTCTCGGTTCCTGGCCCTGGTGCTTCGCGCTGGCCTGGTTTGGGATGAAGCTAGGCGAGAACTGGCGTGCCTTGGGCAAGTATTTTCATCAGTTCGATGCCGTCATCGGCCTGGCCCTGGCGGCGGGAATAATTTGGTTCGCGTGGTCGCACTGGCAGAATCGCATGGGTGCAGCGGAAAATTTAATGTAGGCTCGGGGCGTTCGCGCTTTGTGCTGCAACCGAAAATCCTCAAAGTTGTCTCAAAAGGAAACTGCCTATGAAGCATTTTATTTGTGCGCTAACGCTGTGGTTCCTGGGCACAAGCTTCGGATTCTCCCAAGCCACTCCGGCCGCGTCCGGTCAGCCTTTCGTGGTCGAGTATTACTACAAAGCCAAGTGGGGACACGCCGACGAGTTCCTGCAGCTCTTCAAGAAGAATCACTACCCGCTGCTCAAGAAGGAAGTCGAAATGGGGCGCATGCTCAAGGTTTGGATGGACCAACCGCGCTACCACACCACGGAAGACGGACGCTGGGACTATCGGGTGACCATCGTCTTCAAGAATGCCACGGTCGCCAACGAACCTTTCGACGAAGACGCGCTCAAGAAACAATTGTTCCCCGATAAAGAAACCTACGTACGCGAAGAGCAGCGCCGCTTCGAAATCCTCGATGCCCACTGGGATCTGCCGGTGAGGAACGTAGATTTGGAAGCGAAGTAGCAGCAGGCTCAAGGTCGTTGGTCATTGGTCGTTGGTCATTGGTCGTTCGTCCTTGGCCAACGACCCACGACTAACGACTGTCCTTATCCAGCCCATCAAAATCTGGAATGAACTCCACGAACAATGTCACTAGATAATGGATCCATGGACTCATCTCTACGATACGAGGATGTAGAGGTTGATCTATTGCATGACATTGGCAGTCGCCCGGGCGCCGCCGACCCGGTCCACGACGTATTAGCCCGGCTTGTAGACTTCGTCTCAGCGCTGGTGAAGTGCGATTGCTGTCTGGTTTACGTGCTTGAGGGTGACGAGCTTGTGCTTCGGGCATCGAAAACTCCGCACCCGGAAGTCGTAGATCGCCTGAAACTGCGCACGGGGGAGGGAATCACAGGCTGGGTGGCCGAACACAAGGGGCCGGTTTCCGTAACTCAGAATGCAGCCCAGGATCCACGCTTCAGGCTGTTCAACGAATTGCCGGAGGATAGCTACGAAGCTTTCCTTTCCGTGCCATTGTTGTCGCGCGGAAACCTGGTTAAAGTGATTAATTTGCAGCATCGCCGTCCTCATGTGCATACTCGTCGGCAAATCCGGCTGATCGCAACTGCGGGTTTTCTGCTAGGAGCGGAGATGGAGTTGGCACGTCTGGAGGAAGCCAACTCTAACCTTTCCGAGAAACTGCAAACCCGAAAACTCGTTGAACGGGCCAAGGGTATTTTGCAGCGCGATCTGGGATTAAGCGAGGAACAAGCCTATCTCACCTCGCAGCGGGAGAGCCGGCAGAAACGCAGATTCATGAAGGAAATTGCCGAAGCCATGATTCTGAGCGACGAGGTGAAAGGCAATTCTTAGATCACATGAGGTACACACAGGCCAGCTCTTGACCTCATCCTGAGGGGCCGTCAGGCCACGAAGGATCTGTCGCGGATTGGCAGGAGTGGGTTGACTGGCCTGTCGCGGGCGGTCCGCCCGCGGGCCCGAGATAAAACTCATACTCTCCCGCCGGAACGACGGTGTTTTCCCAATTCACTTCGTAAGGCAAGTTGAATCTCCCTTGCACGGGACTCTGCGGTACGCCAAGCCAGCAAGTTGGCCGAGTGCGCCCAGGGTCAGGATCACAGCAAACCAGAAGCTGCGAATCGAGTTCATGGAATCTCCTGTTCTGAATGTGAGGAGCACACTGCGGGCAGGGGGCCAGAGGTGTGACTCAGTTGCGGCTGCGAACAACGAGGTCAGGAGATTTGCTGTCCAGCAACATGGCTTGCAAGCAAATGGTAGGTTCACGTTACTTGCTGCAGAGCAAGTGCGAACTGGTTCAAAGATGGCCGAGGCCTGCCGCGGAGTCCAACGAAAAAAATTGATCGCAGTTACTGATTTGGAGAGCATTGATTTGCAGAGCAGCGACTTGCAGACCAGCCTGTTCGCTGCTCCTCAGCACACCCGTCCTGCCGGCGAAGCGCAATATCCTTCCATTCAGCGTCCCTCGGTTGCAAATCACCTGTCGATACGAGAACATACCTGTTTGCCTTACATCCCCGGCGCTCACTGACAAGAGCTCTCATAAGGAAGCCTCCATACGATGGCGACTCGGCAGAAGTCCGCAAGAACTGAAAGCAAGAAGCACAACGGTAGTGAGATTCAATCTCCTAAGGGCAAGCTCGGAGTAATGATTCCCGGCATGGGCGCGGTCGCGACCACATTCGTGGCCGGCGTCGAAGCTATACGCAAGGGAATCGCCAAGCCCATCGGTTCCGTTACCCAGATGGGAACCATTCGCCTGGGCAAGCGCACGGATGCGCGCTCGCCCAAGATCAAAGAGTTTGTTCCCTTGGCCAGGCTCGACGATCTGGTCTTCACCGGCTGGGACATTTTTGAAGACGACATGTATGCCGCAGCGAAAAACGCGGGGGTTCTCGATCGCGAACTGCTCGACCAGGTCAAACTGTTCCTCGGCTCGATCAAGCCGCGCAAAGCAGTTTTCGATCACAATTATGTCAAGAAGATCGACGGGCCCAATGTCAAGAAGGGCAAGAACAAGATGGATCTGGCCGAGCAGGTGCGAACCGATATCCGCGATTTCAAAAAGTCTTCCGGAGCGACACGCCTGATCACCATCTGGTGCGGCTCAACGGAAAGTTACATCGAGCCGACTGCAGCTCATCAATCGGTAAAGTCCTTCGAGAAAGCGCTGACTCAGAATGACGAGAACATCGCGCCCTCGATGATTTATGCCTACGCCTCCCTGATGGAGGGCGTGCCCTTCGCGAACGGAGCACCGAACCTGACGGTGGATATTCCAGTAATGCACGAGTTGTCGCGAAAGAACAACGCCCCCATCTGCGGCAAAGATTTCAAGACTGGACAGACCCTGATTAAGACCATCCTCGCCCCCGGCTTCAAGGCGCGCATGATTGGTCTCAACGGATGGTTCTCGATGAATATCCTGGGCAACCGCGACGGCGAGGTCCTCGAAGATCCCGGATCGTTCAAGACCAAGGAAGAATCCAAGCTCTCGGTTCTCGAACACATTCTGCAACCCGAACTCTACCCCGATCTGTACGGCAATTTCACCCACAAAGTCCGCATAAACTATTACCCGCCCCGCGGCGACAACAAGGAGGGCTGGGACAACATCGACATCTTCGGTTGGCTTGGTTACCCCATGCAGATCAAGGTGGATTTTCTTTGCCGGGATTCGATTTTGGCTGCGCCCATTGTGCTTGACCTGGTTTTGTTCATGGACTTGGCGCAGCGCAGCGCAGAATTGCGCGGGCTTGGCATTCAGGAGTGGTTGAGTTTTTATTTCAAGTCTCCGATGACTGCGCCGGGACTCTATCCTGAGCATGATCTATTTATTCAGTTGATGAAGTTGAAGAACACGCTGCGGCATCTGCGCGGCGAGGAACTGATCACCCATTTGGGGTTGGAGTATTACGATTGAGCTTCTGCCCGAGAAAATCACTAACCACAAAGGACACGAAGGGCCACAAAAGAAAACCCGCATTCCTTTGTGGCCCTTCGTGTCCTTTGTGGTTTATGCCTTTCGTCGTATCCAGGTGACTGCAGCGCTTACGCTGCACTTTTCTCGCGCTTGTACACGTCGAACGTCTCCAGGAATCGATCGATATCTTGCTTTTGCAGGTAGTACGGCGTGGACAGCCGCAGCTTTGACGGCTCTCCGCCACGGATGCGGATCTTGTGCGTCTTCCACCTCCAGGTCTCCCGATCCATGCGCCGGATCGGGGGAACACGCACATGCTTTTCAACTTTATTTTCTGTTTGTAATGAGGGAGTTGAAAGGATTGGGGACGAAAAGGGGCTTGACAAGATTTTGCCCTTATCGGGGAATCGGGTGAATCGGGCGTTTTCCGGTGCCGCAATGGAAGTGGCCAGCCCGGCTCCCCGGATAACCTTCCCAGCAGATTCTGCGTCGAACCCTATAGGGAAATGTGCGAAACACCGGTTGCGTCGAGGGGTATAATTGAATCATGGGCCCGCTCGGGCGGGAAAACGGAGTTTGGCTATGAAGTTCCGATTATCGCTGTTAACGGCTGCGTTGTTCACCTTCAGTAGTCTAACCCCCGCGGTGTTCGGGCAGATGGGTACTCCCGGCAGCCAGCCAACTCCTGGCGGCGTTCCCACTAATGCCCCAGTCCCTAACGGCGATCCTGGAGTTTCCGGGACTGCGCCGCAAAGCGGTACGAACGGCTCTGCTACGCAGAGCACTCCAGTTCAAGCCGCAGATCCGGATAAGGTCAAGCATGACGGTGGCAAGAACGACGTGGACGCCATCGGCAACCGGAAGATTGGCACACGCGGCGTGGGCAACTGGTACTCCATCGAAAGCGACATCAAGATGGGGAAACAGTATTCCCAGATGGTCGACTCCAGTTCGAAGTTCGTGACCGACCCGGTAGTCACGGAGTATGTGAATCGGCTGGGACAGAACCTGGTCCGAAATTCGGATGCGCAGGTTCCTTTCACCTTCAAGATCATTGACTCTGACGTGGTCAATGCCATGTCACTTCCGGGAGGATTTGTCTATGTTGACTCGGCAACGATCCTGGCGGCGGACGGAGAGGCGGAACTAGCCGGCGTCATGGCTCACGAAATCGCTCATGTGTGCGCCCGTCATGCCACCCGGCAATTGACCCGGTCGCAGTATGCGAACTTCGCCACGATCCCGTTGATATTCGTCGGCGGGGGGATTGGATACGCCGCCTATGAGGCCGCCGGTTTGGCTTTACCTCTGACTTTCCTAAGCTTCCAGCGCTCGTTCGAGGCGGAGGCCGATTACCTGGGCCTGCAATATATGTACAAGGCGGGATACGACCCGCAATCGTTCGTTTCCTTCTTCGAGAAACTGCAGGCCATGGAAAAGCAAAAGCCGGGAACGCTCTCCAAGGCTTTTGCCTCCCATCCCCAGACGCCCGACCGGATCGCCAAGTCCCAGGAAGAGATTGAGCATATCCTTCCAGCTCGGCTCGAGTACACCGTGACTACGTCAGAATTCGACGACGTCAAATCGCGGCTGGCATCGCTCGAAAACCGGCGGAAGGTGATCGATAACAAGGACGGCAACAAGCCCAGTCTGCGACGGACTTCGGGGACTGACACAACCGGCAATGGAACAACGACGAGCGACGATGATAAGCCTACGCTGAAGCGGCGGGATGACAGCAACTAGCCGCCCTGCGGGTGGCCACCGGGTCAAACACCCGGCACCACACATGCAACTCACACCGGTAGCTTCGGCCGCCGGTTTTGTTTTGCTGGCGATGCTAGAATCCCCCCGTGAGGACCGACATCCTGCCGTTGTGCGACAAGCACTATCGAACCATGGAGTTCCTGCTGGCTCCATTCAGCGTCAATTATTCGGTTGAGTTTTTCCGCTGCACGGATAAGTTTTGTCGGCGTTGTTTCAGTGAATCGCTGGGCTACGTCACTCCAGTCAGGGATGAGCCGCCCATTGTCTCGAATGACCAGCCGTGTTGCGACAAGCACGGCCGGCCCATGTTTATCTCGAGTCTCGACCGGCAAAGGAATGTGCTGAGGTATGTGTGTCCCGAGCCCGGCTGCCGGGAGACAGCGCTCAAGGGATAGTTCGGATTGGCAATGACGAACGAGCCCGTTTCTTACGACGGACCCCAGCCAACGCCACGAGGCCGGATCCAAACACGAGCAGTGTCCCCGGCTCAGGCACCCGGATTGTATCCGATGAATTCCTGGGGAAGACCACACTTGTGGCAGGACTGTGTCCCGGGAATCGGGTGTATATCACGTAGTTGTTGAAAAAGCTCTTGGGCAGTTTTGTAGCAGCGCGAGGGCGGCGTTGTAGAGAGCCAGGGCGCATCAGAGTTGAAATATTTCTGTTCTTAGCGCTCGGCGTGAACAGTGCCCAGATCGCCCGGTTGGCGTCGCTCGCATGGGCGCCGTGGAACAAGATGTCGCTGAAGATTATCGCGGCTGCCTTTTAGTCGATCAGAGTGTTGCCCTTGAACAAGCCTTCCGTTGGACCGTTGAGAATGTTGGTTACGTTCGCCTGCCAGGTTTCTCCCTTGACGTTTAAGTTGTGGATGGTATCGCAAATCAGAGTGGTTGGCACACTGTCGACTTGAAAATACCAGGGATCAACCCGGTTCTGCTCGGTACCCCGTGACCGAGAAACTGCGTAGTCACTTGGGAATCGGCAAGGGCGGACCCGGTCAAAAGAAGTAGGAACCTCAGGGGGCACCTCAAAACCGGCCAACGGAAAGTGCCTGGGGCTAGGTTGTTTTACTCCGCCGGCTCCTGTGGAGGCAAGTCTGTTTTGGTGCGCCAACTCCCGTGGACCGCATTTCCTCATGTCCGGACCAGGTTTTCTTCGAAGGTCGCCTTGCGAAAATATTCCAGCGACATCCGCAAGCCAGTTTCGAGATCGATCCTGGGCTCCCAGCCCAGCAAGGTTCTTGCTTTTGGGGATATCGGGCTGGCGTTGTTTGGGATCGTCCTCCGGCAGCGGTTCGTACTTTATCTTGCTCTTCGATCCGGTTACCGCCAGCACCCGCTGCGCGCATTCGAGAATGGTGAACTCGCTAGGATTCCCGATGTTCACCGGAAGATGCGCTGAAGATTTTGTCAGCCGCATGAAACCGTCGATCTCATGGCTGACATAGCAGAAGCTGCGCGTCTGACTGCCATGGCCGTATAGTTGCATCCGAGGCCCATACGTATTGCAGATCCGCACAATGCGCGTGTCTACCTTGTAATAGCGGTGGTAGGCCATGGTCACGGCTTCGCTGAAGCGCTTGGCCTCATCGTAAACCGAACGCGGTCCGATGGGATTCACATGTTCTCCAATAGGTTTCTTTTTGCGGATGCTCAAGCGGATCGCCGTAGCACTCGGAAGTCGAAGACGTCAGGTATTTCGCCCCGTACTTGCGACCCACATCCAGAGCATGAAAAGTACCCAGTGACCCGACCTGCAGGGTTTCAATTCCGTGCTTGGTGTAATCCATCGGACTGGCGGGGCAAGCGAAGTGAAAAACGTAGTCAACCTTGCCGCAATCGAATGGCTGATTAATGTCGATCTACTGAAATTCAAATCGTGGGTCGTTACCCTGGTGATCGAGGTTGGATTGCCGTCCCGTCAGAAAATTGTCGACGGCAATTACGCAGTAACCTTTTGCGAGCAACGCATCGCACAGATGAGAGCCGAGGAAACCAGCTCCGCCAGTGACCAGAGCGCGCAGCTTATTCATGAGTTGCTGGCTTTTCTCGGCGGAGCGCCTGCCACGAGCGGGAGAGTCTCGGGCACGGCCGCCGGCCTCCCGACGCTGTAGTAGGTGAATCCGTGCGCTGCCATCGACTCGGGATCGTAGAGATTGCGCCCATCAATCACGATAGGATATTTCAACTGTCGGTGGAGGCGATCCAGGTCCAGGCTGCCGAATTCATCCCACTCCGTGAGAATCAGGAGAGCGTCGGCTCCGCGGGCCGCCTCGTACGCGTCACTGGCGTACTCGATACTCGAATGCAAAACCTCTCTCGCCCGCTCTTGCGCTGCAGGATCGTAGGCCGCAATCTGACAGCCCTCTTGCAGCAGGGTCTGCACCAGCAAGATCGCCGGGGATTCACGGATGTCATCAGTCCCCCCTTTGAATGCCAGGCCCAGCACGCCCAGACGCTTACCCCGCAATGTCCACAGCGCATTGTGGACCTTGCGTAAAAAACGGTGTCGTTGGTCCTCGTTAATGCGCATCACTTCATCGAGCAGGCGGAACTCATACCCGCACTCTCGCGCGACGGCGCGGAAAGCACTCAGATCCTTGGGAAAGCATGACCCACCATATCCGACTCCGGGATTCAAAAAGCGGGGCCCTATCCGGCTGTCGGTTCCAATTCCCTGGCAAACCTGCTGCACATTCGCGCCCACCGATTCGCACACCGACGCCACCGCATTAATGAACGAAATCTTCATCGCCAGAAATGCGTTGCACGCATGTTTTATCAATTCCGCACTCTTCGTGCTGGTGATGATCAGTGGTGGCGGGGTTTGCGCCCGGTCCGGGCGGGGGATCGCATCCGCGCGCTCGTAATAACCACCATCGGTCAGCGGAGCATAGATCGTACGCAGCACGGAAGCGCAGCGTTCATTGTCCGCGCCCACCACGATGCGATCGGGATAGAGGAAATCGGTGACCGCCGTTCCTTCCCGCAGAAACTCAGGATTAGATGCCACATCGAATGAATCCGGCGGCGCCACATTGCGCAGAATGATTTTGCGTATCCACTCGCTGGTATAAACCGGAACGGTGCTCTTCTCTACGACAACCTTGTACCCGTTGATTGCCGACGGGATGATCCGAGCCACCGATTCCACGTAGGAAAGGTCGGCATGTCCCTGCTCCGTAGGCGGTGTTCCCACAGCGATGAAGACGGCTTCACTTGCTTCCACTGCGGTTTTTAGATCGTCGGAATAAGTGAGATTGCGGCCGCGATGACGCTGCAGCAGTTCCGGCAGGAAGTTCTCGTGAATCGGAACCTCTCCGCTCTTTAGAGCAGCCAGCTTCTGCTGGTCGTTGTCCACCAGGATGACCTGGTGGCCCATGTCGGCAAAACATGCCCCCGCCACCAGTCCCACATATCCTGAGCCCACGATGGTAATGTCCATCCAAATCTCCTGATATCAGGCCGACACAACAAAAACGAGCAGACTCGACTTCAGACTTAGTGCAGCAACTTTTCATGGCGAAGAGGGCCACGCTCGCAAGAACCTGGCCCTCATCGCACGGACAGATTTCCCCATGCCCAAGAAATTTCTATCCACTCCTCATATGTAGCCGCGGTGGCGAGCACCAACCGCGGCTGGTTCGAAGCACTCATCAGAGCTACTGCACCGTGAGTGTAAGCGGTTTTGCGGTCTGCGTTAGACCCGACGCAGTGCCAGTCACGGTGATGGTGTAGCTGCCCGCCGGCGTGCCCCCTCCGCCCCCTCCGCCGCCTCCGCCCGAGGTGCTCCCACCACCGCAACCCACCAGGAACACTAACCCCGATAGCGCCAAACCGACGAGGAGCAGACCAAGCAGCTTTTTCTTCCTCGAATTTACACCCAACCCCATGCCGAGGAATGCCATACCACCAATGGGCAGGAACATGGCATAGAAGAGCCGAGAGCGGTGGAACGGAGAGGACTTCAGCGAACGGGAAGCTGCGGGCGTGGTACCGACAGTGAGTGTCGACGTGCCACCAGAGATCGCGCCGAACTTACAAGTCGGAGCCGAGGTTACTACCGGCGCGACAGTGCAGGAAAGGCTCACGCTGGCAACATTAAAGAAGCCTCCGTTTGGCGTGAGGGTTACGGTGGATGTGGCTGACCCTCCGGCTGTGACCGAAGACGGTGACAGAGCCGAGGCCGAGAGCGAAAAGCTTCCGAAAGCCGCGGTTACGGCCTGATTGGAGTTCAGGGTGATCGTGCAGGCTGCCGTGCCCGTACAACCGCCTCCCGTCCATCCAGTGAAGGCAGAATTGCTTGCTGCTTTCGAAGTCAGGGTAACTTTTGTGCCCGCAGGGAAAGTGGCCGTGCACGTAGTCGGGCAGTTAATTCCCGCTGGACTGCTGCTGACCGTGCCCGAGCCGGCGACGGTCACGGACAGGGTAGGCTCTACAAAGCTCGCTGTCACTGCCAGGTCGGAATTGACCGTCAACATGCAGGTGCTGGTGCCCGAACATGCCCCGCTCCACCCGCCAAAGAGGAAATTCGTACCCGGAGTGGCAGTGAGCGTGACCTGAGTGCCGATTGCGAAGGTTCCGGTACACGTACCCGGGCAGCTAATTCCTGCCGGACTGCTGGTGACCGTTCCTGTACCCACGATGGTCACGGCAACGTTGGCCGAAACAGCGGTAAACGTTGCAGTCACGGCTTGGTTTTTAGTCAGGGTTACCGCGCACGTTCCCGTACCCGAACATCCAGCTCCGCTCCAGCTGGTAAAGGCGGAATTTGCGTTCGGAGTTGCAGTGAGAGTGACCGCAGTGCTAGGCGCGAAGCTGGCTGAACACGTGCCCACTCCCGGGCAAGTGATACCGGCGGGGCTACTGGTGACGGTCCCGCCACCCGTTCCCGCGAGCGTCACGAGAAGTCCTTCGGTGTTGGCTGTGTACAGCGAGACAAAGGCATCGGGGCAGACTACGGTGAGCTCTTGCTGGGTCTGCCGATTCAAGACCTGGCACTGCGGCGCCGAGCCCTCTCCGCCGTTCAGCGAGCTATCTGCGACCCCGGCCGCTGCCGAGGCCTGGATGGGAAAAGTCGTCGAATTCGTGTCCCCGACAACATAGATGTCGTTTCCAGTGGGGTCGAGGGCCACGAAGCCACCTTGGATGTCTTCGTCTCCGGAGCCGCCGATGTAAGTAGAGAAGGGAAGAGTGAGGGTTGACGCAGTGTAGTTTAACTCGCTCAAGAAGGCATCACTATCGAACTGGCCGCTGTTGCCTCCCCCAAAGGCTACCTGGGTTGCATTTGTCGTGGGAAATTTTGTCGATGTGGTTTGACCAGTGACATAAGCATTGTTGAGGGAATCCAGTGCGATCCCCAGGCCCTTGTCCATGCCTTCCCCGCCCAAGTAAGTTGAGTACACCAACGCCGTGCCCGTGGGGTTCAGTTGAGTGACAAAGGCATTTTGTACGCCGTTCAGCGTGCCTTGGTAAGCGTTCAAAACTGGGAAATGGCCAGACCCTCCGGAAGCTGTTTTTCCCGTAACGTACGCGTCCCCTGTACTGTCCGTCGTGATGGCGAGGGCGTCGTCCACACCTCCGCCGCCCAGATACGTCAGATATGTGTACGCGAGAGGCGGAATGGCCGTTGGATTGAAGGCGGCCACAAACCCATCATCAAGAAATTGCGAGTTTGCTGTTTCGTTGCAGTTCTTCAGAGCCCCGGTCCCGCATTGCTGTTGAAAAGCTCCCGCCGTGAACGGAAGATTCGGAGATTGCGTGCCGCCGCTGACGTACACATTACTGGTACCCGAATTCCATGCGACACCCGTAGCGAAGTCCAGGTTTGCTCCACCGATGTAGCTTGACATCAGAAATGCGGTGCCATCCGGTTTTACTTCCGTAACAAATCCGTCGGCCAAACCGTTGTTGGTGATGCCTTGCGGCAAGGGGTTGACGATCGGGAATGGCGGCGTCACTGTGGTTAAGGAGAAAGTTTCGCCAACCACGAAGACGTTCTGGAGGTTGTCCACGGCTACGGCAAACGCTTCATCGAAATCCTTGCCGCCGAGATACGTGGACCACGTAATCGACGCTCCTGTCGTCGCCAGTTTCGCCACGAAACCATCGCCATTGCCATTCGGTCCAGCGCCTCCGAATGCCGGTTGCGCCGATGTGGCAGTAACTCCGGGGAAGTCCATGGACTGCGTCAGCCCAACTACGTATATTCCGGTAGCGTCCACTGCCACCGCTTGTGGCAGGTCATTCTGTGATCCGCCGAAAATCGTGGTGAAGACTATCGATCCCGAAGGGCTGAACTCAACCAGGTAGCAGTCATACTCCCCTGCCGGCGGGATGGTAACAGGGCTACCCGGAAGCGCAGTGGAGGAGTTGGTGGTACCAACGACATAAGCGTTTCCGCTGCCGTCCACGGCAATGCCGAGGCCCGTCTCTTCGCCGCTGCCATTGGTCCCGCCGCCGCCAAAATACGTTGCAAAAGTGATGGAGGGATCGATGACCAACTGGCGGCTGCGGTCGTAGGAGCCGAGAGCAAACACGACCTGGTGATCGTTCTTCACCACGAAGCGGGAATCCACTGCCTGGCGAGTACCGTTTTCCTCCTGATAAGAGACGGGGTGCTGCAAGCGCAACTCACCCGCTTCCGAGGTCAGGATCAGATTGCCCGAAGCATCTGTAGTGATGTGCTTTGCGCCGTCAAAACTTAATTCGATCTGGTCAGGATTCGCGCCCGGATTTACGACGACATCGAACTCCAACTGCCGGGTGCCGTGGTAGACCACATCCACGCCGGGATAGACATCGTGATAGCGCACGCGCGCGAAAGCAGGAATGTCGGTGTGCCAATTCTTGGGATCATTGCCAATGAAATAGTTCTTTACGCCTGGCTGTTGATCTTCCGAGGTTATAACCGGTTGCGGATTCGCGCCCGGCATAGTCATGCGAATGACCGATTCGGCAGTAGAAGAGGCGGCCAGATCAGAACCTGACCTGGTCATCGCAGATGGACCGTTTTGCTTCTGCCTCAGCAAATCGAGCAGAGCGGAATTCTGAGGTCCGATCGGCATGGTGAATACAGCCTCCTTGGAGGTGAGGAACAAATTGTATCCATGCCAATGAGTCATGTATTTGACCTGGGCATCAGCTTGACCCTGATTGGGCTCAAAGGTGAGAGGCAAATTGCCAAAGGCGACCCGGGCGCGTTGCGTGGCGCCGGAGTTGGCTGCACCCGGCTGATCCGTGGATGAACTGGGGACGCACACCGTCAGCAGCACACACAGGGTCAGGGCAAAGAACACAGGCAGACTTGGCCTGTTACTGGGACGCTTCGCGCTCATGAAACTCCTCTGACGATTCGTAAGATTTGCAGATTTTCCTGCCGGACAATGGGTCAGCTGCTTTTCAAACAACATTGTTTCGTCTCCCATGTAAGTCTGTTTTAGTTTGTTTCCTGCACGGCTTCGGGGGCTCGCTCGTGAGAAACCTTTTCAGTCGGATCTCTGTTCACGTAAGAACAGAGATCTTGCTCACTTGATAATTTCCTGCAATCCGATTTCATGCACCGCACGGATGGGGCAGGTAAGTGTTACCGGAGCCAGAACTAACCGCTGCCGGCAATCAATGCGCGCCAACCCAACCGAGATTTAGGCGCATTCTTACACGCACCTGATGTACCAAACTAGTGGCAAAGTTAATCCCTTCTTCCCCAGCACTTACATAGCTGCGAGGAGCCGCAATGCGCAAACCATTGCACACCTCTGGGGACTTTGAGCCGACAAAACTTTGTAAAGCTTCTCGATCCGCTGGCCCGTCGTCTACGTTGAAATCACAGAAGCGGTGCTGCCACACCTGCTCGGACCTGACCGCAAATAACTCCCGCTGTACGGCCACTCGCCGTTTACGTACGGACGTCAGAACGCCACGCGAAAAGCCCGGTTTCATCGCCTGCATCAGCCGCGACGGATCGCCTTTCTCCGGCTGCTGATAGGGGGATGAGTGTGGTCCGGTATGGCGACATAGCCTAAGCCCACGAAGCCATAACGCCGGCGAACTTCTTCGAACACTGCCAGAAACAGATCGCGACGCTGCGGGCTAGCCAGCCAGGATTGCCGACGGTGCGTAATAGCGCCGGGGATGGTTGGACACCCAGCCAGCTTACTCGTGCCGGCAAGAAAGCTGTGGGCCGCCGACCTCGCCGTCCCCACCTTTACGAAAAACGTAAAGGGGGGCAAGCCCCGCGGAATGAAGTCACCAGCGGCGTTTCCCAGCTGGGAATCTCGCCTCCCACCCTTTCCGCAAAGTATGAATAAGGGGGGAGGCGAGAACGCACATTCCCGACCAGCCATATCAGGTTTGACGTCAGCAAGCTCCACGAGCCCATCTGTGCGCACCCACCCGAACTGTCAGTTCCGCAGCCCGTTTAATCATTGATCGCGCGCTTCTAATAAGCTAACCTGTCGTAGTATACATTCTCTATAAGATAGCAATCGGCTCTTTGAAAACCTGACCACGCTAACCCTGGCCCCGTCCCGGGGCCGGCCAAAACCCTAACTAACTTCCACGCTCTCTGGATTTTGCGTGTAACTCCTTTAAACTCAGAGATCTAGCATATAGCCGCAAAAGCTCCTTTGTGTTCAAGAGCTTGCATTAGAAAGAGGAGGAGGGCAGCCCTGGGCGCCCCGTGGTAAACAGTAAACTCCGTCGCAATGTGGAAGAGTGGCAACATCGCTGTCCGAGATTTTGCTCGCAAGGCGCGGCCCGAATGCGTATCCAAGCTTCGTTCGATCCTTGACGAATCATCTCGAAATGAGGTTGGGTTGCGCCTCGCCGGTTGCTTCAGAGTAGCTTAGCCCAAGCTTGCTGGAGATGGCCCGAACCGGCATCCGCAGGCACATAAGCACGAAGGGAAAAGGGTCATCGGCAGCATACCAGGCACGTTCAGTGACGCCTCGAAGCGAGCGCAACCAGTCTGTCACCGTCAACCTGCCACGTCGGTAGCAGGCGTAGCTGGCAATCACGTCCTGGATGTCCTGCATGAAGGTTCGTCCTTCAACCGGTTGTCCTTCGACCGCAGGTCGTCCGGTGAGATCCAAGTGAAGAGCGCGCACGACATCGATGCCGTGATCAGTACTGAACAACCTGAACTGCGCCCCGACCCGAGGGTTGAAATCGAGCAGGTTGAAGCATCCGTTGCGCCCATCGAGACGGAAATCGAGATCCATGATGCCGCGATAGCCAATGGCTGAAAAGAGTTCGATCGCCTGCCGCTGCAGCGGGTCGTTCCGAACCGACCGAGCCAGCGTGGTGGGCCCGGCAAACACCGGATAGGATCTCAGTTTGACGCCGGTGAAAAGTACGATTGGCTTAGATTGACTGTCGCAATATCCATGGACGATCCAGTCCTCGGAGCCGGTGGCAGAGATCATCTCCTGAATCATTAATGTTGTGATCGGATGCTGCTGGGAAAAATTATCGTAGTATTCGATCAGATCCCGGCGTTGCGATAAGATGGCAACGCTCTTGAAGCCTTTCGGGAGGAGCCAGGGTTCGGTGACTTTGGCGAAAACCGGGAACTGCATGTGCTCTGTGACATCGCGTAGTTCTTCCCGTGTCTGGGGAAAAACCGTCGGAGGGCAAGAGACCCCAAGCTCTTTACTTAGATGATACAGCCTACGCTTATTCGCGAGGGTTCGAGGCAATGTTCGCGGCTGCCGCACAAACATGAACCACGGCGCTAAGGCGTCGGCATTCTCGGCGATCAGAATGGCGGAGAAATCGTCAGCCGGCACCAGAATCGTGGGGCGATCGAGGATCTTGCCAATCCTGGCCATGCCCTCGAGGAACTGATCGGCGTTCCGGCCGTCCGCCCCCCATAAGAATCTCCCGGTCAGGTATCGGGAGGCTCCGGAGGGAAGAGAAGGGTACCGCTGAACGGCGAACACCGGAATGCCGAGTCGGCCGAGGCTTCGAATGATGCCCAAAGTACCGTGAAGGAACGGATACTCGCCGAAGTTCAACACGAGGACAGCAA
>Ga0210396_10003514_pt1 | contig 15588 bp, 15 predicted proteins | sample IncBWH17OmetaG_FD_155466 | JGI IMG/M metagenome (GOLD analysis project Ga0210396, IMG submission 155466) | Forest soil microbial communities from Barre Woods Harvard Forest LTER site, Petersham, Massachusetts, United States - Inc-BW-H-17-O ... | reverse complement strand
AGGCGATCATTTTAGCGTCGTTAGCCTACGGGTTTTGGGTAGATAGCCGGTTGGTTCACGTCGAGGGGATTGAAAAGGTTTCGGCGGCCGATATCCGTTTTGCCCAAGATCTTGGGTACCGGATTAAGTTGGTGGCAACGATACGGGCGGATTCAAATTCGTCGATCGAGGTCAGGGTGAATTCGACCTTGGTGCCCCAAGGACATGTCCTCGCCTCAGTCAACGGTGTCTTTAATGCATTGATGGTGCGAGGTGACATCGTCGGCGACACCCTGTTTTACGGCCGTGGCGCAGGGCAAGACCCAACCGCAAGCGCCGTGATTAGCGATCTGGCCCAAGCCGCTATCTGGATCGATTCCGGAGGGAAGGCTTTCGGATTCACGCCGCATGGTCTGTATGGGAAATGCCTGCCAATCGATGACTTGGTTTCAGGCTTCTATTTACGGTTAACCGTGGACGACCGCCCTGGGGTTTTGGCGCAGGTAGCCGGGATCCTGGGGACACATGACATTGGTATTTCGTCCGTGATCCAACCCGAGACTCATGACGCAACTGCAGTCCCGCTTGTCCTGATGATTCACAACGCACCCTTTGGCCGAATGCGCGCGGCGCTGGAAGAGATAAAGCGTCTTGCCTGCGTAAAAGGCCCGCCGATCCTGCTCTGGATCTTATCATGAATCCGAGAATAGATCGGTCTATCGGAGTAATCGACCGGTACCGTAACTTACTGCCAGTCACCGAGGCGACCCCAGTTATCACTTTGGGCGAAGGATCGACTCCGTTAATCGAGTCGCGGAAACTCGCTGCTCTCGTGGGAAAAGGCTGCCGCGCCTTTCTCAAGTTCGAGGGGGCTAACCCGACCGGGTCGTTCAAAGACCGCGGAATGACTCTGGCGGTAAGCCTGGCTGCCCAGCGAGGCGCAAAGACCTTGATCTGCGCTTCAACCGGGAACACGTCCGCTTCTGCAGCCGCTTACGCCGCCCGAGCGAGTATGCGGTGTGCCGTCTTGTTGCCGTCCGGTAAGATCGCCGCAGGCAAGATCGCTCAGGCGTTTATTTACGGCGCCACCGTCATCGCGATCGATGGCAACTTCGATGCCTGTCTAAACGTAGTCCGCGAACTTCAACAGGAATCCACCGTTGCCGTCGTAAACTCGATTAACCCCGATCGTTTGGAAGGACAGAAGACGGCGGCTTTCGAGATTGTGGATGAGCTCGGCGATGCTCCAGCCATTCATATCTTGCCGGTCGGAAACGCCGGTAATATCACGGCGTATTGGAAAGGCTATCAAGAGTACCGGAAATTGAACCGAGTCAGCCGCACACCGCACATGCTCGGTTTTCAAGCCGCCGGTGCGGCTCCAATCTTCTTTGATCGGGTGGTTGCGTCTCCGGAAACGGCGGCATCTGCAATCCGAATCGGGAACCCGGCGAGTTGGGGGCTGGCCAAAGCTGCGATTAAAGAATCCGGAGGTGCGATTGATATTGTCACCGACGACGAGATTTTCGCCGCTCAAAGCTGGTTGGCCGCTAACGAAGGCGTTTTTGCCGAGCCGGCCAGTGCAGCCTCCGTTGCCGGATTCATGAAATGCGCAGATCCGGCGCGCCGGTCCGCCTCATGCCCGCTAGCTCAACTGCCGGACGAGAGCAACATCGTTTTGACCCTAACAGGCCATGGATTAAAAGATGTGGCCGCAGTGCTTGATCGGTGTCCGGCTCCACTGAAAGCCGAGGCTAATAAAGAGTCGGTTTTACGTCTGTTGTCATGATGGCCGTTACAGAAGATCGTATATCCACGGATTACGCAGATTACACAGATTCTGCTCTCAGATCAGACCGCGCGCGTGATCAACGCAAAGCCGATTATCAGGACAACCTCTCCGTACGCGTGATAGTACCGACCCAAGACAGTAATCTGCGTAATCTGAGCAATCTGCGAATCTAAAATTTTGTTTTTCGATGAGCCTGATTGTTCAGAAATACGGGGGGACTTCGGTCGCGAATCCGGAGCGAATCCAGAACGTTGCGAAAAGAATTTTAGAGACTCAAAACGCAGGGAACCAGGTAGTCGTCGTGGTCTCGGCGATGTCGGGAATGACCGACAGTCTGATCAAATTGGCGAAGGAAGTCGCGCCGCACCCGAGCGAGCGGGAGATGGATGTCCTTCTGGCGACCGGTGAACAAACCACTATCGCTTTGACAGCCATGGCCATCAATGGGCTCGGCGGACACGCCACTTCGCTCACCGGCGCTCAAGCCGGGATCGTTACCGATGGAGTCCATACCAAAGCGAAAATCGCGAATATTTCTCCGAAACGTATCCATGTGTTGCTGGATTCCGGAAGCATCGTCATCGTTGCCGGGTTTCAGGGGGAAAGCCTGGAAGGCCAGATCACAACCCTGGGGAGAGGTGGATCTGATCTAACCGCGATCGCGTTAGCGGCTGCTATCAACGCGGATCTTTGCCAGATTTTTACCGATGTGAAAGGGGTGTATACCTGCGACCCGCGCATAGTGCCTAACGCGCGGAAGATTCCCGAGATCTCGTATGATGAGATGTTAGAGATGGCGAGCCTTGGAGCCAAGGTCATGCAATCGCGCGCGGTTGAGTTTGCCAAAAAATTCGGGGTCGTTTTTGAGGTCCGCAGCAGTTTTAACCATGAGCCTGGAACTATCGTGAAAGAAGAAACCGCCAGTATGGAGAAAGTGGTGATTCGAGGAGTCACCGTCGATCGACGCCAAGCCAAGGCGACGGTGAGCCAGGTTCCCGATAAGCCAGGAGTTGCATCCAAGGTCTTCAATGCGATCGCAGCGGCAAGTCTGAATGTCGATATGATCGTGCAGAACGTTTCGGCGGAGGGCACCACCGATATCACCTTCACGATTCACGCCGATGAATTACCCAAGATCGAGCGTTGTTTGGACCCAGTAGTGACCGAGATCGGAGCCAAAGGTTTCAAGGCCGTCGGCGGCATCGCCAAACTTAGCGTCATTGGCATTGGCATGCGCTCCCACTCCGGGGTCGCCGCTAAAATGTTTGAGGTGCTGGGACACGCAGCGGTCAATATCCAGATGATCTCTACGTCCGAGATCAAGATCTCTGTCATCGTGGATGAGGACCGGGTCGACGAAGGAGCCAGGATCATTCACGAGGCGTTTGGATTGGGATGAGCGAGGCCCAAGCGAATTTCTCGCCGGGCAAGGTCAGGGCTCCCGCTTCGTGGTGTCAGAATGTTTCCAGTATGGGATAGGTGGAACAGACCTTGTATAAGTCATCCACTAAGCGTATGTAAGTGGCTCCCAGGGCGGACGCATTATCTGACAGTCCTCCTTATGTCGCCGCTAAGTAACTATCAAAGTTTGCGCGTCGTTGTCATCGGCAGCTACAACACAGACTTGGTGATCTGGTGTGATGCTATTCCGATTAAAGGCCAATCCATACTGGGTGGAGATTTCGAGATGTTTTCCGGCGGCAGGGGAGCAAACTGCGCCGTAGCAGCTGCCCGATCCGGATGCCAGGTGAAATTCGTTGGTGCTCACGGCCCAGACGCGTTTGGGAATATGGCGCGAGACCGATTGGCCAGGGAGGGGATCGACATCACTGATTTTGTCGAGTTGCCATCGTCCAAAACCGGCGTCGCCATGATCTTTAACGAACGCAAAACAGCCGCTTATTCGGCGTTGGTTTCAAACTCTGCTAACACCGATTTCTCACCCGCACTGGTCAGGAAAGTTGAGGCCGACATTCGGGAAAGCGACCTCGTCTTTACCCAGTTTGAAATCTCGACTGCGGTTTTATTGGAGATTTACCGGATCTGCCACCATCACAAGAAACACCTGGTGGTACACGCAGCACCGGTTCAGCCCCCGGTGTCCTTTCCGAAGAGTTCTTATTATCTACTGGTGGCAGATGACTTTGAGGCCATTTTGTTGGCCGGTTGCAACGATCTGGACGCCGCCATACGTGGGTTGCACGAACGGGGGGTGCAAAACGTGATCATCAGGCGCGGACATCAATCGCTAATATTTTCCGACGGAACCGCATGCCGAGTCCAACCAATCCCGGCGGCCTCATTTATGCAGTGCATGGGGTCAGTGGAATGCCTTACCGCCTGGGCCGGCATTGCTTTGGCAAGGAGTGGGGATCTCGCTTATGCGGCCTACATAGGGGCCCAAGCGCTAGCTTTCAGCCGTTCCCGGCACGGCGCCGAGGACAGCATGCCTTACGCATCAGAGCTTTCTCTAGGCCCAGCGCCAGCAACTTCCCCGCAGCCCTACTTGCTGCACCGACCTGACGGTATCCGGCATTGAGTACCAAGGATGCGGCCGAAGCCGGAGCGCTATTGATCGATGGCGCATTAAAAAATTCTGGGCGCATTTATGACTCCAGCTTAAGGTTTGTCCCTCAATGTTGAGAGGACGTTTTCAAGACGAAACCGCTGCAGCCATGCGGCGTTTATCCGAGTCAGTCTCGTTCGACTGGCGGCTATTCAAGTTTGATATACTGGGCTCGATCGCACATGCCAAAGCCCTTCACAAGGCTGGGCTGCTGACCGTGGACGAACTTGCTCAAATCGAAACCGGTTTACTAGGAATCGAGAAAGAGATCGCTGCCGGCGCCTTCGAGTTCCGCCCCGAGCTGGAAGACGTTCATATGAATATCGAGGCCGAGCTGACCAAAAGAATCGGTGCGGCCGGCGCTAAACTTCATACCGCCCGAAGCAGAAACGACCAGGTCGCCCTTGATCTTCGGCTTTATCTTCGAAACGAGTGCACCGAGGTCCGCGGCTTATTAACGGACCTCCAACGCGCCCTGGTTGAGCTGGGTCGCAAATATTCTAACGCGGTATTGCCTGGCTACACCCATCTGCAGCGCGCTCAACCGGTGCTGTTGGCGCACCATTTTCTCGCCTATGTAGAAATGATCGAGCGCGACAAAGAGCGATTAGCGGACGCTCGCGAGCGGATTAACCGCATGCCGCTGGGTTCAGGCGCGATTGCCGCCTCTACCATCCCAATCGATCGCGCTTACGTTGCCCAGCTCTTGGATTTTCCGGAGTTGACTCGCAATAGCATGGACGCGGTCAGCGACCGGGACTTTGTCGCAGAGATGCTTTTTGTACTGGCCCTCGTCGGAGTCCATCTTTCCCGGCTTAGCGAGGATTTGATCTTGTTTGCGTCCTCCGAATTTAAATTTGTGAAGATCAGCGATGCCTACAGTACCGGCTCTAGCTTAATGCCTCAGAAAAAAAATCCGGATGTATGTGAGCTGACCCGAGGTAAGACCGGACGTCTGATCGGGAATCTGGTCACCCTTTTGACAGTCGTTAAGGGGTTACCCATGACGTACAATCGGGATCTACAAGAGGACAAAGAAGCCGTCTTCGATTCCATCGATCAAACCAAGTTGGTCCTGGAGGTTTACGCCGCGATGATTCGCGAGCTGGAATTCGACACCAGAGCAATGCAGCAAGCTGCCAGTGATCCGGCATTGTTAGCCACTGATTTGGCGGATTACCTGGTCCTACACGGCTTGCCATTCCGGCAAGCGCACGAAGCCATCGGCAGCCTGGTAGCCTATTCGCAGAAGGAACAGCGGGCTTTGCCTGATCTTTCTCTGGAAGAATTCCGCCGGTTTAGCGATCGATTTGAGCCTGACCTCTACCAAGTATTTCAGCTCGACAGCGCAATGACTAAGCGAGTAGCCGTCGGCGCGCCCTCTGCGAAAAATGTTGCAGCTCAACTGGAAGCGTGGGACGCAAAGCTCCGTGAATGATGAAGCGGCCTGGGTTGTTACCCGGAGCGATATTCTCTTTCGTAACCCTCACGTGGAGGTAAGGGATGAAACGGTCCTCGTTCCCGGGGAAGATCGCCCTCGCCGTTGGACAGTCGTTGGTCGAAAAAAAGCAATCGTGGTCGCGCCGGTCACAGGGGAAGGACGGTTTGTGCTGATTCATCAAGCTCGTATCCCGGTGCAGCGCTGGCTTTGGGAGTTTCCTGCCGGCCAAGTCGACGAAACCAAATCACCGACTCTCGAGCAGCTGCAAAACACCGCTTTACGAGAACTGGCGGAAGAGGCGGGGTACGAACTACGCCCTGAGGGAAGTCTCACCTACCTTGGACATTATTTTCCCTCTCAAGGTTTTACCGATGAAGAAAACCATCTCTTTGTCGCCAGACCTGTCCGTGAGAATGACGTCGGTTTTCAGCCCGAGCAGGCAGAAGCGATTTCGCAGCACAAGGAATTTACCCTCGACGAATTACGATCGATGATCTCGAATAGCGAAATTCAGGACGCGAATACCTTGGCGTTGTTCGCCAGGATGGTAGCCGCGGGAATCGTTCGGTAGGGATCGGCTCCCTCTCATTCAAGGGGCTGGGCTCTTTTGCGCACGCTCCTTCTGCTGCCTGGGAGCTAAATTATTTATAAACGCGTCATGAAATATTTTGACCCGGAGCAAGTCTAGATTCGTAAACGTTGCGGTCGTCGGACGAGCGGGAGCTTGTCCCTACCGACTTCGTTGCGGCGTCACCGCGTTATGGTTATGGTCTGAGTTATGTTGATACGCTCGAATGAAGCTTTCGAACCTTTTTAAATTCCGCGAAGGCGAAGACCCGGAAGCCGTTAAACCGTTCCTTGACCATCTTGAGGACCTGCGATGGGTCATTGTCAAGATGGCCATTGCCCTGGGGATAGCGATGATGTTGGCGTTCTGCTTCCGAACCCAGCTGGCCCTGATCTTGCAGCATCCGTTGCAAGCGCTGGATCCTAATCTTCTCAAGACCCTGGCCGCATTCGGGGTGGCCGACTCGATGACGATCTCGTTACAACTGGCGTTTTATGCCGGGATTGTCGTGGCGTTTCCTTTTCTGATCTATTTCGCGGGGACCTTCGTACTACCCGCACTGACCCCGCAGGAGAAACGGGCCATGTTACCTGCTGTGCTGGTTGGATTCGGACTCTTCCTGGGCGGAGTCACATTTTCCTATTTCTTCGTCCTGCCTCCAACCTTGCGTTTCTTCTTTCACGACGCGATGGCGATGCACTGGACGCCGACCTGGAACGTGCGGGAATATTTTTCCTTTGTGACCCAGTGTTGCGTCGGATTCGGAATCGCGTTTGAGCTCCCGGTTGTCGTCCTGGTCCTGGTTCGACTCGGGCTCATCTCTACCTCTCTGCTCCGCAGAACCCGGGCTTATGCTTTCGTGCTGATATTCTGTGCGGCCATTTTTCTGGCGCCAACCCCGGATATCGTTTCCATGCTCATAATGGGTGCTCCGATGTATGTCCTTTATGAGATCTGTATCTTCGTCTCTGGGTTTATAGAGAAGAAACGGAAACGAGACGAAACCGCGCTCGCCACTAGGTCATAGGTTCTAAGTTATAGGTTAGAAGTTTTTAGGTTCTGGGTCGGCCTAGCGGCTGCAAGCCGGCGGAAGCCGCAGCTTAAAACTTAAAACCTAGAGCACAGAACCTATAACTCCTTCGAGGATTGCTCAAATAGATGGCGCCAGTGCTCCAGCCGTTCTTTGATCTTGCGTTCCAACCCGATTTCGCTGGGCTCGTAGTAGCGGCGGCCTTCGGGTAAGTAGGCCTGGGGAACGTATCCTTCCTCGTAGTCGTGAGCGTATTTGTAGCCGGCACTTCCGCCCAGCAGCTTCGAACCCGAGCCACGCAGATATTTAGGCACGGCCAGAACCCTTCCTTGCTTGATGTCTTCGGTAGCTTTTTCCAATCCCATATATGCCCGGTTGCTCTTTGGCGCCGTCGCCACATAAACCGCGGCATGGGCCAGTGCGATTCGTCCTTCCGGCATCCCGATGAATTCTACCGCCTGCTGAGCTGCAACCGCCACTACCAAAGCCTGCGAATCCGCCATCCCGACGTCTTCACTAGCCGCGATCACAATCCGGCGAGCGATAAACCGGGGGTCTTCACCGGCGTACAACATTTTTGCTAACCAATACAACGCAGCATCTGGGTCAGACCCCCGCATGCTTTTTATAAATGCGCTGATGGTGTCGTAATGCTCATTTTCATCCGCATCGTAAAGGATCGATTTTTTCTGGATACACTCCGCGGCGATCTCGCGCGTAATCCGAATTGACCCATCAGCAGCTCGCGGAGCTGTTAAAGCCGCGATCTCCAGCGCGTTCAGTGCCCGACGTCCATCGCCTTCACTGGTGGCTGCCAGGAAAGCCAGCGCATCCGGATCAATATCCAGATTCATCTTTCCCAGTCCCCGCTCGGATTCGTGCACAGCTCGCTGCATCAGCTCGGTGACAGCTTCGGTGGACAATGCCTCCAACTGAAAGATCTGTGACCGGGAAACCAGCGGACTATTGACGTAAAAGAATGGGTTGTGAGTCGTGGCTCCGATTAACCGGACGACACCGCTCTCGACGTCCGGCAGCAACACATCTTGTTGGGCCTTATTAAACCGATGGATCTCGTCCACAAACAAGATAGTGCGCGTTCCCCTGCCCTTTAATCTTAGCTTGGCCGCAGCCACCGTTTTCCGAATATCGGCTACGCTGCTCTCCACGCCGCTGAGACGCTCAAAATGGCTGCTCGTCGTTTTGGCGACAAGCTGAGCGAGACTCGTCTTGCCCACTCCCGGCGGCCCGTAAAGGATAATCGAGGTCAACCGATCCGATTCAATCGCTCGCCGTAAGAGTTTTCCTGGACCCAGGATATGGTCTTGCCCAACAAATTCTTCCAATGACTCCGGACGCATTCGAGCCGCCAACGGAGCGTTGGCTTGCACTGGATCGCCAGCCGCCGGCTCCGCTTCTGCGAAAAGGTCGTCCATAGGAAAGTTTCCCGGATTTATGGCTAGAAGTCCAGAGGGTGTCGCGGTAGGGACGAGCTCCTGCTCGTCCGAGTTTTTGAGCGATGTCGAACAAGCGGTTCTACCGGGCGTCAACCCTCGGACGAGCAGGAGCTCGTCCTTACCGCAACACCAACTATAATTTTATTTCTTTGCCCTGTTGAACCACTCCGCGGTTAGATTGCGATTGGCTGTTAAAGGATAAATGAAATCAATTTTGGTGCCGGTCGATTTTTCGGATGTGACTCTTAAGGTGGTAAAGGCGGCCGTCTATCTGGCTAAACCTTTTCAGAGTCATATCACACTGATGCATGTGGAATGGACTGCGCCAGCGCCGGAGATCATCGACTTTGGCGCCGGACCGAACCTCGTCCCGCCGCCGGTTCGGGACGAACCCGAGATTACTGAAGCGAAGAAGAAGAAGCTTGCAGAACTCGAAGAACTGGTCACGTCGGTAGGTCTAACGTCAACCACGATCGAGCTTCAGGGACCACCAGTTGAACAGATCCTGGCGCAAGCCGAGACCGCGCGAGTCGATCTCATCGTTATCGGGTCTCACCATCATGGCGCGTTTTACCATCTCATCGAGGGCGGCGTAACCGAGGGGCTTCTCAGCCGAACGCGTTGCCCGGTTTTGATCGTTCCGCACAACGTCACGGCCGGTAACGGCCCATTTTAATCCACAGAATTTGAGATCCCCAGATTTCGCAGATTACACAGATTACGTTTCGAGGTAATCTGTGCTGGTTAGCTAAGAACACGTTAATGGCTCACCGGTCTCTCTTTGGTTAGGATTTGAACCGAAGCACTAATCGAAATCTGCGTAATCTGTTTAATCTGTGGATCTTAAATCTTAGCTTTCGGTTGGAATTTTCGGAGTGAACTTCGCTTTTCTACCCGGTTTGGCAGTTTTAAATCCTTTGGGTCGGGATCCGGACCAACCGTTCAGAACTAATCTGCATGGACCGGATTTCAATGGCCATCCGCCGTTGAATTATCACGCCTACGCGGCATGTACCCATGGCGGATTCTACCGCACAACGACCTTAGCGGGGCAGCACAGAAACGTTTTGCTGCTTCTAAGAGGAAACCTCAAGGCCGCCCGATCGGCATTTGCTACTTTGAAAGCGCACGGATGCGTTGTGGCAATCTCGTTCAAGGAATCAGGAACCCACCAAATCGCTGCTCAACTCGAAGATACCAGGGTATTCGATGCTTTCTGCGAGATTGCTGCAAACGCTGATCTCTGTCTGTCCAGTACACCGGACCTGGTTCCGCTCTATCGATCGGTATCGCGCAAGGTAGCCTATTTACCAACGCCTTATCCTGTCGACGAACCAAACTGGAATCTCTCATTGCCGTTGGAGAAACGGGCGGGGATCTTTATTGGGACCAGAGAATTTGATGTTCCATCCCGGAACCATTTGCTCGCTCTGGCAGGGGTTAGAAAAACTTCACATCCGGTCACAGTCGTCGACAAAGGTTCGCTCGGTTCGAAGAAATTGTTGGCTGCACTTCGGTTTCCTGCCGACCAACTGACGGTGCTGCCCTCGATGCCTTACTTCGAGTACACGCAGGTATTACGGCGGCATCGATTGGTGCTCCAATTCGATCAGAGCCGGGTGCCCGGCCAAGTCGCCGGGGATGCGCTCCTCTGCGGCGTTCCCACTGTTGGCGGTAACGGCGCCATCGAGCGAGAGATTGTTCCGGAGCTCGTGAGCGATGGGCAAAGCTTTGACGCTTTGCTGGAGCGTATGCTGCGGCTGCTTACTATGGATTCTGAGTACAATCAGGCTGTTGAATCGATGCTGAACCGGGCTAGGGAACGCATCAGCTTTAGTAGCGTACGCGCGGAGCTCAATAAGCTACTACCCGGGGTGCTGGAGCGGTGAAAGGTGACAGGTGAAAAGTGAAAGGTAAGGCGCGATCGACATTCGGAGCCGCACGAGTTGCAACGCAATGTGCGGGGCGCAGATCTGGGTGCCGCCGCGGGCTATCATCTTTCACTTTTCACTTTTTACCTTTCACTTTTTCCCTACGCGACAACTGTAGATGCGGTTACACTAGTGGAGATGGGACACGAGCCTCATTCTCCGCTCGCCGAGTTGAGTCTGGAAGCGATCATTGCTTTACTCCACTCGCGCGGACTACGGGTAACTAAGGGTCGTCAAAAAATCTTGGAGACGTTGCTCGAGGCGACGGAACCGTTGTCGCTCGAAGAGATTCAACAGCGTTCGGTCGTTGACGGTGTTACTCCTGATTATGCGACCGTGTTCCGGGTGATGGGGTTGCTGGAAGAGTTACAAGTGGCTCAACGAGTCCATCTTAATCGTTCCTGTAGCTACTTCGAGCTGCTCGATCCGCAGCAACATTACGATCACCTGATTTGTACCCAATGCGGCCGGGTAACTTTGATGGTGGATTCCTGCCCGGTCGAGAAAGTGGAACAGGCCATCGGAAAACGGTACGGCTTCACCGATGTCCGGCATTCTCTCGAGTTTTTCGGGAAATGCCCGGAATGTAGGTGAGGTAGATTTCACCACAGAGACACAGACGACACGAAGAGCTGAGGAATCGGTGATTAATGGAAGGGCTGATTCGACGACTTTTGCACTAGACTTTGTAACTTGATACCCAAGACGGGATTTTTCTACCATCACCCTTCATAATTCGGTCGCCCCTTTGTGCTCTCTGTGTCTCTGTGGTGAAATTGATCCTTGCAAACTCGGAATTGCTTTGTAGCGTTGCCCGGAATGCGCTTTATCGCTCAGCTGCTTAGCCTTGAGCTCCTTCTCCTCGGGAGTGGCGCCCCGAACTCTTCTCTTCTCCTCAGTCTCTAATTTCTGTAGTTTGGTCACGTTCGTCGAGGTGACGACAACGTCGACATTAAAGAACCGCTCACCAAATCCTTAAACCGAACTGGAAAGCTTTATGTCCGAAAAGATTTTTGTATTCGATACCACCTTGCGCGACGGAGAACAATGTCCTGGGGCATCGATGAATCTCCGCGAGAAACTAGAGGTCGCCCGGCAACTGCAACGGCTCAATGTCGACATAATTGAGGCCGGGTTCCCCGTTATCAGCGACGGCGATTATGAATCCGTCGAACAGATTGCAACTGAGGTACGCGGCCCAATCATCGCCGGGCTTGCTCGGTGTACTCCCGCGGACATCGATGCCGCCGGAGCTGCCGTGAAACCGGCCGGTGACCGAGCCCGGATTCATGTCTTTCTGGCCACGTCGAAAATTCACCGGGATCATAAGCTCAAAAAGGTGGACGAAGAGGTGGTCAGGTTAGCAGTCGAAGGAGTTAAACGAGCAAAGGCCTTGGTCAAAGATATCGAGTTTTCTCCCGAGGACGCATCTCGAACCGAGCCGGAGTTTTTAGCCAAAGTAATTCAGGCTGCGATCGAAGCGGGCGCTACGACGGTTAACATTCCTGATACCGTAGGTTATGCCGTCCCGGAGCAATTTGCGGCGTTAATTCAGTATCTAAAAGACAATGTCAGGAATATCGACGACGCGATTATCAGTGTGCATTGTCACGATGACCTGGGTCTGTCAGTCGCTAATTCGCTCGCAGCGATTCGGGCCGGTGCCCGGCAAGTCGAGGGAACCATCAATGGGATCGGCGAGCGCGCCGGCAACGTTGCTCTGGAAGAAGTTGTGATGGCGCTGAAGACCAGAAAAGACTTTTACGGCGGTTATCACACCGATTTGAACTATCAGGAGATCGTGAAGACCTCTCGATTGGTCAGCCGCATGTGTGGGCTCACGATAGCCAGGAGTAAGGCGATCGTTGGCGAGAACGCTTTCGCTCATGGAGCGGGTATCCATCAGGATGGGATCCTGAAACATCGTGAGACCTACGAAATCATGAACCCGGTCGATATCGGCTGGGGTGAGTCTGAGCTTCCTTTGACTAAGCATAGTGGCCGCCACGCCATGGTAAAGCGCCTCGAGCATCTGGGGTACCGGCTAAGCGACGAGGAGATCAATCGTCTCTTTGTTCGTTTCAAAGACATTGGCGACAAAAAGAAATTTGTTTACGACGAAGATTTAGCGGCGTTGATCGACGACTCGTTCGGATCCTCAGGTGAGACCTGGCAGCTCGAGTATCTGCACATCACGTCCGGTACAAGCACTGTTCCCACCGCTACCGTCCGAGTGCGAAAAGGGGATGAGTTGCTGCAAGATTCTGCTCCCGGAAACGGCGCAGTCGATGCCGCCATGAAAGCCATCGACCGGATCCTTCACCAGAGCGGTCATTTGGTCGAATATCTGGTTGAGTCGATGTCCGGCGGGAAGGACGCTCTTGGGGAGGTGACGGTCAAATGCGATTTTGGAGGAGGCCGCCTGGTTACCGGAAAGGGAGCAAGCACCGATGTTATCGATGCAAGCGCCCGCGCTTACCTAAACGCAGTTAATCGATTCCGTCAGCAGTCTAGAGAATCCGCTAAAGTTCCATCTCAGTCCGAGGGTTTGGAGCCCGCAACCGTTTGAGCGGTTCTAAGTTCTAGGTTCTAAGTTTTAGGTTTTAGGTTCGAAGTTGGGCCCCGCGATGAGTGGGGCCCTTTTCGTTTTCCAGTACAGGAACGTAGGACCTAAAACTTGGAACTTAAAACCTACAACCTGGAACCTATAACCGCCCTACCACCATCCAGTTCCAGCGTATATCGCTTTGGTGCCGGCAAAGTTGGCCACCGAACCCCTCTGCGGCTCATCCATAATCAGTACGCCGTCGGATCTTAAAAGACGTTGGGTCCGTCCATCAAAAAGCAGCAAGAATTTCACCCAATAATTGGGTTGGTTTTGGAGGTCCTGCACGTATTGCATCGTTTTCACCCGCCCTGAGCTAAGTTGTCGCAACAACGGCCAGACGTCTCCGGCCACCAGTTCGTTGGCTTGCACGGCCACATAGGGATTCCGGTCGAGCAGCTGTCTTTGGTTCGCGCCCGCTCTACGGATAAAATTCGCTAGCCGCTTCTTCGCTAGTTTTACTTCTTGGGGATACGGTTGCGCTTCCCCCACCGCGTAATCGTTGGTGCCGTATTGTCTCGGCGTTGGGGGCAATAGGGACGATAGGGGCGACTCAGTACACGAGCTCAGAAGCAGGGTAAACAGCAACGCAATTTGGGCGATGTTTTTCACGAGGCGCTATGCAATCTTTAGCTTGCCCGGCCGAAAAAAGCGCGTGCGTTTTTTCGGCGACAGTTTTGACCTGCGCCATCGCCTGACTGTCGCCACTCATTCCCGGCTTGGCACACGCATTCTACGGGGCTGCCCGACCTAACCTTTCGGAGTTTAAACGACGAGGCGAAGTCTAGAGTTTCAGACAACGGGAGTCCGGCGTTTATCTGGTCCGATGGACGACCTCAAGCCGGTTGCCGTCCGGATCCTCAAAAAAGACCGCGTAGTACTCCTCGCTGTACTCGGGACAATGGGCCGGACCCTCGATATTCCGTCCTCCCGCCCTTTTCACTATTTCACCGATTCGATCGACTTCTTCACGCGTGTTGACCCAAAACGCGATACAAGTCGCGTTTGGCTTATGCGCCGGATCTTCTGTAAAGCCAAAGAAGGCCTTACCCGGAAACGATTCTGCGGTCGCCGCGCCGCGCCATTCCCCGCCTTCTTCACCCCACCAGACGGTAAAACCGAGCTCAGGCAGCAGAGCTCGGTAGAAGTCGGTCACATTGGCGAAGCTGCGCACACGTAAATCGATATGACTAAATGGGTTTCTACTCATCGGCTGTTCCAGGGAAGCACACTATCTATAGGACGTTTTCATGGTAAACTTGCACTCAGTATACTTCTGATCAATTCACCCCTAAAACCATCATTAGCATTAGCGCAAAAGATGCGGCGCCACAGATGGCAAATGCCAGCGTTTCTAAGGAGTACCCTAACTGCGGCACCCTCATCAACTGAGGCTCGTTCCCTGGGAACAGAACGATTGATTTCGGATAGCCGGCGCCTGCAAGCCGATGCACCCTGCGAACCTGGCCAGTGAGAGGAGACCACACCTCAGCAGCACCTGGATCGGTGCCCTTCGAAAATTGGATTCTCTTTATCATATTGCCTTCTAATAGCCTTTTTGCTAGTAGAAACTATCCCATTGTTTATTACCATGCAAGTGCTACTTTGGCGGTAATATGGAAAAGGTTGAGCCGACTTTCGGCTGGATCGGCGGCGCTCTCTGTCTCGACTTTACGAATACCGTTTCGAATCACCGGGGTATACACCCCGGAGAAAAACTCGGTTCATTCAAGGACCTGATAACTTGGTGCCGACAGGCGGGCATTCTGGATGAATCCGCGAGCATGGAAATGCTGCGCCAGGGGACGGTGGTTCCTGCTCAAGGCGAACGGCTCCTCCATGTGGCAGTCCACTTCAGGGACGCCCTTTACCGTGCCTTTTGTGACGTGAGTGAGGACCGGCAACCATCAAAATGCGATTTAGACGTTATTAATAGTCTCCTAGCTCGCACACCGATCACGCTGCAGATTGGCGTAGAGCGCGAACGATTGGTCTGTTTCCGGACCGGCTGCACGTTAGATGAAGCGCGGCTACTAGGGCCTGTTGCCTGGTCTGCGGCTGAGTTGCTCGGATCCAGCGAGTCGTTGACCAAGGTCCGGCAGTGCTCCGGAGAGGAGTGCGGCTGGTTATTTCTGGATATGACAAAGAACCATAGCCGGCGCTGGTGCGACATGAACGACTGCGGGAGCAAAGCCAAGGCGAAACGATACTACCGGAAG
>Ga0210396_10003513_pt1 | contig 15588 bp, 8 predicted proteins | sample IncBWH17OmetaG_FD_155466 | JGI IMG/M metagenome (GOLD analysis project Ga0210396, IMG submission 155466) | Forest soil microbial communities from Barre Woods Harvard Forest LTER site, Petersham, Massachusetts, United States - Inc-BW-H-17-O ... | reverse complement strand
ATCGGCGGGCTGCCGCAGGTTATCGATCGGCTGACCTGGTCGCCGGACGGACGTTACGTCGCTGTCGGCCTGGCCGGCGCCAACGGCATTCGCGTATTCGAGACCGGAGACTGGCACGAGGTCTTTGCCGACGTCGACTACACGGGCGCGGTCTACGGCCTCAGCTTTGCGAGGTCCGGCCAGCTGGCGGTCGCGGCATTCGACGGCGGGATCCGCTTATACGGCGCGAATTTGCGGCCGATCGCCAGAATCAAGGCTCCGGGCGGCGGGCATCCTTATTCGGTTGCCTTCTCGCCCGACGCCAGTGTCCTCGCCGTCGGATATGGCGATACTCTCAATGTCGACATCCTTTCCGTACCCGAATTGCACCGCGTCGCTGCTCCGGATGTTTCGGATCTCGCCGGCGGCAGCCTCAGCCAGGTCGCCTGGACCCGCGACGGCGCGCTGGTCGCGGCAGGGGCGTACTGGTCCGAGGCGACCGGCTCGCCGATCTTTCGCTGGGCGGAGCCGGGCCGCAGCAAAAGAGTACGGCTCGCGGCGGCGGACGGCACCGTCATGGGTCTCGTGCCGTCGCCCGATGGAGGATTCATCTATGTCACCGCCGATCCAGCTATTGGCGCTTACGGCGCCGGGTTGGAGCGGGTGTTCGACCGGCGCTCGAACACGGCCGATTTTCGCGGACAGCTCGACCGTCTGCGCTTGTCGGCAGACGGCCAGCGGGTTGCGTTTGGCCTGCAAAAGGGCGGCGGCAACCCCGCTTGGTTCGACGCGGAGGCGCGCCGGCTCGCCCCCGAGGTTGCACCCCGCGAGCTGATCCCAGCGGATACCGCGAGCCTGCCGTTGCGCGATTGGCAGAATACAACGGCGCCGCGCCTCGCGAACCGCCCGCTGCCGCTCGAGAAGAACGAGACGTCCCGCAGTCTCGCGATCGCGCCAGACCGGCGGTCCTTGGTGCTCGGCACGGATTGGTACCTGCGCCGCTTCGGCAATCGCGGCGAGCCGATATGGTCGGTTCCGCTGCCCGGCCCCGCTTGGGCCGTCAATATCAGCGGCGATGGCAGGCTGGCGGTTGCAGCCCTCGCCGACGGCACGATCCGCTGGTACCGCTTCCATGACGGACGGCCGCTGCTTGCCTTGTTCATGGATCGGGACGGCAAGCGTTGGGTGATGTGGACGCCGGAAGGGCCCTATGACGCGTCTCCCGGCGGCGAGGGCCTGATCGGCTGGCACGTCAATCGCGGGCTCGACCACGCGGCCGATTTCTTCGGGGTGAGCCGCTTTCGCGACCGCTATTACCGGCCCAATTTCGTCAAGGCGGTGCTGCGCGGCCAGGATATCGAGGAGGCTTTGCGCGAGACGCGCGCGCCGGCGAAAGCGCCGACCCCGCAATTGTTGCCGCCGGTGATCCGCATTCTGTCGCCGGGCGACGGCGAGGCGGTAAGCAAGTCACCGGTCGAAATCCGTTACGCGGTCCGCTCGCCGTCCGGAGACCCGATGACCGCGGTCGACGTGAAGGTGGATGGCCGGCCGGTCGAGCAGCCGAGCCCGGCTCTCGACGACCGTCCCCCTGGCGCCGATGGTGAACGCCAGGGAAGCGCCTCGGTCCCGCTGGGCACCAATGGGACGATCACCTTGGTGGCGCGGTCCGCGGACCGGGCGAGCGAGCCGGCCGATGTCAAACTGATCTGGAAGGGCGGCACGAAAAAGGACGTATTGAAGCCCAAGCTGTACGTGCTGGCGGTCGGGGTCAGCCAATACAAGGATTCCAATCTCGCCTTGCGTTACGCGGCGAATGACGCGGGCGATGTGGCGGCGGTGCTGAAACAGCAAGAGGGCCGGCTCTACGGCGCGGTGGTCGTCAAGGTGCTGCGCGACGACGAGGCGACATTAGCCAAAATTACCGAAGGCTTGGATTGGATTGCAGAACAGGCGACCTCGCGCGACGTGGCGCTGGTGTTCATGGCGGGTCATGGAATGGACGAGGAAGGCAAATATTACTTTCTGCCGACCGACGTCGACCTGAACAAGCTGCGGCGTACCGCAGAGCCCGAGACAGACATCAACGACAGCTTGCGGCGGATCGCAGGAAAGGCGCTGTTCTTCTTCGATACCTGCCATTCGGGAGCGGTGATGGGCGGCCGGCGGGGCGTCGTGCCCGACATCAACGGCATGGTTAACGATCTGGCGAGCGCCGAGAACGGCGTTGTGGTGTTTGCCGCCTCGACCGGGCGGGAATCCGCCTTCGAACGCGAAGAATGGGGGCACGGCGCCTTCAGCAAGGCACTGATCGAGGCGCTGACGGGCGAGGCTGACGTGTTCCACGACGGGGTCGTCACCGTGGCGAGCCTCGAATATTGGCTGGCAGAACGGGTCAAAAAGCTCACCGACGGCCATCAGCATGCGACCTCGGCCAAGCCCGCCACGATCCGCGACTTTCCGATTGCGGCGCTTCAGTGACCTGCGTCACACAACACGAGCACGGTGCATCGTAAATTCCTGATCCCGCGCCCTTCCTCGGAGCTCGCCCGAAATGAAAGAATCCCTCCGAAAAATACCGCACCTCCGCAAAAGCGCATTTCACATTTGCCCCTCTCCACCCTTGAGGGGGGAGAGGGAGGGGCCCGGTCGCGGTAGCGACCGGGAGGGTGAGGTGGGTGGCGCGGCAATTCGGAGCAGAGAATACCCCCACCTCACCCCGACCCTCTCCGCCCCCGGGGGCGGAGAGGGGGCAGCTCCGAGCCCGCACTATTGGTTGGTGCTCGCGCTCCTCGCCGGCCTCTTGGTTTGGGGACCCGCCGGGGCGGCCGAACCCAATGCCGTCGGCATCATCATGAAGGTGAGCGGCGAAACCGATCCCGGGTTGCCGCTGCGGGAAGAAGTCGCCGCAAACACTGTGATAAAACTCGGGCCCGGGGCGGAATTGACTTTTCTGCATTATCCGCCGACTTGCGAGCTCGTCACGGTGGCCGGCGGAACCTTGAAGCTGACCAAGACCGCCTTTACGACCGATGGCGAGGTCAAGAGCCAGCAGGACCGCCCTTGTCCCCGCCTTTACGAGCTACCGGGCACCGGCGGCGGGTGGGTCGCGCGCGACCTCTTGCGGCTGCCGGTCGCTCCCGAGATCATCTTCGCCGGGAGCCATGCCGGCGAAGTTACCGAAGCCGCAGTTTATGAGAAAGGGGAGCCGGATCGGCTCCTTTACCGTCTCGAACTCGCCGATCAGCGGGCAACCCCGCCGGCGAGCGCAGCCCCCCTGGAACCCAACCATCGCTATCTGCTCGTTCTGAGGATCAGCGACACAGCCCAGCCGCTCGAACACGGCTTCATCGCAGTGGGCGCCGGGGCGAGCGAGTCGCTCGTCGTGCTGCATGTCGAGTGAGCCGGCTCTATGGCGGCGCCGCCATCGCGAAATAACGATAATGGTGGCGGCCGCGATGGCTCTCGTCGCGAGTCTGGCGTCTGGCACCACGATAAATTGGGTTGACGGCTTGTTTTACGACTTGTCGCTGGCCACCCACGGGGTGAGGCCCGGTACGGGTGGCGAGCCGGTCGCGGTGATTGCAATGGACCGCGGCAGCCTCGACTCGGAAGAGCTCGCAGCCACCCCGCGCGTCCTTTTCGGCCCCTTCTGGGCCAAACTCATCGACGGGCTGGCCGAGGCCCAGGTGAAGGCGATCGGCTTCGACATCATCTTCAGTTATTCCGCGAACCGTTTTCCGGCCCTCGACGCTCAATACGATCGCGGGTTCTATGACGCATTGGCCCGCCATCATGACCGGCTCGTGCTCGCCCGCTCGGCACGACAGCCGGTTGCAGCGCCTGTCGAGGCGGCGGTTTACGACCTCGACAGCAATGACGAGCCGGCAGCCATCGCCTTTGCCGAGCTGATCGTCGACAGCGATGGCGTCCAGCGGCGGGTGAGCCCGTACCTGCACACTTCTGACGGCCAGCTCCTGCCGACATTGTCCGCCGCCTTGCTGGCACGGGCGCACACGCCTGCCATGCCGGATCCGGTCCTGCTAGCTCCGGCGGCCGCGCTGGAAACTATTCCTACCTACCGACTCATCGATGTCATGCGTTGCCTCGATCAGCGGCCCGCCGCAATCGCCGAGGCATTTTCAGGCAAGATCGTCCTCATCGGCAGCAACCTTCCCGAAGAAGACCGCAAACGCACGCCGGACCGATTCATGGAGCAGCCTCCGGTACGGCTGGGGGAAAGCGGCGAGTGCCACCTCGGCCGTCTCGGTGCCTCTCATGCAGAAGGCGGCACGACCCCCGGAGTATTCGTCCATGCCGCGGCGGTGCAATCGGTGATGACCGGCAATCTCATCCGCCCAGTGCCGCTAATCGGGCGCGCTTCGGCTGCGGTCCTTGCCAGCCTCGGCGGCTCACTGCTCGGGTTCGCCGTGGCGCCGTGGCTCGCAGTGCTCGGGGTAACGGCCTTGGCGGCCGCGTGCTTCGCACTTGCGGCCGTCTTGCTGGCGTTTGGCTTTTGGCTTCCGATCGCGGTTCCGGCCGTCGCCGCGATCGTCTCGATGGTCCTCGCTTACCTCGTGCGCTTCCTCATCGAGGAACGGCGCCGGCATCGGGTTCAACACGCCTTTAGCCACTACCTCGCCCCGAGCATCGTCGACCGGCTGGCCGAGAGCGAGGCCGAATTGCGGCTGGGCGGAGAGAGGCGCGAGATCACTGTGATGTTCGCCGACCTCTCGGGGTTTACCGCGCTTTCGACCAGGCTTCCGCCGGAAGAGCTGATGGCCGTAACAAATACCTATCACGCGATGATGGTCGAGGCCGTCGAGGCGACCGGCGGCTACGTCAACCAATTCCTCGGGGATGCCGTAATGGCGATATGGGGTGCGCCGCTTGCGGATCCCGACCATGCGGCGAGCGCGGCGCGCGCTGCCTTGCGCATCGTCGAGAAGATAATGCAGGCCAAGGCCGAGGCCGATGCGCGCGGCGTGGCAGGCTATGCGGTTAAGATCGGTATCAATACCGGCCCGACTGTCGTCGGCAATGTCGGCGCGCCAAAACGGTACAACTATACCGCGGTCGGCGAGACCGTGAACATCGCCGCGCGCCTAGAAAGCGTGCCAGAAGATTACGGCTGCCGCATCGTGGTCGGACCTGCTACGGCGGCGGCGATCGCCGACCGTTTCGTGCTTTGCGAGCTCGACTGGATCAAGGTGAAAGGCAAAGACGAGGCGTTTTCCATTTTTCAGCTGATCGGCGAACAATCGACCGTCGACACGGCTGAAATACGCTACCCGGAGCAGTATCGCGCGGGGCTCGAACGCTATCGCGCAGGCGATTTTACCGGCGCCGAAGACATCTGGCGGCGCCAAGCCAAACAATTCGCTGCCGGAGCGGTTGCCCACTCCCCGCCCCTGATCATGGCGCGGCGGTGCGCCGATCTGAAATCCGCCCCGCCGGCGGTTTGGGACGGGGTCTTCGTCAAGACATCCAAATAGAGCAAAGCTTGGGTTGAAAGGCCGGGCGAGGCAATCTATCCTGGGTTCGGAAACCATTGGTAGAGGAATTGGGGGCAACTCTGTAAGACTTTGCGGAGGGTTTTGGCGATGAAGCCAACAAAGACGGGGAGAATAATCGTTGCCGGCGCGCTGGTATTGGCGGGCTGCGCTGCGCCGGGCGGCACCACCGTGCCTCAGATGACGCAGGTCAATTATTATCCGCAATGCTACCAGTCGGTGGGTCTGCTGCGGCAGCAGGATCAGCAATTTCAGCAGGTGATGGCAGTAAACACCCTGGCCGGTGCGGCGGGCGGCGCCGCACTCGGCGCTATTGCCAGTGGCGGCGACTGGCGTGGTGCGCTTATCGGGGCGGGTGTCGGCGCGTTGGTCGCTGCGAGCACGACCTACGCATCGGCGAGGATGCAGCAAGAGGCGGACGCCGAACGCCGTCAATTGTTGATCGCGAATGACATGTCTCATGATTACGGGGAAATGCAGCGCGCGGTCCTTGCCGCCCGCCAGGCCGATTACTGCTACGGGATGGCCTACAATCAGCTGGCCGCCAACGTCCGCCGCGGCATCGTGCCAAAGCCGGAGGCGGCGCAGCGCTTTGGCGAAATCGATCAGGGCGAGCACGAGGTCGCCGCAATCCTCGGCGAATACGGCAAGAAGTCGATGGCCAGCATGCAGCAATACCAAGCCGCCTTCGACCAGGAGGCGCGGCAAATGAACACCACGCCCAATGAGCTCCTGGCTGACGCCAGTCCCCCGCCGCCAGCCTCCGGCGGACGCGCCCCGGCACCCCGGCCAACGAGACAAGTATCCCAGAACACTCGCCAGATGGCCCAGGGCTACAGCAAGCTCAACCAGCAAGTCAGCGAGATCAATCAGGAGCAGTCGACGATCGAGCGCACCGCCGCGGCGCGGCGCAACGACATGCAAGCTCTAGGCGTCCAGGTACAAGGGTAGCCGACCCTCACCCACCCCCGCTTGCGCCAGGGCCCGCTCTCCCGCACTGCGGCGCGCTGCGGGAGAGGGTGCCTAGCGGAGCGCGGCGGGTGAGGGTCCCGGCGAATCCTAAGTCCCCGCCACAGCTGCTCCTGTTAACGATGGCTCGGCTGTTTCCTTGACTTTCCGGCCGCGCGGCTGACGGGCGGCGCCAGATATGCGATGCTGGTGGGATGCCGCTCGCCAATTTCGTTCACCTTCGCGTTCATACCGCCTATTCGCTGTCAGCCGGTGCGATCCGGATCAAGGAGCTGGTCGGGCTGTGCAAGGCCGAGCGGATGCCGGCGGTCGCGATCACCGACATCGGCAACCTGTTCGGCGCGCTCGAATTCGCCACGACTTGCAGCGCCGCCGGGGTGCAACCAATCATCGGCTGCGATATCGCGGTCGAGCGCGGCGATCCGGAGGGAGGGAGCCGGTTGGGCCGGGCTATATCCGAGCCGGATCGCATCGTGTTGCTCGCCCAGAACGAGGAGGGCTATCGCAACCTCCTGCGGCTGGTGAGCCAGTCCTATCTCGCTGGTGAAGCGCCGAACGAGCCGTCGATCGGGCGCTCCGATCTGGCTGGCGCCAGCGGGGGGCTGCTTTGCCTGACAGGCGGCTCGAAGGGTCCCGTCGGGCGGCTCCTCGCTGAGGGACAGGCCGAAGCCGCCGAGGCGGTGCTAAGTGACCTCGCGGCGGTGTTTCCGAGCCGGCTCTATGTCGAGCTGACGCGGCATGGCACAACCGACGAGGCTCGGTCCGAGCCGGGCCTGATCGACCTGGGGTACCGTTACGGCTTGCCATTGGTCGCAACCAATGACGTCTATTTCCCCGACCACGACTTTTATGAGGCGCATGACGCGCTGCTCTGCATCGCGCAGGGCACGGTCGTGGCGGATGCCGACCGCAAGCGCCTGACGCGCTCCCACTATTTTCGGCCCGCGGCAGAGATGCGCGAAGTTTTTGCCGACCTGCCCGAGGCCTGCGACAACACGCTCGTCATTGCTCGGCGCTGCGCCTTCATCCCGCAGCCGTGCCAGCCGATCCTGCCCGCCTTCACCAGCAATGAAGGCGTCGACGAAGAGACAGCGTTGCGCCGCGCCGCTCTCGCCGGACTCGAAGCCCGGCTGGCGACGCTGGGTCCGCAACCGGAAGAGGTCATCAAACCCTACCGTGACCGTCTCGAATACGAGCTCGGCACGATCATCGGAATGGGATTTGCCGGCTACTTCCTGATCGTCGCCGACTTCATCCAGTGGGCCAAGCGCCAGGGGATCCCGGTCGGCCCCGGGCGCGGCTCCGGAGCCGGCTCGGTCGTCGCCTGGGCCTTGACGATCACCGATCTCAACCCGCTGCGTTTTGGGCTTCTGTTCGAGCGGTTCCTCAACCCCGAGCGCGTGTCGATGCCGGATTTCGACATCGATTTCTGCCAGGACCGGCGCGACGAGGTGATCCGCTACGTCCAACAGAAATACGGCCGCGATAGGGTTGCGCAGATCATCACCTTCGGCAAGTTGCAGGCCCGCGCCGTATTGCGCGACGTGGGCCGGGTGCTCGCCATGCCCTATGGCCAGGTCGATCGCCTCTGCAAGCTCGTCCCGAACAATCCCGCCCATCCGGTCACCCTCGAACAGGCGCTCGCCGCCGAGCCGGCTCTGCAGCAGCAGCGCGACACCGACGAGAGCGTCGCCCGGCTGATCACGATCGCATTGAAGCTCGAAGGTCTGTACCGGCACGCCTCGACGCACGCCGCGGGTGTCGTGATCGGCGATCGTCCGTTGGTTGAATTGGTGCCGCTCTATCGCGACCCTCGCTCCGACATACCGGCGACCCAGTTCAACATGAAATGGGTCGAACTCGCCGGTCTCGTCAAATTCGATTTCCTCGGACTCAAAACCCTGACAGTGCTGGCGCGGTGCCTCGAGTTGTTGAGAGCGCGCGGGATTGCGCTCGACCTCGCCAATCTGCCGCTCGACGATCGCCCGAGTTTCGGCCTTTTGAGCGGCGGCGATACTGTCGGAGTGTTCCAGGTCGAAGGTGCGGGCGTGCGAGACATGCTGAGACGGCTGCGCCCGGACCGTTTCGAGGACATCATCGCTGCCAATGCCCTCTACCGGCCCGGCCCAATGGAGAACATCCCGCGCTACATTGCGGTGAAGCACGGCGAGGAAGCGCCCGATTACCTGCATCCGGCGCTCGAACCGATCCTGAACGCAACCTATGGCGTCATGACCTATCAAGAGCAGGTCATGCAGATAGCCCAGGTCTTGGCCGGCTATACGCTCGGCAGTGCCGACCTCTTGCGCCGCGCGATGGGGAAGAAGATCCAGTCGGAGATGGACGCGCAACGCCAGCAGTTCGTCGAAGGGGCCATGGCGCGCGGTGTCGAGAGGGAGCGGGCCGAGCTAATCTTCGATCAGATGGCCAAATTTGCCGGCTACGGCTTCAACAAACCGCATGCCGCGGCCTATGCGCTGATCACCTATCAAACCGCTTATCTCAAGGCGAACTACCCGGTCGAGTTTCTCGCTGCATCGATGACGCTCGACCTCGGCAACACCGACAAGCTCAACGTCTTCCGGCAAGAGCTGAACCGGCTCGGCATTCGATTGCTGCCGCCGGACATCAACCGTTCCGAGGTGACGTTCGCAGTGGAACAGGATCCGAAGAGCGGCAAACCTGCGATCCGCTATGCGCTCGCCGCGGTAAAGGGGGTCGGTGCGCAGGCCATGGCCGAGCTTGCCGCCGAACGCAACGCGCGGGGGCGGTTCAAGGATCTCGCGGACTTCTCGCGACGTCTCGACGCCAAGAGCTTCAACCGCCGCCAATTCGAAAGTCTCGCCAAGGCCGGCGCCTTCGACAGCCTCAACCCGAACCGGGCGCAGACCTTTGCCGCGGCGGAGCAGTTGCTGCGCCAGGCGAGCCTCGCCGCGGAAGAGCGCGAGAGCCGCCAGGAAAGCCTCTTCGCCGGCATCGATCCGAGCTTTGCGCCTCGCCCGTCATTGCCGCTGGTTGCCGACTGGCCGCCGGCCGAGCGCCTGCAGCACGAATTCGCGGCGATCGGATCCTACCTGTCGGGCCATCCGCTCGACCCCTACGGCAAGAGCCTCGAGCGCGCCGGGATCATCCGCTGGGCCGACGTGTCGGCCGGGCTCGCGGCCAACCCGACCAACCGCTTCCGATTGGCCGGTATCGTCAACGGCCACAAGGAGCGCACCTCGGGCCGCGGCAACCGTTTCGCCTTCGTGCAGATGTCCGACCTGAGCGGCCCCTTCGAGGTGGTGCTGTTCTCGGAAATTCTGCGCGAAGCACGCGCGTTGCTCGATTCCGGCCAGCCGCTCGTCGTCACGGTCGACGTGCGCAGCGAGGAAGAAAGCCTGCGTCTGACCGCTCAGAAAATCGAGCCGCTCGACACGGTCGTCGCTCATGCCGCCGCGGGCCTGCGGGTCTTCATCGGCGAAGCCCGGGCGCTCTCAAGCCTCAAGAGCGTCATCGCCCGCGAGGCCGGCGGCCGCGGCCGCGTCACGGTCGTTCTCGATCTTCCCGCCCGCGAAGTCGAAATTGCCATCCCCGGCGGCTTCAAAGTGGGTCCCCAAACCCGCGCCGCCGTCAAATCCCTCCCCGGAATAATTGACGTGCACGATATTTGATGCCGCAATTCGGACAAGCTGACGCGGGATGGCAATGATCGCCAGCGCAAGGGATCGGAATTCCAAATCCAAATCTCGCTCAGCTCACACAAAGGTGAGCCACCAACCGCCGAGGACACGCTAGCATCGCTGTCACTTTGGCTGCGCTCCGATCTCGATGGCTGACGACTTGCCGCGACGACTTGTTTCCACCCGCCGGCTGCTGCCGCTCGGCGTCCTTGTCGCCGCCTGGATCGTCTTCATGCTGGCGGGCGGCTATCGTTATCTGACCTTCTCGGCGCTCGCCGAGAACCGTGACTGGCTGTGCGGCCTCGTCCAGCAATGGGGCATTCTCGCCGCGTTCGTCTATATCGTTGTCTACGCGACATTGGTGGCGCTGTCGGTTCCCGGCGCCGCGATATTGACGATCGCCGGCGGATTCCTGTTCGGCGCTTGGGTCGGCGGACTGTGCGCGGTCATCGGCGCGACGCTTGGCGCCACCGCCATTTTCCTTGCCGCCCGCGCTGGTCTTGGCAGCCTGACACAACGCGCCGGCCGGTTCGTCGGCAAGCTCGAAGCCGGGTTCCGCGCCGATGCCTTCAATTATCTGCTCGTGCTGAGACTGGTGCCGGTTTTCCCGTTCTGGCTCATCAATCTAGTTCCGGCCCTGGTCGGCGTCAGCCTGCCGACATACATCCTCGCCACCTTTCTCGGCATCGTCCCCGGCACCTTTGTCTATGCCAGTCTCGGCAACGGGTTGGGCAGCCTGGTCGAGGAGCCCGATCTGGCGATCATTTTCAAGCCGAGCCTGCTCATCCCGATCGCCGGGCTCGCCTTGCTGGCGCTGGTTCCGGTCGCCTACAAGCACTGGCGCAGCAAAAAGCCGGCATGACCGGACCGCTCGCGCCAGATCTTTGCATCATCGGCGCCGGCTCGGCAGGCTTGGCGGTCGCCGCCGGAGCGGCTCAGATGGGTGCCGAAATCGCGCTGGTCGAGCGTGGGCTGATGGGCGGCGACTGCCTGAACTTCGGCTGCGTCCCATCGAAATCGCTGCTCGCCACCGCGCGCCTCGTCGAATTGGCGCGGCGCGGCGCAGCGCTAGGCATCACGTCTGCTCGGCCCAATGTCTGTTTCGCCGCCGCGGCGGACGGTGTCCAAGGGGTCATCGCGGCGATCGCGCCAAATGATTCCGTCGAGCGCTTCGAGGGGCTCGGGGTCAGGGTCATTCGCCGCGAGGCGCGGTTCACAAGCCCCCGCACGCTCCGCGCCGGCGACATCGAGATCAGGCCGCGCCGCTTTGTCATTGCGACCGGGTCGTATCCGGCGGTCCCGGCGATCCCCGGGCTCGCGGACGTTCCCTACCTGACAAATGAAACGATTTTTGCGAACCGCGAACGGCCGGATCATCTGATCGTCATCGGCGGTGGTCCGATCGGCGTCGAGATGGCTCAGGCCCATCGCCGTCTGGGGGCGCAGGTCACCGTGCTCGATGTCGGGCCGGTGCTCCCGCGCGACGATGCTGAACTGGTCGCCAGTCTCGCCAGCCATCTGGCCGGTGAAGGGATCGCGCTCCGCCCCGGTGTCGAGATCGCCGGCATCGAACGCAACGGCAAGGGCGTCGTCGCTCGGCTCGCCAACGGCGAGCGGGTCGCGGGATCACATCTGCTGGTCGCTGCGGGGCGCCGCCCGAGCATCGAGGCGCTCGACCTGCCCGCTGCCGGGATCGAGGCGACCGCGCAAGGGATCACCGTCGACGCGCGGCTGCGCACGTCCAACCGCCGCGCCTTTGCGATCGGCGACGTGGCGGGCGGCCCGCAATTCACCCATATCGCGCTCTATCACGCCGGGATCGTCATTCGGAATGCGCTGTTCAGGCTGCCCGCCAAGGTCGATTACCGGGCACTCCCTTGGGTCACCTACACAGATCCCGAACTCGCCCAGGTCGGGTTGACGGAGGCCGCCGCCGGCGGGGATGCGCGCGTGCTGCGGTGGCCTTTCTCGGAGAACGATCGCGCCCAGACCGAACGGGACACCGAAGGGTTGGTCAAGGTGGTATTGGGCGGAAATGGCCGTATCTTTGGCGCCTCGATCCTCGGCACCGGCGCCGGCGATTTGATCCTGCCTTGGGCGCTGGCGATAGCGCAGAGGCTCAGGATCGGCGCGCTTGCCAATTTGATCGTGCCCTACCCGACGCGCGGCGAAGCGAGCAAGCGGGCCGCGGGGTGCTATTATACGCCGACCCTGTTCTCGCCGCGCACTCGACGGCTCGTGCGCTTTCTCGCGCGCTTCGGTTGACCGCGCGCCAGCAGGTCGCGAGGACATCGTTGGGGAATGGATCGTGCCGCTGAAGAGCCTTTCTGCCCGTCTTCTGATCCTCACCGCGTTTTTCGTGATGGTCGGCGAGGTGCTGATCTTTGTGCCCTCGGTCGCCCGCTATCGCATGACCTATTTCGAGAACCGCCTCGCCGCCGGATATATCGCGACCTTGGCGCTCGACGCGAGCCCAACCGGTCATATCGACCAGAGCCTGACGGATAGGCTTCTCTCCCGCGTCGGGGCGCAGGGTGTCGGACTCTATCGCGCTGACGGGTCGGTGTTGCGGCTCGACCGCGCCGATCCGCCGCGCCCCGATTTCACGATCGACCTGTCCCGGCCGAATATCCTGCTCGCGATCCGCGGCTCGTTCCGCACGTTGTTCGGCGACGCCGACCGCATTCTTCGGGTGCTCGGCCCCGCGGGAGCCGACCATGCGGATACTGCCGAAGTGCTGCTCGACGAGGCGCCGCTGCGCAATGAGCTGTGGGATTTCGGCATCCGCATCCTCGAGCTGTCGCTGGTTCTCTCGCTGGTGACGGCGGCGCTCGTCTATCTGAGCTTGCATCGGCTGCTGGTGCGGCCCATGCGGCGAATCACCGCTAGCATGATGGAGTTCCGCGAGGATCCGGAGGACGCCTCGCGGGTTATCACGGCAAGCCGCCGGCGTGACGAGATCGGCGTCGCCGAGCGCGAGCTCGCGGTATTGCAGAGCACGGTGCGACAGGCGCTCGGCCAGCGGGCGCGGCTCGCCGCGCTCGGCACCGCGGTGACCAAGATCAACCACGATTTGCGCAACATTCTTTCGACGGCCCGCCTGGTGACCGACGGCCTGACGGCCAGCGCCGCGCCGGAGGTGCGTCGGGTCGCGCCCCGCCTCCTCGACGCGATCGATCGGGCCGTCGCGCTGTGCACCCGCACCCTCGATTTTTCGCGCGAAGACACCCCGCCGCTCGCGCGCAGCCGTTTTGCGCTGGCGCCGCTGATCGACGAAATCGGCCCCGGTCTCGCGGCATCCGAGCACGATCTGGCGATCGAGGACGAGATCCCGCCCGATCTCATCGTCGAGGCCGACCGCGATCAGCTCTACCGGGTGTTCCTCAACCTCGCCCGCAATGCCGTCGAGGCCGGCGCGCACCGGCTGCGCTTTGCGGCGGCGCGCGATGCCGCAACGATCGCGATCGAGGTCGCCGATGATGGCCACGGCCTGCCGCCCAAGGCGCGGGAAAACCTGTTCCGGCCGTTCTTCGGCTCGGCCCGCCCAGGCGGCAGCGGGCTCGGCCTGGCGATCGCCCGCGAGCTGGTGCGCGCCCATGGCGGCGAGCTGAGCCTCGCCTCGAGCACCGGCGCCGGCACCGTCTTTCGCCTGACCCTGCCGGTACCCGCCACCCGTGAGGTCAGGCGAGCGCGAGCCTCGGCCTCGTAAGATTCGAGCACGCGCTCTCAGGGCGCGGGTCTGGCTGTTCTCGCTGTTGTTTGTCGCGAAAAAACAGCCAGCAGATCGGCCTTCTGCCGCAGAAACGGTGGTATGTCGACCGTCATGGCCATCAGATGACAGCAAATATTCATTGATCTCTGGCTGTTATTCGCTGTTACCATTGCTGTTAAACCACGCATCGAGAAGAACCTTGATTCGGAGAAGACAGTTACTCGTCGTTTCGAGACAAACGGCTATCACAGGATTGCGGCTATTTTCGGTCCGTCTTTGCGGTCCTTCAGTCGAGCGCCAAGGTCAAGGTCTTGAGATAGGCGCTCTCGGGCAATGCCGGATGGATCGGGTGATCGGCATCGGCGCCGGCGACCCGCAGGATGCGGCCGGTGCGGCCGGCATCGGCGAGGCCGCGGCGCACCGCCTCGGCGAACTCCGCCGCACCGACATGGAACGAGCAGGAAGCGATGAAGAGGATGCCACCGCCCGCGGTCACGGAGGCGGCGAGCCGCGCCAGCTTGCGATACCCGCGCAACGCCGCCGGCACCTCCTTGCGCGATTTGGCGAAGGCCGGGGGATCCGCGATGACGATGTCGAATCGCTCGTCCCTGGCGTCGAGCCCCGCCGCTTCGGCAAAGGCTTCGCCGCGGCGAAACGAGCAGGTCCCGCCGACCCCATTGAGCTCCGCCGCTTCGATGGCCAGCGCCAGCGCCGGCTCGGAGCGGTCGATGCCGAGGACGGCGGCGGCCCCGGCCCGCGCCGCCTGGACCGCAAACCCGCCGGTATAACAATAGAGATCGAGAACGCGGGCGCCACGGGCCAGGGCGGCGATGAAGCGCCGGTTGTCCCGCTGGTCGAAGAACCAGCCGGTCTTCTGCCCGGCGAGCAGATCAGCGCGGAACATGGCGCCGGTCTCGTGGACCGCCACCCGACCATCGAGAATGCCCCTTGCCACGTGGGTCTCGGATGCCAGTCCTTCGAGTAGCCGCGTGGGGCTGTCGTTCCGCAGCACGATGGTGTCGGGGCTCAGCAACTCGCCAAGCGCGTCGAGGACGAACGGCTCGAGCCTTGCCATGCCGGCGGCATTCGACTGCACGACGAGAACCCCCCCGAACCGGTCGACTACGAGGCCGGGCAGCCCGTCGGCTTCGGCGTGGACGAGGCGGTAAAAGGGCTCCGCGAACAGACGCTCGCGCATTTTGAGGGCCCGCCCGATCCGCCGAGCGAGAAACCGGCGGCCGATCGGCCGGGCGGTGTCGCGGTCGAGCAGGCGCGCGGCGAGCAGCGTGTGCGGGTTGAACATCGCGACGCCGAGCGGGCTCCCATCCGCGCGCCGCAGAGTGACGAGACTGCCGGCTGCGAGCGCCTTGTCCGCAGCGCCCATGGCCACTTCGTTCGAATAGATCCACGGATGACCGGCCTCGGCGCGCCGGTGCCGCCCGGCGAGCAGCGCGACGGACGGACGGGTTGCCGGATCGTCCGCGGCGGCCTCGCGCGGCGCTATTGCATCGGGGCTCATCCGCCCTATGTGGTTGCGGCAAGAGCCGGCAGCCACCGCAGACCGCTACGATGTGCCTTGCCTTCTCGGACCGCGGTGGAGTAGTTGTGGCCGCCGCGCATCGCCGGCCCGCTCTTGGCACGCGCCCGTAGCTCAATTGGATAGAGCACCAGACTACGGATCTGGGGGTTGGGGGTTCGACTCCTCTCGGGCGCGCCAATCTTTTCAAGGGGTTATAGGCCACTCCCGCCCGTCCTG
>Ga0210396_10003512_pt1 | contig 15590 bp, 11 predicted proteins | sample IncBWH17OmetaG_FD_155466 | JGI IMG/M metagenome (GOLD analysis project Ga0210396, IMG submission 155466) | Forest soil microbial communities from Barre Woods Harvard Forest LTER site, Petersham, Massachusetts, United States - Inc-BW-H-17-O ... | reverse complement strand
GCCTCACTTCCAGATTCTGCCATCGAGTTAGCGGCAGTGTGAAGCGCTCGGACGGCACGCGCCGCTATCCCCTTGTCACGAGGGGGACGCCTCGCGATTTCGTGGTCACCTGACCGGGGAGACTCGCATGCTTATGGACACAAACCCAGGCCTCTGCATCAAGGAGAATCGGCCTCGAGGGCAAGACCCGCCCCCGGAAGAATTCCCACGCCGGTTGGTGTACCTCGCCGTGAAGCGCGTGTTCGACTGGCTGATCGCTCTGTTTCTGGCGGTGATGAGCGCACCGATTCTCCTGCTGCTGGCGGCGTTGGTGAAGCTCACCTCGCCGGGACCCGCGTTCTACGTCCAGAGCAGGCTCGGTTTTCGTGGGCGTACGTTCATGATTATCAAATTGCGCACCATGCGTCACAATTGCGAGACGGCCAGCGGGCCCGTCTGGTCACTTCCGGGCGACGAGCGGGTGACGCGACTCGGACGAGTCCTCCGCGACACACATCTGGACGAGCTCCCTCAACTGCTTAACGTTCTGCTCGGACACATGAGCCTCGTCGGACCACGACCGGAGCGCCCGGAGATAGCGGCGAAGATCGAGAAGGTGTTACCGGAGTTCCGATCACGCCTGCTGGTTCGCCCGGGAGTCACAGGACTGGCACAAATGCGCCTGCCTGCCGACACTGATTTGGAGGGGGTGCGCCTCAAGCTCGCGCACGACCTGTATTATGTCCGGGAGATCAGCTTCCTTCTGGACCTGCGCGTAGCGTTCAGCACCGCGTTTTACTTTCTGGCCACCCTAGCCCACGCGATCTGCGTCGGCTTGATCAGCTCTTACGGCCGGGCGGTCGAGCACACGTTGTCACGTGAGCCTGAGACAGAAGCAGATCGAGCTGAAATGGGGGCCGCCGAAGCATGAGCGCCGGAACCGACTATCTGACCGACCTCAGTCTGGCACGGCTGGCCCCCGAGCCGCCGGCCGCTCGCCTTGCAACGACAGCAGGTGGGTTCACCTGGATCGAACCGGTCTCGGGCTGGCAACCGGTCAACATTCGCGAGTTATGGCAGTACCGCGAGCTGCTGTACTTTCTGGTCTGGCGCGATGTCAAGGTCCGCTACAAGCAGACGGCGCTGGGGGCGGCGTGGGCGATTCTGCAACCGCTGATGATGATGGCCGTGTTCAGCATCTTTTTTAAGCGGATGGCGGGGGTGACCTCGGGCGAGCTTCCTTACGCGGTTTTCTGTTATCTGGGATTGCTGCCCTGGACGTTCTTCTCCACCGCCATCAGCGGCGCCGGCAATAGCATCGTGGGCTCGGAGCGGCTGATCACGAAGATCTATTTCCCGCGCCTGGCCGTGCCCTTCGCCGCCGTCGGCGCCGCGGTGGTGGACTTTCTGTTTGCCCTGTCCCTGGTGGTGATTCTGATGTTCTGGTATGGAGTACACCCGGGATTGGGCGGGCTGGCACTTCCGGTCATTTTTGCGGTTATTCTGCTTCTGGCGGTGGGGGTGGGGACGCTGCTGGCCGCCCTCAACGTTTCCTACCGCGACTTTCGCTACGTGATTCCGTTCATGCTCCAGGTGTGGATGTTCGCCACGCCCACGATCTACATGCAGCCCAAGCCGCACGGTGGAGCGTTACACGTGCTGTTGACTCTGAATCCGATGACCGGGCTGGTCGCGGCCTTCCGGGCTGCAGCAACAAACAGTCCGATCCCGTACGGGCAGTTGGCGGTGAGCGCCGCGGCTGCCTTGGTCATCCTCTGTGTCGGATGTCTCATGTTCCGCCGCGCTGAAAGGCGATTCGCGGACATCATCTGAGGGGACAGGGACGTTGCGGGCCGTTTGGCACATCAGCTGGTCTGTAACCGAGGTACTTCAATGAGCGGCATTTCCGTCGGGATCATCGGAGCGGGGTATTGGGGCCCCAACCTGATCCGCAATTTCTCCGCCTGTCCCCTGACCCAATGCGTTGCGGTGTGCGATTCCAGCCCGTCACGTTTGGAGGCAATCGGCCGTCAGTTCAACCACGTCAAGCTGATCGCGTCGGTGGATCAACTGCTCGAAATGGAGTTGGACGCCGTGGCCATCGCAACCCCGGTCTCCACGCACTACGAGCTGGCATCGCGGTGCTTGGCGGCCGGGCTGCACGTTCTGGTGGAGAAACCCCTCGCGGCTACGGTCCAGGAGGCCACAGCGCTCGTCGAGTTGGCCGACCGCTGCTCGCGCGTGCTGATGGTGGACCATACCTATTTGTTCAATAACGCCGTCAAGCGGATCAAGCAGCTGGTCAACGACGGCGAACTGGGAGACCTCTACTACGTGGACAGCGTCCGCATCAATCTGGGTCAGTTCCAGCGCGACATCAACGTGGTCTGGGACCTGGCGCCGCACGATCTGTCGATCGTCGATTACGTTCTGGATCTGCCGGCCCGCAGCATTTCCGCATGGGGCTGCGGCCACACGCGCGAGGACCTGGAGGACATTGCCTATGTCAACGTCGATTACGGGGACCAGCTGCAGGCCAACTTCCACGTCAACTGGCTCTCTCCAGTCAAGCTGCGGCAGATGATCTTTGCCGGATCGCGCAAGAGTCTGATTTTCAATGACCTCAACACCACCGAACCCATCAAGGTTTACGACCGCGGAATCGAACTGGACAACCCCCCGGGCAGTGAGACGCAACGCAGGCTCATGGTGGGGTATCGCACCGGCGACGTCTGGAGCCCCTACGTCAATCCCGGCGAGGCGTTGCAGAACGTCGCCAGGCACTTCGCCGAATGCATTGCCGAGGGCAATCCGCCCACCAGCGACGGTCGCATGGGGCTGCGGGTCGTGAGGCTGCTGGAGGCAGCCAATCGGAGTCTTCGTGCACAAGGGGGCCGAATCGTCCTTCCTAACGGAAACCATCGAGATGTCTCTAACCGTTCGCGAGCAGTCCGACCCGGCGAGCTTCTGCCGCATCGCGCCGAATGTGCGCCTGGGTAAGGACACGAAGATCCACGGCTTCGTCAACCTCTACGGCTGCCAGATCGGGGACGAAACCGGAATCGGCGCGTTCGTGGAGATCCAGAAGAATGCGGTGGTGGGGGCGCGCTGCAAGATTTCCAGCCACACCTTCATCTGTGAGGGCGTGACGATCGAGGACGAAGTGTTCATCGGACACGGCGTGGTCTTTATCAACGACATGGACCCCCGCGCCACGACCGACGGGCGGCCCCAGACCGATTCGGACTGGAAACTGGTTCACACACGAGTGTGCCGCCGGGCCTCGATCGGCAGTGGCGCCGTGATCCTCGGCAACGTGACGGTGGGCGAAGATGCTCTGGTGGGGGCAGGCGCGGTCGTGACGCGCGACGTCAAGCCCGGCACCGTGGTGGCGGGCAACCCGGCCCGATTCATTCGAATGCGAGATCATCGCGGGAGATCCCAGTGAGCAGCAGTGTGCAAAGCGCAAGCGGAACGTTGCGATCCGGCCCCAAAGTTCCGATGGCGGATCTGCAGGCCCAGTGTGCGGAGATCCGCGGCGAGATCATGGCGGCGCTGGGCGAAGTCTTCGACACTTCCTCCTACGTGCTCGGCCCGAAAGTCGACAAATTTGAGAAGGACTTCGCAGCTTTCACCGGTTCGCGGTTCTGCGTCGGGGTGAATTCCGGCACTTCGGCCCTCCACCTGGCGCTGATCTGCGCCGGCGTCGGTCACGGGGATGAAGTGATCACGGTGCCCATGACGTTCATCGCAACCTCCTGGGCGATCAGCTACTGCGGCGCGACCCCGGTTTACGTCGACATCGATCCGGTGAGTTACACGCTTGACGTCGAGAAAGTCGAGAAGCAGATCACCAGGAGAACCAAGGCGCTGCTGCCGGTCCACCTTTACGGGCAAACCGCCGAGATGGAGGGCCTGCTGGAGCTAGGCCGGCGGTACGGTATTGCGGTTATCGAGGACGCCGCTCAATCTCACGGCGCGCGATATCACGGACGGGCCGCCGGGACGATGGGACTATGCGGATGCTTTAGCTTCTACCCAGGCAAGAACCTGGGCGCTGCCGGCGAGGCGGGCGCGGTGGTGACCGACCAGCCTGAGATCGCAGCGCGCCTCCGGTCCCTTCGCGACCACGCCCAGGGGAAGCGGTATCATCACGGTGAGATCGGCTTCAACTATCGGATGGACGGGCTGCAGGGTGCCGTGCTTGGCATCAAGCTCCAGCACCTGGACCGATGGACCACGATTCGCCGGGCACTGGCGACGCGCTATCACGAACTGCTCTCGGAGTTGCCGCTGCAACTTCCCGTGGAGGAAGCCGGCCACCGGCACGTGTGGCACCTGTTCGTTGCCACTCACCCTGACCGCGACCGCATTCGGGCCGAGCTGGAGGTCCGGGGGATCCAGACCGGTCTGCACTATCCGGTTCCCCTGCATCTCCAGCCGGCCTACGCGCATCTTCGTCATCGTGATGGGGATTTCCCGGTTGCCGAGCGGGTTGCGCGGGAGTGCATCACGCTCCCGTTGTTTGCCGAAATGACCGCGGCGCAGCAGACGGCCGTGGTCGATGCGTTGATCGAGGTCCTCACCGAGGTAGTTTGAGATGAGTCACTCACTGGAGGGCGCGACGGTCCTGGTGACCGGAGGCGCGGGACTTATTGGATCGCACATCGTCGATCATTTGATCGACGCCGGTGCGGGCGAGATCCGAGTCCTGGACAATCTGGTCCGCGGTCGCAATGGAAACCTCGCCAATGCGATGCGCCGGCGTCAATTGAGCTTCATCGAAGGCGATGTGCGTGACCGCGCCGCCGTCGGCCGCGCGGTTGCCGGCTGCGACTACGTCTTCCACCAGGCGGCCATCCGTATCACGCTGTGTGCCGAACAGCCGCGCGAATGCATGGACGTGCTGGTCATGGGCGCTTTTAACGTTTTTGAGGCCGCCGTCGAATCCAAGGTCAGGAAGATCGTGTACGCCTCCTCCGCCTCGGTGTATGGTGCCGCGGAACAGTTTCCTACAAGCGAAAAGCACCACCCCTACGCCAATCGGGCCCTGTACGGGGCGGCCAAGCTCATGAACGAGGGCATCGCCGCCAGCTTCAATGAAATGTACGGCCTCAGCAGTGTTGGTCTGCGGTATTTCAACGTCTACGGCCCGCGCATGGACGTCACGGGTGCTTACACCGAAGTCTTCATCCGTTGGCTCGATTGCATCGATCGCGATCAGCGTCCCCAGATCCACGGTGACGGCTCGGCGTCGATGGATTTCGTCTACGCTGACGACATCGCCCGGGCCAACCTGCTGGCCATGACCTCGAGGCACGCTCACGGTGTGTACAACGTCGCGGGCGGCACAGAAACGACCCTAAAGGGCCTGTGGGAGGCGATGCAGCAAGCCACCGGTGCCTGGCATCTGCACCCCGAGTTTCATCCGCCGCGGAAGGTCAACCCGGTCCCGCGCAGGCTGGCCGACGTCCGAAGCGCACAGACCGATCTGGGATTCAAAGCGGAAGTCCCGTTGCTGGAAGGCCTCCGGCGGCTCGTTGAGTGGCGGCGTGAAGCACTGCTCCCCGCTCTGGAGACCGCGTTACGATGAACTCGCCCATGATCGCCATCGCCAAACCTCAACTCGGCGAAGAAGAAGCCGCCGCCGCCCGCGAAGCGATCCTCTCCGGCTGGGTGACCCAGGGTCCCCAGGTCGAGGCCTTCGAGCGCGAGTTTGCCGCCTATGTCGGCGCTCCCTATGCCTGCGCCGTTTCCAGTTGCACCGCCGCCCTCCACCTGGCGCTGCACGCGCTGGGGATCGGCCCGGGCGATGAGGTCATCACCGTCAGTCACTCGTTCATCGCCACTGCCAACGCCGTCCGCTACTGCGGCGCCACCCCGGTGTTTGTCGACATCGATCCGCGCACTTACAACATCGATCCGACGTTGGTCGAGGCAGCGATCACCTCCCGGACGCGCGCGATAATGCCCGTGCACCAAATGGGCCTGCCTTGCGACCTGCCCAGGGTTCTGGAGATCGCCGCCGCGTACGGCTTACCGGTCATAGAAGACGCTGCCTGCGCCATCGGCAGCCAGATCGGGATAGACGGGGCCTGGGAGCGCATAGGCAAGCCGCACGGCCGGGTGGCCTGCTTCTCCTTCCACCCTCGAAAAGTGATTACGACGGGAGATGGGGGCATGCTCACGACATGCGACCCCGCGCTTGCTGAGAAGTTCCGCCTGCTGCGGCAGCACGCGATGAGCCTCTCCGATGTCGCCCGCCACTCGGCCGGCCGCATCGCTTTCGAGAAATATCCGGAGGTCGGATTCAACTACCGGATGACCGACATTCAGGCGGCCGTCGGTCGCGTCCAGCTCGGCCGCCTCTCAGACCTGCTGGTCCGCCGCGTTGAGATCGCGGCAACGTACACGCAGGCACTCCGCCAGATTCCTGGCTTGGTTCCGCCGTTCGTGCCCGATTACGTCCGGTCGAATTTTCAATCGTATCCTGTGCGCGTGACCCCTGAGTTTCCGCTCAGGCGCGACCAACTGATGCAGGCGCTGCTTGATCGCGGCATCAGCACCCGGCGTGGAATCATGAACGCGCATCAGGAAGATGCTTACAAAGACGCGCCGGCCACCGGACTTCCTCACTCCGAAGCCGCGCGAGACCGGGTCATTCTCTTTCCCCTGCACCCGCAGCTCACCCACGAGCAGCTTGACTATGTCATCGGGTCCCTGCGCGAGTTGGCCGAGCCGTCGCTGAGTGTGTCCGGCAGGTTATGAGTCAATCGCTGATCATCCTTGGGGCCAGCGGCAATGCGTACGATGTTCTCGACATCATCGACGCGATCAACTCGCGTTCGCAGACGTGGAAAGTGGCGGGCTTTCTGGACGACGCGTGTAAGCAGGGGAGTCGGTACCTCGGATTTCCGGTCCTGGGCGGCATCACGGACGCGCCAAGCTTGAAAGACTGCTGGTTCATCAATGCGATCGGAAGCGATTCGACCTTCAGGCGCAGAGCCACGATCGTCAAGCGCAGCGGCGTCGATCCCGGCCGCTTTGCCACCCTCGTGCATCCCGGCTCCTGTGTTTCGGCGCGGGCGCGCCTAGGCGTGGGTGTCTGCGTCAATCACGGCGCATCGCTCGCCGGGGATGTCGCGGTTGGCGATCACGTGTCCATCGGGCCCCTGGCAATCATCGGCCACAACAGCGTGATTGACGACCACAGCATCCTGGCTCCCGCCGCGGTGGTCAGCGGGTTTGCGCAAATCGGCCGCTCCTGCTACCTCGGCGCTGCCTCATCAATTCGCCAGCGAATCTCCGTCGGTGACGAAGTGCTGGTTGGTATGGGCGCCGTCGTTGTTCGCAACGTTCCGGCTAAAACCACCGTCGTTGGCAACCCGGCCCGACCGCTTGAGAGCCGGGCAGTGGTGTAACGAGTTTTCCTCTCGCCCTCATGACAGCATCTATCAGCATCCAAGGGCTCTGCAAGCTCTATCAGATCGGCGGCGCGGATCGTGGCGACTACCAGACTCTCCGCGAAACGATGATGTCCGGCTTGAGTTCGTTGATGCGACGCGGTCGTCGCCGGATCGGCTCCCAGAGCGACTGCGGAGAGATGTGGGCGCTTCGCGATGTTTCCTTCGACGTCAAGCCCGGCGAAGTGGTCGGGATCATCGGCCGAAACGGCGCCGGTAAGTCGACGCTGCTCAAGGTTTTGAGCCGGATCACGCACCCCACGCGCGGCCGGGCGAGGCTCAATGGCCGTGTCGGCAGCCTCCTCGAAGTCGGGACCGGGTTCCATCCCGAGCTGACCGGCCGTGAGAATGTCTATCTCAACGGCGCCATTCTGGGCATGTCCCGCCGGGAGATCGGTCGCAAGTTCGACGACATCATCGCCTTCGCCGAGATCGAGCGGTTTCTCGATACGCCCGTCAAACGCTATTCCAGCGGCATGTACATGCGGCTGGCCTTCGCCGTCGCCTCGCATCTCGAGCCCGAGATCTTGATCGTCGACGAAGTGCTTGCCGTGGGCGATGCCCAGTTCCAGAACAAGTGCCTCGGTCGCATGAATCAGGTCAGCCGCGAAGGACGCACGGTGCTCTTCGTCAGCCACAACATGAGCGCTATGAAGTCCCTTTGCACCCGCGGGATCCTGCTCGATCGCGGCCGGCTCGTTTACGATGGCGACATTGATGATGCTGTGAACCGCTACCTTACCGATAACACCCGCTCCGGCACGCCAGGCGTCATCCCCGACGACGCCCCGCGCCATACCGACTCGCCCGGCGAGGCACGCATCTGCACCGTCCGCCTCATCAACGCTGAGGGCGCCGACACCAGTCAGCTTTATTTCGGCGAGCCCGTCCGGATCGGTATCCAATACGAGGCGACGCGGCCAATCCCCGACGCCTTTATCGAGCTCAGCATCAGCACCCTCGATGGGACTCACGTTACTTACTCCGCCACCACCGACGGTGGCCACGAACCGATTGCTCTCCTGTCCGGCACACACGAGCTGTGGGCAACGCTCGACGTGGTCTTGCTGCCCCGTGATTACACGATCGACGTCGGCATCCACCACGCCAGCAACGGATGTACCGCTGACTTCGTGCAGCGAACACTGGATTTCAGCGTTCTGCGCGTAGCCAAATCGGGCGAGGACCACTACCGCTGGCCCAAAACCCGCGGCTTGGTGCGGGCGCCGGCACGATGGAGCACATCTGCCGATGTGACCATGAAGGCCCAGCCATGAGTCGCGTAGACGTTGTCGTCCCGTGCTACAAGTACGCTCACTTCCTGCGGGGCTGCGTGCAGAGCGTGCTCATGCAGAAGGGAGTCGATGTCCGTGTTCTTATCATCGACGACTGCTCTCCCGACGATACGCCGCAAGTCGCGGCCCAATTGCTGGCCGAGGATCCTCGTGTCGAGTATCGGCGACACCAGGCCAACCAAGGCCATATCGCCACCTACAACGAGGGCCTTCTCGAATGGGCCGATGGCGACTACTGCCTCCTGCTGTCGGCGGATGACATGCTGACGCCCGGGGCGCTGAACCGCGCCGCACGCGTCATGGGCACGCGATCGGAGGTCGTCATGACATATGGCCGCGGTTTCTGGACCGCTGATCCGGAGCTTGAGTTGCCCCAGACTCTCGACACCTACGACTGGAACGTGATCGACGGAGAGGAATTCATCGAGCGAAGCTGTGTCGAGGGAGGGAACCTCGTGACGACGCCCACTGCCGTAGTTCGGACTTCCGTCCAGCGGAAGCTGGGCGGCTACCGCAAAGAGCTGCCGCATACCGGCGATATGGAAATGTGGTTGCGCTTGGCTGCTCACGGTTCCATTGGATTCGTTGACACTTATCAAGCCTTTTATCGTACCCACGGTCAGAACATGTACACGGCCTACGCTGGACCTAGGGACCTGCGTCAGCGGGCAATCGCGTTTGACGTGCTTTTCGATGAGCACCGCAGCCGAATGTGCAATCCCGATCGGCTCCGGGCACTGTCACGTAATTCCTTGGCCTGGGCGGCGTTCTGGGCCGGAATGGCATTCTTCGACCGCGGAGAGTTAGAGGCATCCAGAGAGTGCCACGGCCTCGCAATGGAATTCTATCCGGCGATTCGGAGGTCGGCGTCATGGTGGAAGTTTAGGTGCAAACAGGTGATCGGTCCCCGTCTCTCGGGAAGACTCCGGCGGGTTGCTGCCAGAATCCGGCATCGCAGGCATGCGTTTCCAGAATTACCAGCGACAACGGATACCCAGCCCTCAGCCAACATCATTCCCCCAGTTCCTTTTCCAGGCGGCGCTCAATGATGGTCACGGTTGCAATCTGTACATGGAACCGTGCCGCGCTGCTCGAACGGACACTGGCCGCTATGTGTTCGATTCGGATTCCCGATGGCGTGTCGTGGGAATTGTTGGTCGTCAACAACAACTCCACCGACAATACAGACGACGTGCTCTCGCGATACTGCGCGCGGCTGCCGCTGCGGCGGCTCTATGAGCCGAAGCAAGGGCTGTCACATGCGAGGAATTGCGCGGTCTCAGCGGCGAATGGAGACCTACTCATCTGGACGGATGACGACGTGCTGGTGGATCCGGACTGGCTGGGCGAGTACGCCGAAGCGGCTCAGGCACATCCGGATTTCTCGTTCTTCGGTGGCACAGTCAATCCGTGGTTTGAAGTGGAACCGCCCGCTTGGATCACACAGCACCTCACTTGCTTCCAAGGCCCTTATGCGATCCGCCAACTCGGCGGCGAGGTGCGACCGCTTACTGAGGATGAGGAGCCATTCGGGGCGAATATGGCAATCCGTATGAATGTGGCTGCCGCGTTCTCCTTCGATACGGAGCTCGGAAGAAAGGGCAACGGCATGTTGAGTGGGGACGAAAGCGAATTGACAAAGCGTATAAAGACTCGCGGCCACCGCGGATTGTGGGTGGGGCCGGCTCGGGTGCGCCATTTCATAACTGCGGGGCGTCTTAACGCCAGATATCTGAGAAAGTGGTTTTACGAGGGCGGACGCTCGAACATTCGCATGGATGGCATCGGCCAGGATTGGCGCTGGTTTGCTGACATGCCCTTGTTCGCCCTAAAGGCGCTCTGGCAAGCGCGCCTCAAGCGCGCGGTCTTCTGGTATGGCAAAGATCGCGGATGGGCGAAGGCGTTTGGGGATGTCCCCTACTACAAGGGCCTCATCGCTGAAGCCCGTGTCGTACGAAGAACGATGCGACAGGTGAGCGGGGAAGGCGTGGATAACGCCAAGCGTCTATGCGGCGTCGTCCGCATTGGCGCCAATCTAATTAAGGACTAAGCAGATACCGCGTCGGCTTACAGGAGCAAAATATGAAGCTGCCTGGATACATTCATGCTATTGCTGGCAAAGCGAAACGAGAGTTGGAACAACGGAAGCCGCCAAGGACCGCGCGCGTGAAAATTGCTGCTCGGTGGGCGGTCGAGCGTCTGGAGACTCGGATGCTACTCGCGGTAAATCCGATCGTTGCCGAGAACCAGCTTCCCGGTACTCCCAGTTCCGTCTGGAATGTTTCCGGGGCCGGCGATCCGACAATCCAGGGCTATGCGACGGACATCAGCGTCGATCAGGGGCAGACAGTATCGTTCAAGATCAACGATACAGCCAACGTGCCATACCACATCGATATTTATCGTATGGGTTACTATCAGGGTCTGGGCGCACGGCTGGTGACGACAATCTCCGCATCGCAGACGCTCGACGTGGTTCAGTTAGCCCCGAAGTTTGACCCCACTACCGCACTGGTGGACGCCGGAAATTGGTCGGTCACCGCATCCTGGGCCGTACCATCCACCGCCACCTCCGGAGTCTACTTCGCGAGGGTAGCGCGAAACGATACCGGCGGCGCGTTCATGATCCCATTTGTTGTCCGCGATGATGCGAGCCACTCCGCGATTCTCTTCCAAACCTCCGATGAAACCTGGGAAGCTTACAACACCTGGGGCGGTTATAGCCTGTACCAATATACCGGAAGCACGCCCGGCCCGGGATATCAGGGGGCGGCCTTTGCGGTCAGCTATAACCGGCCGTTCATCAACGCCGGAACCCCCGGCGGCCTTGGCGTGACCAACTGGTTTCTCTACGATGAATACCCCATGGTCCGCTGGCTGGAGGAAAATGGTTATGATGTCAGCTACATGGCCGGCGTGGACACGGACCGGCTTGGGGCATCGTACATCGAGCAGCACCAGGTCTTTCTGTCTGTCGGCCATGACGAGTATTGGTCCGGAAATCAGTTCGCGAACGCGATGGCCGCGCGCAATGCCGGGGTCAATCTCGCCTTTTTCAGCGGCAACGAGGTCTTCTGGAAAACCTATTTCGACCCGAGCATTGATGGTACGAACACCCCCGATCGCACGCTTGTCTGCTATAAGGAGACGCACCAGAACGCGATTGTTGATCCGAACAACCCGGACATCTGGACTGGCACGTGGGAGGATCCGCGATTCAGCCCGCCGGCCGATGGCGGCCAGCCGCAAAACCAATTGACCGGGACTTTGTTTGACGTCAACGAGGGGCCCAATGACGTCGGGACGCCGTTTACCGTGCCTTACAGCGATTCGCAATTGTGGTTCTGGCGGAACACGACTGTCGCCAACCTTCAGCCCGGCCAGACTGCGACCTTGGGCGATTATGAACTCGGTTACGAGTGGGACGAGGACGTCGACAACGGCTTTCGCCCCGCCGGAGAGATCGATCTGTCTTCAACGACCGAAAACGTGCTCCAGAAATTCATTGACTACGGGAACACGACCGCTCCGGGAACTGCCACCAACAGCCTGACGCTTTATCGCGCGAGCAGTGGAGCGCTGGTCTTCGGCGCAGGTATGGTGCAGTACGACTGGGGTCTTGATGGACACCACTATGACATAAACGGCAACCTCGGCATTAACTCCACCCCGGTTCCTGCGATCCAGCAGGCGACGGTAAATCTGTTCGCCAATATGTACGTCCAGCCGCAAACGCTCATGGCGGGCCTTGTTCCCGCTATGGCGTCAACGGACACCATCACGCCGACTTCAATCATCACCTCGCCGCTCAATGGCGCCGCCTTGCTCACAGGTGAGACCGTTACGATCTCTGGCACGGCCTCCGACAGCGGGGGCGGTGTCGTCGCGGGCGTGGAGGTCTCCGTGGATGGGGGTCAGAGCTGGCATCCTGCCCAGGGGACCACGAACTGGACATATAAGTGGATCCCCGACACCGCCGGGCAGATCACCATCATGAGCCGGGCAACCGATGACAGTTCCAATACGGAGAAGCCCTCAGCGGGTATTACTGTTTCCGTTTCATACCAGCCGACCAGTCGGACCGGGCTGGTTGGCGAATACGGCTTCAACGAGGGCGGCGGCACGACCCTGACAGACTCCTCCGGCGATCACAACAACGGCACGATTTCCAACGCGACATGGGCGCCCGGCATTTTCGGCGATGCGCTTGCTTTTAACGGCACCAATAGTTGGGTGACGATCAACGATTCCAGCTCGCTCAATCTGACAACTTCGATGACGCTCGAAGCGTGGGTAAATCCCGCCAGTCTCTCCAATTGGAACGCCGTGGTGATTAAGGAGCGACCGGGCGGATTGGCGTATGGTCTTTACGCTGACAACGGCTTGGGTGAACCGCCCTCTGGATATGTTGACGTCTCCGGTACGGATAACACGGTCGTGGCGCCCTCCATTCTTCCACTCAACACATGGAGTTTTCTGGCGGTCACATATAATGGCTCTGACCTATCGTTCTATCTCAACGGAACGCTGGTCAGCACGAATCCCTACACCGGAAACATCACGACATCAACCAATCCGCTACGTCTTGGCGGCGACTCCATTTGGGGTGAGTACTTCAACGGCCTCATCGATCAGGTTCGCATCTACAACCGTCCGCTGAATCAGGGAGAGATCCGCAGTGACATGGGCACCCCGGTAGGCGGCACCCTTGAGACGAGTTCGCCCACCGCAGCACTGGCCGGCCCCCCCAACGGTGCAAAGGTTTCAGGCATCACCACGCTTTCGGCGACTGCCTCGGATTCTGTTTACGTTGCCGACGTGCAGTTCCTCCTCGATGGCAAGCCGCTGGGCAGCGAGATCACCACCGCCCCCTATAACCTGTCGTGGGACACCCGAACGGTTGCCAACGGATCTCACCTGTTGTCAGTCATGGCGCAGAACATTGGCGGACAGGCCTTCACCTCCGCATCCGAGACAATTACCGTCGACAACCCGCCAAATACAGCTCCGCCTACGGTCCGGGTCATTTATCCACCGAGTGGAATCGAAACAACCGGGAAGTTCGTCCTCGATAGTGTTGCCTCTGATCCCTATGGCGTCACCGGCGTCCAGTACCAACTCAACGGTGTCAATTTAGGCCGGGCTCTCACCAGCGCCCCGTACCGGCTACTTTTTGACTCCACCGGCCTGTCTGGCGGCACGTATACACTGACTGCCGTGGCGACAGATACCTCAGGCAACACTGCCACGTCGAGCCCGGTGACAATTACGGTGGACCATACGCCGCCAAGCGTCATCAGCACTACGCCGGCCGCGGAGAGCGCCGGCGTATCCACGGCATCGACGCTCAGCGCAACTTTCGATGAACCAGTCCAGGTTGGATCAATTTCTGTCTTGCTCCAGGATCCATCCGGCGATGCGGTAACGACGTCGGTTACTTATGATGACTCCACGAACACGGCTACTATCACTCACGGAAGCGTTGCACTGGAGCCGCTGACAACTTACACCGTAACGATCAGCGCAACGGATGTGGCCGGCAATACCATGGCGCCTTTGTCTTGGCAGTTCTCCACGGGTAATGCGATTGTCGGGGCAACCATATGGCCATCATCCGCAACCCCTTCGATTCCGGTGGCCAATGATACGAACTCCGTCGAGGTGGGTGTGAAGTTCCGGTCCGATGTTGCAGGCACAATTACGGGAGTACGGTTTTATAAGGGAGGCGCCGCCAACGGAGGCACGCACGTTGCACACCTGTGGAGCGATACCGGAACATCACTCGCTACGGCTACGTTCACCAATGAGACCAGCTTTGGCTGGCAGCAGGTGAACTTCTCCACCGCCGTGCCCATTAGCGCGAATACTACGTACGTCGCGTCTTATTATGCGCCGACAGGTGGGTACGCCTCCGACAGTGGCTATTTCGCCTCATCTGAGGTCAACAGTGGACCGTTGCATGCGTTACAGGACGGCACTGACGGGGGAAATGGACTCTATGAATACGGAGCGGATGGGTTTCCCACAGGCTCGTATCAGAGCACAAACTACTGGGTGGATGTGGTCTTCAACGCCAGTACCGCGGACACCACGCCCCCGGCAGTTACCGGCGAGTTCCCGTCACCGAACAGCACCGGAATCGCACAGACTACGGCAATTACTGCGACGTTTAGCAAGGCGGTGCAGCCGACTACGATCTCGTTCGTACTGAAAGATTCGTCGGGGAATGCTATGCCGGGCACTGTCACGTATGACGGCTCAACGAACACGGCTACGTTGTCATTTAACACGTCGCTGGCAGGCTCAAGCACCTACACCGCGACCGTGAGCGGGGCGACAGACCTGTCAGGGAACGTCATGGCGGCGCCGTTCTCGTGGTCCTTCACGACCGCGTCTGCTAGTGCTCCGCCCGCGGTCGTGACCGAGAGCCCGGCGCCCGGAGCCAACAACGTGGCCAAGGGAACGAGCATTACTGCTACGTTCAGCAAACCAGTGGATGGCAGTACAATTTCTTTCGTGCTTCATGATGCCGCCGGTAACGCGGTGGCAAGCACCGTCAGCTACGATGACGAGTCATCTACCGCTACGCTCACCCCCGGCGCAGCCCTTGCCGTCGGAACTACGTATACGGCGATCGTGAGCGGCGCGACGGACCTGTCCGGCAACGTGATGGGCACTCCATTCTCGTGGTCTTTTACCACCGCCAACTCTACCGGTTCGCTCACGATTTGGAACTCCGCGACGACGCCGGCGGTGGCTTCGGTCAATGACACCAACGCGGTAGAACTCGGCGTGAAATTTACCAGCGACACGGCCGGCTATATCACCGGCCTCCGGTTCTACAAGGGGAGCC